>Ga0247842_10000711_pt1 | contig 64713 bp, 39 predicted proteins | sample LaCruzMarch2015__3_FD_192411 | JGI IMG/M metagenome (GOLD analysis project Ga0247842, IMG submission 192411) | Freshwater microbial communities from meromictic Lake La Cruz, Castile-La Mancha, Spain - LaCruzMarch2015_19m | ecosystem: Environmental > Aquatic > Freshwater > Lake | place: Spain... | reverse complement strand
TTGAAAACCATTTGTCCATGCTTCTTCTGAATGGGTTTCTCCAGCAATTTCGCTGGCATTCTTTTTTTGTTGTACAAGGTCTGACAAAATTACACCTGAAACTGATAACAATGATATTATTTTTTATGTTGATTCGAAAATGTAAATCAAAATTGTGGAAAGGATTGCTGCACGTACCAATCAGCGAATAATTGTACGTTGATATGTTATGCCATTGGCGCAGTACTTTAATCTGGTTCGCACATATGTAGTTCATTGAATTACAGTAAAAAGTGCAGATCAACTACAATTGAGTTTTTATAAATGCATTACTTTAGCAGAACCTTACAATTATTCGCTGTAATTCTTTAAAAAAATGATAAAACTATCTTTTCTGCCATGTTAAATTTTTGTTAATTTGCACCGCAGTATATAAACTTCTATAATTAAATATATTTCAATAAGATCAATTAACGGAATGTTAAACTTGCAAAAACTAAATTTATGAAGAAACGTGTACTATGGTTGCGTTATCTGTTTCTTTTCGTCGCCGTTGCCTATGCATCGGTGATACATGCACAGGAAATTTCTGTGACCGGAAAAGTGACAGATGCGGCAGACGGAAGTTCTATCCCCGGAGTTACCGTTGTTATTAAAAACACAACGCTTGGCGCAGTTACCGATATTGATGGTAACTATTCGATTAAAGCAAAGGCGGGAGATATTCTGGTTTTCTCTTACGTTGGTTATCAGACACAACAAGTTACCGCCGCAGGAGATAAAAAAGTGAATGTTGTGCTGGCGACGAAAGTGAGTAGCCTGAATGAAATCGTTGTAATCGGGTATGGTAGTGTAAAAAAAGGTGATGCGACCGGATCCGTCACAGCCATTGACAGTAAAAGTTTCAACCAGGGCCAGATTTCCTCCCCGCAGCAGGCCATTGTTGGCCGAATTCCCGGTGTCCAGGTTACGACCTTGGGTGGTGCACCCGGTGGGGATGCAGTTATCCGTATCCGTGGTGGTTCATCACTCAATGCTTCAAACGACCCGTTGATCGTTATTGACGGGGTCCCTGTCGACAATACAGGAACTGCAGGTGCCCGTGGAAGTTTGAGTATGATCAATCCGGATGATATCGATACCTATACTGTCCTCAAGGATGCTTCTGCGACCGCGATTTACGGATCACGTGCTTCCAACGGGGTCATTCTTATTACCACCAAGAAAGGTGTTCCCGGCAGTAAAAAAATTGGTGTTGAGTATTCCGGAAATATTTCGGTTGCCACGGTTCCCAAAACGATCAGTGTTCTCGGAGCTGATGAATACCGCAGCCTGGTAAAACAGCGTTACGCCGGAAACCAGGCCGTGCTGGGCCTGCTCGATTCTGTTAACAGTACAAACTGGCAGAATGAAATTTTCAGGAGCGCTATCAGCACAGATCATAACATAGCTATCAGCGGGGCCATAAGTACGATGCCCTACCGCCTTTCAGTCGGGTACCTCTACCAGGATGGTATTTTGAAAACCGATAACATGAAAAGAACATCGGTTGGATTGAATCTCAATCCCGCTTTCTTCAAAAATTATCTGAAGGTTAACGTGAATGCAAAATACCTGAACGAAAAGAATAAGTTTGCAGATAATGGCGCAATTAACGCCGCCATCAGCTTTGACCCCACCAAGCCGGTAACTGCCAACAACAAATTTGGCGGTTATTGGGCCTGGCTGCAATCCGGAGACACACTGCCTGTTAGCCAGGGCGCTGCCAACCCGGTAGCTCTGCTCCAGATGAGGGATGACAAATCAACGGTTAACAGGTTTCTTGGGAATGTTCAGCTTGATTATAAAATGCATTTCTTTCCCGATTTGCGTGCCGTCTTGAATCTTGGTATTGATTACTCAAAGAGCAACGGAACAGTTTATGTTCCCGCGAATGCACCCTGGGTTTATACAGCCGGTGGTACAAACAATAGCTATGATCAGAAGAAAAACAACCAGGTTCTCGATTTTTATCTCAACTATGTAAAAGAGGTTAAAGCAATCAAGAGCAAGTTTGATGTCATGGCTGGATATTCATGGCAAAAGTTCTATTTTGAAGCCAACAATCACAATAGCAATGTTGCCGGCGATCCAGCCCGAACGCAGGATGTACAGGCAAAGAGAGAATACTACCTGGTTTCATTTTACGGCCGTTTGAACTATACACTGGCCAATCGTTATCTGTTGACTGTTACTGTCCGTGATGATGGTTCATCCAAATTCTCCAAAGATACCCGCTGGGGAATTTTCCCATCCGTTGCTTTAGCATGGAAAATCAATGACGAAGTCTTTCTCAGAAATTCAAAGGTTGTTTCTCAGTTAAAACTGAGACTTGGCTGGGGTCAAACCGGACAACAGGATCTAGGCGATAACTGGTATCCTTCACTGGCCACTTACACTGCCAGCGACCAGTATGCCCAATATCAGTTTGGCAATTTGTTTTATACAACACTGCGTGCGAATGCTTACGATGCTGGTCTGAAATGGGAAACCACCACGACTTCCAACATCGGACTTGACTTCGGTTTTATCAATGACCGTATCACGGGATCAATCGATTATTATATCCGTAATACCACCGATATGCTTTGTTATGTTCCAATACCAGCCGGTACCAATCTATCAAACTATGTTTGGACAAACATTGGCAATATGACCAATAGAGGTTGGGAATTCAATCTTGGCCTGAAGGTTGTCGCCACCAAAGATTGGAAATGGGACCTCAATTTCAACGCAACAATTTATAAAAATGAAATTACCAAGCTGACTGTGAATGATGATCCAAATTATGCAGGGATCCTTGTTGGTGGAATCAGTGGAGGTGTTGGAAATACGGTTCAGATCCAGAGCGTAGGTTACGCAATGAATTCTTTCTATGTTTACCAGCAGGTGTATGACGCCAATGATAAACCGATCGAAGGAATGTATGCCGACAGGAATCATGATGGAAAAATTACCGATGCTGACCGGTATCATTATAAATCAGCAAATCCTACTACGACATACGGTGTTTCGACTTCTCTGGCTTATAAGAAGATCAGCCTTGCAGCAGCTGGCCACGCAGCCGTCGGAAACTATATCTATAACAACGTCTCCTCATTCCGGGGTGTCTACTCCAACCTTTACCGTCCTGAAGGACCCTATTTGGGCAATGTGACCTCCGATGTGTTTGATGTCAACTTTGTGAACAATCAATTCCTGTCGGATTATTATGTTCAGAACGCCTCTTTCTTCAAATTGGATTATCTGACCTTGGCGTATGATTTTGGTAATCTGGTTAAGAATACCCTCGGCCTCCGTGTATCGGCAACTGTTAACAATGTCTTCACGATAACCAATTACAAAGGACTCGATCCTGAAGTCAACCTGGGCTCATCGGTGGGTATTGACAACAATATGTATCCCAGATCAAGGGTGTTTGTTTTGGGTGTAAATCTGTCGTTCTAAACTTTTAAAATTGAAAAAAATGAAAAGAATATTTAAGATAACATTCGTGGTTTTGGCAACGACCTTGTTTCTTGGATCATGTACCAAGGATCTGAATACGTTGCCCATTGACCCCCGTGATATGACCTCAGCCAATGTTTATCAGACCATTGCCGGATATAAACAAGTGTTGGCAAAAACCTATGCAGGTCTTTCAGTATCCGGTCAGCAAGGAGCAGCCGGCAATCCCGATATCAGCGGCATCGATGAAGGATTCGGTGAATACCTTCGTGCGTATTGGTATCATCAGGAATTAACTACCGACGAAGCAGTGATTGGCTGGAATGACCAGACCATTAAAGATTTCCATTATCAAGCATGGGGATCAGGCGATGTGTTTATCTCTGCCATGTATTACAGGATTTTCTTCCAGATCAGCCAGTGCAATGAGTTCATCCGTGAATCTTCAGAAGCCAAACTCGATGAGCGTGGTTTCACTGGCAATGACAGAGCCATGATTGTAAAATTCAGATCTGAAGCGAGGTTTTTACGTGCGCTTAGTTATTATCATGCCCTCGACCTGTTTGGAAATGTTCCGTTTGTTACAGAAAATGATCCCGTTGGAAAGTTCTTTCCTTCACAAATCAACCGCGCAGCTCTTTTTACCTATGTTGAAAAAGAGCTCCTCGCCATTGAACCATTGTTAGCCGATGCCCGCCAAAATGAGTATGGCCGTGCAGATAAATCAGCCGCCTGGGCTTTGCTTGCCAAATTGTATCTGAATGCTGAGGTTTACGCATCGGTAAATAAATATACTGAATGTCTGACCTATTGCAACAATATTATCAACGCTGGATACACATTGAGCAGTGAGTATAAAGACATCTTCCTGGCAGATAATAATATCAATCCTGAGATTATCTTCAGCATCAACTTCGACGGACTTAAGACCCGCACATGGGGAGGCACTACCTTTATCATTCACGCCGGAGTTGGCGGAAGTATGGTGCCTGGTGATTTTGGAATCGACGGTGGCTGGGGCGGACTTCGCACCACGAGTGCAGTTGTCAATAAATTCAGCCTGCTGCTTGACAAACGCGCGATGTTCTGGACTGATGGCCAAAATTTGGAAATTGTAGACATCGGATCATTTAATGATGGATATGCCGTCATGAAGTTCAAAAACAAAACCAGCAGTGGTGCCAATGGTCAGGATCTGACCTATCCTGACACCGACTTCCCCATGTTCCGTCTGGCTGATTTTTATCTCATGTATGCTGAAGCTGTTAAAAGAGGTGGCAGCGGCGGAGATGAAGGTACTGCGTTGAACTTTGTCAATGAAATCAGAACCCGGGCTTATGGAAATGCAAGTGGAAACATTGCTGCAAATCAATTGACCCTTGATTTCATCCTCGACGAAAGAGCCCGTGAGCTTTACTGGGAATGTCACCGCAGAACTGACCTCATCCGTTATGGTAAATTCAGCACCAGTGACTATGTGTGGCCCTGGAAAGGTGGAATTGCCGCAGGTGTTTCAACTTCGAGTATCTATAATATTTTCCCGATACCATCATCCGACGTCTCTGCAAACTCAAACCTTAAACAAAATCTAGGATATTAATATTTTTAAAATCTATAGAATATGAAAAAACTATCAATATTGATTTTGGTCTTCGGTTTATTGAGCCTGTATTCATGTAAAAAGGATGAAACCAAAGTTGTTTTATCTTATTTCAATGCTGCTTCAATAACCGCTCCGACCAGTGGTTCCGGCTTCATCCTGACCAAGGAAAAAAAGGATTCCCTGATGTGTACCTTTACCTGGACAACCGCGAACTATAACCTTACGGATATTGTTCCCCCTACCTATGTTCTTGAAATGGATACGATGGGTGGCAATTTCGTTAAGCCCAGGACCCTTAAATCTTCACAGGATTTAACGTTTGCGATTGCCGTAAGTTCTATGAATGACATCATTGTTGGACCTTATGGAGGTGAGGGAGATAAACTCTCCACTTTTCAGTTCAGGGTAAGAGCATCTTTATCTGACAATAATCCTGCTACCAACAATGTTTCTGCAGTGATTACCCTTGATATAACTCCTTATTCTTCAGTCGTGATCGTATCACCCATTTATCTGTTGGGTGCCGCTACATCGGCAGGCTGGGACAATAAAAAAGCGCTGGAAATGACACACATCGGAGAAGCAGGAGAGTTTGCAATTGTCGAACATCTGAAAGCTGGTACCGATATGTTCATTAAATTCATCGCCGACCTTGGCGCATGGGCTCCACAGTGGGGAACGGATGCTGCAGGTACCAGCGAAGCAGGAGCTCTGGTTTACAGGCCTACTGAAGCTGTTCCTGATCCACCTGCTATCCCGGCACCGGCTCTTGAAGGAGACTACCGGATTGTAGCTGATACAGCCCTTATGACCTATTCAATTGCCTGGACCTCCTCTGAACTTTACCTGGTTGGCGATGGTTGCGATGCCGGATGGACGCCTGCCAATGGCATTGCCTTCACCAAGGTTTCACCGGGTATTTTTACCCTCACCACCACACTGAAGGCCGGAGGATTGAAATTTCTCGAAACTACCACGGGTTGGGCTCCTCAATGGGGAACGGATGCCACGGGCACATCCAGTGATGGACCGCTGGTTTACAGACCAACTGAAAGCGTTCCGGATCCTTCGAACATCGTCTCTCCGGGAAATGGAACCTATAACATTTCACTCAACCTCGCAACGATGAAATATACCATTAAAGCGAAGTAGTCTGATAACCGGTATCACCGGAAAAAAAAGAGGATGTTCGTTCGAACATCCTCTTTTTTTTATGCCCTGGCATTGGAAGCCCTGTCACTGCATAAGCGGCCTTGACCGGTGCGTGACAGGGCTGGAAAATTGATCTATTCTGATAGATAAACCAGGTATTGCCAGGGAGTCAAGGTGATTTTATCATCGGCTTTAAATTCAATCTTCCGGCCTGTGAAGAGCTCCTGGTATTTCCCGGTGAATTCACTTCCTTTGAATTGTGTCTTCTGGTCTGCATCAGAGAAATTGAGCACGACAAATAACCGGCGGCTCTCCTTTTTACGCAGGAATGCATAGATCGCTTTATCATTGCCTGTGGCTATTTTGATAAATTGTCCGCCGCTTTCACCACTTGCGATAAGATCGTTTGTTTTCTTCAATTTCATCAGGGCCGAATAAAACGATTCAAGCGGATAGTTTCCCCAGGGGATGGTGTCTTTGTCGAAGAAGCGGAGACGCCTGTTCATGGCCGATTCCTGTCCACTGTATACCAACGGAATTCCGGGAAAAGTAAAGGTGAATACGGCAAAGGTGCGTGCACCGGCGCCCATCCGCTCGTATTCGGTTCCGTTCCATGAATTTTCGTCGTGATTTGAAGTGAACCGCATCCTGAATGCATCAGCAGGATATAGCTTGCTTTCAGCGGCAAATAGGGAGTCTATTTTATCTGCGCCCTTCTTTTTCTTTGCAATGCCATTCATCACGTGAAATAATCCCCATGAATAGGTTGCATCAAATGCAGTGTCATGCATTTTAGGTGTCTCTTCTTCGGCCAACATGAAAATCGGTTTAATTTTCCTGATCTCCGGGATAGCCTGGTTCCAGAAATCAACCGGCAACATCCCGGCAACATCACAGCGATAACCATCGATATCAGCCTCCTTGATCCAATATGCCAGGGCATCGCCCATATATTCACGCAATCCTGGTTGACTGTAGTCGAGGGCCGCAACATCTGTCCAATCAGCAACAGGCGCAACGATATTCCCTGCCGAATCCTTCTTGTACCATTCCGGATGTTTGGTGATGAGCGGATTATCCCATGATGTATGATTGGCTACCCAATCAATGATCACCTTCATTCCCAATTCATGCGCCTTTTTGACGAGCTCAATGAAATCCTGCTTGGTTCCATATTCAGGATTTACCGCAAAATAGTCGGCAACAGAATAATAGCTGCCGAGGCTTCCCTTGCGGTTTTTCTGACCAAGCGGATTGATCGGCATCAGCCAAAGTATGTCAACACCCATTTTTTGAAGCCGGGGCAATTCCCGTTCAAATGCCTTGAAGGTCCCCAGCGGCGTATATTGTCTGATGTTTACTTCATAAATGGTCGCGTTGCGGCTCCAATCAACATGGGGAGAGGGGCCCGATCTTTCAGCCTCTTGTTTCGACTTACAGGAAGAGATCGCCATGATGGCCCCGATAACAAATATTGACAGCATTTTCATACATCCGATGTTAAAGTTGTTGGCTAGTTCGATAAAATTTCAAATGAATTACCAGGGAGTTCCAAACTCATTTTGCCATTTTCCAGAACGAATGAGGATCCGAATTGAGCAATAAATTTGCTCATTATGTAACGTTCAGGCAAACTGAATTCAATTTTCCGCTTTGATTTATCCTTGTTGAACACCACCACCACCGCTTTGTCGAAATAGGATCTGAGGTAAACATATACCTTTTCACTGACTTTCAGTGTGGTAAAGTCTCCATATACCAGCGCCAGGTTTGAATTCCGCAGATGGGCCAATTTGGCTGTTGTGGTTTTCAGAGCCTGTTCATGTTTATTGAGGCTGTCGAATTTCATCATGCGGCGGTTGTCAGGATCAGCCGCCCCGGCCAGCCCGAACTCATCTCCATAATAGATAACGGGAATTCCAGGGATGGTCATGTTGAATGCTTCAAGGGATGCCAGTTTCAGGTAACCAACGGTATCTTTCACCTGGATGTTTCGCTTCCACCCGGCCTCCCGGTCATCTTCAGTAAAGCTGAGCGCCCCGCTGGCATAGGAGATAAACCTTGACATATCCTGGTTCCCGGTGATGTTGCCCATCAGGTTATGTTCTCCGTAATAATTGAAGCTTTGCTGAAGCGAATAATTTAATTCCCTGAACGATACATTGTCTATGGCGAAGGCTGATTTGGTATCCCAGTAGAGGTTGAATTCAAACTGGGCATCCAGCATCCCGGGATTGATATAGCTGCCGATTAATTCCCGGCTGCCGAAGGTTTCGCCTATCTGGTAAACATTTCTTTTTTCAGGGATAACCACTTGCTGGGTGAGTTTTTGATTCAGCACCCGCCAGTATGATTCAGGCACATGTTTGGCCGCATCATGACGAAAACCGTCGATTTTGTACTCCTTGATCCAAAAAGCAGCCGAATCAGAAACCATGTTGGCCACCTCTGGTTTTGTTAAATCGAAGGTAGGAAGGAAGACATCAAACCAGGTTGTAAGCCGTTGTTCGTCCCACAGTCTGATGTTTTTTCTCCTGCCGGGAAGGTCCAGTTGTGTGACCCAGTCGGGATGTGCTTTGAGCACAGGGTATTCCTGGTGTACATGGTGCGAGACAAAATCAAGGATCACATTGATGTTTTTACCATGGGCTTCACTGACCAGTTTGTGCATTTCATCTGAGGTGCCAAAACGTGTATCAACGGTTGTAAGCGTGATAGGCCAGTATCCGTGATAACCTGAAAATTTGCGGTGAGGTGCGGGATATTCCACATAACCACCCAGCGGATTTTGGGTGACAGGGGATATCCATAAGGTGTTGATTCCCAAATTTGTAAAATAACCATCTTCAATTTCCCTGATGATTCCGGCAAGGTCGCCGCCCAAATAATTCACCCTGGGATCAATCTCCTTGTCTTTCACAGGGGCGTCATTTTCCTTTCTGCCGTTTTTAAAACGGTCAACCATCACGAAATACATCACCATCGCCTCACGATCGGTCCGGGTAAGCTTTTGGGCATCCGTGAGCACCTTCCCATCCTGCAATGGCACCAGGATTTCGTTTGAAATACCCACTTTGTTATAAGCCCAAACACGCACATAGCTGCGGTCGTACTCCTTTGCTTTTCGCGGAATGTCGATGGTGATACCGGCGCTGTCTGTTTTCCAGAATTTTTGATCAAGCAGGTAGTTCTGCCAGAAGACCAATATGGAATCGGCTTTGTTTTTTATACCGATTACGATTTTTCTCTTCTCCGCCTTTGAGGTATAAAGAGTCGGCAATCCGGACGGATTGAGGATTCCAAGTGTCAACAGGGAATTGTAGCCTCCATTGTTGTTCCCAACGGAGTCGGGATTAGTTGGATCTGACTTTTCTTTGCCGTCAAGAATGAGTTTGTACTGGTATTTCCCCGGAAAAAGCTGAAAGTCGATGTGCCATTTACCCTCCTTTTCAAAAAGATAACCCGCGACAGCGTTCCACTCATTCATTTGTCCTTTGATCTGTACTCGTTTATATTTCTTGTTCTTCGGATCGAAGGTGAACCGGTATTTTAGTTTGGTCGATTTTTCGAGCAGAAGTGAATATGAAAAACCCTTCGACCAAATCTTAAGCACCGAAAGTTTTGGGAAATCCCTTTCAATAGGTTTGATCACGATTTGGGAAGAATCAGTCGAAATCGTGGCCTTGAGCGATGGATCAATGTAAAGCGAATCGATCCAGCTGGGTTTTAACAGGTAGTCAGACAGCTCAATCACCGTCGAATCGGAACTGACCAGGATCGGAGCTGCAAGTTTTAACATTTGAGGCTCTTTCGACACAGGGATGTCCTCATTGGATTGACAGCCCTGAAGCAGGGCAAAAAGGCTGATTGATGTCAGAAAAAGAAATAGCTGTTTCATGGTATTCGGATATTTGGTTTGAAGAAATCTATATCACAATAACTCGTCATTCGTCACTCGTCATTCGTCATTCGTCACTCGTCACTCGTCATTCGTCACTCGTCAATGGTAATAATCCTGCTGGCCTGGAACCCATAAGCCCTGAGCGTACACAGATAATTTCCAGGTTTATAATTGTGATTGGTGATCTCAATTTGGTTTCCAGCCTGATTTGATCTCCCGGAAAACAGTGTTGCAATGAGGCGCCCTGAAAAATCAGAGAGGGTTAGCAAAATAGTTGATCCGACAGGTGCTGAGAAAGGAATCATGGTAGCATGGTGGAAGGGGTTGGGACGGTTTTGTTCCAGTTTGAAGTCAGGCTTTTCAGGGAGAACATTCAAACTGCTGGAATAGGGGAAAAACTGTTCCAGCGGAAGACGAAGGTGCCCTTTCCAGTTTCCCCAACTATGTCCTTCATGCCATTCCTGAAACTGCAATGAATAGCCTTTTGACTGCAGAATATCGCGAAATCCATGGACCATCGGGATCAAAACGTCGATATCATAGGTCCCGATATCGAGGTAAAAAGCCAGATTCAGCTTTGGTCCGGTCGAAAATACCGAGCTGATGGTGTTTTGCACATTGCTTGATTGAGCTCCAATTTTTCCAAACTTTTCCGGATGCTTCATCCCGATGTAGAGTGCGATATTTCCTCCGTTGGAGGCTCCAACCATGGCGCGCTTCGACGGGTCGGCACTTGTTTTATATTTTGAATCGATCACCGGCATCAACTCCTGGATGATGAAACTGGTGAATTTGTCAATTTTATTGCCGGCATATTCAGCCTCACGGTCAACAGGGGGAACAAAAACACCGATCACAGGAGTGATCAACTGGTGTGCAATCAGGTAATCAAGTATGTTTCCGGTGTTGCACAGACTGAGATATTCCAGCCCGTCATGAAACAGTACGACAGGATAGGCTGTGTTGGCTGTTGGATAACCAGGCGGAAGATAAACCCGCACATGGCGGCTGTTTCCAAGGAAGGAGCTGTTGAAAACCGAATCGCTTACAATTCCATGAGGAATGTTGCTGTAATAGCTTATTTCAGGCGGGATAATATAACCTGGCATGCGAAGTTCAGAGTTGGTGCCAAAGCCACCTGGACAGGTGTTTGGATTTCTGGGGTCGAGTATCCAGTTGCTGCCGTTTACAACAAATTTATAATCAAGGCGGGCATCAGCCTCATAGACCGTGGTGTAATACCAGAAGTTGGAACCGCCGATATGCGTTAACGCCTTATCGGGATTCCATCCGGTGGCATCTCCGGCCATTTTCACAGATTGTGCTGAAGCTGTATAGATGAAATGTACCAGTGTGTCATGCTCAACATAAGGAAACGTATGGCCGGCACTCATGAAGCTGTCGGCCACGGCCTGTCGTTGGGCTTCAGGAAGAGTATTGAGTCTTATAATCAGTTGCTCAAAGGATTGTCCTTGCACCTGGAAAATTCCAAGAATGAGAAAAATGGCAAGAAGAATTTTATGCATAGCCTGTTTTTTGGATTATGATCGTTGCTTTTCAGAGACAAATAACCACAGCGCAGCAGAAACGGCGAGGGATACACCACTGATGATAAAGATAAGCGATTTGTCTTCTGAATTTTTAATGACGGTGCCGATCACGGAGCTTGCAACGAGTTGCGGAAGTACGACCGAGAGGTTGAAGATCCCCATGAAAAATCCCATGCGGGCCTTATCCACCTTTTCAGACATGATTGCAAACGGCAGACTTACCACTGCAGCCCATCCAAGTGTAAGGACGACCATCATCGAATAAAGCATGACTTCACTTTTTGCCAGGAATACAATTCCAAAATATCCCAATGACATCATGAAAACCATGAGTGCATGGGTTTTGACACGCCCGATTTTTTTACTCAATGGTTCAAGCAAAACCACAGGCCAGATGGCCCCCACTGCATTGAGGATGAAAAATGACCAGCCGATCATCTGTCCGAGCCGTTGATTACGGTCTGACAAAGCCATCTCGGACATGGCAGGCAATTTTTGCTCGAGAAAGGCAAACATGTAAACGAACATCGTTTGAATTCCCAGCCATGAGAATGCATGTGCAAAATAGATGCGATATAACTGGTTGTATTGAAGTAAGTTAATTTTTAGCCCGCTTGTGAATTTCGGACCAAGTGCTTTGAATGCTCCCCATGAACAGAAGTTGAGACGAATCCATTTGCCGAATCGGGTCCAGGACGATTCACCTTTGGATTTTTTTGATGATTTCTTTTCCTCCTGCAGATAACGAGGTTCTTCAATAAACAAAAGCGGCCCGATCGAGAAGATTAGCACGATCACGACCCCGGCATAAATCAGAAAATAGTTTCCGATCAGGGCCCCCATCAGATAGGCGCCGCTTCCGAAAAGGTTTGAAATTGACTGCATCCACGTATAGCCTTTGGTGCGGGGCTGGCCATCGGGTGTAACATCAGCAATGATCGAACGGGTGGGATTAAAACTGATATTGATCGCGAGGTCGAGCGTGAGTGCAACGGTGATGGCCACGGCCATGATGCTGGCAATGCCGAAAAAATTGCTGATTTTATCGATGTTGGGAAGGGCAAATATCATGAGGGCCGCCAAAATCCCTCCAATGATGATAAATGGTTTACGCCTTCCTCCCCAGAACCATACTTTATCGCTGATCAACCCGATGATGGGCTGACCAAGAATGCCGGCAATGGGACCAGCAGCCCACACAATCCCGATCTGGTCAATTTCCAGGTTGTATTTAGTCCGCAAAATCCAGCTGAGTACTGCGATCTGGATCGACAAGGCAAAACCCATAGCCGTACTGGGCAAACCGAGAATAATGTAAAAAAGGTTACTGAGGCGTTTTTGGATTCCTAACATGTTCGTTGATTTTCGATTTATGATTTTTGATTTACGATTTTTGGTCACGCGTCACGCGTCACGACAGTTACTTTATTACCTACTTAAGTTCCAGGATCAGCACCGATTTTCCGGGAATGGTCAAGGTTGACAGATCGTTCAATGTTGTTCCCTCCATAACATCGGTTCCTGATGTGTAATGTTTCAAAAATTCATTATACCTGGCTGTCTCAGTTGTCTTTGCCTCTTCATTGTTGTTTATGACCACCATGATGGCATGCTTTTCTTTGTATCTGAAATAGGTGTAAATTCCGTCAGCCGGAATAAAATGTCTGAAGTTGCCCGTCTTCAGCACATCACTCAACTGTCGGTACCTGAGCAGTTTCCTAAGGTAGTTGAACATGTCATTTTCCTTGTCTGTACGACCTTGTGCAGTGAAAGCGTTGCGTGCATCGCCTGGCCACCCACCGGGAAAGTCTTTGCGGATAACCCCGTGGCCCTTGTCAGCGCCTGTCGTCATAAGGATTTCTGATCCGTAAAAGATCTGTGGAATTCCGCGGGTAGTCAAAACAAGTGCCATGGCCATCTTCAGTTTTCTGACATCGTCGTTTTGTGAATCGAGGTATCGGTTCACATCATGATTGTCAGCAAAAACCACGATGTTTGATGGATTGGGATAAGAAAAATCCTGGGTAAGGATGTCATAAACCTTTGTAATTCCTGCATTCCATCCTTCCGGCTCCAAGAACGCTTTATTCATGGCATCATAGAGTGGGAAATCAAATACTGAGGGCAGCCAGGAGTTGTAACCGTCCTTGTTGCGTGCATCCTTTTGCCAGTAGGCCACGGTTGAGGGGAAGTTCATCCAGCATTCACCCACCGTGTTAAAGTTGGGATACTCCTCCAAAACGCGTTTGCCCCAATCGGCCATCATATCCTTGAAGGGATATGGATGGGTATCCTGCCTGATGCCATCCAAACCTGCATATTCAATCCACCAGATGCTGTTCTGTATCAGGTAATTCTTCAGAAATGGATTGTGCTGATTCAGGTCAGGCATGGTTTTGTCAAACCACCCTTTTACAAACTGAATCGAATCAAACTGTGAAGCATACGGATCATTGGCTGTCCCGGCGCGGTAATTCGACCTTGTAAATTCAGGCCATTCGTTTAACCAGTCTGATGAAGGCAAATCCTTCATCCACCAGTGCTCACCTCCACAATGGTTGAAGATCATATCCATGATTAGTTTCATGCCGTGCTGATGCACTGCCTCGCCAAGCTTGACATAATCTTCATTTGAGCCAAACCGGGGATCTATTTTATAATAATCTGTGGTGGAGTAGCCATGATAGGAATATTTAGGCTGGTCGTTCTCGAGCAACGGGTTGATCCAAATGGCTGTGATCCCCAAATCCTTGATGTAATCGAGATGATCGGAAATTCCCTTGATGTCGCCACCATGACGCCCATCCTTGTTTGTGAGGTCAACCTGTTCAGCCATTCCCTGTATATTGTCATTCGACACATCCCCATTGGCAAACCGGTCGGGCATCAGCAGGTATATCACATCGGAGGTTGAAAATCCTTTGCGTTCTGCGGAGCCCTTCTTCCGTGGCTTCAATTCATAAAGGTACTTCCCGATTTCTTTACCCTTTGACTTGAAAAGGATCGTGGCTATTCCTGCCCTGGCTCCTTTGCTGATGGTCAGGTCAAGGAAAATATAGTTTGGATTGGTCACCTTGCTGATCTTCTTAATGATCAATCCCGGATAATCTATTGATACAGTGGATGATGCAATATTTTTGCCATACACCAGCAGCTGAAAATCTGCTTTTTTAAATCCGACCCACCAAAAAGGAGGTTCAATCCGTTCAAGTTTGATTTCCTGGGAAAACAGGCTCAGTGGAAAAAGGACAAGGAATATTATCGTTAATCGGTTCATACGTGAATCTTTAATTTTTACTTTTTACTTTTCTTGCCCTGCCATATAAAATGGTCATGTGAGCGAGCCGCTCGGTAAGGGAATCTGTAAAATGGCTTGCTTTGGCCCGCCATTGCCAATTATTTTGTGTCGTTCCCGGAAGATTCATACGCGCCGAGGTATCCAGCCCAAGAATATCCTGCATCGGAACGATGGCGGTATAGGCAACGGAAGCCCAGGCAAGCCGGATAAAGGACCAGTGTATATCAGTTTCGTGGGTTTGCAGATAATCCAACACATATTTACGGTCATCCTCTGTGGCATTTTTGAACCATCCTGCCACAGTATCATTGTCATGTGTGCCGGTATATACGATGCAGTTTTTAATATAATTGTGTGGGATGTAGTCATTCGCTTCAGAAGAATCAAATGCGAATTGGAGGATTTTCATTCCGGGAAGGTTGAAACTGTCGCGGAGTTCTTCTACATCCGGCGTAATGACACCCAGGTCTTCGGCAATGATTGGCAGATCGCCGAATTCAACACGCAAAGCATCAAAAAAATCTTTGCCCGGGCAGTCAATCCATTCACCTTTGATGGCTGTTTTTTCAGTATAAGGAACAGCCCAATAGGCTGCAAAACCCCTGAAATGATCAATGCGGATGATATCGTAAAGGAACAGGTTGGTCTTGATCCGATCGATCCACCAACGGTAGCCGGTCTCTTTCAACACATCCCAGCGGAAAAGCGGATTCCCCCACAGCTGGCCTGTTTCACTGAAGTAATCGGGTGGAACGCCTCCAACACGAATGGGGTTGAGGTCACTGTCGAATTCAAAAATTTCAGGATTCGCCCACGCATCCGCGCTGTCGAGCGCCACATACAATGGAATATCCCCGATGATCTTCACCTTGTGGTTGTGGGCATATTCCTTAACCGCCAGCCACTGCCTGAAAAAAAGGAATTGCATGAATTTATGAAAATCGATCTCCTCGTGCAACAGGGTCTGAATGGCTTTTAGCGCTTCGGGTTCTCGTTTTTTTAAAGGATCTTCCCATTGATGCCATGGATTTTGATGGCGGTTTGCCTTGATGGCCCTGAAAAGTGCATAGTCGTTGATCCATTTGGACTGGTTCTTCAGAAAGTTACGATAGGCAAGCTTTTCGACATTATCTGCATACAAAGAAAATGATTGGAACGCTTTCTTAAGCAAGGGGAGCCTGGTCTGCTGAACAGCTTCATAGTCTATCTTCTGATCATCAAAATGAGGATAGTCAGCCAGGTCATCTTCATGAAGCAACCTGGATTTTACAAGCAGATCCAGATCGATCAGGTTAGGATTGCCGGCGTGCGATGAAAAACACTGATAAGGGGAGTCAGCATACCCTGTGGGGCCGAGTGGTAAAATTTGCCAATAGCGCTGTTTTGACCGTACTAAAAAATCAATAAAATCAAAAGCCGCCTTCCCCAGCGTTCCGATTCCATATTTTCCGGGAAGGGATGTAGGATGAAGTAAAACTCCGCTCAATCTCTCTTTTAACATTTCACTTTTTTTAAATATATTTATTTCGTTGTGTTTTCCTTGATAAACATTGCGCTGACCGCACCGAGGATCATGCTTATTCCGGCCATCACAAGGCAAAGGATCGGATTATTGGCAAAAAAATATTTCAGGATCAGTCCGCTCACAATACCGCTCACAATCTGCGGAATAGTTATTGACATATTGAACAATCCCATGTAAACCCCCATTCTTTTTGGAGGTATTGAACTTGCCAGCATGGCGTATGGCATGGCGAGAATACTGCCCCAGGCTATCCCGATGCCGATCATTGGAATAATCAGGTAGTTGGGATCATTAATCAAAAGGAATGATAAAAGTGACAGACCTCCGATGGTCAGCGCGATGGCATGCGTACCCTTCTTCGAAAGTCTTTTTGCTACAACAGGGAGCAACATGGCGATCACAGCCGATACCCCATTGTAAACGCCGAAGAGTATGCCCACCCAGTCCCCGGCGATCTGGAAAACGGATGAATTGGCATCGGTGGTGCCATAAAATTTCAGGGCAACAGCCGGTGTTGTATAAACCCACATGGAGAACAAGGCAAACCAGGAAAAAAACTGGACAAGCAGTAACTTGATCATGATTGGAGGAATGACAAACTTCCCGGATTTCTCCACTTTGTCCTCCGGAGCCAGTTTATCGGGTGGATATTCTGATGTGGTAAAAACGGTCCAGACGATGGCTGCAAGCAAAACAAATGCGCCTATATAAAATGAATAGGTGACATTGGCAGGAATGAGTCCACTGCCCTCTGCATTTTTGGAGATACCCATCCAATTCCCAAGAATATAGGGCAGCCACGATCCAACGATGGCGCCAATCCCGATCAGCAGGGTTTGAACCGAAAATCCGAGGGTATGTTGTTTCTCAGGCAATTTATCAGCGACAAGCGCCCTGAAGGGTTCCATTGAAATGTTGATGGAGGCATCCATGATCATCAGCAAGCCTCCGCCGATAAACATGGGTGCAATAAACGATGCCAGGTGCGGAGCATTGGGCATGAGCACGAGGGCGATGCTCGTTAAAACCGCACCTACCAGGAAATAGGGCCTTCGCCTGCCAAGCCGGCACCATGTTTTATCACTCAGGTATCCGACAATCGGCTGGATGATCATACCGGTTATTGGAGCTACCAGCCAAAACCAACTCAATTGATGCACATCGGCGCCAAAAGTCAATAAAATGCGTGAAGCATTGCCGTTCTGCAATGCAAAACCAAATTGAATTCCAAGAAATCCGAAGCTCATATTCCAGACCTGCCAGAAGCGCATTGTGGGTTTTTCCTTCATCAGGGTAGAGTTTTTTTTAATCCAGTGTTCAAAAATAAGAACTTTCTATTACTTTTATGGCCCAAATTCAGATTATGATCCGAAATCTTTTACTAATCAGCAACTCTACAAATGCCGGTGAAGATTATCTTGCCTGGCCGCGTACATTCATCAAGGAATTTTTGTCGAAATTCGGTGTGCATAAAGTACTGTTTATACCCTATGCCGGTGTAAACCTCACGCCAGCCAGTGTGGAAAAATCATTCGACCTGTACGAAGACCGGGTGAAGAAAATATTCAAGGAGATGGGATTCGTTTTGCATTCCATCCATCGGGAGCCAAATCCGGTAATTGCGGTAAATGAGGCTGAATCAATCGTGATAGGGGGGGGGAATACGTTTCACCTTGCGCTGATGATGCAGGAATATGGTATCATGGAGCCGATCCGCAGAAAGGTTTTGAGAGGAACTCCTTTTGTTGGCTGGAGCGCCGGGGCCAACGTGGCATGCCCTACAATGAAAACAACCAACGACATGCCGATTTGTGAACCCCCATCGTTCAACTGCCTGAAGTTGATTCCTTTTCAGATCAATCCACATTATCTTGATGCAAATCCTGCCGGCCATGCAGGAGAGACCCGCGAGCAGCGCATCCAGGAGTTTTTATCTGTAAACCGTGGAACTACCGTGGTTGGACTGCGCGAAGGATGCCTCCTGAATGTTGAAGGCGATGCCATGCAACTCTCTGGAAACCGATCATTGAGGGTCTTCCGTCATGGAATGGATGCCCAGGAATTCCAGGAAAATGAAAATCTCGATTTTCTTCTGAAGTAATTACAGTTTGATCAATTTTATCGACCCTGTTTCCTTGGATGTAGTGAAGGCCCTGAGAAAATAGATTCCTGGTATCAGGCGCCTGATGCTGAATCGGACAGCGGATGTATTTAGACCATCTGTCATCAGAACAATCTGTCCCATCTGGTTTGATAATTCGACCCGTTCTATTTCCTTCCGTGCAACGATAGTGATAAGATCAGATGCGGGATTCGGATAAACAAGGGATATCAGCCCCTGGTGCTCACCAATGCCTACATCCCAGGCCTCGACACTTTCGGATGATACAACCTGGAGCGGTTTGCCCTTGGCAGAATCACCGCTTGCGGCTACCGGTGTAACTTCAAAAACAAGCCATTTCCCTATATCCAGCGTGTCGATGGTATAGGTGAGTTTTGTGGCTGAATCAATGGCAATGGTATCAGTGCCTTCCTCATTGTTGCTGCGAAGCCACCGGTAAATGGAAATGCCCTCACGGATGCCATTCACATTTTCGTAGGAATAGCTTCCGCTCAGAAATTTCTTGTGGACCAGATTCCCCTGGATCTCCACATCATAAGCCCACGGTGGTGTAGGAATTGAAGGATCAAGGTTGTTATAAAAGCAGGTGTAAACATTCAGATTTTGATTGATGGTGTCGTGCAGCTGATAGAATCTGTGTGGTTTTCCCATTAATTCAGGAGTTTGACCATCATTGTTGATATCAAAATTAAATTCAAAGGGACCTTGGCTGAACCAGGTCGTATCAAAGAATTGATCCAGCTTGTAGATGCTGTCTGAATCCATGTCAAAAAGCACATCATTTCCTTTCCAATTATTGAACGTTCCTTGAACAATAAGAAAATCAACATCAGGGTTGAAATGTTTGGCGGTGATATAATAGCCCATGTTGCATTCGAAGGTCATGAGCCGTTTGGCCGGGTTGTAGTTGTCGAAATCGTTGATCAGATCAAGCAGGGTGTCTGGCACACGGATGATCCGGTCTGGTTTGTTCAGTAATTCAAAGCCACTGGGATCAGCATTGATGCGGTATTTATATTGGTGTATCGTTCCCGGATCCAGGCCGTAAGTGATCGAATAGTGAAAACTGGTTCCGATTTGCTGCATGCGTGGTGAACCCTTCATGTCGTTCATTGTTCCTACAATGCATACCGTGTCTGAAACAGGATTGAAGCGGCCTTTTTGGACGGCATATTCCATGTTAACGGTAAACGAAGTAACATTGATCGGATCATCATTCCACCAGGCGGAATAGCTTGCAATGCCTGGCTGGGCGGTGATCTTGCGGTTCACTGTTTCCCAGTTGTTTTCGTTGATCCTGAATTTAAAGTTATAGGTAGTACCCGAATCAAGTTCGTCGAACAGGGTTCCTGTATAGGTGTATCCTGGTCCTGGAACGAGCCTGAAAGGCTGAATTCCATGATCCATGATGACGTAGACATAATCGGTATCGGGCCTGAAAATATGCTGTTTGACCGCTTTGGTCATGTTCAGCCGGAATGAAACAGACCAGGTGGTATCGGTATTGGCAGAGGCGGTGAACCCGCCGGAGAGCAGGATCAGCATGGCAGGAATGAAGGCCATCATCAGCATGGTTTTCCGGACGATGGCAGGACGAATGCAGGAATTCATATAGAGGTAATTTTGCTCAGGATTGTCTGGCAAAGATACGAAAATAATGAAGGCTAATGAATCCGTTCAAAGACCAGTGCAGTGCGGTTGGTATTGTATATCATCAGATAGTGAACCTGATCTGCTTCGCCTTGTTGTGTCGTATAAATAAGATGGTCATTTATCCGGCCATGACCGCCGAATTCCTTCCGGTCGGTATTGAGGATGATCCGGTAATCACCGGGCTCCGGCACAGGGAATTTATAGTCAGGAATGGAATTGCTTACATGGAAATTGAAGATGAAGATCAACTCCTGACGCTTGAAAACGATGGTTTGATTCTCCCCGTCCATGTTGATCTGGTCACCAAAACACTGATCAAATAGTCTATGTTTTTTAACCATGCTTAGCATCTCATGGTCAAAAGCCCCCAGATAATGGTACTTAAGCCCGGGATTTTCGATCAATGACCACTGGCGACGGGCATACTGGTAACTCCAGCGGTTTCCTTCACGCGGGAAATCAATCCAATCGGGATGTCCGAACTCATTCCCGATAAAACTCAGGTAGGCCTGGCCACCCAAACTCAGGGTGATGAGCCGGATCAGCTTATGAAGTGCAATTCCCCGGTCAATGACATGACTCTCGTCCTGCTTGCTCATTTTAAAATAGATCTCGCTCTGCATCAGCCGGAATGCAATGGTCTGATCACCGACCAGTGCCTGGTCATGCGATTCACAATAGGCCACGGTTTTGACATCGGGCAGCCGGTTGCTCATCACTGACCATAACTCATGGATATTCCAATCCTCATCCTTTTTCTCTTTCAGTACCTTGATCCAGTAATCGGGAATGGCCATTCCGAGTCTGTAGTCAAACCCAATGCCCCCTTCGCGGATCGGCCTGCAGAGTCCGGGCATCCCCGTTACATCTTCGGCAATGGTCACGGCGTGGGGTTTAATTTTATGAATCAGGGTATTGGCGAGTTGGAGGTAGATTAGTGCATCCCACTCAACTCCATCTTTGAAATATCCGTCAAGATCCCATATTTCGCGGTATCCATGGTCAAAATACATCATGGAGGTGACTCCGTCGAAACGGAAACCATCGAAATGAAATTCGCGCAGCCAGAATTTGAGGTTCGACAGCAGGAACTGCAACACATCCCGTTTTCCGTAGTTGAAACATTTTGAGTCCCAATGGGGATGGTTCCCGCGGTCGCCCGGATGAAAGTACTGGTCATCCGAGCCATCGAACTGGTTCAATCCTTCATGTGTATTCTTTGCCGAATGGGAATGAACAAGGTCCATCAGAACTGCGATTCCCTGCTCATGTGCTTTGCGGATGAGGTATTTCAGCTCTTCCGGGGTTCCAAAACGCGAGGAGACGGCAAAAAAATTGGTAACATGGTAACCGAATGACCCGTAATAGGGGTGTTCGGCAATCGCCATTAATTGAATCGTGTTGTATCCTGAATTTTTAATGTAGGGTATAATGTAATCAGCAAATTCAATAAAAGTGCCAACGGCCTCCCGCTCCTGTGACATGCCTACATGGCACTCGTATATGAGCATTTCATTCAATTGTCTGATGTCAAAGCGGTCACCTTCCCAGTCGAAAGGACGGGGTGGATTCCAATGCTGACCTGAAAAATCAAGCGATGCCACATCCTGAACCACCCGGCGGATATAGGCTGGAATCTTCTCGTGCCATCCTGCATCGGAATGAACCATGACCTTAACCCTGCTCTGATGGGTAAAGCGGTCTTTAAACTGCTCATCCGGAAGGAAAATCTCCCATTGACCATATTTATTCGGGGTAAGCCTGTGGGAATAACGTTGCCAGTCGTTGAAGTCGCCAAAAAGATACAGATCCTGGGCTTTTGGGGCCCATTCACGAAAATACCATCCCTTCTTTAACCGGTCATAATGAAATCCATAGTAGTCATACGCGTTGGCAAACGCACCAAGGCTTTCCCAATGCTGTTCAATTTCATGCAATGTTTCCTGGTAGCGTTCGTATCGTGCATTAAGTTCGGCCGTTACTGGTTCTAGCCAGGGGTCGTTCCGAACCAGGGCGAGTTGTTTGATCTTCTTTTCTTTCATGGTTTATGACAACGTTTGCGGACATTATCGACAAATTTAATAATTTAACTCGGAGCGGCTATGTTTTGCCAAAATTGTTTTCTTATCTTTGGGATGGTGAATTGAATTGCTTTTCTGTTCATACAATTCTGATTTTAGAACAAGGTTGTCAATTATGGCTGTTTACCTTCTTGTATTTCTTTTAATTGTCGTTATCGCCCTTATTCTTTTGTGGAAAAACCAGCAATTGCAATACTTCCGCAGACAATTGGAACTTCAGACCAAGACCAATAAAGCTGAGGAGCGGATACGCTATATGGATGCCCTGCTTGAGGATGTGAATGATGCTATCATCACCTTCGACAAGGATATGATGATTCAAAGCTGGAACAGGGGAGCTGAAAACATCTATGGATGGAAAGCCGAAGAGGTTGTCGGGAAGTTTGGAGGCGGTTCTTTGCGGGTTGGATTCCCGGGGACCGATCGTGAGTCGATCTTCATGGAGCTGGAGAAAACAGGGGAATGGAAAGGCGAAGTGATGCACAAGCGGAAAAACGGTACCACCGTTTACCTTTTGTCATCCACCTCCTACCTTCACGATGATGTTGGTAATTTATTGGGTATCATTACCATCAATAAAGATATTTCAGAAGTTGTTCAGTTAGAAAAGGCAAAGAACGCGGTTTACCGGATTTCAGAATTGGCGCACGCTTCACGCGACCTCAATGAACTGTTTTCGTCGATCCATATCGTGATTGGCGAACTTATAGATGCCCGCAACCTCTTCATTGCCATGGTTGATCCGGAAAGTTCAATCATCAACTTTCCCTATTTTGTAGATGAGAAAAACCATCAGCCGCCGCCACACCCCATGGCAACAAGCCTCACCGAATATGTTTTACGGACAGGTAAACCCTTGCTGGCAAAACCAGAGGATTCCCAAGATTTTCTTGACCGAGGCATCATTGATACATGTGAAACCTCTGCCAATGACTGGCTTGGCGTTCCTTTGAAAATTGATAAAGAGACGATCGGAGCCCTGGTCATACAGAGTTATACCCCCCAAATAGCATATGGCGACCATGAAAGGGACATCCTGCTCTTTGTTTCCGAGCAAATTGCACTTTCAATATACCGGAAAAAGATGCAGCAGGAGCTGGTTGAAGCCAAGCAGAAGGCTGAAGTTTCAAATAAACTAACCTCAGCGCTGCTTGCAAACATGAACCATGAACTACGTACCCCGATGAATGGCATCCTGGGGTTTGCAGAGATCCTGGTGAATGACCTCAGGGATCCGGAATCTAAGGGAAAAGCAGAGAATATTCTGGTTTCAGGACGTCGTTTGATGGATACACTGGATGCCATTATGGATTTGTCCTACCTCGAATCGGATAAAGTTTCACGGAAATTCAAACCAATCCTGGTAGGCAAAACGGTAAAAACGGTGATCAGGAGCTATGAACAGGCCATTAAGTTAAAACAATTGGGTTTGGAGATCAGGATTCCGGAGGAGATTGCCATCCTTGGAGATGAACATCTTTTTCATCATCTTGTTAAAAGCCTGGTAGATAATGCAGTGAAATTTACAGAAGCAGGCTGTATCACCATAACAGCAAACCAAATTACCCAGGATGAAAAACAGATGGTTTACCTCTCCATTATGGATACCGGGATCGGTATTCCAAAAGAGCACTACCAGATGATATTTGAAGCATTCCGTCAGGTTAGTGAAGGGTATGGCCGCCAGTTTGAAGGAAGTGGGCTGGGACTTACGATCTGCAAACGGATCGTGGATATTATGAACGGAGAAATCTCCCTGAACAGTATAGAAAATGAAGGAACTGAATTTCAGATTTTACTGACTCCCGCTCCTTTGACGAAAACTGCAGATCTCCTGAGCCGAAAGGATATTCTTAAGCCGAAAATTCATTCATCAGGGGGGAGGAAACTTCCGGATGTATTGATTGTAGAGGACAATCTGGTAAATATTCAGCTATTGATGATCTATATCAGGAGGTTTTGCAATATATATACAACCCTTGATGCCAAGTCGGCGATCGAGCTTTCGAGGGAGAGAAAATTCGATGCCATCCTTATGGATATCAATCTGGGGCCGGGTATGGATGGAATCCAGGCGATGCTTGAAATACGTAAAAGGCCTGAATATCAAACCACCCCGATCCTGGCTGTTACAGGGTATGCCTCCATCGGTGACCATGAAAGGTTTATCAACATCGGATTTAACGGATATATCCCAAAACCGTTCGACAAGGCCACCATTGCCGCAACAATGACGGAATTATTTTCCGGGATTAAAGAAGCTTAAGCCAGCAAGGCAATAGCCAGGATAAGGATAATGACAAGTGGCGCAACTACCAGCACTGTTTTCCGGTCGCGGGCGATATTTGCGTTCATCACATCAATTTGGGCGATACAATCCTGATCCCCGGCTTTATACTGCAAAGCCGCCTTGAATTCTTCACGTGCCGATCGAAAAAGATCGATTTTAATGAAACTTGCTGCCCGTTCCGTATGTTCCCTGAACTTCAATTGTTCATGGGAGAGATGTTCATTCTGATCGCTGTGGTGTGCCATTTCAGTTTAAATTATAGGTTAACCCAATGCCAAATAACTCCTTGAATTGGGTGCGGGGACCCGCAGGTTCTGTTGGATCGGTCTGTATCATGATATCTTCATCATAGATCAACTGGGTTTGGATGGATGCAGCCAGCCATTTGTTCACCTTCATGCTAAGCAGAAAACTCCAATTTACATCGATGCTTCCAAAGTTATGAAAATAATCGGTGAAAAGTTCGAGTGTCGTAGAGAGATTGATGTTTTTTGCAAGATCCTTGTTGAAATCTGTACGCAGGTAGGCTCCAAATTCTTTCCTCAACTTCTTTCCTTTTTCGACCCCAAAAGCGCCAGCAGCTGACAATGCTGAATCATTGACAAACGTAAAGCGGCCTGATGCCGGCGAGATATAGAGATAAAACCAATTGGCCGGCGTGTAGGATATTCCGACTCCCGCTACCAGGTAACCGGGTGCCAGGAACTTCGAAATAACGGTACTGTCATCAGGGTAATTATACCCCGAAGCAAACTGAGACCTGAAGTTTGCCAGGAGGGTCAAATACCATTTTTTATGCAATTCAAACCCATAGGCCGTCGTAAGTTCAATTTTGTCGTTGGTCTTGTTGAATACTGCCGTACTGCCTTTCCCCTGGAGATTAAATCCATAACCGAGGTCAACGGTGTTGGCCCATACATGTTTTCCTTTCCGGTAATTTGCCTTGAAATTCAGATAGGAGGTTAGCCCAAGGGAATTCTGCCCTCCCGAAGCCCAATTAGAAAAAGCAGCCTGGGTAAATGCAATAGAGCCGCTTCCCCTGATCAGCCAACGTTTTGGAACCGAATCCGGCGGAACATCAGCAAGAACCTCTGTTTTGGCCTTGGCAACTTTTTGGATTTCCTGAGCGGGAAGGGAACACGACAGGAAAATAAGTACAAGAAATAGTGCTAACTGCTTCATTATCTTACATATTAACGTATAAATAAAATTATTTTTTCAGAAGATCACGGATCTCGGTGAGCAATTCCTGGTCTTTTGTTGGTGCGGGGGGTGCAGAAGGTGGAGCAGGAACTTCTGCGGCCTTCTTCCTGCTAAGGTTAGCTAATCCTTTGATCATCATGAAAATGGCAAATGCAACAATGATGAAATCAACAACAGACTGAATGAAGTAGCCAATCTTGAGGGTTACAGCCTCCTTTAGAATTTTCCCGGACGCAGGATCTGTAACTGCATCTTTCATGGTAATGGCAATATCTTTGAAATCAATACCTCCAATCAGCAAGCCGATGGGGGGCATAATGATGTCATTGACCAGGGATGAGATGATCTTTCCAAACGCTGCACCGATGATAATCCCGACGGCCAGATCTATCACATTACCTTTCACGGCAAATTCCTTAAAATCCCTTATTATTTTCATTCTTGTGTTTTTTAAGTCGTGCAAATTTAAAAGGATTCGTATAAAATTCAAACATTTCTCATATCCCGCTCCAGCTCTCTGTGTTCTGTCTGCCTTCGGCTTTGGTGATGGTGACCATGATCCCCGTTAACAGGGCCATCCCGCTCAGCGGATCGATCCTGTCAGTGCCGCTGGGCGCCAGGATATTCACATTGACCCCCATGGTTTTTTTTGCCACATTCAAACCCGAATACTGGTGGCCCCAGCCATGCGGCAGCGCAACGGTTTTCGGGCCCAGGTCATCACAAATCTGCATCGGCAGCCTGACCGTTGCTGTTTCACTCGTGACATCAACAAAATCGCCATCCGCCAACTTTAATTCAATTGCATCAGCCGAAGTCATGTAGAGGTAGTTTGTGTGGTCAGGCTCTTTGACAAATGGAGCATAATTGTGAGTCCAGCTGTTGTGGGTTTTTACAGCACGCTTGGTGATCAGTTTGAAATGACCGTTATGGGCTATCTCCTCATGAAATTTTTGATCGAGGGACTTCGATTCTTCCATCAGGATTTCGGGTGCAAGGTGAACCTTTTTATCCGGGGTCACCATACGATGAGTAAGAAAATTGGTTTGATGGGAGGGGCGCAACAAACCATGCGGATATCTAAGAAGCCTTGAAAATCCTGGTTGGTTGCATATCCGGAGCAAGATATTCAGTATTCCTTCCTGGGGGATTTCCGGATGAGATTGTCCGTCAAATAATCGTTTTTTTGAAAATAATGCCAGGAGATGCTGCGCAAACCATGATCCGAACATATTGACCCCGCTGTATTTGCAAAGATCAGTATAGATGGATGCTTCGTCACGCTGCGCTTCCGTGGGTACGATGATCGCCCGGGTTGCCTGGAGATAGGGCTGAATTTGCAACCCCAGCATCAATGGAAAGATGAATGGCAAGTCGGGCCGTTCGAGCGGGGTGGTGCAGGGCAATGCATAATGCGCCATAGAGGCTGTTTCAGTGGGGAGAATATCCAGAACTACCAGCAAATCCAGTTGCCCGAATGCATCACGAAGGTGGTTCGAATCGGGCATGGTGATCAGGGGATTTCCGCCGCTGATGAAGAGCGCTCTTATTTTCTCCTTTCCGGGGGTAAGGATTTCATCAGCCAGGATGCCACCCGGGAACGCGTCATTTACTGAAGGGCAATTGCCAACCCTTGACCGCAGGGTGCGGGTTAACAGTCCGTTTTTCTTGCCAAATTTCGGAAAATCAATGATCCCTTTGCTCACAAGCGTTCCTCCCACACGATCGAGGTTCCCCGTAACAGCATTGATGCACTCCTGTATCCAGAATGCCAGTGTGCCATGCCTTCCCATGTTCACACCGGTGGAACAATAAAGTGCGGCGCCGTCTGCAGCAAGGTAGTCGCTCACCATCTGTTTCAACGTTCCAGCTTCGATGCCTGTGACAGCAGCTGTTTTTTCTGCCGGCCACGCAGAGGCCATTTTTGAAACTGCCTCAAAACCGATCATGAATTTTTCTACATAGGCATGTTTCACCCCATTTTGCCTGATCACTTCATGAAGAAAAGAGAGATAAAAAAACAGATCGGTACCGGGGCGGATAAACAGGTGCTCTCCGGCAATTTTGGCAGTTTCAGTTTTTCGTGGATCAACATGGTAAATTTTCCCACCCCTTGAAACAATATTCCTGAGTTTTTCCATGGGGTTGGGTACCTGCAGAAAGCTCCATTTTGAGATCAGGGGATTTCCACCGACAATGATGAGACATTTGATATTCGGAAGATCAGGAAATGGCTGGGTAAAGGGAAACCCATACATTAAATTGGCTACAGCGAATTTGTTGCTGCAGTCCTGGGTGGAGGAGGAGAACATGTTTGTTGAGCCGATCCCGGTCATAAATCCCTGCGCAAATACAGGATGCAAAACGCTGAACCCTGCAGCTGTTCCCACATACATGGCCACTGCATTTGGATGGAATTCACGGCGGATCGATTTCGTTTTTGATCCAATCTCTTCCAGAGCCTGTTTCCAGGAAATTTTCTTCCATTCCGTTCCTTCGCGCTTCATTGGATATTTTAGCCGGTCGGGGGATTCATATATATGGTGCTGTTTCAATCCCTTTGGGCATATAAATCCTTTGGTTGCCAGGTGCACCCGGTCGGGATGGATAGAGATGATTTTGTTTCCGGTCGTGGTGATTTCAAGTCCGCACAACGCTTCGCAGATGCGACAGAATGTGTATTTTTTTTTTGTATTTTGTTGATTCATAAATAGCTATTGAAAATAACCCTGGTCTGGAAAAATTGTGCTAATTTTGTAAATTAATCAACTGAAATCACATGAAGCAACTAAATTTTCTTCTTTCTGTAGTGTTCTCTGCACTATTTATCACTGCTCAGGCTCAGAATATTCCTGTTCGCCCATCCGAAATTATAACAGGAACCTACCATGGTCTCAGTAAGCCGCTGCGCGATATCCCAGCCATGACACCCGGTGAATTTCACCAGTTGGAACTGAAAGGATTGACGCGGACATTGAATAAAGATCTGAAAAATCGTATATTCCCCTTTTCAGCAACTGCTTTACCGAAAGGTGTTGATCCGGCCTGGCAGAACTTTATGGGTAAAACAGAAGGAGGGAAATCTCCCCTTGTTAATTTCGGAGGCCAAAACTCCCCCTATTATCCCCCCGATTGCAATGGTACTGCTGGTCCTAACCATTTTATGCAAACCATTAACTGTGTGTATGCCATTTATGATAAAACAGGTGCTTTGATTGCCGGTCCTACCAATTTGAATCAATTGTTTCAGGGTGTCGCCGGCGCTAACTTCAATGACGGCGATCCGATTATTCTTTATGATGAGCAAGCTGATCGCTGGCTCGTGACTGAATTTTCTTTTAGTGGACCAACGGATTACATGCTCATGGCCGTATCTACGACCAACGATCCTACCGGAACCTGGCATAAATATTCTTTTCAGGTGGCCACCATGCCCGACTACCCGAAATTCAGCATCTGGCGCGACGGCTATTACATGGGCGATAACAATAGTTCAGGAAACGACACCTATGTGTTTGAACGGGCTAAAATGTTGATAGGCGCTCCGGCTCAGGCGGTAGGGTTCAATAATTCATGGAGGCCGACATCGGTAGATGGTTTCATGTGTGTGCCTCCCATTGACAATGATGGCCAGTTCGCTCCGGAAGGAACGCCAGGCATGTATATCGCATTCAATGATGACGCCTTGGGTGGTGGTTCAGACCAGTTATGGTTGTATAATCTTACCGTTGATTGGACCACCCCGGCGAATTCGACCTTTGTACGCACCCAGCAAATAGATGTCCAGCCTTTCAATAGTAACTTTGGAAATAACTGGAATAATATTGAACAAAAGGGTACCAGCCAGCGTGTTGACGGCATTCCACAAGTCATCATGAACGTCCCCCAATACCGGAATTTTGGTTCCTACCAAACCATTGTATGTTGTCACACGGTCAATGTGGATGGCAATCGCCACGCCGGCATACGTTGGTATGAACTGCGGAAAACCACGGCAGACTGGGAAGTGAGACAGCAGGGTACCTATGCTCCGGATCTGCACAGCCGATGGATGGGGAGCATTATGCTGAATGGCAACAATGAAATCGGTCTTGGCTATTCCATTTCAAGCCTGAACATGTTCCCCAGTATTTTTTATTGTGGCCAATCGGCCAGCGCCTATGCAAATTTTACGAATATTCTTGATATTGAGGAAGATACGATCTTTTTAGGAGCCTATTCCCAAACAGGAGGTACCAATCGCTGGGGTGATTATTCCCAGTTGTCAGTTGACCCGACGGATGATAAAACATTCTGGTATACAACCCAATACATTGGCAGTGGTGGCGCCAGGAAAACGCAGGTTGCCTCTTTTAAATTCAGTATAGGTCCTGTCGTAGCTACTTTGGCTCCGACTTCCATTACAGACTCCTCTGCAACCTTCCATGGAACCGTTAATTCCAATGGGTTCCCTACCGAATACCATTTTAATTATGGACATTCACCAATGACCATGATTTATTCCACACCTGTTGTTACTGTCGGGCCAGATACAATAAATCAGGAGGTGAGTGCAGATGTTACCGGATTGCTGGGTGATACAAATTACTGTTACAGGATTGTCGGCGTCAGTGCAGGCGGGTCTGCGGCGGGTAACAGTGTAGCATTTAATACCAAACATGCTCCATTTATGACCGTCACACCTCCCAACCAGGATGTAGACTATGTTGAGGGAATTATCTCCTTCGTGGTGTCGTCCAATACCGTGTGGAATGCGTCAAGCGATTCTGCCTGGTGCTCGGTGACTCAGGCAGGCACAGGGAATGACACCATCCGGGCCGTTTATGGTGAGAACCCAACGGTGAATCCAAGGGTTGCCCAGATAACTGTTTCAGGGAATGGTGTACCAACCCAAATGGTGACTGTGAATCAAAACGGATCGCCACCTTCGCTAATGGTTACACCCATGAATCAGAATGTGGCCGCCATTGCTGGAGTGACCTATTTTACCGTGATATCAAATACGTTATGGAATGTGACCAGCAATGTCGCCTGGTGCGTTGTAACCCCCGCCGGTTCTGGTGTTGGTGTCATTACGGCTGCATATGAAGAAAATACTTCCTTTAGTCCACGGATATGCAATATTACTGTTTCTGCCCTCGGAGTTGTTACCCAAATGGTAACGGTTACCCAGGCTGCGGCAATTCCGACCCTTACAGTTTCTCCGCTTAACCAAAATGTCCTGTCCTCTTCAGGAAGTACTGCATTTGAGGTCACTTCAAATACATCCTGGACAGTTGCAAGCGATGCATCCTGGTGCGCCGTAACCATTTCAGGATCAGGAAACGGTACCATTGTGGCTGATTATTCAGAGAATACATCCAGTCAGCAGCGCCTCGCAAACATCAATGTTACTGTTGCCAGTTTGCCCGTCCAAAAGGTCACAGTGACTCAGGCCAAATCCAGCATCGGTGTTGAAGAACATTCGGGCAATGAGGTGGCCATCTATCCAAATCCCTCCCGGGGCATTTTTATGATCAACCCAGGCAGTATTGGTTCAGAAACTTTGGATGTCAGTGTCCAGGATTTTACTGGCAAAGTTTTTTTGAAACAGCAGTTCAAAGGAGCCAGGGAATACCAGATTGACTTGTCATCAGCGCCGAAGGGCGGATACCACATCATCATTAAAACAGAGACAAAACTGGTGGTCAGAAAACTGGTGGTGATCAAATAGCCTGGGTCACGGAAATGGGGTTATTCACATGATAGTAGGGTGCCGCCTGGAGGGAAAACATTGTTTTAGGAACCAATCGCATCTCGAAAATTTTCTGATTGTCAGCGGTTGATTCATCCCGCCTTGATAATTCAACAAAGCCTTCATCCAAACACAATTTCGATACCCAGCTCAGGGTGTCTGCTGGATCAAGGGTTATTTTTTTGATCCCCTTCTGATTTGCCCAACCTATGGCTGCTTTGAGCAACTTTTTTCCAAAGAAGGCACGCTTGAAATCGGTTCGCGTATAAAGGCGTTTCACCTTGATTACACCAGGCGAAACAATTTGGAGACAGATACATCCAATGGTGTTGTTATTCTGATTCACAATGTAAGCTATTCCATTGGGCGAACTGTAAAGTTCGCTTACATTTGAAAGTTCGTGTAAAAAATTTTGATAATAGAGGTCGAAATCGATGCTGGCGGCAAATTCAAGAATTAATTGTTTTAGACGGGCAAAATCAACCTCTTTTTTAACTGGAATCACTGTGGTCGTTTTGGAATTGTCTGTGTCCATGACAGCTGAGGGTATAGGTTAGTACCGGCTTATTTTACAAATGTACCCCTCCCGACAGATCAAATCAACATATAATTAGCAAGTGTAACCATTGGTTTAGTAACTGTAGTGAAAAATGAGGAAATTGTAATTTTTTATCCCATTTTAACTGCATCGGGGGAGATTTACCATTGAGAATATCCATAACATTACAAAAGAAGGATTTTTTGCCGTATCTTTACCCTTCCCAAGCATGTTAAACCTATGAACCCTATAACCACCCCGGCTGAGTTGATGGAAACCATCAATGCCTTCAGAATAAGCCGCCTGATACTTTCAGCTTTCGAGCTGGGACTTTTCGACCACCTTTCGGAAAAGAGCCTTCCCTCTTCAGCCTTAGCAGAGAAAATGCGCACTAACCCCCGAACCACAGACCGGCTTTTGAATGCATTGTCAGGAACAGGAATCATTACCCTGAACAATCGGAATTTTTCCAATTCGACCTTTGCTGAAAAGTTTCTTGTCTCCACCTCTCCATTTTTTATGGGTGGATTGGGACATTCGGTCAGCCTGTGGAAAACGTGGAACACCCTGACTGATGCCGTTAAGGAGGGGCACTCAGTTGCAGAAATTGTAAAGAACGACATTGATCATCGCGGAGATGCATGGCTTGAGCCCTTTATTGCAACCATGCATGCCAGGGGAGTTGGACAGGGCAGGGAGCTGGCCGCCATGCTTGACCTGTCAGGAAGAACCCGCACGCTTGATGTTGGAGGCGGTTCCGGTGCCTTTACCTTTGCCTTCATCGAAAAAAATCCTGCCATCACCGGTGTGATCTTCGACCTCCCAAACGTGGTTCCGATCACCCAAAAATACATTGACAAAGCTGGGTATACGGGTATCGTTACAACGTTAAAGGGCGATTACCTGCGCGAAGATTTTGGAGGTGAATATGATCTGGTCTTGATGTCGGCCATCATTCATATCAACAATCCTGAAGAGAATGCCCTATTGATCAGGAAGGGAGCAGCTGCACTTCATGCCGGCGGGCAACTGGTCATTGTTGATCATGTGATGAATGATGACCGCACAGAACCATTCATTGGAGCGCTGTTTGCCTTGAATATGGTGGTGGGAACCAGGCATGGCGACACCTATACAGAAAAGGAGTTGCGGAAGTGGATGGAGGATGCAGGACTGGTGGCGATACGGCTGATAACTTCACCGACGGGGATGCAGGTGATGGTCGGGTTTCTTGGCCATTGAGCATTATCTTTCTTATATTTATCTTTTATTTCTGAAAATGATCAAGGAATCAAACCAAATACTCTGTTTTACAATTGAAAACATCCGGTTCGCGATATCCCTGGCCTGTGTCGACCGTGTCATAAGAGCGCTGGAAGTTACTCCTATTCCAAATGCGCCATTGGTTATCCTGGGTGTTTTTGATTATCACGGGAGCGTGGTTCCGGTGATTAATATGCGCCATCGGTTGAAAATGGCTGATCAGCCTGTTCGCATAAACGATGTTTTTATTTTGGCCGATACGTCAAAGAGAAAACTTGCGTTGGTGGCCGATAGGGCTGATGGGATTGTTAATCCTTCATCGAATGAACTGATTAAAGCATCAGATATTGATTCCGGTTTCGAGGCAAAGGGTGTTCTGCGTCGCGATGATGGAATTATCCTGATATACGATATTGAGCAGTTTCTATCTTCTCAGGAAGAACTTGATTTTCAGGCAGCAATAGATAAACATTGTAAGTATGAACCTTGACCAGAAAATACTCAGGGCCAGAGCAAAAGAGATTAGTCGCCATAAAATAAAACAGGATGACATGGCTGAATCGTTGTCGGTTGTTGAATTTTTGCTTATCCCCGAAAGGTATGGTATTGAAAGTAAATATGTGAGTGAGGTTTTATCATTGAGAGAGATGACCCCAATCCCAGGCACTCCTGCTTTTGTGGCCGGCGTGATGAATGTGCGTGGTAAAATTGTCTCCATTCTCAATCTGAAACTTCTTTTTAATCTTAAGGAAAGAGGCATAACCGAATTAAATAAAATCATCCTGGTTAGGATGGATCGAATGGAATTCGGCATCGTTACCGATGCCATAGCCGGAACGCTTAAGGTGTACCCGAATACATTGAGCGCGCCACCTGCCAATCTTCACGGAATAAATGCTGAATATATACAAGGCATTACTCCTGATGGAATTATTCTTCTCAATGGAGAAAATCTTCTGACAAATAAAACAATCATTGTAAACCAAAAATGAAAATGGTAATCAAGTAACAATATAAAAAACATGGAGGAAAAATAATGAAATCTACATTCAATATAAGCACGAAAGCAAAACTATTTCTGGGCTTTGGCTTAATCATAGTCGCCATCATCTTATTATCTATTTTAAGTTTTGTCAGTTTCAACAATATAAATAACGCCCAGACGGGCATGTTCAAATCGATGCAAATGGAGAGAAATCTTACTGAATTCAAAGCGGATGAAAACCGGCAGATGCTGACCATGTTGCAAATTACGATCAGTAAAGATCCAACCAGGACCAATGAACTAAAAAAGCAACTTGTGGATAAGGCGGCGTTGATTGCAATTAGTCTCAGCCTGATTGAGAATGAGCTTCAATCCTATCCTGTTCAACTTCAGAAGTTTAATGAAATTAAAGTACAGTTGAAACGCTATATCGAAAACCGGGAAAAACGGCTAACCTTGAATGATGCCGGTAAAATAGAAGAATCGATCAACATGGCCAGGGAAATCGAAGGCCCCTTGTATGAAAAAATCAGGATGATGATTCTTGAGATCGAAAAGGATTTTAGTGACATCATCGATGCAGAAAAAGCCAAAACTGAGTCACTGACACAAAGTGCTGATATAACCATTATAATAGGAAGCATGGGAATAATTCTCCTTTCAATAATCCTTATCTTCTGGATGATCCGCATGCTCAGGAAAATTTCCGTGGAAATCAGAAATGGTGTTAATATTCTTGGAACTTCTGCTTCTGAAATCCTTACTACAGTTACCGAAGTATCGACAGGGGCAACAGAAACAGCCACAGCCATATCTGAGACGACAACGACGATTGAAGAAATACGGCAAACAGCGCTGATGGCAAGCCAAAAAGCACAATCAGTACTGGAAAATGCACAAAAGGCTTCAGATGCAGCTGAAAATGGGAAGGAATCGGTTCAGCAAACCATCGAAGGGATGTACCGGATAAATCAACAAATGAACCTGATTGCCGACAGTATAGTGAAACTATCTGAGAAAAACCGGTCGATTGGTGAAATTACCTCTACGGTGAATGATATTGCCGACCAATCAAACTTGCTTGCAGTCAATGCTGCCATTGAAGCGGCGAAAGCAGGTGAACAGGGACGTGGATTTGCGGTAGTTGCTCAGGAAATCCGCAATTTGGCTGATCAATCAAAACAGGCTACAGCACAGGTTAGGGAGATTCTGAACGATATACAAAAAGCAGTAAATCTAGCGGTGATGTCTACTGAGCAGGGCTCGAAAGCGGTTGAAAATGGCAGTATCCTGGCCAGAAAGAGTGGGGAGATGATAGAAATATTATCAGACACTGTTACGGAAGCAGCTCAATCGGTCATTCAGATTTCTACCTCTTCACAGCAGCAGATGGCAGGCATGGATCAAATCGTACCCGCTATGGAGAACATTAAGCAAGCCAGCGAACAAAATGTTATTGGAACCAAACAAACACAGACTGCAGCTCATAATCTGAGTGAATTAGGACAAAACCTGAAAATAATTATTGAAAAGTTTAATGTTTAGTCAATTTCATGGACAAAAAACAAGAAGCGTTTCTCCTCGAGCTGATAAACGATTTTAAAATTGAGGCAGCCGAGCATCAGCAAGCCATTGTCAATTGCTTGCTTGAACTGGAAAAGAAACCGCCATCGCCAGATTACAAGGAGCTTGTTGAAACAACTTTTCGGGAATTTCACAACCTGAAAGGATCGGCAAGGGCTGTAAACTTGTTGGACATTGAACGACTTTGCCAATCCCTTGAAGGGGTTTTTCATAAACTTAAACAGGGCAGTTTGACGCTTTTACCATCATCGTTTGATATGCTTTATAAAGCCAACGATTCACTGAATGTAATGCTTTCAGAAATCGATAAAACACATAAAAGCATTGGCGCCAATGCATTAACTCAACTGATTCAGGAAGTTGAAACCATGCAGAAATCTATAGGAATAACCCAGAAAATGAATTTTCCCACACCTCCTTTAGTTTCAGCAGCTAATAATATTGCACCTCTGTCAGTCAATGAAACGACATTGGACTTCAATACTGCCAAATTCCCGATTAATGAAACTCAAGCAGCCAAAGATACCGTTCGTGTTGCTACGTCAAAACTTGATATTTTACTCAGGCAGGCAGAAGAATTTATCACGGTAAAAGCAACCATGGCCTTTTACATTCAAGAAATTAAGAAGAAGAAACATGATGATCTTTGCATGCTGGTTAAAGATATGGAACAGTTTCAAGTAGGTTTATCCCGTATGGTTGATAATTTTTTGTTTGACATAAAGACTACCTTGATGCATCCATTTTCATCGCTTTTAGCGATTGTTCCAAAAATCGTAAGGGATCTTGGAAAGGAGTATAATAAAGAGATACAGCTTAGTATACGGGGCGGTGAAATTGAAATTGACCGTCGGATTTTGGAAGAGATAAAGGATCCGTTGATTCATCTGATCCGGAATTGTATTGACCATGGCATTGAAATACCGGATATTCGCCAGAAAAAAGGGAAATCTGCAACTGGTTTAATTGAAATCAGTGTAAAACAGGAATCCGGGAAGAATGTTGAACTGTGTATTCATGATGATGGTGCCGGAATCAATAAAACCAAGGTAATCTCCGCTGCAGTAAAGATGGGGATTACTTCTATGGAAGCAGCAGCGCATATGTCAGATAGGGATATATGCGGGTTTATATTCCGGTCCGGAATTTCAACAAGCCAATTTATTACTGATATTTCTGGTCGTGGGTTGGGAATGGCTATTGTTGCAGATAAAATTGCCAATTTGGGTGGAACTATTATGGTTGAATCACCAACAGATGAGGGAACCACCTTTACCATTACCTTACCTGTTACGCTCGCAACTTTTCGTGGTATCCTTGTTCGCATAAACGAAAGTTTTTTTATCGTCCCGACCAATTCTATTGAAAGTGCAGTTCGTGTGCACCAGGATGAGGTCAGGTCGGTCGAATCAAAGAAAATGATCCTAATGCATGGAGAAAGTATTGCATTGGTCAGGCTGGGAGATGTTCTGAGTGTTGTAGGAAGAAAAATAAGGAATAAAGATGAAAAGACCTTTCCCGTACTAATCCTTTCGTTGGCCCAAAAACGAATCGCATTGATGATTGATGAAGTGCTTGGTGAACATGAAGGCCTCGTCAAGGATCTGGGCCCCCAATTGATCCATGTCAGGAATATTGCCGGTGTTACCGTTATGGGCAATGGAAGGGTTGTCCCGATCCTCCAGATTCACGAATTGATGGAATCTGCTATTCATGCTGCCGAAGCTGACATCGGGTTGGAAACAGCGGATGAGGCCGGAGTAAAGGAATCTGAATTGCTGTCGATTCTTGTCGCAGATGACTCCATCACCTCAAGGTCATTGCTGAGGGATATTATCGAGTCGTCTGGTTTTCTTGTAAAGACAGCTGTTGATGGACTGGAGGCTTTTCAATTTCTACAGAATGAAAAATTTGACCTCTTGGTATCAGATGTGGAAATGCCCAAGATGAATGGGTTTGAACTGACTGCAAGGATCAAAGAGGATACGAATCTGTCTGAGATTCCAGTCGTACTGGTCACTGCACTTGAATCGGCCGACGACCGGCAAAAGGGCATGGATGCAGGCGCCAACGCCTATATCATTAAAAGCAGTTTTGAACAGAGTAACCTGATCGAAACCATTCGTCGTTTGATATAAAAAACAAAGATGAATAGAAAGATAAGGGTTTTAATAGTAGAGGATACCCCGACATGCCAGAGCTTGTTAAAAGGAATCCTTTCCGAAGATTCACGTTTCGAAATTATTGGCATCGCAGTTGACGGAACACAAGCAGTTGAATTTGTTGCAAAATTTCATCCGGATGTAGTCAGTATGGATATTTACATGCCACTGATGGATGGGGTTGTGGCTACCCGGCATATTATGCAGCAAAACCCTGTTCCCATTGTAATTGTGAGTAGTTTTTACACTCCAGCCGAGATTAAGATGTCATTTAAAATTCTGGAGGCCGGGGCCTTGACTATCCTTCCAAAACCTTTTGGCCCGGGGCATCCTCAATACCTTCAAACTGCCAAAGATTACCGGAATACCCTGAAAATGATGTCGGAGATCAAGGTCTCCCGCCTAAAATCATCTATTTCGGCCAACGACAAACCTTCTCATACAGCTTCGCGGGTCATTACTACTGCTGATTTTCCTGACATAAAATATAAACTAATCGCCATTGGAGCATCTGCGGGAGGGCCTGTGGCCATTCAGGAAATACTAAGCAGAATACCGAATAATATAGATGTTCCATTATTGATCGTACAGCATATTGATGCCAATTTTTCTGTTGGATTTTGTGATTGGCTCAATACATTCTCAAACCTTCCGGTTCAGATTGCCAGTGATGGAGAACAAATGCTGCCCGGTCATGTTTATTTACCACCAGGAGATCATCATCTGGGGATAAAAAGAGAGGGTGTAATTTCCATCTCCAATGACCCTCCCCTGAAAGGATTAAGACCTGCCGTAAGTTACCTTTTTAGAAATATTGCTACGGTATATGGTGAAACAGCTCTTTGTATTCTTTTATCCGGAATGGGAACTGATGGCGCCATAGAATTAAAAGCATTGCGTGAAACAGGCGCTATTACCATTGCCCAGGATGCATCGAGTTCTCTTGTACATGGTATGCCTGGAGAAGCGATCCGCCTGGGCGGAGCCTCCCTGATACTTTCACCGCAAGAAATCGTCAAAGAAATTAGTAGAAAAACGAAACAATAAATCCTGTTATGTTAACATCGTATCAGATCACCTTAGGAGATAGCTATATCATGGCTGTTGAAGATTCGTATGTTCAGGCCAAACGGCTTCAGCATTTTTTTGATGAAAATAAAATAAACACCATCGTCTACAGTAAAGCCATAGATGCGTATGCTGCAGCGCTTGAAAAAATTCCTGTACTCATTATCAGCGACATTATGATGCCAGGCATGGATGGTTATGAATTCTGTTCTAAAATCAAAGCCCATCCGGTTTTAAAGGAGGTGCCTGTGATTTTGCTTACCTCCCTTCGCGATCCGCTTGATATCATTAAAGGATTACAAGCCGGCGCTGATAATTTTATCACCAAGCCCTATGATGAGATGTACCTTTTATCGCGCATTCATTATCTTTTAGCTAATCGTGAGATGCGAAAGTCCGGTTCGGCCGAAATGATGATCGAAATCATGTTCAGGGGAAACAGGTATGCCATCAATTCGGAAAAGAAACAGATTTTGGATCTTCTTTTATCGGTTTATGAAGCAGCCATTCAACGAAACGATGAGCTGATCTCGACCCAGGCGAAGCTTGAAGCGTCCAACGAAAATCTCATCGCTGCCAATGAGGAGTTGGAGGCCTTTTCATTTACTGTTTCTCACGATTTACGAAACCCCTTGAATGTGATCAGCGGATATAGCCAGATCCTTCAGCTGGATTATTCCAATCAGCTGGATGCGGAGGCCATTGAATTCCTGGAGAGGATCCAAAAAGCAACAGTATCTATGGCAACCCTGATTGATGACCTGCTGCAGTTTTCACGCTCAGGACGTGCAGAGATCATATCGAAACCCATCGACCTGAGCCAATTGGCCCGAAGTATCATGGAAGATCTTGAAAATAACAACCTGCAAAGCAAACCCAGGGTGTTCATCCAGGAAGGATTGAATATCAACGCCGATCCCAGTCTGATACATGTCGTACTCGAAAACTTGTTAAGCAATGCCTTGAAGTACTCCGGCAAGATTCCAAACCCTGAAATAACTTTTGGTCTGCTTAAAAGAGAAAATGAACATATATTCTTCGTCAAGGATAATGGTGCTGGATTTGACATGGCAAAGGCTGCAAAACTCTTCAATCCTTTCCAGCGACTACATGCGAGCCATGAGTTTCAGGGAATAGGCGTTGGACTTGCCACGGTGAGAAGGATTATTGAACGACACGGCGGCCGTGTGTGGGCAGAGTCAGAACCCGGACAAGGGGCTACATTTTACTTTTCCCTGCCATTTTTACCCTAATATCAATATTTCTGAACAGTGTTGTAATCGTAATGACTTGAATGACTGCTTTTTGAAATATTGTTTTGTGATCCCGGCGCGATTCGAACGCGCGACCCACAGCTTAGAAGGCTGTTGCTCTATCCAACTGAGCTACGGGACCCCAATTGGACTGCAAAAGTAACAAATATTAAGTTTTGAACAAATGATCCGGGCTTTCAGGAGAAATCTTAATTTTGTAAAACACTTTTTTGCTTTAAAAACGCTCACCTATGCGGATATTACATGACAATGTCATCGGTCTTGTCATCGATTTTCAGGAACGAATTTTTCCCGCAATCTGGGAACATGAAAAGCTGACCAGAAATGTTCCTTTGCTAATTGAAGGATTAAAGGCGCTTGGAGTCCCGTTCATGGTGACAGAACAATATGTCAAGGGCCTTGGTCCGACCATTCCTGCAATAGCTGATACACTCAAGGGAATTGAACGGATTGAAAAGGCCTCCTTTAGCTGTTGTGACGAACCCAGGTTCATGATGGAACTGGCCTCTTCAGGACGGGATCATGTGATCATTGCCGGCATCGAAAGCCATGTGTGTGTTCTTCAAACGGTGATCGATCTGCAGCACAACGGATACCATCCCATCGTGGTTGAGGATTGCATATCCTCCCGCAGGGAAAATGATAAAAAGATTGCAATTGAACGCATGCGACACGAAGGAGTGATAATCACAACCTATGAAGCGATACTGTTCGAACTGCTCAGGTTCTCCGGTGGTGATACCTTTAAAGCCATTTCAAGGCTGGTGAAGTAAAGCTTTGGCGAGTGATGAATGACGAGTGACGAATGACGAATGACGAGTGACGAATGAGAATAATTGTATTGGAGTTTTAAATGACCACAGAAATACTACCTGATAGCAACGGAGATAACCCCGAACTCGAATCGGGAACATTACAGGAAACTGTTCATCTCTCTGAGATGTACCAGAATTGGTTCCTTGATTATGCTTCGTATGTCATCCTTGAACGGGCCGTGCCTGAGATTACCGATGGGTTAAAACCTGTGCAGCGGCGTATCCTTCACGCCATGAAGGAGTTGGATGACGGCCGTTACAACAAGGTCGCCAACATCATCGGCCATACCATGAAGTACCATCCCCACGGGGATGCCTCTATTGGTGATGCACTGGTACAATTGGGACAAAAGGATCTGCTGATCGATTGCCAGGGTAACTGGGGGAACATTCTCACGGGCGACAGTGCAGCGGCTCCCCGTTACATTGAGGCGCGTCCTTCGAAATTTGCCCATGAGGTTTTATTCAATACCAAAACGACTACGTGGCAGGCCTCCTACGATGGCCGAAACAAAGAGCCAATTGCATTGCCTGCGAAATTTCCCCTCTTACTTGCCCAGGGCGTGGAGGGCATTGCCGTGGGTCTGGCCTCGAAAATCCTGCCTCATAATTTCAATGAACTGATTGACGCTTCGATAAAAATTTTGCAGCAAAAGGAATTTGAACTCTTTCCCGATTTCCTCACGGGTGGAATGGTCGATGTGTCGCGCTACAACGACGGTTTGAGGGGCGGGAAGATCCGCCTTCGTGCAAAAATAATCCTGGAAGATAAAAAGACACTGGTCATCCGTGAAATACCATACGGCACCAACACCGGATCCATCATCGATTCCATCCTCACAGCCAATGATAAAGGCAAGATCAAGATCCGAAAGATTGACGACAATACCTCTGCCGATGTCGAAATACTCATCCACCTTGCACCGGGTGTTTCACCTGATACCACAATGGACGCGCTCTATGCCTTCACGGAATGCGAAGTGTCCATTTCTCCCAACGCCTGTGTGATTGAAAACGGAAAGCCGCGTTTCATGGGAGTCTCCGAAATTCTGAAGGTGAATACACAACGCACCCTCGATCTGCTGAAACTGGAACTCGATATCCGCAGACAGGAGCTATTGGATCAGCTTCATTATAATTCCTTAGAGAAGATATTTATCGAGAATGAGGTGTATGAAGGGATCAAAAAGTGCAAGACGACCGAGGAGATTGATGCAGCCATTTTCAGGGGGTTGAAACCCTTTGCAAAGCAGATCATCCGGCCTTTATCAGATGAGGATGTTCACCGGTTGCGCAAAATACCCATTGAACGGATTTCCCGATACAATGCATCCAGAGCAGATGAGGTGATGGACACGATCAGGGTGGAGATGGAAGAGGTGGATAATCATCTGGCTCATCTCATTGAGTATGCCATCGAATATTTCAGACAGATCCGGAAAAAATTTGGCAAGAACCGCGACCGGCGAACCGAAATGAGGAGCTTTGATAACATCGAAGCAGCCAAGGTGGCAGCAGCCAACGAAAAGCTTTATGTGAACCGCGAAGAGGGCTTTGCAGGAACCAGTCTGAAAAAGGATGAGTTCGTTTGCGATTGTTCCGATATTGACGACATCATCGTATTTCGTGATGACGGTACATTCATCGTGGTGAAGGTAGCCGATAAAATGTTCGTTGGCCAGAACATCATCCATATCGCCGTCTTTAATAAGAATGACAACAGGACGGTTTATAACCTGATCTACCGTGACGGGAAAAACGGGAAGATTATGGTAAAACGGTTCAGCGTGCTCGGGGTAACCCGCGATAAAGAGTATGCTGTTACAAAGGGAACACCGGGTTCCAAGGTGTTATATTTCACGGCCAATCCGAATGGGGAGGCCGAAGTGGTGCGGGTTGAACTCAAGCCAAAACCGCGTCTCAAGAAGAATTCATTTGATTTTAATTTTGCTGAAATCGCCATCAAAGGACGCAGTTCCATGGGCAACACACTCTCCAAATTTGCGGTCAGGAAAATTGAACAGCGTCAGGAGGGAATCTCCACACTGGGTTCGCTCAACATCTGGTATGATGAAACCGTACAGCGGCTGAATACCGATGACCGGGGCATGTTACTGGGAGCTTTTTCAGGGGCCGACCGGATAATAACATTCATGCAGTCAGGTTATTATCGTATTACATCCTTCGATCTGTCCACACATTTTGATGAGGAGATGATGCGTATTGAGAAGTATGACCCTGACAGGGTGTATACTGCGGTTTATCAGGAAAATCAAACGAAGCAATACTATATCAAGCGATTTAAAGCTGACCTGACAGAAAAAAAGGTTGAATTTGTGGAAAACCAGGATCGGCTTATTCTTTTTTCCTCTGATATCTATCCAAGGATGGTGCTTTTCTTTGATATGAAATTAAAGTTCAAAGGAGAGGATCAGGAGGAGATTGCCGTTCATGAGTTTATCGGTGTCAAGGGATATAAAGCGAAAGGGAAACGACTGTCGGTTCACACGCTGAAAAAACTTACCTGGCTTGAGCCCATGGTTATTGAACCTATCCCATCCCAGGATGAAGTTTTGCCATCCATGGAGACACCGAAGGAGGGGACGGAACCCGGTGGTATTATTCAGATGAAACTGCCTTTGTAGTGTAGCAATACATCCATTGAAGGGCAACCCTGAAAAAGTTAAATTTTTGATAATAAATTACGCGCATATCAGATTGGAGGAATAAATGAAGGACGAAAAGGTTCTGAAAATTTCGGAAGAGGTCAGCTGGATTGGGGTGTTTGATTGGGATATCGTAACTTTTGATGTGGTGATGGAAACGAAATATGGCACCACCTACAACTCCTATTTCATCAATGCCGAAAAAAAGACGGTGGTTGAAACCGTAAAAGAAAAATTCTGGGACACCTATTTTGCAAAACTCAAAACGCTGACGGACCCTGCTGAGATTGAATATATCATCGTAAATCACACGGAACCAGACCACTCAGGTTGTGTGGCCCGGTTGCTTGAGGTTGCACCCCGCGCCAAGGTAGTCGGAAGCGGCAATGCAATCAGGTATCTCAAAGACCTTCTGGGATTCGATTTTCCGCACATGGTTGTCAAGGATGGGCAAACACTCGATCTGGGCAATAAAACACTTCAGTTTATTGCGGCTGCAAATCTTCACTGGCCCGATTCGATCATGACCTACCTTAGGGAAGATAAGATATTGTTTACGTGTGATATTTTTGGTGCACACTATTGCAACGAGGGAGTTTTCGATGATGCAGTCGGCGATTTTGATGATGCCTTCCGTTACTATTTCAATGTGATCATGAAGCCATACAGCAAGTTTATGCTGCAGGCCATCGAGCGTATCCGGCCACTGGATATTGCCGTCATTTGTACCGGACATGGTGCAGTGCTCAGGAAAAACTGGAAAAAATATGTCGATCTTTCTGAACAGTATGCCCTTGACACACTGAAGGATCAAAAGCCTAACCGTGTTTTTATGGGTTATGTGTCTGCCTACAGGAATACCGGGATCATTGCCGGTATGATCGCAGATGGGATAAAAACGGCGGGCGATGTTGAAGTTGATCTGTGTGATATTGAGCATATGGATTTGGAAACGATCGAGCAAAAACTTATCCATGCATCCGCCATCGTGTTGGGATGTCCTACATTCAGCCAAAATATACTGCTTCCGATTTACCAGGTTTTTGCACTTATAAATCCGATTCGTGACCGCAACAAACTGGCTGCAGCCTTCGGCTCGTATGGATGGAGTGGGGAGGGAGGAAAGATCATGGTCTCCGCCATGCGCAATTTGAAACTGAATGTAATGGATGAGGGATTGATGATTAAATTTACTCCCCACAGCAAGGTGAAGGATAAATGCATCGAATACGGTCATCAGTTTGGGATGAAACTTTTGAAGGGTAGCTGAAGTGAATGATAACAATACTAAATTTGTTATTTCAAAGTTATTATTGAGACCAAAAATTTAGACCCCATCGTGAGATTCAGAGTTCAACCATTTCTCTTTGTTCTGGTCGCTTTTTTAGCCTTTTCTGGCTTGCAATCCTGCCTGCCAGAACGTAAAATTGCCGATAATTTTATTCAAACTAAAAATGTCCTGAATCTGCTGGTAAATCCCCCTGATTTAGTCTATAAATATAACCACAAAGGTGAACTGATCGAAGGATTCGACTCTTTATCCGAAACCCGGCAGGATTCTGCGCTGTGGGCTACCAGCAAATATGTTCAGCACCTGAACGACAGTATTTTGCTGGAGTCTTATATGAACAGATTCATTGGGGAACTCCGTGAACTGGGGTTTAATGTGTATCTCTCCAATGCCATCGATTCGTTTTTGACCCGGGGCCCCCAGTCTTATGTATTGGATATTTCTCAGATTCAGGTTGATGAATATTTGTATCCACTGCTCGACGAGGAGGATTACATGGATTCAACTTTTTACAAAAAATTCAACCTCAATGCCGTTGATTTCAGCTGCTGGTTTGAGCTCAGCAAGGCCAACACGGAGAATGCAAAAAAAATGTTGCTATATTCGTCGAGTACCTCCTACGATTCGTTCGATGGCCGGTTTTTCAATGATCCGTTTACAGGTGCAGTACGCTATAAATATACCATCGACTCCCTCTACACCAAGGATGTATATGAAATGGCCATCTATCTTGGTAAAAAGCATGCAGGCTATTTGTATGATTACTTTATGAATCAGTACATCGCCAAACATCTTCCTGAAGGTATGAAAATGATGGATTATTATCACTACAACCGCAACAGAAAATCCTTCTCACCTGCATACGATGACCGATTCGACTTCCTTGGAACGAAGTGACATCGTGACACGTGACGCGTGACGCGTGACAAAAATCGTAAATCCTTGGTTACTTTGTAACTTGTTGCCTTGCATAGGGTGTTGCCGATTGGCTTGCAAAATCTCCCTTTAGAAATTTGAAATATCCGGCAATGGCAATCATGGCGGCATTGTCTGTTGAATATTGCATCGGTGGAATAAAGATGTTCCATCCCAGCGTGTCGCGTGCATTTTCAAGGGCTCTTCGCAGGCCGGAATTGGCCGAAACGCCCCCCGCAATGGCAACATCGGGCCACGCGGATGCCTTACCGGCCAGGCGGGTCTGGTCCATGGCCATCTTCAGTTTCAACATAAGCATGTCGACAATGGTAGCCTGGATTGATGCACAGAGGTCATTTTTATTTTTCTCGATGAATTCAGGATCTTTTTTTAATTCATCGCGAAGAAAGTACAGAAAGGAAGTTTTTAATCCGCTGAAGCTGAAATCAAGCCCGGGAATCCGGGGCTTGGAAAAGATAAATCGTTTTGGATCGCCGGATTGTGCAAATTTATCGATCAGCGGGCCGCCGGGATAGGGGATGCCCATGATCTTGGCTGCCTTATCAAAGGTTTCACCGGCAGCATCATCAATGGTCTGACCAATGACCTCCATGTCAAAATGGTCGCGGATCATGACAAATTGTGTATGTCCGCCTGAAACCGTCAAACAGAGAAAGGGAAACCTGGGAATGGGATTCGACCTGTCATTATTCCTGATAAAATGGCTCAGGATATGCGCTTGCAGATGGTCCACTTCAATGAGAGGGATGTTTAGCCCGAGCGAAAAGGCCTTGGCAAACGATATTCCGACAAGCAGCGATCCAAGCAGCCCCGGACCCCGTGTAAAAGCGATGGCAGAAAGCTGATTTTTGCCTATATTTGCCTTTTGTATGGCGGTTTCAATTACCGGGATTATGTTTTGCTGATGTGCACGCGAAGCCAGTTCAGGGACAACCCCCCCGAAGTTTTTATGAACATCCTGGCCGGCAGTGACATTTGAGAGGATAACGTCATCCATGATAACTGCCGCTGACGTATCATCACAGGAGGATTCAATACCGAGGATATAGGTTTGCATAATTAAACGCGAAATTACCATAAAAACAGGCTCGAAAATACTGCTTTATTTTGTCACGGTGATTTTTTCGCTGTTGATAACCATTTACCTGATTTTCAGAAGTGATGTAGTGCAAACCCTGGCTGTGCACCTCGCTGCTGACTATTTTTCCAAAGCCTTAAAAACCGAAATCAGAATCAGTGGATTTGGACTGTCATTCAAGAATGGACTGTTAATTGAAGGGATATCAGTCCGTGATCTTCAACATGAAATACTTTTTTCAGCCAACACCCTGGGGGTCAGGCCTGGTCAAATATCCTTGAAAAACCATCATGTTAATATTAACCAGGTCTTTATTGAGAAGGGAAATATTCAATTAATTACTCATCGCGGAGACAGCGTACTCAACCTGCAGTTTATCCTGGATTATTTCTCTTCAACAGATACGATAACAATAGCCGATACTACCGCCTCCTCTCCATGGGAAATATCAATCTCAGCCATCAGCCTCCTCGATACGAAGTTTCATTTCCAGGATAAGAATGAACCGCCTGCTCCTGAAGGGATGGATTATTCAAACATAGATGTTTCCGGAATAAACCTTGAAATGACTGACATCGCTTTCGATGCAGATACCATTAATTGCAATATCAGGCGTCTTTCCGCCACAGAGCGTTGCGGCATCGCGCTGCACAACCTGAGCGGGGAGTTTCAGGTCAGTTCCAGGTTTTTAAAAGCCCATGACCTGAAGATTATCACGGATCACTCAGATCTTGCCCTGACGTTTGATTTTTTGTATGACCGCTGGAATGCATACAACGATTTTCTGACTGAGGTCACCATCCAGACTAAGATTGAGCCTTCTTACCTCGATCTGCAGGATATCGGCTTTTTTGCACCCGAATTGTTGGTGATGAAAGACCGTATTCGCCTTTCGGGCGACATCAAAGGAACAGTAAGCAATTTCAAGGCCAGGGATCTGAGGTTTGCCTACGGGAAGAACACATTTTTTTACGGAAATGTAAGCGCCCTGGGATTGCCCGATGTGGAAGAGACATTCATCGACATGCATATCAAGGCCATGAATACCAACAAAACCGATTTGGAATCAATCCTGATTCCGGGTGATCTGCGTCATCTTGAACTGCCGGGAATACTTGCGAATATTGGTGTTGTAAATCTGAAAGGCGCTTTTACCGGATTTTACAACGATTTCGTTGCCAAGGTAAACGTAATTACCAACCTGGGCAGTGTCGGTGCCGATCTTTCACTGAAGAAACAAAAAGGCGACCCATTGATAGGTTATACCGGCCAGTTGAATGTCAATTCGTTTGATATCGGAAAACTTACCGGGAGCAGCAAATACCTGGGCATAGTTACCCTGAAGTCGGAAATAAACGGGAAGGGACTTAATCTATCCGAAGCCGATCTGAAAATGAATGTCCGCATTGATTCAGCCTTTCTGTATAATTACAATTATAAAAACCTGGATGTTTCCGGTTCGCTGGTTGATAAGAAATTCACGGGATTGCTCAGCGTTAAAGATCCGAATCTGAATCTGGATTTCAACGGGTTCATCGATATGGGAGATACAATACCGGATTTTGATTTCAAGGCGCAGATCCATCATGCACAATTGTTTGCACTGCATCTGCTTGCACGCGATTCTGTGGAAAAAATTGCTGCCAGCCTGAAGGTGAATTTTAAAGGAACCAACCTTGATAACATTGATGGGTCGATCATAATTGACAGCACGGTGTATGCCGAAGGTAAAAAGCTGATCACCATGGATCATCTTTCGTTGCTGACCAGACAGGATACGGCTACGGGGAAAAGCTACCATCTTCAGTCCGATTTCGTGGATGCCGACATAACCGGCGACTTTTCCTTCAAAGCCCTGGTTCCGTCACTCAGCTCCTTCATTCAGAACTACCTGGCCTCTTTTACCATGAACGATTCGCTGATTGCCCTGAGTGAGATACAATCGAACCAAAAGATGAACTATGAGGTGCGTTTTAAGAAATCGGATGAGGTCACCGGTCTCTTTCTTCCTTTTTTGCGGATTGCTCCGAATTCTTCAATCGAGGGATATTACAACGAGGAAAGTGGCTCCCTGGTGATGAAAGGAAAATCACCTGCAATTTTTATCAATAACATTGAATTGAGTGGTTGGTATCTTGATACGGAAACTAAAATGAATGATATGTCCGTTAAAACAGGTGCTGCCAGGGTGTATTTCAAAAAGGCCAGCAAGGGTGATTCACTTGAAGTAAAACTGGATTCCTTTCAGGTGGTTTCCAATTTGCGACATGACAGCATTCTGTATCGGATGACCTGGACTGGTGAGGAAAAACACAGTGAGCTGGATGGATTTGTCAGTTTCTATGATAGTCCGATAATCAAGTTGAAATTGTTGAATTGCAATGTGTATCTGGATCAGAGGAACTGGACCGTTGATCCGGAAAACTATACCATCATTGACACCTCATCGGTCATGTTGTCAAAAGTCGGATTTCATTCAGGAGATCAGTTTCTCAAGGCTGATGGGAAACTTTCCATCTCCAAATCAGATACAATGAACATTTATTTCAATAAAGTGGATGTCTCCAGGCTTGATAAGCTGATCGGCAGTGATCAGGTAAATGTGGATGGAATTTTGAGCGGGCAGGTCAGGTTGTCAAATCCCTATACCAATATCATGGTATTGTCTGATCTTCGCATCGATAAGTTCAAATTCAACAGAGAGGAATTGGGAGATGCTACCTTTGAAATATTGTATGATGCAAATGGGCCCAGGTTTGATGTCAATTCTAAAATCTACTACACGGGTAATGTTGGTACAAATATTCCATTTTCACTGACAGGCAGTTATTTTTTTGAGAAGAAAAATCCCCACTTTGATTTTGATTTGAATTTAAAAAATCTGAATTTACGCATGCTGGGGCCATTTGTCTCTGATTTCATGTCGGGTTTAAATGGATTGGCTTCCGGACAGGTGAAGTTGAAAGGAACTTTTGAAAAACCGGCCATCACGGGGCAGTTGAAACTGATGCGGACTGAGTTTAAAATTAATTATCTGAATGTTCCCTATTCGTTTGCTGATATAGTGACCATTGATACAAATGGTTTCTTTTTTAAAGATATCACGGTGTTTGATTCTCTGGGGCATAAGGCAATTTTAAATGGCAAGATCACACACAAGTACTTTCGCGATCTGAGGCTGGGGCTGCAACTTGAAATGAATGACTTTGCTGCATTTAACAATACCCGTGCACAAAACAGCGTTTTTTACGGAAATGCACGCGCTTCAGGAAGTGCAACTGTTTCCGGGCCATTTGATAATATCCATATTGATGTGAAGGCTACAAATGGTGCAAAAACCCATGTGGTAATTCCGATCGACCTGACGCAATCTGTTGGTGAAAACGATTATATTATTTTTGTCAATCCCAATGAAGACTCACTCAGCCTGATACGGGAGAAGCCGAGGGTAAATACAAGCGGATTATCCATAGACCTTGGTTTGCGGGTGAATCAGGAGGCAGAAGTCGAGGTCTATTTTCCAAACCAATTGGGGAATTTGAAGGCAACCGGAACCGGAGAATTCTTGTTGGGGATGACCCCGACAACACCCTTTACTTTATCCGGGACCTATAAATTAGCCAAAGGTTTTTTCCTTTTCCAGTTTAGAAGCCTTCTCCGGTTGCCGATGTCGATCAAGGAGGGAAGCATGATCAGCTGGAGTGGAGATCCTACCGATGCCAATATTTCCATCAGCGCAGTATACAAAACCAAGGCTCCGTTGAAAGGGCTTACAACAGACCCGGAGGAGGAGGGTATCCGGATCCCGGTCGAATGTATTGTCAGGCTGGGCGGCAAGCTGTTGAATCCTGAAATGACCTTTGCCATTAATCTTCCAAACGTGGAAGAGAGTATCAGGAACCTGGTTTATACAAGTATTGATACAAACAATCAGATCACCATGACTGAGCAGGTTTTCTATCTCATGGTTCTGAATCAGTTTAAGCCGGTAGTAGCCACCTCCAGTACCATTGATGTGGGGGCGACCTCCATGTCGCTCGTTACGAATCAGATCAATAGCATGATTTCCCAGGTTTCATCGAATGTAAATGTGAATGTGAACTACAAACCGGGCTCCAGCACCACTTCGCAGGAGTTTGATGTGGGGATCTCCACCCAGCTCTTCGATGACCGGCTGTTGATTGACGGGACTTTTGGTATGAATTCCTACAAGAATTCATCGATGCAGCAGTCAAGCACCATCGTGGGTGATATCAACATTGAATATGTGCTGACCAAAAACCGGCGATGGCGGGTACGTGCCTTTAACAGAACCAATACCTTGAATATTCTTAACAACAATGCTCCCTATACGCAGGGAGTCGGGATCAAGTTTCAGCGTGACTTTACGAATGTAAAGGAATTATTCTCCGGGTTTAAAAAGAAAAAGGAGTAGCCATGAAAAAAATATGGATAATTATACTGGCGGTTTTTTGGCTGGGAGTCTCCGTGTATTCGCAGGTAGTCATCAGTCAGTCTGACATGCCATCGCCCGGCGATACGCTGAGGGTAAGCATTTCTAATATTGTACTTGCCGGATTTTCAAAAACAGCCATGGACACGACCTGGGATTTTTCAGCATTGGAGGCTTTAAGCCAGCGGGTTGATACGTTTGTGGCGGCTACGGCTACACCTCCGACCTATCAGTTGTTTTTTGTTTTGCTTGGTGGCGCCAATCTGGCCTCCCCGAGAAACGGCAGCCTTATCCCGGGTTTGCCGTTGTCGCAGGGTTTTTCCTTTTTTAAAAATAGCACAACCTCTTACAATGATCTGGGTTCAGCATACACCATACAGGGAATCCCCTTCCCGGCAAAGTATAATAATCCCGACAAATATTATGAGTTCCCTTTATCCCCTGGCAAAACATGGTCATCCGACGCGTACTTTGCCATCACGGTGCCCAATGTTGTTACATACACCACGCAGCGTATCCGTTCAAACACGGTAGATGGATGGGGGAGACTCATTACCCCCTTTGGAACGTTCGAAACGGTTCGTGTGAAATCCATTCTCAATATCCACGACAGCATTTACATTGATTCACTCGGCATCGGTTTTCCATTTAACAGGAACATCATCGAATACAAATGGATGGGGAAAGAGCAGGGCATTCCGTTGCTTCAGATCAATGAGGAGGGGGCGCTTGTCACCGCCAATTACCGGGATATTTTTCGCCTGCCAGCCAATCTGCTAACTGTTTCTCTTGGTCCCGACACGGCGGTGGTTAAAGGTACCACGCTGACCCTTCATGCCACAATTGCCCATGGCACGCCTCCCTACCAGATATTCTGGAATACATTGGAAACAGGAGAATCACTGACAATCACTGTTCAGGATACCAAAACCTATAGTGTGATAGTCGCAGATGCATTGCAGAATATCGGTACTGCACAAAAGGTGGTTTCTGTAAAATATGCGCCAGGGATGGATGAACCTCAGAAACTGATGTTGCAGGTATTTCCGAATCCTTCCAGGGGCTGGGTATCAATCCAGGTGCCTGAAGTATCAAAAAAGGCAACCTTACAGATTCTGACAATACAAGGAAGAATGATACGGGAATCTATGGTGGATTTATCCTCAGGCAAAATCAATGCGGATCTCTCTGGTTTATCCCAAGGATATTTTTTTATCCGCGTGATAGCAGAAAGCAAGGTTTATTCCGGAAAAGTTGAAATTATCAAGTGACACCCTATGTCCTTTACCGTTTATCGCTCTTCTGCCGGTTCCGGAAAAACCTTTACCCTGGTAAAAGAGTATTTGAAAATTATTTTACTTGAACCCGCCGATTTCAGGCATATCCTGGCCATCACCTTCACCAACAAGGCGGCCAATGAGATGAAGGAGCGGGTATTGAAATCATTGACGGTACTGGCACAGGGGGATCATGCCAGGGATAAGGCAATTCACGGAACGCTCTTGCCCATGCTGGTTAGCGAAACAGGGATGTCCACCGTTGAGATTGCCCAAACAGCCTCACGGGCCCTTGAAATGATCCTACACAATTATGCTGACTTTTCCATCGGAACCATCGACAGTTTTTCTCATAAACTGATCCGCACCTTTGCCCACGATTTCGGTCTGCCGGTTAACTTCAATGTGGAGTTGGATGGTGACGAAATCCTTTCCACATCGGTTGATCTGCTGTTGGATAGGGTTGGAGATGATAAGGAACTTACGAAGCTCCTGGTTAAATTTCTTGAAACCCGCATGGATGATGACCTGGGTTGGAATATTGATGAAATCCTGTCGAACTTCGCCCATCTGCTGCTTGAGGAGGAGGGGCAAACAAGGATGGTCAGACTGAAGCATTTGACACTGGAAAAATTCCATTCTATCTCCATGGCGCTGCAGGTTAAGATTAAGGAATTCGAGCAATCCACGCAGGCGATCGCAAAAAAAGCATTGAAATTGATCGAGGGTCAGGCGATTCCTCCCGAGGCCTTCTTTCATGGTACGAGTGGGATTGGTAAATATTTCGAAAATTTTGCTGCCGGTAAATTGGAGAGACTCGAACCCAATTCGTACGTCTTAACCACAGTAGAAGAAGATAAATGGTGTTCTGCCAAAGCTTCACTACAGGCCCGGGCTGGCATTGAAACCATAAAGCAAGGTTTGCTCGGTATTTATGAAGCGTTGCAGGGTGAGTTAACAAAGCATAAATCGGATTACATCCTGCGCAGGCTGCTGGCAAAAACGATCTATCCTATTTCTGTACTGAATGAAATTGAAAAGGTGCTGCATGATTTCAAACGACAGAATAACCTGGTCCATATTTCAGAATTCAATTCCAGGATTGCCGGCATTGTGCTGAACGAACCTGTTCCATTTATCTTTGAGAGACTGGGTGAAAAATATCAGCACATTCTTATTGATGAATTCCAGGATACTTCGGTACTTCAGTGGATGAATTTTATACCCTTGATTGAAAATGCACTCGCAGGGGGATTTTTTAACCTGGTGGTGGGTGATGGCAAGCAGGCCATCTACCGATGGAGAGGCGGTGATGTGGAACAGTTCAATACGCTGCCTTCCATTCCGGGAAGCAATACCAACCATGTGCTGCGTCAGCGGGAAGAGGCGCTTACCCGAAATTATCAGAGGATCGACCTTGGGGAGAATTATCGGTCGAAGACAGAGATCGTGGAATTCAATAACAGGTTTTTCAGGATAATTGCTGACCGGGTCCTCACCGGTGGGAAGAAGAACATATTTGAAGGTCTGGAACAGCGGTCAGATTCAGGAAAGACAGGTGGATACATCCGCCTCGAGTTTCTCAAAGGGGATGAGGAGGAAGAGGTGAATTATGAAGAGGTCACCCGCGCAGGAATACTTTCGATCATCAGGGATTCGTTGAAGGAAAAATTCAGTTTGCGCGACATGGCCGTCTTGTGCCGGAGCAACCAGAATGCCAGTACCATCGCAAGGTTCTTACTTGAACAAGGGGTGGATGTTATATCTTCCGAATCACTTCTTATAGCCAACTCGCCAAAAGTACGGTTCATCATCGCTTTTTTGCGTTTCCTCTTTGAAACGCGAAATGATGTTGTAATGGCGGAGATTCGCATGTATTTGAATCAAGACCATGTGAGGGATGCTGTAGATTGGAAGTCGAACCACCACGAACTCGCCAGGCTGCCGGTTTACGATTTGTGCGAAGAGCTGATCAGAAAATTCAATCTCAGTCTGCAACCTGATATCTATCTGCAGTTTTTCCTTGATGCGGTTCTCGCCTTTTCCATAAAAAATTCTACCGGCGTCGTAGAATTTCTCGAATGGTGGGGTAAAAACAGGAAAAAATTGTCGATCATTGTTTCTGAAGGGGTCGATGCGGTTAGGGTCATGACAATCCACAAAGCCAAAGGGCTGCAATTCCCGGTTGTGATCCTTCCCTTTGCACATGAATCGCGGAAAAACACAAAAAAGTACATTTGGGTCGACCTCGATAAATCGGTAGCGCCCGGACTTGATACGGCCATCCTGCGCAGTGACAAAGAGATGGAATCAACAGTGTTTAATCCGTTATTCATGGATGAACAGCAAAAATCCATGCTCGACCTGGTCAACGTATTATATGTCGCCATGACCCGCCCCGAGGAACGACTCTATATTTTGACCAAATTTCCCCCGGCGAAAAAAGAGGAACCCGATTCACTGCCAACTTTTTTTGAGTTTTATCTTAAACATGCACAAATTTGGATTGAAGATCAATCACTGTATGAATTTGGAACGAAGGGGATGCATGTTGAAAAGGTATCAATTAAGGAGATGGCAACAGTCCATCCCGGGGAGATGATCAGCAGTGACTGGCACAATAAAATTGAAATCAGGCTGCGCGCACCGCAAATGTGGGATATCGATCAGCCGGCAGGAAAGTCGCAGTATGGAAACAGGATTCATACATTGCTCTCCTGGGTCAGAACCGGAAAGGATGTGCCGGGGGCATTGGAAAAGGGGATCCTGATGGGGTTGGTCGGGCAGGGAGACCGGGATACCATGGAGAATATGCTGTGGTCTGTGATCCGGCATCCTCAGCTTGAGCGGTTTTTTTGTGATGAGGTTAAGGTGAAAACTGAAGCCGAAATACTGACCCCGGAAGGTTCGTTTTATCGCCCTGACCGGGTTGTGTTCGACGGGGACTGCGTCACCATCCTGGATTATAAAAGCGGCAAGCCGAAGAAAAGTCATGCAGACCAGTTAATTACATATGCCAGTTACATTCAGGAGATGGGCTATCGTCAGATAAAACGCTCCCTCGTTTACCTGGAGCCAGAGATTGAGATCGTAAACGTGTAATCTATGATGAACATCGAAGAAAAAATATCGGAGCTGTATAAAATTTGGAGCGGCAAATGGCCGGTTTCAGTCACAAAAATGGCCGGATCGGGATCCTACAGGAGTTATTACAGGATGCAGGGAGAATCGGGGTCGGTCATCGGAGCGCACAATGAGGATGCACGCGAGAACACTGCCTTTTCTTCATTTACTGAACATTTCCGTAAGATGGGTTTGCCTGTGCCTGAAATGCTCGCCGATGATCCCGATAACCGGATATACCTTATTTCTGATTTGGGCGACACGACCCTTTACGCGTTGTTGACCTTGCAGCGTTCTGCCTCTGCTGAAGATATTTTTCCTGAAGAAATTCTTGAAATCTATAAAAAGGCACTGACCTGGTTGCCGGTATTCCAGGTAAAGGCCTCGAAAAACCTTGATTATTCAGTTTGTTATCCCAGGGCCGCCTTCGACCGTCAGTCGATGATGTGGGATTTGAACTATTTCAAATACTACTTCCTTAAACTGGCAAAAATTCCATTTGATGAGCAGGCGCTGGAAGATGATTTTTCATCCCTTTGTGACCTGCTGCTGGAAGCGGATTCGGATTTTTTCCTGTTTCGTGATTTCCAGTCCCGCAACATCATGGTGGTGAATGATGAGCCCTGGTTTATTGATTACCAGGGAGGCAGGAAAGGGGCCTTGCAATATGATGTCGCTTCGTTGCTTACCGACGGAAAGGCTGATTTGCCTCATCAGGTTCGCGAGACATTGCTACAATACTACCTGGAAAAACTGGGTCAGATTTATCCTGTAAACAAGGAAGAATTTCTGAAAACCTATTACGGATTTTCGTTGATCCGCATTTTGCAGGCTTTGGGAGCGTATGGTTTCAGAGGTTATTATGAAAATAAGTCACATTTTCTGCTAAGCATTCCTTATGCGCTTCATAACCTGCGTTATCTCCGGTCGAACAACAAAATTGATTTCGGTCTCAATACACTGATGGCGGTTGTCGATAGCATGGTCGACACGCAGGCTTTATACCATCAGCAATCAGTTGAGGTTGAAAATCAGGCGAACCCGGCTACCCGTGCGCTGAAAGATAACCCGGTTCCAAATCTTCAGGAATACATGCTGACTGTCAAGGTCCAAAGCTTTTCTTATAAAATGACGATTCCTCAGGATGAAAGCGGGAACGGGGGAGGTTTCGTCTTCGACTGCCGCGCACTTCCAAATCCTGGAAGGTATGATGAATTCAAACAACTGAATGGTAAAGATCAACCGGTGATCGATTTTCTCAGTAAGGAAACTTCCGTTGATGAATTTCTCCGGAACACATTTTCACTGGTCGATCAAAGTGTTAGAACCTATATCAACAGGGGGTTTGAACATCTCATGGTCTCCTATGGATGTACGGGTGGCCAACACAGATCAGTGTACTGTGCTGAAAAACTGGCTGCATATCTGAAAACAAAATCCAAAATCAATGTCAAACTTATTCATACAGTGTCAAATTATGGATCATAGCCACTCGTCACTCGTCATTCGTCATTCGTCACGCGTCACGCGTCATTCGTCATTCGTCCCCTGCCTATGAAAGCCATGATCCTCGCTGCCGGACTTGGCACGCGGCTTAAGCCATTTACCGATGCGCACCCCAAGGCCCTTTTTGTTCATCAGGGCCAGACTTTGCTTGAGCACGCCATTGATCACCTTAAGTCTGCGGGAATCCGTGAGGTGATCATCAATGTCCATCATTTTGCAGATCAGATCATCGATTTTCTGAAACAACATGCGTACTTCGGAATGCAGGTCACGATTTCTGATGAGACCGGTGAATTACTTGAAACAGGCGGAGGGGTGAAAAAGGCAGCCTGGTTTTTTCAAAATTGCGATGGGGTCATTGTCAGAAATGTGGATATCATCTCGGATCTTGACTTGTTGGAAATGGTCATTCATCATAAATCATCCGGAGCGTTGGCCACCCTTGCCATCCGTAATCGGGAAACCACACGTTATTTTCTTTTCAATGAGGAGATGCAACTTTGCGGCTGGGAAAACCGCAAAACAGGGGAACATCTCCTGGTCCGGGAATCATCGCCTGCATTACAACCCAAATCGGCCATTGAACATAATTCCGATCAGGTTCCTTTATCGCCATTTGCCTTCAGTGGCATACAGGTTTTAAATCCGGAAATATTTCCGCTGATTTGCGAAGAGGGCAAATTTTCCCTGACCAGTTTATACCTGCGCCTGGCAAGGGAAGAGAAGATCAACGGGTATCTGGAAAAGAACATAGTGTGGCAAGACGTAGGACGCGTGACGCGTGACGAATGACAAATGACGAATACAATATTCTATACTTTTATTAAAGCTTTTATACCAGTTTATGGTTCCATTTCTTAAGCACGTAGCGCATTATCTGATTAGCGGATACAAAGATGAACTTTTTGATTTGTGCATCGTGCTGCCGAACCGCCGCGGGGGGTTGTTCCTTAGGAAATACCTCGCCGAAGAGATTGGCAAGGTGACCTGGGCGCCGACTATTTTTTCGATCGAGGACTTTATCTCGGAGATCGGCGGATTACAGGAGGTTGAAAATCTGCACCTGCTTTTTGAACTCTTTGCAGTTCACCGCGAAATTGAAGAAAATAGGGCGCAGTCCTTTGAGGAGTTTTTGCGATGGGGCCCGCAGTTACTCAGCGATTTCAATGAGATCGACCGTTATATGGCCGATGCGCAGGAGCTGTTCACCACCCTCACCGAAGCGCGTGCCATTGCTCTTTGGAATTTGGATAATCAACCACTTACCGAATTTGAAACAAAGTATCTGCACTTTTATCAATCGCTTTATCCCTATTATGATAAACTTACCCGGCGATTGCTTGCAAAAAATCAATCTTATCAGGGGCTCAGTTTTCGCCAGGCAGCTGAAAATATTGAGAAATTTAAAGATAAACTGCCCTGGAAACATGTTTTATTTGCCGGATTCAATGCGTTAACCAAGGCTGAGGAGCATATCATCGGCACATTGCATAAAAATGGGTATGCAACGTTGCTTTGGGATGTAGATCATTACTATCTTGACAACACCCAGCAGGAGGCGGGTGATTTTTTGCGGGACTGGTTGCGTAGGTGGCCTGTCAAGGATAGTGGCTGGATCTCTGATGATTTTGCAACCTCAGAAAAAAAGATAGAAATCATAGGCTCCCCCGATCCGCTTGGCCAGGTTAAATACTGCGGGAATATCCTGAAGGAAATTGCAAAAAATGGATTGGCCAACGAGAAAACAGCGGTGGTGTTGCTTGATGAAGGATTGCTGATTCCTTTGCTTAATTCGATTCCTGCTGAGGTGGATGCACTGAACATAACAGCGGGTCTCCCGCTTAAACAAACACCCCTTGCAGGTCTCTTCGAAGCGCTCTTCCACCTTCATATGAATAGGGCCCGTTTCACCTATCTGGCTGACAAGGGAAAGGGGAAATACTACTACAAGGATGTGCTGAAACTATTGCAGCATCCCTATCTCCGGATGATGGCTGCCGGTTTGACGGAGGCCAACCTGTTCGCCTTGGATGAAATAATCGAGAACATTCGCAAGGGGCACAAGATTTTTGTTGGGATTGAAGAACTTCCAGCCGAAAAATCCGGTTTTTTCGGAATGCAGGTGACATTCCTTGATTCAATCTTCGCTGCATGGAATGAACCTGCCGATGCCTTGAAATGCTTCAAGACCCTGATCGGGAACCTGAGAGGTGCTTCGATCGGACGAATGGATATGGAGTACCTTTTTGCCTTTTCCAAAATTGTCCATCAACTCAGTAATTTACTTGAAGAGTTTGCCTCTGATCTTAAAATACCGGCATTTTACCAACTGTATCAACAGGTGATTGCCTCTACGAGTCTGCCGTTTTACGGGGAGCCGCTCAAAGGTGTTCAGCTGATGGGGATGCTCGAAACACGGACACTCGATTTTGAAAATCTTATCATTTTATCGTGCAATGAAGATTTGCTGCCGAGTGGCAAGATCAATACCTCATTCATCCCGTTTGATATTAAAAAGAGTTTTGGCTTGCCAACCTATCGCCATAAGGATTCGGTGTATGCCTACCATTTTTACCGCCTCATCCAGCGTTCCAGCCATATCAGGATCCTCTACAGCACTGAGCCTGATCAGTTGGGAGGCGGCGATCGGAGCCGGTTCCTTCGGCAGATTTCCCGTGAACTTCCATTGTACAATCCGGGGATTGAAATCAGAGAGATGATCCTGAACACACCACCAGTCAGGGGCGAAGCATATCCCGTAATTGAAATTCAAAAAACCGGTGAAACATGGGCCGCATTGGAAGAGAAAGCCTCCGGGGGATTTTCTGCAACTTCTTTGAACGCCTACCGTAACTGTCCGCTGAAATTCTATTTCTCCGATATTGCCGGTATCAGAGAGCCAGAAGATGTGGATGATACGATCGACGCGGCTGTGCTGGGCAATACCGTGCATGAAGCGCTCTGTAACCTGTACAAACCATTGATTGATAAGCCGATCTCAACTGCGATCCTAACTGATATCGAACAACAATCGGATGAGGCGGTTCTTAAGGCTTTCGGGAAAAAATTCAAGGGCTCAGATATTGCTTACGGAAAAAACCTGTTGCTCGTCAATGTGGCAAAATTGATGGTGAAACGGTTCCTTCAGTTTGAAACCAACAATGTAAGGGAAATGGCCCGATCGGGAAATGGTTTTTCGGTGGCATTTCTTGAACAGTATCTCGAAACGCAAATCCAAATACACCATGGTTCTGCAGATAAAAGCATTCGCCTGAAAGGGCTGGTCGACCGTGTGGACAAGATGGATGGCTGGTGGAAAATCATCGATTACAAAACAGGGATCACCCAAGCTAAACAGCTAAAGGTGAAGGAATGGGATGCGTTGGCCGACCATGCTGAACTGAATATCGGGTTTCAGCTTTTATTTTATGGTTTCCTGTTGAGCAAGAGGTTTGACAACCCCATCAGTTCAAGTGCAGGTATTATTTCGCTCAAGAAAATCAACGCTGGATTTACACCCGTATCGGTCCCTTCAGGCGAGCCTGGCAAGATGACGACCATGCTGGAGAATTCATCCCTGGCTCAATTCGAACACGTTATCCATAACCTTTTGCAGGATATCTATGATCTTTCAAAACCATTCAGCCAAACAAGGGACATTAAAATATGTGAACGTTGCCCCTACATCAATCTTTGCGGACGTTAAGCGCTTCCTCAGAAAACACACAGGCTTCATAGGTATACAGGTCGGCCTGCTTCCATCCATCCCAGCCAATTCCAGCCTTGTCACGGGCGCAATGGCCCAGAAATTCATCTTTGGTCCATCCGGTTTCAGTGGCCACCTGAGGCAGGAACGTTCCGGAATAAAACCCTTTTTTGATATATATTCCATGTTTCCCAAGTATGATCTCATTTGGAGACTGGATCTTTTTAAGCGGGGATAACACGGATATTTCGATATCGATTTGACCCAGTTCCCTCTCCTTCACAGGTTCAAACCGGTTATCTTCTGTTGAAGATGCCACTGCCATTTGCCTGATCAGTTTATAAAGAGGCATATCAGCTGAGAATCTGCCGATACAGCCCCGTAGCTCACCCTCTTTTTTAAGGGTGACAAAGGCGCCAGCCTTCATTTTCAGATTGTCGCTGTACAACGTTCCATCGTCTTCAGGAATCCTCCTTTCCCTGAGATAGGTTAGAATGGTGTTTCTGGCAATGTCAAGCAAAATGATTTTTTCTTCACGCGTGAAATCAAAACCAGTCGGATTGATGGCGCCTGGGGAGGTGCTGGCACCCGGCTTGGCTGCCTCACCGGATGTTGGATTGGTAACCGCAAGTGACCAATATCCCACCACCTGCTTTTTATCACCATACCCCGAATCACCCGAATTCATGTACTGTACCGGCGAAATTTTCAGTCGTTCATTTCCTGAAGTCAAATACAGCATGGTCAGGATGGATGTCCATCCGCAGAGGTTGGTGGAGAGGTTCGGCACCCGTTTTTCTTCATATTTCTCAAGCAACTTCATCAATTCTTCCGGGGAGCCGGCAACGATGGCATCGCAGGTAGCCTTATCGGCCGAATAGGCATCATCATAAGAGGGATAATGTGAAAAATCGGTGCTGAATACAAAAAGATTACGCTCGTTGAACCATGGTTTAAGCGCATCAGCAATTTTTTTGCATGTCTGTGCTGATTGTGTACCGATGATGATGGGTACCAGATTAAAATCGTTCTTCAAATGGTACTGCAAAAAAGGTATTTGAACCTCCAGGCTGTGTTCAGTCCGGTCAGCCTCGCTATTGAAATTGAAAACCGTATGCTCACCGATCAGTTTGTCAGCCAGATCAATATTGACCTTCACCTTCCCAAGAGGGGTGATATAATCCCCTTTGTTGTACACAGAGGCTCCATCGAATGAGATCTGGTGGCTTGATGCGATAACGAATACATTGTCATACAGGGCATTGGGGTCTATCTGGTTGTAGCCGCTTGCCGCCACCAGGCCCGAATAGATGTATCCGGCATGCGGGCATACGATACCCAGTACATGGTTCAACTCTTTTGGCTTGGCCCTTGCAAACAGATTTGCAAGGGTCGATGAGAGTTCCTGGGCATTCGCGGGATAAAATCGCCCGGCTGCCGCTGTTTTCCGATCGATCTGATTTGGTTTGTTCTGGCCCGAACATCCCTGGCTGAAATTAAAAAATAGTCCCATAAGGATAAGACTCTTGAGGATGATGCGCATTGTTTCGTTAACTTTGAGCTAAATTCATTGTAAAGATACGACATGCAGGCAAAAAATGCAATCCGTTTGATGCTGTTTGGCCTGGGTTTTTTGGCCATTGGAACCCAGATATACCTGATGCGGGAATTTCTGATCGTTTTTAGTGGCAATGAACTGGTATTCGGGATCATGCTTGCATTGTGGATGCTCTTTACCGGAGCAGGCGCCTACCTGGGACGACTCAGCCATTATCTCAGGGTGAAACTTGGATTTGCAGTGGTACTCCTGTTTCTAACCGGGCTATTCCCAACGCTGTTGCTTATTTACCTTGATTTGATGAAGGTTTTGATGGTACCTGCCGGGAGTACAGCCAGCCTGTGGATGATCATCACCGCTGCTGCTGCTGTTCAGTTGCCGTTTTGCATTCTGAATGGATTTCTGTTCTCATTCCTCAGCGCATGGTCTTCCGGCAACGCACTGGCCGAAGCCTATTCATGGGAGTCCCTGGGAAGCATGGCTTCAGGAGCGCTCGTGAATTTCGTATTTCTATGGATATTCGATCAATATCAAAGCCTGTTGTTGTTGACCACAGTCTATTTTATTCTGTTGTTGATATTCACCTGGCTGATGGCGCCCCGAAGCTGGTTTTACCTGGCGCTTGTCCCATCTCTTTCCCTCATTGGATTATTGCTGCTGGTCGATTTTAAAGCGTTTTCTGAAAAGATCCTGTTCAGGGATCAGCACGTCATCTCAAATATGGGAACGCCCTATGGTCAGGTGGTTGTAACAAGAAATCAGGAACAGTATAATTTTTATGAAAACGGGTTGCTTCTGTTTTCCTCAGGAAATGAAATGGCCAATGAGGCAAATGTTCATTTGGCCATGGCGCAGCGTGAACGACCAGGCAGGGTTCTCTTGATTTCAGGCGGATATGCTGGAACGCTGGATGAGATTCTTAAATATAAACCCGTAGTTGTTGATTATTTGGAAATGAATCCTTCGCTCATCGGGATCGGTTCAAAATACACAAAACAATTGGATCATCCCTCCATCAGGGTGCATGAAATGGATGCGCGGAAATATATCCGGTTATCCCGGCAATTGTACGATGTGGTGCTTGTCAACCTGCCCCCTCCATCCACATTGCAGCTGAACCGTTACTACACGTTGGATTTTCTGAGTGAAATCAAAAAAGTATTAAAGCCCGGAGGGGTTATCTCGTATTCGCTTCCTACCGGCAGTGACTATATCAGCAATGAGGCAGGCCGGCTCAACGCGTTACTCTTCCATACATTGAAACAACGTTTTAACCAGGCCTTGGTGATTCCCCTGGAACGGAACCATTTCCTGGCATCAGATTCATCGCTGAACATGGATATCCCCGCACTGATCCTGAAAAAGGGAATCAAGACAGTATATGTCAATCAATTTTACCTTGATGTCGGACAACTTCGTGAACGGTCAGACTATCTTACCTCCCATATCACCCACACGCTGTCAGGGCATACCATCTTGTCAGGGTTTACCAACCGTGATTTTTATCCTTTGGCAACCTTTTACCAGAATTTATGGTGGTTAAGCTACTTTTCAGTCCATCCTGTGGCGATCATCACCGTTTTTATAATCATCCTCCTTTTGTTGCTGGCAAGTCTGAATTCGGTCAGCGCCGGATTGTTTGCAGGTGGCTTCACCCTTGCTTCCACTGAGATCATCCTGATTTTTGGATTACAGGTATTGTATGGTTATGTTTTCCAGATGATGGGATTGATATTCATGATTTTTATGGGCGGATTGGCGTTGGGAGCCGGAGTTGGGATAAAAATCTTCCGGATAAAGCCAGCTACCTCCTACATGTTGTTGCAGGTTGGGCTGGGGTTATATTCCATATT
>Ga0247842_10000709_pt1 | contig 64818 bp, 61 predicted proteins | sample LaCruzMarch2015__3_FD_192411 | JGI IMG/M metagenome (GOLD analysis project Ga0247842, IMG submission 192411) | Freshwater microbial communities from meromictic Lake La Cruz, Castile-La Mancha, Spain - LaCruzMarch2015_19m | ecosystem: Environmental > Aquatic > Freshwater > Lake | place: Spain... | reverse complement strand
TCACCCATCCGCATACGATGAATCACTTGTCGATATTCGTACATCTCGAACCTCCTGTTGCTTATCTCGGCTCCTCCCGGCATCTTTTGGCCGGAAGTATACCGAAGCGTTGACCTGGTCCGAGGCCCTTCTCTCCGAACTGACCGGAGGTCTATCCCGTTCTTGAAGTTTGCTGTCCATCCGGTGGTTCCATTGCGGTGATCACCTACTGGTTCCATTGCGGCGATCAGTAAGTGGTCTCATTACGGCGAGCAGCAAGTGGTCTCATTACGACGATCACGGTTTGGCACTATAGCGCCGATCAGTAACAACCCCTTACTGCTCTACCCCATACTTCCCTACCTTCGGAAAATCTCACTACGCGTGTGCGCAAGAAAAGCGAAAACGCGCACACCTACACTCCCGACTTCGAGGCCTTTTGGCAGGACTACCCTTCGCACATCGACAAGCGACGCGCCTTTGGCTGCTGGAAGTCGCGCTTGAAAGAGGGTGTCGCCGGCGACCAGCTTCAACGGTGCGCCTGCCATTACACTGCTTTCCGGCAAGGTGAAGAGGAGCGGTTCACCATGCACCCCAGCACCTTCCTGGGCCCGGGCCGGAGGTGGGAGGAGTTCCTCATTCCCTCCAACGATTCGCCAGGACGGCGATTTGGCGGGGATTCCCTTCAGCCAAGGGCGAGGGGAGGAAACGGCCGCCTCGCAGGGGCAGGTTTCCAATACGCTCCTAGCTGGGTCGATGAGGAGCTGCCTGCCTTCTCTCCAGCCGCTCAGGCCTGGCTGGATCTGCCCACCGGTGGTGAAAGGAAGGTTGCTGATGAATGAGCAGGAGACCAAAGCCATCCTGGCCCTCGCCAGTGAGATCTGGGCCAATGTACCGCTGCCCAGCGCCTCTCGCCTGGCCATCTGGCAGGAGATGCTGGCCGATCTTCCTTTGGAGCTGGTGAAGCGGGCCATCAAACAGCTTGCCTATGCTTCCGCCAGTCCTTTCCTTCCTCCCCTCTCGGAGATCCGCCGCACTGTTGTCGAGATGACCGGACCTGTCTATCCCACCCCGGCTGAAGCCTACGGGCAGATTCACGAGGCGGTCAACCGGGCGGGCTGGGATGAGGCTGACATCAAGGAGCATGTTCACCCGCTGGTCTGGAAGGTCTATCAACTGATCGGCCCTTATGACTACTGCATGGCGGAGGCGGACGTGATGCGCGCCCAGTTCATGCGCATGGTTCAGAGCGAGCTGGCCCGCGCCTTGGAGCAGGACCGCATCCCGGAGGAATTCCACCGCCAGACGGACGCACTGCGGGCACGATTCGCCGGAGAGCCTCCCGCGGCCTTGGCGGACCAGGAGCGGGCCAGGAGCGCCCGGGAGATGATCGAAGAGCTGGCCCAGGAGAAGGAGATGGAAAGCTAATGAGATGTCGGCTAGGGGCGCCGGCTCGATGAGCGGCAAGCGCTGTCCCTGTTGCCATCGGGCGAAGCCGTGGGAGGCTTTCTATGTCAAGCGCAATGGTCACCTTGCCAGTTGGTGCAAGGAGTGCATGATCTCCACCAGCCACAAGGGAAGAGGGCTGGGCCGCCGCTCCTCCCACCCCATGCGCCGGTGAAGGATGCGCCGCCAGGCGGTCCTGGCCGATGAGGAGAGCATCCCTCCCCCGCCCATTGCTCCTCTGCGCCTGGTGGAGGGGCGCTGCGCCTATGCTTACCCACGGGGAGAAAAGTACTGCTACGGGCAGCGCCTTCCTGGGGGAGACTTGAAATCCGTCCTCATTGGACCACGAATAAAGGTTCGTTGCTGGCGCATGGCGGAGACCTGCGCCAAGCCGCGCCGCCTCTACTGCCCCTGGCTGGCCAAGGCTTGGGAACCTTAGGGTGGGTAGGCACAGCTCGGTTTTCTATGACCGAGCCAGATCTTAAAGTGTTGCCGAGCATCGATGACTTGGCAGAACGGCTGAGGAGCAGCAGGGATATTGGTGGTCTTGCAGAAAAATATGCCCTTTTTGCAATCGCTAAACATTAGTGCAATAGTGCATAATAATGGCATTTTTCATCCTACATCACCTAAGGAGGCGCCGAAGAAGATGAGAGAAAACAGCGTGGGGCAGCGACTTCAGCGGTATCGGGAAAGGGCTGGATTATCACGCAGTGGACTGGCCGTCGCGGCCAAGGTCCACCGCAACACCGTCTACCTTGTTGAGAGCGGCCGTTCGAAGCCGAGCTGGGAGACCTTAAGCAAGCTGGCCCAGGCCTTGCGCCTCAAGGGGGTGGAGAAGCTGGCGGGAGCGCCTGGGCTGCAGCGAAAGCCGCCGCCTCCACTGGCCTACCAGCGATGCAAAGAGGTTCCCACCTCCTGGAGCGTCTCTTGGGTTCGCCCTTCCCTGGATGGTCCGTTCCTCATGAAGACTCCGCTGGGATTCTGCCCAAGCCAGACGAGGGCGGACGCTCTGGCTCGCGCGTATGTAAAAGAACACGGCGGGAGCTATGAGCTGAAGCCTTGCTTCGCTGACCTGCCCCTGGAACTATCCGGCCCTTGAGCCTGCTCTCCCATTCTGCTATATCGCCTTCTCTTCGTCGGCCATTTGCCGAGACTAACCGCACCCATCTGGGGAGGGAGGGGGGCCAGCTTGAGGTGCGTTAGGAGCTGGAGTTCCCTTACCTAAGCCACAACCAGATCGCTGCAGTGTTTGAGCATGATAAGTCCGTTATTTCTAGGCGCCTGCGCAATGTCTTCCGTGATGGCGAACTCGACCGCGGTCAGCTGTAGCATTTTTTGCAACAGCTCAGAATGAAGGCAAGCGCACCGTTGAACGTCAAGTCGAATATTTCAACCTTGACGCCATCCTTTCTGTCGGCTATCGCGTCAATTCCCTGCGCGGCTCACAGTTTCGCATCTGGACAATCCAGGTGCTGCGGGATCACTGATCAAGGGGTACCTGGTCTTTTCAGACCAGAGAGAAATTTTGACCAAGGTGGTCGCTAATCTGATCAAAGACGGGTAGGTCCGGTTGTTTCTTTCTGCGACTTAGGGCGGAGAGGTCTTGCTCGACAGCTCGGCTTCTGCCATTTCGACGTTATCCTCCAGGAAACCCGGGAACTCCAGGATGAAGCGGATGGGGTGCGGCCCTTCGCGTTGGGCGTCCCAGGAACGTCGGATCTCCGCCTTCAGGTCAGCGCCTTGAAGGCCGAGCGCCAAGCCGGCCTGAACCCTTTCGCCTAGCCATCGGCAGTAGCGCTCCATGGCGTCCTCACCCGGGCCCAGCATGCTTCCAGCCAAGCCATGGCCAGGAAGCCAGGTGCTTGCGCCAGACTGGCGGAGATGGCTCAGCGCGTTCAGCGTGCCGGCCAGCGACCCGTTGGCGATGTACGGTTCGAAGTCGTTGAACCAGAGGTCGCCGCACAGCGCGATCCCGTCCGGCTCCACGAGCGCCCAGAGGTCTCCCGGCGAATGGGAGTTCGGTTCGGGAGTGAGTCGAACTCGAACCCCACCTCCAAGCTCGATGGCCTCGCCGGCGGCATCAACCACGCGGTCGGGGATGACGATTCGCACCTCGCGGTACTCGGCTTCGCTGGAAGGGTCGTTGATGAATGGCGTCAGGTCGCGCCTCGCCCAGTAGAGGAGCTGATCCTGCGAGTATTGGCTGGCCCATGTTCGCGCGGGCGGAGAAAAATGCATCGCGCCATGGGTATGGTCGTTGTGGGAATGGGACAGGACCAGTTCTTGAAGCGGCGGCCCCTCGCCTGCATCCACTGCAGCACGAAGATCGCGCGCAAAGCGGAGAAAGTTGGCGTCGAAGACAAGGGTGGTTTGGGAACCCCGGACGATCGCCGAGTTCGCGAACGGAAAGGCCTCGCCATGGTAGGCAACGACATGCGGCCCAAGCCGGCGAAGGCCACCTTGCGGGTACAGTCCGAAGGGCCAGACATGCTCATTCACGGTTCAATGCCTTCCTTGGTTCTCAGTTCCACGATTGCCTCCTGCTTCGTTTTCACTATCGTATCACCTCCTCCGCCTGGAACCTCCTGCTCAGAGCCGTGTCCTGAGGACATAAAGGGGACAAATCTTTAATGAGAACTGCAAGCCGTTGATTCCTTTTATTTCAAGTGAGAAAACCATTAATCCAGCTTCCCTTTCATCAAGGCGATGATGATCTATTAGAGTCTTGTCAGGTTCAGGATGGAAAAATAAATCTGTCCCCTTTTTGGATTGCCAGCGTACGCCGTGTGGATGTATAATGCTCTGCGCAGCGCGCCCATAGCTCAATTGGATAGAGCGACAGACTACGGATCTGTAGGTTGCGAGTTCGACTCTTGCTGGGCGCGCCAAGTTTTTATGGATAAGCGGGGCCTACGATGAGAGCTGCACAGGTAAGCATTCCATCTGCCCTACGCCGCAAGGCGATGAATTTGATCCTATTCCTGGGCCTGGTCTCGCTCTTTGCGGATATTACCTACTCGGGAGCCCACAGCATCATTGGTCCCTACCTGGGTACACTTGGCGCCACTGCGGTGGTGGTGGGGTTCGCCTGCGGGCTGGGAGACTTCGCCGGGTATGCCCTGCGTTACCTCTTTGCTGCCATCTCCGACAGGAGCGGGCACTATTGGACCCTCACTTTCATCGGGTATTTCCTCAATCTGGTTGCTGTCCCCTTGCTCGCGTTAGCCGGCAATTGGCAAATCGCCGTGACTCTGGTGGTGCTGGAACGCTTTGGCAAGGCGATACGCACACCCTCCCGAGACGCGCTGCTCTCATTCGCGACCAAGCAGGTAAGGCGCGGCTGGGGTTTGGGCATCCACGAGGCGATGGACCAGATTGGAGCGATCCTGGGCCCCCTGATCATTTCCCTGGTGCTTTACCTGAAACTTGGCTACACCGAAGGACTCGCTTTGCTGGCTATTCCGGCAGGCTTGGCCATTGCCTGCCTGGTACTCGCCCGAGTCAACTTCTCCACGCCCGCGCCGGGGAAGGGGGCGCCTGGCTTGCTCAGCGAGAGGGGAGGAAATCGCCGCTCGACTTTCTGGCTTTATACACTTTTTATCGCTTTTGCCGTGGCCGGGTGCGCCAATTTCGCGCTGATCTCCTACCACTTCAGCGTCACTTCCCTGGTTCCCGACGTGCAGATCCCCATTTTCTTCGCCATCGCCATGGGGTTGGAGGGGATCTTCGTGCTGATGATCGGCCGACTTTACGATCGATTGGGAATTCGCATGTTGCTCCTTGTTCCTCTCCTCACCGTCCCGATTCCCTTCCTGGCCTTCTCTTCCTCCTACTTCCTGGCCATTCTCAGCGTGGTTTTGTGGGGGGCAGTGATGGGGATTCAGGAGACCATCATGCGAGTAGCCATCGCTGACCTTACCCAGATCTCCAAGCGAGGCGCCAGCTATGGTATCTTCAACCTTGTGTTCGGGTTAGCCCTTCTCTTTGGGAGTTCTAGCATGGGCCTTCTTTATGGCCAGAGCATTTTGTACCTCTGCCTGTTCGTGCTGGCCATGGAAGTGCTCTCTTTTCCTTTTATGCTGGCCATCCTCCATCGGAGTGCAAAACATGCGCGCTGAGGATAGCGCGAAGATACCGCCGCTGCGCCGGGCAGATCGAGCGCTTCCGCCAGAACAGGCGCTGCAGATCTTGGAAAGCGGCGAGGTGGGAGTTCTTGCCACCGCGGATGACGCAGGCAACCCCCTCGCCACGCCTCTCAACTACGTTTGCTGGAATGGAGCGATTTATTTCCATTGTGCGCCAGCAGGCCACAAGTTGGAGAACTTGCGGGTCAATGATCGCGTCTCCTTTTGCGTGATCGGCGCTTCCAAGGTATTGCCGAAAGCCCTCTCTACCGCTTACCGGTCCGTGATCGTACAAGGCCATGCCTGCCTGGTTACCGGAGTAGAGAAACGGCAGGCTTTGGCCGCCCTTCTGCGGAAGTTTGGAAATCCAGGCGCAGCCATCGGCGAAGAGTGCCTCGGCGATTCCATCGACCGAACCGCTGTGGTCCGCATTTCCATGGACCATTTCTGCGGCAAAGGAGCTTACCTTGAGGCATTGCCGAAAGAATGACAGTGGATGTTTTCCTCCAAATCGGATCTTCACGGTGAAGACTGGCGGCAATCAGATCAAGAGTGACGCCTACTGGATGGGCTATGCCTTGCGGGAAGCCCGGCGGGCGCTGCCCGATGATGTCCCGGTTGGTGCGGTGGTGGTCTACCAGGGCACTCTCCTCGCCAAGGGCCGCAATCGCCGCGAACAGCGCCAGGATCCCAGCCTGCACGCCGAGATCGATGCCATTCGAAGGGCGGCGCGCAAATTGAAGCGTTGGCATTTGGACCATTGCACCCTCTATGTCACCCTGGAGCCATGCTTGATGTGTGCCGGGGCGGTTCTCCTGGCCCGCATGGAACGCGTCGTCTTCGGAGCGCTCGACCCCAAAGGCGGCGCTTTGGGCAGTGTCCTCGATGTCCACGATCATGCCGGTTTCAATCATCGTTTCGAGACAGAAGGCGGTATCCGCCAGGAGGAATGTGCTACAATCCTGCAGGAATTTTTCCGCTCGCGGAGAGGTGGCTGAGCGGTTGAAAGCGACGGTCTCGAAAACCGTTAAGCCTCATACGGGGCTTCAAGGGTTCAAATCCCTTCCTCTCCGCCAACTCCCAAGGATATTCCCCCGGCCCGGATCGGCCTTCAAGCCTCGCTATCTCTGGCTGGTCATCACTCAAGTCATCCTGATTGTTCTTTCCCCCTATTTCTCGGAATTGAGCGTATTCGGATCGGTGCTGGTGGTTCTGTTGGAGACGCTTATCCCCATCGCCATCAGCTTGGCCTTTGTGCGCGACCGGAAGAGATTCCGTTGGGTAGTGGCGATGGCTTTATGCTTCATTCTCGTCGATTGGATCGCCTGGTTCATTACTGGCAACCCTCTTCTTCGACTCGTTTCTCCTGCTCTGGGGGCGATCTTCTTCCTCTTTGCTATTGTCTTGATCCTGCGGCATATTCTGACCCAGAAATCGGTGACGGCAGATATTCTGCTTGGCGGGATTTCCGTCTATTTCCTCCTGGGCAACCTCTGGGCCTTCTTCTACACGCTGATCGAACGCCTACACCCCCACTCCTTTGTCAGCGCTCACAGCATCGACCTCCTCTACCTGAGTTTCGTCGCACTGACCAGCACCGGGTATGGCGACATGGTCGCAGTCACGTCTGTCGCTCGCTCCGCCGTGATCCTGGAGTCAGTGACCGGCGTGCTCTTTATCGCGGTCCTGGTCGGCCGGTTGGTGGGGATGTACATCTACCAGCGAGGGGAGTTTATGGATCCAGCATCCTCGCCCCGGTTGATAAGCAGCGAGAAAAAGCCATCCTTCCTGAGAAAAAGAGGGCGTTATTTTTCGAACCATAGGAATCGCCGGCGAGGACTTCCTGGCCGGATCAATTCCGCGAACAAAAGCGCCAAAAGATAAAACACCCGATCAAATACATAGCGGCCGCGCCAAGGAAAATCCAGGAAAAGCCGAAACGTTGCATGACCAGACCGGCCAAGGGTGCAGTAAACGCCCAGGCAAGGGTGCGGATAGAGGTGAGGAGGGCAGCGTAGTGAGCTCTGCCTGCGTCAGGGACCAGCTCCATGGAGTACTGGTCCAGAAGCGGCTGCCCCAGATTGACCATCGCCTGGCGGGACACATAGCCTCCGATCAGCCAAGCCGGCTGTTGCACGAAAGCCATGGAGACGAGAAAGGGAACCGATGCCAGGAGCGTGGCGATGACCCCGCGCAGCTTCCCCAACCATCGCGCCAGGAGTGGAGCAAGCGGCGTCATGACGACATTGACGGCAGAGCCAAGGGTGAAGATAAGCCCGATCTCTCCGGTAGAAAACTGCCGGCTGGAGAAAAAGAGGTTCAGGAATGGTACGAAGGATCCGGCTCCCAAGCTGATGATCAGCATCGCCAGAAGAAACATCCAGGCGCTTTTGGGGAACTTCAAACGGCTCCCCGGAGTGTTTCCAGAGGGAAGCCGCTGGTGGCGGTAGGACTTCAGGAAGAGGAAAGGAATCGCTGCCAGTGATAATAATATCGCGGCCGCCACAAGGCCTGCGCGCAAGCCCTCCACTTCCCCGGCCAGCCCAAAAATGCCGCCCAGCCAGGAAGGCAAGAAGCCTCCCAAGGCATTTCCGGCCAATCCGGTAATGTACAAAATGCCGTAATTGGCCGAGAACAGTGCAATCCGCTGCTCTGGAGCGGTGTTCTCCATCATGAAAGGGGATGCCAGCACCATATAGACAGTGAAGCTTGCCCCGATCAAAAAAGCGCTCCCTATCAGGAGAAGGGGCTCCTTGAAAAAGAGCAGGAGGAGGGTAAACAAACCTTGAAGCAGAGTGAACGAGAAGAGGGCAACCTTCCGCGACATCCGATCATAAAGAGCCGACAAGGGGAGGGCAAGGAGGCCTCCGGCCAAGGAAATAGCGGCATTCACCCAGGCGATGACCTCTTTGGACAAACCGCACTTGGCCAGGTATAGGTTAAGCAAAAGCAGAAAGACGGCATACCCGAGGAAGCCCAGGCCATTGGAAAGAAGAAACAACCAGGCATTTCTGCTGAAAAGAAGCATGGGCCCTCTCATAGAATCTCCCTCATCGGTACGTGCATTTTGTCTCTTGTGTTTCTTGGGCGCTTGTCATCATGGAGGGAATCGCCTGACCAAAAGTTGAGAGCGCCCCGGGGAGGGCGCTCTCTCAGAGGGAAAAGAGGGAGATAGGACAAGGAGGAATTCCTAACTCTACCCATTTAGACGGGAATTGGGCCGCTCTGTTCACATCTGGGAAGGGTTTTTCAAAGAAATATTTCTTTCCATTAGCCATTTCTCCTAAAACCTCATTGGCTTGCGTTCTAAGGGTCCCTTCTCTGGGAAACAATCCGGCATGGAAGTAGAATAGCGGTGTATGCCGGACCAATCAACCGAAGCTGCGCAACTCATCGCTTCGGGACAAGGAGATAATAGATGCCTGAAGACAACCTTTTCACAGAAGCCCTCCGCGAGATCTATGACCCGGAGATCCCCATCAACATCGTTGACCTGGGGTTGATTTACCGGGTCGGCGAAAAGGATGGCAAGGTTCATGTCGACATGACCCTCACCGCACGGGGATGCCCAATGGCTGGGTTTCTTGCTCAAGAAGTGAAGGAACGCCTGGAAAAGTTGGAGGGTGTTGAGGAAGCCATCGTACACCTGGTTTGGGATCCTCCCTGGACCCCGGATCGCATCAACAAGGAAGCCCTGGATCGCCTCTTCAACTCAAATCCGGTGGATTCAGCGACGGATCCCACTTGATCATGTTGACTGCTCTCTCCAGCTTGCGGCAATTTGGATGATGGAAGTTTCCGGATTATCCTCGGTGAATCAAGGTCGCGCGCATCACGCGATTCAATCCCCGATAATCACCAGGACGATTGCAGAAAAATGCACGCCTTCCCTCCCACGCACTGATGAAACGGAAGCCCGGCTCGTCCTATTCGACGAGTGGCCGGGCTTCCGAATTAAACGTGTGGACTACGGCCTCTTCCTCTTGAAACGAAGAGCTTTTCTGCGTTTTTTCAGTTTATGCTTGCTGATTTTTTTCCGGCGCTTCTTGATTACTGAGCCCATTCAAAAACCACCTGTTCCTGAGAATCAATCACAGAGCGGTAGTTTATCAGATTGCGCCGCTTTCTGAAAGTCCGGGCTGGCAAGTCGCCCGGCGCCGATCATCGCAAGGAGTCTTTATGAGATTTCGTCTGGGAAAGATCAAAGGGATTGAGATTGGTGTGCATTTTTCCTGGATCCCAATTTTCCTGCTGTTCACGTGGGGGGCAGTGGCTTTCTTCCGTCAATTCCTTCCTGGGCTGAGTGAGGTTGGATATTGGGGAACAAGCGCGTTTGCCACCCTTCTGCTCTTTTTTGGCGTGTTCGTGCATGAAATTTGCCACGCTTTGGTGGCCCTGCGTCGTGGCGTTCCGGTGAAGTCGATCACGCTCTATTTCTTCGGAGGAGTTGCCGAGATGGAGTCTGAGCTGACGCGTCCAAGTGACGAGCTGTGGATCGCCGCCGCAGGTCCTGTGGCTTCGCTGCTTCTAGCCGGTCTTTGCTTCGGCATCGCCTGGATCAGCCGGTCCCTCCCCTATCTGACCGTTCTTTTCAGCTACCTGGGCAACATCAATCTGCTGTTAGGTCTTTTCAACCTGATCCCCGCCTTTCCCCTGGATGGAGGCCGAATCTTGCGCGCCGCACTGTGGCAGTGGAAGAAGGACTTGCGGCAGGCCACCAGAATCGCCGCAAAGGCTGGGGTGTTCATTTCCTACTTGCTCTTTCTTTTGGGCTTCGTCTCGATCGTCGCCTGGGGTGATCTCTTTGGAGGTCTTTGGTGGATCGTCCTTGGATGGTTCCTGCAGAGTGCGGCTGGTTCCGGCTACCAGCAACTGGTCGTCAAACAAGCCCTGGAGAACTGGCCTGTCCGCGCCATCATGAGCCTGGAGATTCCCACCGTGCCCCCCAATCTTTCCCTGGAGGAGTTGGCCAATCAGCTTTTTACCGGGAAAGGGCAGACCGCTTTTCTGGTGCAGCTATGGGGAGAGTCCCAGGGATTGGTTACGCTCACCGATTTGGGTAAAGTCCCGCGTGCGGAGTGGCCACGGGAAGTAGTGCGTACAGTGATGACTCCCATCGATCGTTTGATCACCGTAGGCCCGGACGATTCCGCCTACGATGCCCTGGCCAAGATGAGCAGCGCCAACATCGGCCGCTTGCCGGTGATTGAGGATGGCAAAATCATCGGTTTGCTTTCTCGTCAGGATCTGCTCGACTCGTTGCGGGTGCGCGCTCAGATGATGGGACGGGCAAACGACCGGCCGGGCCAATCCTCAGGCTATCGCCAATAGAGGATTATGGTCAGACTAGCTTCCAGTAAGGGTAGAACATGCTGCTGCAGGCTTTCTAGTGTGCTTTTATTGGAAGGTCCAAATTGATCAAGAACGAGGAGGCTGCTATGAAACTGGAGTATCCGATTACTTTTTTCTACTACAAAGATTTGAGGGAAGTCATCTCATTCTACGAGGAAATCCTGGGGATGCACTTGACCATCGACCAGGGTTTTTGCCGAATTTATGCCATCAATGAGCGGGCTGGCTTCGGCATCGTGGATGAGGCGCGCGGCGCTTTGAAAACTTCGCCGGACAAACCAGCTCTTCTTACCTTGGTTGTCGATGACGTCGACGCCTGGTACGCCTATCTTCAGAAGTGTTCTGTGGCTGGCTTGACCTCTCCCCTTCTGCACCGGGAGATCGGGGTGTACGGCTTTTTCTTCCAGGACCCGGCAGGGTACAAGATTGAAATGCAATGTTTCCTGGAAGGCGGTCCAACCTTACCCAAGCAGCTCAGTCAGCCAAACGCTAACTGACTTTGCAGTGGAGAGAAAGAATTGGCGGGGTCACTAAACCCCGCCAATGAAAGAAAGGAGAAGACGCCAAGCCTTGCGGCCGGCGAGAAGGTTCGTGCTATTTGATCGACTGGTACCAATTCTCTGGGTACTCATCGGCGCGATTATCGGCAGAGGGAGCGAGTACGTCAATTCCCAGGATCTCGGTAATGAAACACTCCACCACCCCTTTCACGATTGATCCTTGCTCCAGGTGGCCGCTCGAGGTGGGGACGTTCCAGGCTCCACCGATCACTGCATGGATAGCTGGGAACGGCTCCTCCTTGCCGTCTTTGCCGGGACGAGGGTGAATCACGCCACCCATAGCGCCTACCATTGAAAGGCTCTCGAAAGTGGCGGGCGCTTCCCAATGCCAATTGGCTGGGTCGTTCTTATCCGGGATCCACATGAGCAGGCGGGCTGGCTGGAGTCCACCCATGAAGGCGGCATGGATTTTGGCGAAACGAACATTGTGATCTTTGGCAAATTGCTGAATAGCCAGGAAGACATCCGCCCCTGTGGTCATTCGAATGATCCATTCCCGGCCACGCTGTGCTTCAACAACATGGTACTCATTATTAGCTTCGGAATCGAGTTCCCATTTCTGCATAGCATTACTCCTTTGTGTATTTTCTATAGAAAAATGTTGCCGTCGGCTGCCTTATTGATCTGTCACGTAAACATACCCCTCCATCACCTTGACGGCAGCTCCACCTAGTCGGATAGAGGAGATGTTTTGGGGCGTTCCCTGAAACTCAAACACGCCATATCCCGGTCTTCCAATGATATGCCCTTGTTCTAACTGCAGAGTTGGCCCCGGCCTTAGGCCATAATGGATGACGTATGCGCCCATACAGCCGGAAGCTGATCCGGTGAACGGGTCTTCAGAGGTGCCGCGTGGGTCGATTAAGCGAGCATGGGTGTCTGCCTCTCGGTTGAATCCACCCAGAGTAAATAGAAAGATGGCGTCCACTCCGGCGCGCTCGATCAAACACACAGCTCGAGTACGATCAGTTTCCAGCCGCTGCAGAGCCTCTAAATCACGGACGGGAACGATCAGGAATGGAACTCCGGTGGAGACCACCTGGGACAGGCAATCATAACGTAAATCTTTCGCAGCGAGGCCGAAGCATGGAGCTACCTCTTCCGGAGCAAACTGCAGGCCGAATGTGGGCGTTTTTTGAGTCATCATCATTCGTACAGGCCAACCATTCCGTACCTCAATTTCCACCGGCAAGACACCGATGTTGAACTCCAGCTCAAGTCGTGTGAACGGTTCAACCAGGGCAATCGTTCCAGATTCAGCCAGCATGAAGGAAGTGGCGATAGTGGGGTGCCCGGCGAAGGGGATTTCATAACGTGGGGTGAAGTATCGCACGCGGAAATCAGCCACAAGAGAGGGAAACACGAAGGCTGTCTCGGAGAGGTTCGTCTCACGAGCGATTGCTTGCATCTGGTCCGGGGACAAGTTGTCTGCTTGAGGTAATATCGCGCAGGGGTTACCTTGAAAGCGCTCAGTGGTAAAAGCGTCGATCGTGACGGTTCGGTAACGACGCAGCATCAACTAGATCCGGCCAGTCACCAGGGCAATCAGGGCCATGCGCGCGTACATTCCATTTTTCACCTGACGGAAAAAAGCCGCCCCGGCGAAGTCGTCCACGTCAGTGGCGATCTCGCTGACTCTGGGCAGGGGATGGAGGATTGTGAGCCCCGACTTGGCTTGCTCGACCAAGGCCCGGTCGAGGATGAAAGCATTCTTCAGCGACTCGTATTGAGCCGGGTCGGCGAAGCGCTCTTTCTGGATGCGGGTCATGTAGACGACATCGGCCTGACGCAAAGCGCTTGCGAGATCTGCCGTCTCCTCGATGGCGATGCCGTGCTCTCGCAAGCCGGCGTTGATCTCGCTGGGCATCTGCAACAAGCTTGGCGCGACGAAGAGCAAACGGGTGCGGTAGTGCTTCAGCACCTCGACCAGGGCATGTACCGTGCGTCCATGCTTGAGATCACCGACCAAAGCGACGGTGAGACCATCCAAGGTTCCCTTCTCGCTCTTGATGGTCAGCATATCCAGCAAGGCCTGGGTGGGGTGCTGGCCTGCGCCGTCCCCCCCGTTCAGGATCGGGACCGTGGCTACTTCCGCCGCTTGGTCGGCAGAGCCGATCTGCGGATGCCGCATGGCGATCACATCGACGTATTGGCAGACAGTGAGGATTGTGTCCTGCAGTGTTTCTCCTTTGGCGGAGGAGGAAGTGGATGCTTCCGAGAAGCCGATCACCGAGCCCCCCAGACGCTCCATTGCCGATTCGAAGGAAAGGCGGGTGCGGGTGGATGGCTCGAAGAAGAGCGTTCCCAAGATATACCCCTTCATCAAGTCCAAGGAAGGTTTCTCTTGCAGCTCAACCCGGAATTGTTCAGCAACCTCCAGAACCCGCTCGATCTCGGCTTTGCTGAACTGCTTGCCGCTGAGGATGTGTTTGCCTTTTAAAGATACGATCATGATGTTCCTCCTAATGACAACCCGCGCACGATTCCGGCGAGGGTTTGGATTCCGCTTCGAATTTCATCGGGGGTAAGGGCGCAAAAGGGCAGGCGGACGAAACGATCCCCTGCTCCATCGGCAAAGAAACCCCGCCCATCGCTGAGTATCAACCCGGCTTCTTTTCCTTTGGCCAGGAGCGCGTCGGACCGGATCTCGCTTTTCAAGGTCAATCCGACGAAGAAACCTCCCTCGGGATGCACCCAATCAGCCAAGTCGCCCATCTCCTGCTGCAGAACGGTCAGCATTGCTTCCAACCGTTGGCCATACAGCCCTCGCAGTCGTTGCACCTGGTGGTCCAGCCAGCCGTGGGCGAGATAGCGGTAGACCAGGGCCTGGCTGAGCAAGGAGGGAGTGATGTAGGTATCTTCCGCCACTTTGGCCAGCAGATTGATCTGATTTGCTTGACCGAAAGCCGTTCCCACTCGCAGCCCTGGGCTGAGCAGCTTACTGAAGGAGGAAAGCTGAATGGTCTGCTCCGGTGCAAAAGAGCGGAGAGTGGGAAGATCCTCCCCCTGGTAGCGCAGTTGACGATAGGGGATGTCCTCCACCAGCAAACAGCGATGTTCTGCAGCCCAGGCCACAAGAGCTTGCCGTTTGGATAGGGCAAGGGTCGCCCCGGAAGGGTTTTGGAAGTCTGGGATCACATAAAAGATGGCTGGATTGAGCCGTTGGCCCAATTCTACCAGTGCTTCCAAATTGATACCATCCGCTTCCATAGGGACTCCCACCACCTGACAGCCCGCCCTGCGAAAGACGGTGACGGCCCGGTCATAGGAGGGTTGCTCGACCAGGACGGTGGCCCCATTCGGAGCGTAGGCGGCGGCAATAAAGTCGAGGATCTGCAAAGCCCCGTGGCTAATCAAAACTTGGTCCGGACTCCCACCATTGCTCTCGGCTACCCACTCCCGCAGAAGCGGAAACCCTCGGGAACCGGCATAGGGAAGGATCGCGTCGTGGTCATTAGCCATTGCCTCCTGCGCGCATAGGCTTAACTCCTCCAGCGGAAAAGCGGCGGGATCTGGAACGCCGCGGGTGAATGAAATCATTGTTCAGTCCTTTCTGCAGAACGGCCTGCAGTAGCATGAGTAGTTAAGTAGATAAGTACTTACTAAACTACTAAACCACTTGATCACTTGATAGCCCCCGGCAGCTTGATAGCCCCAGCAGGGTGTCCTGCACATCTTTGGTCAGCGAAGCTCAGCGGGGTCGACCTGGCCAGCCCGGGTTGGGTAGAAGCGAGCGTTTCCTGGCGGCAGGATAACTTGTCCATCCACCAGCAGCTCACGGCCGCGTTGCATGCTGAATACCGGCTGTCCAAGCACTTCGCGCCCGTGAAAGAGCGTATATCCGACATGGCTGTGCATCTCCTGATGGGTCAAGGTGTGCCTGCGAGAGGGGTCAAAGAGGACCAGGTCGGCATCCGAGCCTGGCGCAATCAGTCCTTTTTGCGGGTAGAGGCCAAACACTTTGGCTGGGTTGGCCGAGAGGATCTTGACCAGGCGAGCCAAAGAGATCCACCCCTTGTTGATCCCCTCGTCATAGATCAGCGTCAACACGGTCTCGCACTCCGGAGAGCCATAGGGAGCACGGGCGAATTCATCTTCAATCCCCTTGGCCTTGGCAGCGTGATCTGAGCCGATCAGGTCGATGATGCCATCCGCTACTCCTCGCCAGAGGGCCAAACGATCGCTCTCGGTGCGGATCGGGGGACCAACCTTGGCCAACGCCCCAAAGCGCTGGTAGACATCATGATTCAAGCAGAGGTATTGCGGGCAGGTCTCGGCGTAAAGACGCATTCCCTCGCTCTTCAAGCGGCGCACTACCTCCATGTTCAGCCCTGCCGAGTTGTGTACCACATAGAGCGGACACCCGGCCACCTGGGCGATGCATGCGGCGCGGTTGACAGCCTCCGCTTCCAGCCGATCCGGGTTGGTCAACAGAAACACTTCTTTCTGAGAACACCCTCCCTTGACTAGGTACTTGTCCTCCAAATAGTCGCTGGCCAACCCATTCTCAGCATGCACCATCAGCAATCCTCCGGATTCGGCGAGGATGTCGGCCGCGGCCATCAACCAATAGTCGTCAGTCATCCACTTCAGCTTGGCATAGGCCATGAAGATTTTCCCAGAGGTCACACCCAATTTGAACATATCCGGAATGAAGGGGATCTGGTTAGGCGCATCAAAAAAACCTGCATGCAGGCTAAAATCCAGTACCGAATGGGCTAAGCCCTGCTCTTTGAACCACTGGATCGTCTCCAGCATCGGCTGTCCCGGCTTGACATAGGCGTAGTGGATCATGTGCGTGGTCCCGCCATAGGCGGCAGCCAGCGCGGTATTGTCGATCAGATCTTCGTAGACCGGGTGGCTATGCGGATCGATGATCCCGGGGAAGACCAGCAGACCTTCGGCATTCCGGCTCTTCCTTCCCTCGCGGGGATCAATAACGGCGGTCACGGCAGCGATCTTATCTCCCTGCACAGCCACATCGGCCTTCTGCACGCCGCTCTCGCTCACTACGAGGCCCCCGTAAATGACGTAGTCATACATCACTCGATCGCTCCTTCCAGTAGGTCCATGTCTCATGCCGGGAGATGTTGCGCAGACCGTCTAGCAGCCAGCGATGCACTCGATCTCTACCATTGCCTCAGGGTCAGGAACAGAGGACACTTCAGCGCAGCTTCTCGCCGGGTAGTCTCCTTCAAAGAACGAGCAATAGGCTTCATTCATCTTCTTAAAGAGCTTCATATCGGTCAAGAAAATGGTGACTTTCAGCACGCGCTCCAACGAACTTCCAGCCAGTTCCAATTGAGCGCGAATATTCTCCATGGCTTGGCGAGTCTGGGCTTCGATGTCTCCCTTGGCAATCTCACCGGTGGAATGATTACGTCCGACGATGCCGGAGACGAAAACAAAGGGTCCGAATGTAACTGCCAGGGAAAAAGGCAGGTTCGGTGATAAGGGTTTTGAGACGATACTTCGGTGATGTTTGCAGCTTTCGTTCATTGAGACCTCGCTTTCATGGAACCAGTTCTTGGTATTTAACTGCATCAATCGTGCCGCTTCTAAGGAACATTGCCGACTTCAACCCTCAGTCGATTGGGAAAGACAACCACCAGATCCCTGGCAAGTTATCTTTAAGGGTGGCCTTGATCTTGATCCGCTCATTTGCTACCACGTCCTGTAAAGAAGGTAAAGTGCTTGGTTCTGCCAGTGGCTCCACAATCACGAGCGACAAGCTCCGTTCATGATTGTATTGACGATGGGAGGGCGAAGGAAGAGGAGAGAAAGCGAGCGATTCGGTCCGGTCCAATCCCCCAGCCTGATAGACGTTCCCCCAGGCCCCAGAAAAATGAGGGACGGTAGAGGAATACCCACGGCGCGCTTTCGACAATACACCGGTAGGCTTTTCGGTAGAACCCTTGCCTTGCTTCATCGTTTGGCGTGGTGGCGGCTTGGGCAAGCCATGCGTCCACCTCTGGCGAATGCCACCCTTGCCACCAAAGACCGGGAGGGTCGGATCGGAATTTTTCCCGCAAGACTCGGGATGAGCTCAGCGGGCTGGAATCGAACAAGCAGAGGTCGCCGAAGCGCTTGGCCCGTACTTGTTCGGCGTAAAACTCCCGGGGCGAAACGTAGCGGATTTCCAACTGAATCCGAAGTTGCGCCCATTGTTGTTTCAAGGCCACCATTAGCCGCGGCGACTCTGCCGGCTGCGAGGTAGGCGCCATCAAAGTCAGCGACAAACCATCGGCATGCCCCGCCTCGGCCAGGAGCTGGATAGCACGCTCCGGATCATGGCCATAAATGGGAACGGCGGGGTCGAAGCTGTAGTGCCAAGGCGAGAGAGGTCCTCCCAAGGGGACACCGGCGCCCCCCAGTGCCGTTTTTATCAGCTCTTCCCGATTAGTAACCCAGTTCAAGGCTTGGCGGACTTTGAGGTCTCGAAGGACCCCGCTTTGGAAATTGCAGAAAAGAACCATGCAGAGAGAACCATCCTGACGCAGGATCTTTCCCTCCCCACTTCCGCTGGTTAGGCCAATGCCGGAAACCAGGTCCGCTTCTTTTCGTTGCCAAGCTTGCTTCCTTTTTTCCGGGTCGGTTTGTTCCCGCCAAAGAAGGCTGGGGAAAGGAAGTTCCTCCCGATAGGAAGGGAATCGCTCCATCAGGATTTCTCGCGGCCCTTGATGCCTCAGACGATACGGTCCGCTGCCCCCCACTTCCAGCTCATCCCGCTCTACCGCCTTCCTGGAGAGAATGGGGATCTCCAACAAAACGCTGAGCAGATCGGCATTGGGGTCTGACAGAGTGATCCGGACAGACCCTTGGTTCAGTTCCTGCCAACTGGCGCCCTGGAAATAGGAAGCCAGGACGCCAGAGGTTCCCAGTTCTCCTCGCCTCTCCGGCGCCAAACCGCGTTCCACGGAAAAGAGCACATCGCCGGCGCTTATCGTTTCCCCATTATGGAAACGAACACCCTGATGCAAGTCAAAAGTCCATTGCCGGGCATCCTCGGAAATTTCCCATCGCTCCGCTAAGGCCGGCACGATTCGCCCTTGAAAGTCTCGCCGCACCAGGGATTCGTACATGGCCGCGCGCAGACTGAGGGTATCGGGATCATCAGTCATGGCTTGCGGATCCCCCTGATGTAGGGAAGGTTGAAGGATAACGAGTGGTGCCGAGTTGTTCACTAGCCCTCCGCCCGAGTAAAATAATGCTCCAATCGATCCCGCGCGCTGGTTTCCCCATAGAGCGGCATTGGCTCCTCCAGGATGCTTGCGATCACTTTCATCTCACGGAAACCCGACCCTGTCAGGAGGACGACCACTCGTTCACCAGGTTTAATGGTGTGCCGAGAGACGAGTTTGGAATACCCGGCTAAGGCGGCCGCGGAAGAAGGTTCAATGAAAAGCCCGTCAGCTCCAGCTAAGGATCGTAATGCTTCAGTGATCTCCAGGTCATTGACCGATACGACTGCCCCATTGCTTTGCGCAATAACCGACAGTGCTTCTTCGCCATCATCCGGATAGGCATGTGCAAGCTTGACGGCGATGGTCGCTTGCCCCTCGTCGAGGGTAAGAGCCAGGCGACGCAGGTCCTCGTCGCTTGTTTTTCCAGTACGCCACGCTTGCTCCATACTGTTCAGGTGCGCCAACTCGACAGCTGCCATCTTCGGCACACAATGGGCCAGGCCAAGACGAACTAGATCTTCAAAGCCATGGGCGATGCCGGCGAGGATCCCAGCAGAACCGCGTGGCGCTACCACCCAATCGATCAGGTCAGGTTGCTCTTCCCACAGCTCGTAAGCAATTGTCTTGGATCCCTCATTTTGATAGGGGTTGACCAGGCGCAAAGTAGCAGACTGGAAGGCTCCCAGCTCGCCGGCGGCTTGCTCGCAGAAACGCAAGGCATCCCAAATGGTGCCATCGAAGGGAAGGACCAAGGCGCCGAAGGCAACCATCGCCGCGACCCTTTCAAAGGGGGTTCCACGCGGCACAATGATCGCGCTGCGCATGCCGGCTCGAGCGGCGTAGGCAGCAGTGGAAAGGCCGGCTGAGCCGGTGGAAGCGTTCATCACTCGACTGATTCCGAGTTCGCGCGCCTTACTGATCCCTACCGACATAGCCCGGTCTTTCACTGAGCCAGTGGGATTCTGCGCTTCGTTCTTCAGCAACAGTGTGCCATCTTGCTTGAGATTGCTGCGAACCAGGGGAGTTGAACCTTCCCCCAAGCTTACGATGTGCTCGAGCTGATGGATCGGCAAGAGATCGCTAAATCGCCAGATAGAATGAGGCTTCTCCCGAAACTTGACATGATCCCAATCGTAGCGGAAGTAAATGAGACCTCCGCAATGGGGGCAGCGGATCAGGTAACTTTTCGAGGGGAGGCTTCGTTTGCAAGTGCCGCAGTAAGCTTCAACCCTCTCTTGTGTGGTGACCTCCATGATTATCAACAAGCCTCCATCTATCTAGATTTCTACACCCAGAATTGGCCGTCCATCACTCTGACAGCAGAACCTTTTAATCGAATGCCAAGAATATTCTCTGAATCACCTCGGATTTCAACCTCACCTTTACCAGGACGCCCCAGGAGGTGGCCTTGTTCTACGCACAAAAACGGTTTTGAAGACAAATGATAGTGGTAAACATAAGCTGCCATGGATCCGGATCCGGCGCCACAAAAGGGGTCTTCTCCCACTCCATCCGGATCAAACATGCGAGCAAAGACGTCAGCGTTTTTTGAAAATGATTCTAGGCAAAATAGGAAAACTGTCGAAACGCCTACCTGTCGCAGCAGTGAGCTCACTTTCAGGTATGCGGATTCAGCTCTAAGCGTTGCATCGAGAGTTCGAAGGGGCACGATCAAATAAGGTGCGCCAGCACTCACTACCTGGATCGGTGAATCATCCCGGAAATCCGATGGCAGCAAATTGAAGCAAGCAGCTACTTCATCAGGGGCGATAGTCTCTCCAAAGGTGGGTGCAGGGAGAGTCGTGACTATTTGGATCGGCCGACCCAGTTCTGCCTCTATTTCAACAGGTAATACGCCGATTTTGAATTCAAAGTGAATCGTCGTTATATTTTCTGAGCAATCAATAAAACCTTTTTCTGCTAGAAGGAAAGCGGTAGCAATGGTAGGGTGACCGGCAAATGGAATTTCCTTTTTCGTACTGAAGAAACGCAAGCGATAATCTGCTTGAGTAGACGGAAATACAAATGCTGTCTCATTGAGGTTCGTTTCGCGGGCAATGAGTTGCATTTGGTCGGTGGATAAACCAGCCGCCATTGGTAAGACCGCGCAAGGGTTTCCCATAAACGGCTGGTTTGTAAAAGCATCAACATAATAAACTGGAAAGGATTTCATTGGAGCCTTTCTGCACCTTGGCGATGGAGAAGATCCTGAGGTGATGATTGTTCGATCAGACAGCGGTATTTGACCGCATCTATATTGCGACTTGTCAGAATAAACACTGTTCGCCGGCCATGCAGGCTGATCTTTCCAGCCAACGCGGCAGCGAGCCCAATGGCTGCAGACGGCTCCACCATGAGTTGCTCGTCAGATTGCAGCAAATCTAGCGCTGGGAGGATTTCACTGTCTTCTACCAGCTTCACTTCTTTCAGCCAGGAGCGCGTGATCTGGAAGGGAAGGCTGCCAAAGCCACCGAGTAGGCCATCTGCAATGGAGGGCTGGGTCTGGATTCGCTCATGTGCGACACCATCTCGAAGGGACATCCAGGCGCCTGGCGCAGCTGTCGGTTCCACACCCACAATACGTACATCCGGTGTAAAATCCTTGATTGCTGCGGTAATCCCGGCTATCAAACCACCGCCCCCAATCGGCACCACAACGGTTTCTAGGTCGGATAAATCCTCTAATAGTTCCAGTCCAATGGTGCCCTGACCGGCAATGATCCAAGGATGATTGTGCGAATGGACATACACGGCGCCGGTCTCGCGCACGAAAACCTGAGCCTCTTCGAATGCTTCGGCATAAGTCCGGCCGCAAAACTTTGTCCGAGCCCCAGTTGCTTGCAGTTTTGCGATCTTGCTCGGGTCTGAATCCTGCGGCATAAATACAGTTACGGGGGGGTGCCCGAATAGGCTGGAAGCATAAGCTAGGGCGATGCCGTGGTTGCCGCTTGAGGTGGTCACCAGACCTGCTCCCCGCTGTTCAGCAGAAAGAGATGCCACCATATTGAGGGCCCCGCGGACTTTGAAGCAACCGCATACCTGCCAGCACTCCATCTTGAAATAGACTGGCGCACCCAACCTCTTGCTAAACGACTCAGAGTAATGTAGAGGAGTGCGTCGAATGTAGGGTGCGATCCGTTGGCGGGCTCGCCAAATCTCTTTGGTTGAGAAGGGAAGGTCAGTGGACAGGGATTTCTCTTTCGCTATTGTTTGGGCTCATCAAGCTGCGCCATTGTTTTGGACCAATATTGCGACCCGTAATTACCAGCACCACGTTTTTATCCGTCACTCTGATTTTTCCAGCTAGGAGCGCGGCCAACCCTACTGAACCTGAGCCTTCCACCAGCAGCTGCTCTCCTTCTAGCAGGGTTCGCATGGCGAGTAAGATCTCTTCTTCTTCGACCACCACTAACTGATCAACCAAGCGCTGCAGCAAAGAGAAGGTTGTGGGACTGGGGCCCCCCAGCAATCCATCGGCCAAGGAAGGTTTGGTGGGAATTCCCTCGCAGCAGACCCCTTCCTGTAGCGATCGAAAGGCGCCTGGTGCGGCAGATGGTTCCACTCCAATGATGGAACAGGATGGAGAGATTGCTTTCGCGGCGCTGCCTATTCCGGAACAAAGACCTCCAGCGCCGATTGGAACGACGATGACCTCAACCTCTGGCAGATCTTCGAGGATTTCCAAACCGGTGGTTCCATGCCCCGCGATGACGTCGGGGTGATCATGGCGGATGATGATTCGATCGTTTTGCCGGGCATAGTCGCGCGCCTGGTTTGCTGCATCAAAAATCGAGTCTCCAGTCAACACCGTCTGAGCTCCATGATCTCGGATTTTAGCGATTTTGCTGGGATCTGCTTCCTTTGGCAAAAATATCGTGATAGGTACGCCAAACAACTTACCGAGGTAGGCCAGGGAGATTCCTTGATTACCGCAAGAAGCCGCCACCAAGCCTTTCTTTCGTTGTGTATCATCCAGGGAAGCTAAACGGTTCATCAACCCTCGTACCTTGAAGCTGCCACAAACTTGCCAGCATTCCATCTTCAGGAAGATCCTCCCACCCCATTGACGGCTTAGATAAGGCGAATGAAGCAAAGGAGTCCGCCAGACATAGGGTCGGATCCGTTCCCGGGCACGCCAGATCATGCCAAGCGGAAAGGATTCGCCACTACTGTCCTGGTCTGATCTTTGATGGAGCCAGTGGGATTTAGGAGTCCTGATATCCAAAACTAAACCACCTCTTCTCCCGTGCATCCACGTAACGGCATTGTATTCCTATCATCCATGGCAGCAAGCTCTGCATTGGGGAAAAGCGGCAGCAACAACTGAAGGTGCCGGAAGGAACATTGCTATTCTTTCCATGCATGCTCGACCTTGCCCACGATTAGCCTTTTTTGGAAGCAAAGGCACGGGAAACCCCACGCGCTTTCATCCGATTCTCCAGGATGGAAGAGAAGCGAGCCATGGGGATGAGGATCACTAAATAGAGAGCAGTGGCTGCCACCAGCGGGGTTGGATTGGCCAGCCAGGATTGTAGCGTAATTGCGGTTTTCAATAGCTCCAGGATGGCGATCACCGAACAGATCGCGGTATCCTTCAGCATGGCTACGTAATTGGAGGCCAGGGGCGGCATCACTACTCGGATGGCTTGGGGTAGAATGACCAAACGCATCGTTTGCATGGTCGTCAGTCCAAGAGCACGCGATGCTTCCACTTGACCGTAATGAATGGATTCAATCCCGGCCCGGAAGATCTCCGAAATGTAGGCCGAACTATTCAAGGTCAGTGTGAGGACACCTGATACTACACCAGAAAGTGTGATGCCAAGGTAGGGAAATGCGTAGTATATAAGCATCATCAGGACAATGATGGGTATCGCGCGAAAGAAATCGACCCAGATCGTGAGGAAGAAATTCAATACCGGGTCATGCAGATTTCTCAGTACAGCCAAAATCAAACCAAGAACAGTACCGAAAATAATCGAGAAAAAGGCAAGCTGCAGGGTCAGCCAAAGACCCGCAAGCAGCTCTATCCAAGCCGATGTTGTGGAACCATAACTTCCGGTAGCGCTTAGGATTTCCCAGTTGAAAAAAGCATGAGCCAGTTTATCCCAACGGGCGCCGGAATATTGATAGAAAAGCCATCCGAACACCAACACAATCAAAACAGCAGCAATGGCCTTCATCCAATTAGGTTTTTCAATGTCGCTGAGGATAATCCCCACCCAGAAAAGGACCGCCAGGAAGTAAACGGCAATCTCAATCCAAACTAGGGTGCTCTGTGGACGACCAAAGGGTGGCAGAAAGAAGGCAAGCGCTAGCAACAACAGGAACAACCCGCCCAGGAACTCGTAGCGTCGGAACCAAGGCACGTGACCGAAGCGCTCTCGCCAGGAGAGCCGTGTCTTATTGCCGCCAGTGGGTGGGGATGAAACTGTTTCCGGCATCATTTCATACGATCTTGCTCAGAAAGTCTTGTGTGCGGGAGTGCTGAGGATGTTTGAGGACCTCGTTCGGCGTTCCTTCCTCGATGATGCAGCCATCGGCCAAAACCAGGATGCGTGTCGCTGCTTCGCGGATAAAACCGATTTCGTGGCTGACGACCAGCATCGTCATTCCTTCTTTGGCAAGATTGTCCATGACATCAAGCACTTCCCGGATCATTTCCGGGTCTAGCGCGGAAGTTGGCTCGTCAAAGAAGATCATGTGGGGTTGCATGGCCAAGGCACGGGCAATGGCGACGCGCTGTTGTTGACCACCGGAAAGCTGATCCGGATAAGCATTGGCTTTCTCTTGCAAACCAACTTTTTTCAGGAGCTGGCGACCGCGCTCTTCGGCATCCTTTTCGCTCATCCGCCGGACATTGATTGGGGCTAATTTAATGTTCTGCAGTGCTGTTAAGTGTGGAAACAAATTAAAGCTCTGGAAGACCATGCCGATCTCTGTTCGAACTTTATTGATATCGGTCCGAGTGGCGGTAATATCAGTGCCTTCGATCAATATTTTTCCCAAGCTAGGCTCTTCTAATCGGTTCAAGCAACGTAAAAACGTGCTTTTTCCGGCTCCAGAGGGGCCGATCATCGCCACCACTTCGCTTTTATACACTTTTTGGTTGAGGCCTTTGAGCACGTGGTGATCTTTGAAGTATTTGTGCAAATTAATCACCTCGATCATCAACGCGCGGTCTTCACCCATTTTTTACTCCTTGTCTCCAAATAGCCGGAAAAGCGGGTTAAGGGCAATAGAACGAGAATATAGAGAACAGCTGCTGCCACCAGGGGGGTTGGATTGGATTGCCAAATCGTGTTTTGAATCCCCTTATACAATAATTCTGGCAATCCAATGATTGTCGTTAAGGCTGTATCTTTAAGAAGACCAACCATCAAACCGGTTGTAGGAGGAATCACTACTCGCACGGCTTGAGGCAAGATCACCAAACGCATCGTCTGCATCGAGGACAAGCCCAGAGCGCGAGACGCTTCCACCTGACCTCGATAAATCGATTCGATGCCCGCGCGAATGACCTCAGCAACATAGGCAGCATAGCTCAATGAGACAGCTACCACGGCTGAGATGTAGGGATCTAACTCGATGCCTAAAAAGGGCAAAGCATAGAAAACAAAAACGACCAGCACGATTAAGGGTATAGCCCGGAAGAAATCGATATAAATAATTAGGAATACATTGAGAATCGGGTTGTTTAGTGACCGCAGGATGGCAATCACAAGGCCCAGAGCAAGTGATATGCACATTGAGACAAGAGCCACTTTAAGAGTCATCAGCAATCCCTGACCCAAATCACCCCAGAGGCCTTCCATTACTGACAGGTTGAAGAAATTCGTGGTCAGCTTATCCCATTGCGCACCTGAGTAGCGGTAGAAAAAAAACCCGAGCACAAAAACAAAACTAATAGCTGCTATCGCTCGGATCCACCGTGGCTTCTCGATATCCGTGAGGATACCTACCACCCACAGAATCAGAAGGATAAGAAAAACACCAATCCATAGCCATTGCAAAGGAGCTGGTTTGCCAAGCGGAGGCAATAGAAGAAGTCCAATAAGCAGAATAATGATGGACAGTGGAATCAGGTATTCATAGCGTTTGAACCAGGGTAAATGCCCGAATCGGGCGCGGTAGCGCTTGGCGAAGGATTCTCGAATAGGAGTCAGTTTACTGTTTGCCATGAAGGATTCTGGTTTGTACTCCGGGCGGAGTTTCTCCGCCCGGAGTACAGCTAGCTTTATTGTCTACTTATCGGGGACGTAGGGTGTTTCGAAGATTTTCACGGTGGGACTGTTGGGATCGGGGTCGACGCCAAACCATTTCTTGTAGATGGCAGCTAAGGTCCCGTTCTCCTTCAATAAATTCTCGGCTTTGGTGAATTCATCGCGCAACGCATCACCTTTGCGGAAAAAGGTAGCCTGCATGAAGGGATTGTTGGCCAGGACAGGCATCTCCAGATCAGGCTTGTCTTTGATGAAGTAGAGCACTGTGGGAGAATCCCCGACCATGCCATCGATGCGGCCGGCTTGAAGATCGAGCATGCCATCCTGCAAACGGTCGTATCCTTTGATTGTGAAGGGGCCATATTTCGGCATGATATCCTTGAGCCAGGCATCATTGGAGGAGCCGGATTCAGCGCCAAAGGTTCCATCCTTCATCTCCTCCAACTTCTTCACCTTCCCGGTTTTCAACACAGCCATGCCGGTGTCGGAGACATAGTAAGGATCGGCGAAATCAAATTCGGCGACGCGTTTGATGGTGACGAAGTAAGAGGAGGCAGCCATGTCCCACTTTCCGGCTAAAAGTCCAGGAAGAATGCCGGAGGAAGGCAGGTCGGTCCATTCCCACTTCACGCCCATGAGCTTACCGCACGCTTCGACCATCTCATACTCAAAGCCGGTCTCTTTTCCGTTGTCCTTGAAAACCCAAGGTATATTGCCAAAGTTGCCAGCAACTTTGATCGTCCGCGTAGGGGGTACGTAAGGTTCAGTGAAGACTGTCACGGTAGGACCTTTTGGATCAGGATCGACGCCAAACCACTTCTTGTAGATGGCAGCAAGTGTGCCGTTCGTTTTCAGCGTGTTCTGAGCTTTGTTGAACTCGTCACGCAGGGAACTTCCTTTCGGGAAATAAACAGCCTGATAGAAGGCAACGCCCGGCGCAGTCAAGGATGCAACGAGTTCCGGTTTGTCGACGATATAGTACAAAACGGTAGGTGAATCACCCACCATGCCATTGATTCTGCCAGCCTGCAGATCAAGCATGCCATCCTGGATCCGATCATAGCCCTTGATCTCAAAGGGTCCGTATGTCGGCAAAATCTCTTTGAGCCAAGCATCATTCGTGGAACCGGATTCCGCGCCAAAGATCTTCCCCTTCATATCTTCAAGTTTGGTTATCGGGCTCGCCTTCATTGTGCAAAGAATCGTTCCGGATTCGTAGTAAGGGTCGGCATAATCAAGCTGTGCGGCGCGTTGTGCAGTGATCCAAATACTGGATGCACCCATATCCCACTTTTCTGCGACAAGCCCGGGGACGATGCCAGAGAACGGAATATCTGTCCATTCCAGCTTGACACCCATCAACTTGGCTACTTCGTTGACCATCTCATATTCAAAGCCGGTTTCTTTCCCGTTATCTTTGAATTCCCAGGGAACATTGCCGAAGTTGCCAGCAACTTTGATCGTCCGCGTAGGGGGTACGTAAGGTTCAGTGAAGACTGTCACGGTAGGACCTTTTGGATCAGGATCGACGCCAAACCACTTCTTGTAGATGGCAGCAAGTGTGCCGTTCGTTTTCAGCGTGTTCTGAGCTTTGTTGAACTCGTCACGCAGGGAACTTCCTTTCGGGAAATAAACAGCCTGATAGAAGGCAACGCCCGGCGCAGTCAAGGATGCAACGAGTTCCGGTTTGTCGACGATATAGTACAAAACGGTAGGTGAATCACCCACCATGCCATTGATTCTGCCAGCCTGCAGATCAAGCATGCCATCCTGGATCCGATCATAGCCCTTGATCTCAAAGGGTCCGTATGTCGGCAAAATCTCTTTGAGCCAAGCATCATTCGTGGAACCGGATTCCGCGCCAAAGATCTTCCCCTTCATATCTTCAAGTTTGGTTATCGGGCTCGCCTTCATTGTGCAAAGAATCGTTCCGGATTCGTAGTAAGGGTCGGCATAATCAAGCTGTGCGGCGCGTTGTGCAGTGATCCAAATACTGGATGCACCCATATCCCACTTTTCTGCGACAAGCCCGGGGACGATGCCAGAGAACGGAATATCTGTCCATTCCAGCTTGACACCCATCAACTTGGCTACTTCGTTGACCATCTCATATTCAAAGCCGGTTTCTTTCCCGTTATCTTTGAATTCCCAGGGAACATTGCCGAAGTTGCCAGCAACCGTGACCACCCGCTCACTCGGTGAAGAGCTTGGTGTGGGTGAACTGGTAGGAGATGCCGTCGGGGTGGCTGTAGGAGTCGACGGACTGCTGCAACCCGTTACAAGAAGCCCTAAAACTGTCAGTACTGCCACTGCCGCAAACAACATTTTCCTCATTTAGCCAATTCCTCCTGTTTTCGAACAAAATCCGCGTCCTGCAACATTTTTTCCACCAAGCTTCCTTTCAATACTATCCTCCCTTCGCTAGGTTTGTTAATTATATTCCTTCTCCGGCGGAGCCGCGTAGAGGCCGATATGAGCATGGGCCAACTTTAAATCGGCAAAGGCTTCCGCCAACTTCAGCGCAACCGAACTAGGGTCCAACACCACTACTCCCAGTTCCCGTTCCACATCTTCTGCGTAACCAGCCATTCCAGCGCAACCGAGGACGATCACTTCCGCTCCATCCTCCTCGATGGCCTGACGGGAGACCTCAATAATCCGCTCTTTAGCACGCGCTGGTTGGGCATCGGCTTCCGCAACAGACAAGTTAAGGGCTCGAACAGAAGCCAGTTTACTCTCCAACCCAAGCTTCCGCGCTTGTTCATGTTTGTGAGCGATGCGCTGAATGCGGTTGGTGATGATGGTAAATTTGGCCCCCAGCATGCAGGCGACGTGTAATGTAGCTTCTTGGATGCCGATGACGGGAATGGTTGAGATCTCGCGGGCAGCAGTGATCCCCGGGTCCGAGAAACAGGCGATCACTACGGCGTCATAACCCTCCTCGTTAGCTTTCTTGATCAAGGGGATCATTTGAACCGAGGCGAAAACCTCATCGTACTCGCATTCGATGGTGATCGGCCCATGTTCCGGGCAAATCACTGACAGTTCCGTGTCAGACCTTTTAATCGGCAGTAAGGCGCGGCGCAGGTGCTCAGTCATGCTGGATGAGGTGTTCGGGTTGATCACCAGGATCTTCATCAAGAGGCTCCTTCCATCAAGACGCGACCAGCGTGGAAAGCCTTGATGTTTATTTCTAGCAGTTTGGGGCGGATAACTTGAGAGATGGCTTCTTCCCAGATAGAGGCGCCGGCTGGGAAGAAGTGGGAGATAGCGCCAAGCAAGACAATATTCACTGTCCGTGAGCTTCCGAAAGTGAGCGCGGTGGCTAGCGCGCTCACTTCATAGACATGGGCGACGTATGCTTGCAAGGTGGCCAAGATCTGTACCGGCGAAGGGTAAGCCATTTGACCGGTCGTCACCGCGATGGGGTGGATCTCCTGCGCATTGACGATCACAGTTCCCGCCGGCTTCATATAGGGGAGGCGTCTTACGGCCTCCAAGCGCTCAAAGGCAAGCATGTAATCGATCTCGCCGAGACCGACCATTGGTGCATGCACCGGTTGATCAGACCAGCGAATGTGGGAGATGACGGATCCTCCGCGTTGCGCCAAACCTAAGACGTCGGATTTCTTCACCTCATAGCCTGACGCGAGCCCGACGTTGCTGAGAATATCGCTGGCTACGACTGTGCCTTGGCCGCCCACCCCACATACGAGGAAATTGATGGCAGTCATTCCGCCGCTTCCTTCCTGTCGGTTTGGCTAATCGCGCCAACCGGGCAGACTTGTGCGCAAATCCCGCAGCCGTTGCAAAGGACGGGGTCGATCCCGCTCTTGCGGCGGTTGTTTTTAGGGTTCCGTTCCTCGATCTTAATCACTGCCGGGCAGCCGACCCGGGTGCAGGAATCGCAGGCAATGCACTTGGTCGGGTCAACGGTGTAGGTTGGCTTGGGATCACGCGTAACGAAGATGCATTCTCCTTTGGCGATCAAAACGGCGGGGCCGTCCTCCCAGGCCAGGCACTCCTTCAAGGCGGATTCCACATCCTTGACGCGAAAGGCGTCCACCTCTTTCACTAGTTTGACACCCATGGCCTGGCACAGTTTGGCCAGGTCGACCCGCTGTACCGCATCACCCATCAGGTTATGGGTCATGCCAGGGTGGTCCTGATGGCCGGTCATAGCAGTGGTTGCGTTATCCATGATCAGAACCGCGCCAGTACCGCGGTTGTGGACCATATCCAGCAAGGGAGCCATCCCGGCATGGAAGAAGGTTGAATCGCCGATTGTGCAGACCCCCCGTTCGGGAGATTTTGCGGCGGAGATCCCTTGCAGTTGGCCAATGCTGGAGCCCATCGAGCCCATTGTATGTTGCGCCTCGAAGGGAGGGAGGCAACCGAGGTTATAGCAGCCGATGTCGCCTGTTACCGGGACTTTCATCTTATTTAACAGATAGTAGCTGGAACGATGCGGACAGCCTGGGCAGAGAACCGCCGAGCGGACTGGGAGCTTGCCCAGGTCAATCACCCTTCGCTCCTTCCGTTCTCCTGCGGGGAGTAAGCCGGCCTCGATAGCGCAGGATCGCATTGTCTCGGGGAGGATTTCGTCGTAGGTCGGAAAAATATCCTTGCCCAGCACTGCCAAACCCATAGCTTTAAGCTGCATCTCCAAGAATGGCTGCAACTCCTCGATCACCACCAAGGTGCGGACCTGACTGGCGAAATGCCGAATTTTTTGTTCCGGGAGGGGGTGAACCATACCCAGCTTGAACAGAGATGCGTCCGGGAAAACCTCGCGAGCGTACTCGGCGACGATACCCGAGGAAATGATACCTAGCTTGGTCTCTCTCCAATTGACTTGGTTTATAGGCGTTTCCTCCGCCCAAGCTTGCAGGTCTTTCAAACGCTGTTCGATGATCGGCCTCTTTGCGCGGGCAAAGAGCGCGTTGCAGTTGTATTTGGCAATATTCCGGGGGAAAGGCTTGGCCTGTGGTGGGTTGCCTACCCGTTTTCCAAGGATGACGATGGACTTGGAATGGGCGATGCGCATCCCAGAACGAACGACGAAAGGAGTGTCGAACTTCTCAGCGAGGTCCAAGCTGAGGACAACCATATCCTTGCTCTCTTGGGAATCAGCCGGTTCGAGCATGGGGACCTTTCCTAAGATAGCATACCAGCGGTTGTCCTGTTCGTTCTGAGAACTGAACATACCGACATCATCGCAGACGACAACCACAAGGCCGGCTTCCAGGCCCGTGTATGGCAGGTAGAAGAGGGAGTCGGCCAACACATTCATACCTACTGACTTAGTCGTCACCAGCGCCCGCACCCCTGAGTAGGCAGCACCGGCAGCTACATCCATAGCCACTTTCTCATTGGTAGACCATTCAGCGTAGAGCACATCTTTGTAGCGATCGGCAACCACTTCCAGGATCTCGGAGCTAGGAGTGCCCGGATACCCCGTGGCCACACCAACCCCACCTTCATACGCCCCGCGGGCGATGGCCTCGTTCCCGCTGAGCAACACTCTTTGGTCTTGCACAGACATCACCTCAACTCAATCAAAGAATCCACTGCAACGACCCCCTGCTGATCTGGTAAGACCAATAAAGGGTTGATATCGAGAGAACGGACTACGTGACCCCAATCGGTAGCCAAGCGGCCGACCTGCACAAGGGTGTCGGAGAGAGCGTCCAAGTCGCCACTCGGTTTTCCTCGAAACCCCAGTAAGAGAGGGGCGCCCTGGATCTCGCCGATCATCTCCGCTGCCATAATGAGGGAGATTGGAGGAATTCGAAGAGAAGCGTCCTTCAACAGCTCAACCAAGATACCCCCCAAGCCGAAGGCTACGACCGGACCATAATCTGGATCTGTACTTATTCCGACAATCACTTCCGCAACTGCGCCGCTGACCATTTCCGAAACCAAGACACCCTCTATGGCGGCTCCTGGAAGACGCGCCTGAACATTGGCAAAGATACGCCTGTAGGCTTGGCGTAAGGCCTCTTCGTTGCTCAGGGTCAGCTCCACCCCTCCGGCCTCTGTTTTATGAACAACTTGCGCAGAATGAATCTTCAGCGCTACCGGCCATCCGATGTGAAATGCTGCCTGGAGCGCCTCTTCCTCATTACCAGCTAGCACTTCCCGAGGAGTGAGGATGTGATAGGCGCGCAGCACGCGTTTTGCCTCCAACTCGCTAAGAAAGCCGTGCTTGCCCGCGAAGAACCCGGTCAAGTCCTCCTCAGGTGGCCTTCCTTGCTGCTCATCGAAAGGCAGTTGGCGAAGCATTCGAGCATGGTCAAAAAGACGCCGTAATGCTACCAGACTTTCGCGCGTCCCTTGTAACAAGGGTATTCGACCCTTTTCGGTGATGGTCCGGATCGGCCCATCGGATCCGGAAGAGAGGTTTGAGAAGAGTACGATGTTCTTCCCGCTGCTTTGCCTGACCTGTACTGCGGCGCGAGCTACTGCAGCGTACTGTTCGCTTTGTTTGGGGGCCAATGTGCTGGTAACATCGAGTGAGACGACCACTAGATCCACCTCCGGCTCCTTCGCCAAAACCTCCATGCAGCGCGGGTAGGTCTCACTCAAGTCGCCGACCCCCCAAGCATCGAGGGGGTTGGAGATGCTGCTGAAGGGGGGCAGTGCTGCTTCTAAAGAAAGGCGAGCATCGTCAGAGAGAGCCGGAAAGAAGAGCTTCTCCCCTTCTGCAAGATCTGCGACCAGACCGATCTCACCCCCGGAAACGGTGATCAAGCCAACACCCTCTCCTTTTGGCCAATTCTCTCGAGCGTGGAGGAAGAGTAGGGCTGATTCCAGCAATTCATCAAGGTCGTCCAACCGGATAATCCCCAGTTGGCGGAAGAGCGCGTCTTGAACACGGTCGGAACCTGCCAAGGCGCTGGTATGGGCAAGCGTGGCTCGTTGAGCCACTGCGGAACGACCCACTTTCAAGAGAAGGATCGGCTTATTCTGTTGGCGCGCCATCTTTGCAACTTGAAGCAAACGGTTGGGCTGCCGGAAACCTTCAATGAAAGCCAAGATCACTGCGGTGGAAGGATCTTCGACCAGATATTCGATAAAATCACAAGAATCAAGGGCAGCCTCGTTGCCAGTGGAGATGATCTTGCTGAAACCGATTCCCCTGCTTGAATTGGCCAGGGCAAGACAGATCGATCCGCTCTGCACGACGGCTCCCACGGAACCTGCTTGAATCTGCGGATTGATGGGGGCGCTGTAGGCGGCTACTCGGTCTGTCAAGTTAGCAAAACCGACACAGTTCGGACCAATTAACCGAAATCTTAATTGCCCGCAGACGGTAGCCAGTTCTCTTTGGAGCGCTTCACCCGTTTCACCCGCTTCGCTGAAGCCACTGGCGAAGGCCCACCCGCAATCGATTCCGCGTCTGCTGCATTGTTGGATGGCGGGGATGACTGCCTCCGCCCGAAGGCAAATAGCAGCGAAATCAACATCCCCAGGGATTTTTTCAACACTTGGAAAACACCGAAGCCCAAAGACGGTTGCGTGTTTTGGGTTGACCGGGTAGATCTCCCCGGAAAAAGAGAGTGTACGAAGGTTCTCGATCACATTTGCGCCTGCCCCACCGCCCTCGGAAGCTCCGATCACGGCGATCGAACGCGGCGCAATCAAACGGCGCAACTCGTTTCTACTTTTCTGCAATTCCGTCATCGAGTGTTCATATTTTTATTTCCACGCTGCCGCGGGCTAATGTGTTGCATTGAATGAAACACCGTTCTAAAATCAACCTGATCTTACGGCTCCACGACCAAGGATGTCAAGAGAATTCGGTGAAATGTGGAACACCACTACGCCTTGCGCGACAAGACGGTCGGGCTACGAGGAATTGCTGGGTATTCCGCTGGTAGAGAGAACAGAAGGAGATGACAGAGAAGAAAAGCAATACGGTCCAATGCCTTGAGAAAGCACTGATCTTACTGGCTGAGCTTGCTCGAGTTGCAAAAGAGATAGACCTTTGGGAACTATCTCACCGAACCGGTCTGTCCAAAAGTACAGCTTCACGATTGCTGGCGACAATGGAGCAAAGAGGTATCGTTCGTCAAAATTCCCTAACTCGGCGATTCAGCTTGGGACCAGATCTCATTCGTTTGGGCAGTATCGCCTCTGACCAGTTGGGACTCTCAGAACTCTTTCATCCCTTTCTCGAAAAGTTGGTAGAAGCCACGGGGGAGACTGCATCGTTGGCTATCTTTAGCCAGAACCAAGCGCTTTATATCGATCAAGTTCTCAGCTCGAGCATGATCCGCTCCTTTCCCCCTGTTGGTAAGCACATTGACTTGCACTGCAGCGCAGTGGGGAAAGTTCTTTTAAGTGAATTACCACCTGACCAGATCCAGCGAGTCTTGCAGGAGAGAGGTTTGACTTCCTATACCAAGAACACCATTACGAACCTAAACCAGTTATTCAAGCTCATGGAAGTGGTTCGCGAGAACGGATATGCTCTGGACTTGGAGGAAAAAGAGATTGGAGGGATTTGCATAGCAGCGCCACTGCGAAAATATACAGGACAAATCATCGCAGCGTTCGGTATTTCCGGGCCTTCCAACCGCATCACAACCGAGAAGCTTCAGCCACTTGCGCAAAACGTGGTCCAGGTTGCCAAGAAGGCCTCAGCTCTGTTTGGTTACACATCATCCAACGAAGGATATACGATACAGAATGCATGACGTCTGTCGCTTCTTCTAGAAAGGAGAATGGTATGAAATCGCTATCGAAGCAAGCAGTCCGGATGCCAGCCTCCGGTATTCGCGAGATCATGGATCTCGCCTGGAAAACACCCGGTTGCATCCACATGGAGGTTGGCCAACCTGACTTTCCAACTCCTGCTCACATCTCTGCCGCAGGCATCCGCGCCATTGAAGAGGGTTTAACCCAGTACACGCCTTCCCGCGGGATTCCTCCTCTTCGCGAGGCGATCTACCGAAAACTGCGAGAAAAGAATGGAATTGAAGCCTCCGAAGAGAATCTCACCGTCTGTCCAGGAGCCGTGATGGCCCTCGATTCCTCGATCTTGGCCACGGTGGAACCCCAGGACGAAGTGCTTCTGGCAGACCCAGGTTGGCCAAACCCGGAGATGATGGTGGAATTGATTGGCGCTACCCCCGTTCATTTCAATCTCTTCCCGGAACGAGGCTTCCTTCCGGATACGAGCCAGATCGAATCCCTGGTCAGTCCTCGCACCAAAGCCATCGTTTTGAACAGCCCTTCCAACCCTACCGGTGCGATCTTTCCCCGTGCGCTAGCAGAGGAAATCTATCGTATCGCCCAGCGACACGACCTTTATATCATTTCTGACGAGATCTACGAGGATCTGGTCTTCGAAGGAAAGCACTTCAGCTTGGCTTGCCTGGACCGAGAAGAACGTGTTATTAGCGTCTTCGGCGTATCCAAGAGTTACGCCATGACTGGATGGCGGCTGGGCTACGTGGTTGCCCCGATAGCTGTCTCGTCCGTCATCACCAAGTTGCAAGAACCGCTCGTCTCTTGCGCTTCCTCGATCTCCCAGGCCGCAGGAGTTGCCGCCTTGAACGGTCCCCAGGAGGATGTAATCCAGATGCGCGAAGCCTACCGCCGCCGTCGCGACATTGCCGTGGAAGTCCTTCAGCGCTACGGCCTCTATGAGTATACACCAGGAGGCGCCTTTTATGTGATGATTCACGTCGGCCGACTGGGTAACGATTCTCGCGAGATCGCCAAGCGACTGCTAGCGGAAACCAAAGTGGCGGTCGCCCCTGGCTCGGCTTTCGGCCGTAGCATGTGCCAGTACGTGCGGGTAAGCTTAGCTAACAGCGATGACGAAATCCGCGAGGGTGTAGAACGAATTTGTCATTTCGTTACCAATGAAGGGAACTTGGCAGTTTACCCTTCCTGTTTGTAACCCTTTTCCGCAGAGAAGCGAGCAAGCCCAGGGCTTTTTACCCTGGGCTTGCGATGATCCGTTTCCAAATATGTCAGTCGTGGTTTCCACTTAGAAGACGAACGTATTGCACCCGTTCGTATCCTTCGGAAGCGCCTATGGCCTTGCGGCTCATGCTTCCGCGCATTTGCTCGACCGACTCGTAATCATGCTCTTCCATCCAACGCGCCATCGCCTCCAGGAGCTTCTTTAGATGGTTTACGCCGTGTTTCAAAAGAGCTGATGCCATCATGGCCACTTTGGCGCCAGCCATCATGCACTTCAAGACATCGCTATGCGCGTAGACTCCGCCGGTAATCGCCAGATCCGCTGAGATCTGCCCAAAAAGCAAGGCCGTCCACTGCAAGCGCAGGCGCAATTCTTCCGGGGTAGAGTATTGAAGATTGGTCACGACTTCAAGCTCTTCCAAATCGATGTCCGGCTGATAGAAACGATTAAAGAGAACCAGTCCATCCGCCTTGGCTTGATCGATTTCCAGAGCCATATTGCCAATGGCGCTGAAGTACGGGCTCAACTTTACCGCAAGGGGGATATGCAACTCCGATCGTACGGCTTTGACCAGGTCCAGGCATTTCAACTCTACGGAATGACCGGGTTCTTGAAGATTGACCGGGATATCATAGATGTTCAATTCCAGAGCATCGGCTCCGGCCTGTTCGATCTCTTTGGCGTAGCGTACCCAGGATCCCAGGGTTTTTCCGTTCAAACTGGCAATCACAGGGATGGAGAGAGCTGCTTTGGCTTTTTGAATAGACTCCAGGTATCGTTCGGGCCCTCTATTGTATTGCTCAAGATCCGGAAACACATTGAGAGCTTCGGCAAATCGATCGGTCCCCAGAGAAAGGCGCTGGTCCAGCTCCAAGCTGTCTTTGGTCAACTGCTCCTCGAAGAGAGACGGTAGAACTACCGCGCCCGCGCCTGCCTCTTCCAAACGAAGGAGGTTATCCAGTTTTTCCGTCAATGGTGAGGAGGAAGGAATAATCGGACTGGACAAGGGCAATCCGAGATAGGTGGTCTTCAAATCAATCATTCTGCAGGGCTTTCTGGGTTAGGCCGCACGGGCATGGCTGCCAGGTTCTGGTACAAAGCCCAACGCGATGCGACGTCCTCCTCCGCCAAGGCCAGGAGTTTTTCTGCCCGCTCCGGCTCACTGGCTTTGAGCATCGAATAGCGTGTCTCGTTGTAGATGTACTCTGCCAGAGGAAGGGTTGGTGGCTTGGAGTCCAGCAAGAGCGGGTTCTTTCCCAGTTTCAACAACTCCGGATTGTAGCGCAAGAGCGGCCAATAGCCGGAGCTTACCGCTTTTTTCTGCTGGTCCAGGCCATGGATCAAATCCAGGCCTTGGTTGATGCAGTGGCTGTAGGCGATGATCAGAGAGGGGCCGTCAAAAGCCTCTGCCTCCAGGAAAGCCTTGATAGCTTGACCGTCATCTGCGCCTAAAGCGATGCGTGCCACGTAGACGGTTCCGTAGGAGATGGCCATCATTGCCAAGTCTTTCTTGCGTGTATCTTTTCCGTTGGCGGCGAATCGAGCTACCGCACCACGAGGAGTAGACTTCGACATCTGCCCACCCGTATTTGAATAAACTTCGGTGTCCAGCACCAAAGCATTGACATTTCGTCCTGAAGCAAGCACGTGGTCCAGGCCGCCATATCCAATATCATAGGCCCACCCGTCTCCACCCAGCGCCCAGACGCTCTTTCTCACCAGGGTATCGGCGATGGCGATTAACTGCTGAGCTTCCGCGCTGTCCAGAGAAGCCAATACCAGCTTCAGCGCTGCGACCCTTTCCCGCTGCAGACGCATCCCTTCCTGGCTGCTCTGCTCTGCCTGCAAAAGGCTCTCCACCAATTGCTCGCCAAGAGAAGGGGTCAAACGCAGGAGCAGATCGCGGGCGAAATCAGCCTGTTTGTCGATGGCCAGCCTCATCCCGAGCGCGAACTCGGCGGCATCCTCGAAAAGGGAATTCGACCAAGCCGGTCCGTGTCCCTCGGCATTTTTTGCCCAGGGCGTAGTGGGAAGGTTTCCTCCATAGATCGAGGAACAGCCGGTGGCGTTTCCGATAATCGCCCGGTCGCCGAAGAATTGGCTTAGCAGTTTTACATAAGGTGTTTCTCCGCAACCTGCACAGGCTCCCGAGAACTCGAAAAGCGGCCGCAGCAGCATTACGTCACGTACCTGATTCAGTTTCAGTTTGCTTCGATCCGCCTCGGGAAGGCTCAGGAAGAAAGCCCAGTTCTCTACCTCCTGGGCGCGCAGGGGAGGTTGCGGTCGCAGGTTGATCGCCCGCAAGCCGGCTTCCTTCTTATCCTTGGCCGGACAGTTTTGAACGCAAAGGCCGCAACCAGTGCAGTCCTCCGGCGCTACTTGAATGCTGAAGGAGGCGCCGGGAAACTCTTTCCAGCGTGCCGGGGCAGACTTAAAGGCAGCCGGCGCACCCTCCAGCAGTACACTGTCATATACCTTGCCGCGTATCGTGGAATGCGGACAAACAATGGAACATTTCCCACATTGGATACAGATGGCGGGATCCCACACGGGAATCTCCAAGGCGATATTTCGCCGTTCCCATTGGCTGGTAGCGCTGGGGAAAGTGCCGTCTACCGGCATCGCGCTGGTGGGGACTGAATCGCCGGCCAAAGCAATGATCGGCGCCAGGGTATTCTGCACAAAAGCCGGCGCTTCCAAGGGAACGGGCCGGCGGATTGCGAAGGACGAGTTGGCCTCGCTGGGCACTGTCACCTGATAAAGGTGAGCCAAGGCATGGTCAACCGCCTCGAAGTTCATCTTCACCACCGCTTCGCCTCGTTTGCCGTAGGTCTTCTGGATCGACTCCTTGATTTTTTCAATGGCTCGATCGACCGGAAGGATCCCACTGATGGCAAAGAAACAAGTCTGCATGATCGTATTGATACGATTGCCCATTCCGCTGTCCTTGGCTACCCGGTACCCGTCGATCACATAGAACTTCAGCTTCTTGTCCAATATGGATTGCTGCACCTGGCGCGGGAGGTGTTCCCAGACATCATCCGGCCCAAAAGAACTGTTCAGCAGAAAAGTTGCTCCTTCTTCGGCATTGTGCAGAAAATCGAACTGCTCCAGGAAGAAGAACTGGTGGCAGGCGATAAAGTTGGCCCGGTCGATCTGGTAGGTGGAGTGGATCGGTTTTGGACCGAAACGCAAGTGCGAGACAGTGACGGTGCCAGCTTTCTTGGAGTCATAGAAATAGAAACCCTGGGCGTAGTTCTCCGTCTCCAGGCCGATGATCTTGATCGAATTCTTGTTGGCGGAAACGGTACCATCCGACCCAAGCCCGTAGAATAGACAACGGAGGGTGCGGGGATCTTCAGTGAAGAAGGATGGGTCATAGGGCAGGCTGCTATGGGTGACATCCTCCTGGATGCCGATGGTGAAGTGATTCTTTGGTTGTTCCTTGTCCAGCTCATCAAAAACAGCCTTGACCATGGCTGGCGTAAACTCTTTGGAAGAGAGGCCGTATCGCCCGCCAATGATGCGGGGCCTGGCCGGGAATGGGGCTGGAGCGCCTTCGGCGGCTCCCTCGGATGCTTCAGCAATGGCCGAGAGAACATCCAAGTAAAGAGGTTCCCCAATCGATCCCGGCTCTTTGGTGCGGTCCAGGACAGCGATCTTGCGAAGTGTGGCAGGCAGGGCGGAGATGAAGTCACTCACAGCGAATGGCCGGAAAAGGCGAACCATCAGTAAGCCTACTTTTTCCCCGCCTGCTGTCAGTTGATTGACAGTTTCCTCGGCGGCTTGCGCCCCGGAGCCCATCATCACGATGACACGTTCGGCATCAGGCGCGCCGACATAATCGAAGAGATGGTAGGTGCGGCCGGTTACCTGCGCAAAACGCTCCATGGCCTCGCGAACGATCCCGGGACAGTCCAGGTAATAGGGGTTGCATGCTTCCCGGGCCTGGAAGAAGACGTCCGGATTCTGGGCGGTGCCGCGAATAAAGGGATGATCGGGGGATAAAGCCCGACTGCGGTGTTCATCGATGAAACGATCATCGATGATGGCGCGCAACTCTTCAGTGGTGACCAGCTCGACGCGTGCTTCCTCATGGGAAGTACGGAAACCATCGAAGAAGTGAAGGAAGGGAACCCGGGATCGCAGGGTACTGTCTTGAGCGATCACTGCCAAGTCCATCGCTTCCTGGGGTGAATTGGAGGAGAGCAAGGCAAAGCCGGTAGCTCGCGTAGCCATCACATCGCTGTGGTCACCATAGATGGAGAGCGCGTGTGTGGCTACGGTGCGCGCTGCGACGTGGATGACTGTAGATGTAAGTTCTCCGGCCATCTTGAACATGTTGGGAATCATCAACAAAAGCCCCTGCGAGGCAGTGAAAGTAGTGGCAAGGGCGCCTGCCTGGAGGGCTCCATGAAGAGCGCCGGCTGCCCCTGCTTCACTCTGCAGCTCAACCACCTGGGGGATCGTGCCCCAGAGATTTGGTTTTCGCAAGGCAGACCACTGATCGGAAAGCTCACCCATCGGTGAGGAGGGGGTGATCGGGTAGATGGCGATCACCTCGTTCAGTTGATAGGCTGCGGTGGCCGCAGCTTCATTACCGTCAATCATTAAGATCGTTCGGGCCATTCACTTCTTCCTTCCTAATCCCGTACTTGGATTCTGACTCGCCAAACTCACCCGTGCCAAGCAACTAGGAAAACCTGTGCGCTATGGGCGCTCATCTACTGGGACATTGGGGTCAGATTGGAAATCTGCCTCCAATGTCCCCCATTGCGCTGGCTCGCGAAAAGCGAGGTTGGCCTCGCCGGTTAGTGTAACATAACACGCTGCCGCGGGCAGATTACCTGCCACGGGCTGTATAGCTGCGCGATAAAAATGGTTGGGGGCAGCAGAGACCAAAGAGATGAGAAAATGAAGGGGTATTTTTCCGAAATAGGACCAGGTAAACGATCTATAGCGATGTCCAGATTGTTTCAAAGTGACAATCCAGGTGTTTCGCGAGTCGGCATGACTATCAAGTTGCACCGGCACCTTCGTTCCAAGCAATCAGGCCGATGCTTGTCTCTTAAGGTATTTTACACTATAATAATAGATGGAAGACAAGGGTGGTTGCACGCGGCAACCACATATCTTTTCTTCTTGGGTTAGGGCCCAAACCCTAGCCCATTTATATTCCTATTCGTCTCGCGAAAAGGGGAATATGGCAGCCTGGTGCGCCAAGGACCGCCAAACCAGAAATCCCAAGCCAAGAAAGCTCAGCAGCAAACCCAACGAAAACATCCAACTTCGACGATTCATCTTTCCCTCCTATGTTTTCTCTTCTCGGGCAAAAGGAAGGCCCAGCGCTGCCGGCGCCCCCAGATGCCGTCTCGCTGTCTCCCGTGTGGCAAAGACCAAGACCAGAATGGTGGCCACGTATGGGGTCATGTTCAGGAAGAAGGACGGTACGGCTAACCCTAAAGCTTGCGCTCTGAATTGTACCGCATCCACCAAGCCGAAGAGGTAGGAACCCAGCAACGCCTTGAAAGGATCCCAGGAAGCGAAGATGACCAAGGCGATGGCGATCCACCCGCGTCCTGCCACCATGTTCTCCAGCCAGACAGGGGTATAGGCGAGGGACAAATACGCTCCACCGAGGCCGGCCAGGCATCCGCCCAAAAAGGTGTAGAGGTAGCGGATCCCGGCCACACTGATCCCCATGGCGTCGGCCGTGGCAGGATTCTCCCCAACCGCCCGCATGTGCAGGCCGGGGCGGGTGCGGTAGATCCAGAAAGACAGGATGGGGATCAACAGGTAGGAGATGTAGACGAGCGCATCCTGGTGAAAGAAGACTTCCCCAAGAAAAGGGATCTGCGAGAGGAACGGAAAGTCGAAGGGGCGAAAATAGCTGGCGATCGGAACACCGATCACCACTTTGCCGAGAAAGCCGGAGAGACCCATGCCGAACATGGTCAGAGCCAGGCCGCTGACGACCTGCTGGGCTCGCAGGGTGATCGTCAGGAAGGCATGTATCATGGCCAGGAGACCCCCTGAAATAATCGCTGCCAAAACCCCCAGCCAGGGGTCGTTGCTCATCGAACAGATCAGGAAGCCGGTCAGGGCGCCGATCAGCATCATCCCTTCCAAGCCGAGATTGAGGATGCCGGTCCGTTCGGCCAGGATTTCGCCAAGGGTGGCGTAAAGAATCGGCGTACCGGCTTTGATCGCCGCGGCGAGGGTGGCCAGAACAACATCCCAGGTCATGCCCTGCTCCTTTTCCAGCGAAGACTATAACGCGTCAATATATCACCGCCCAGGAGCAGGAAAAGAATCAACCCCTGAAGGATCAGCACCAGCGACTCGGAAAGGCCAAAGGCTCGCAAGGAGTATCCCCCCACCAGCAGTCCGCCAAAGAGGAAAGAGACGGCGATGGTCAGCCAGGGATTGAAGCGGGCAAGCCAGGCAATAATAATGGCTGTGTACCCGAATCCTGGCGAGATGGCCGGTTGGAGCCGGTGAATGACCCCGGAAACCTCGCCCATCCCGGCCAGACCGGCCAGACCGCCGGAGATGGCGAAGACCAGAAGAATGGTGCCGGGGATGTTCATGCCGGCGTAGCGAGCGGCTTGGGGGTTCTCCCCGATGATGCGAATCTCGTAGCCAACTCGGGTGGATTTCAGTAGAAAGTAAAGGAAGAGAGCAGCCAACACAGCAAAAGCCAAGCCAAGGTGAATCCTGGTTCCAGCCAAAGTTGGAAGCCAGGCTCCTTCCCCGAAGGGGGCTGTGTAGGGGAAACCATAGCCGAGAGGGTCTTTCCATGGGCCATAGATCCAATACTGGAACCAAAGGATGGCCACATAGTTGAGCAGCAGGGAAGTGATGATCTCATTGACGTTAAGTTTTGCTTTCAGCAACCCCGGGATCAACCCCCAAAGAGCGCCGCCCACCAGAGAGGCCAGAACCATCAATGGGATCAGCCACCAGCCTTGTCCCTGCGGGAAAGCCAGGGCGATCCCTCCAGCGGCAAAGGCGCCCATGTACAGTTGCCCTTCCGCGCCGATATTCCAAAGAGTGGCGCGAAAGGCGATCCCTACGCCCAGGCTGCAAAGGATCAGCGGGATCGTTTTCACCATTGTCTCGGAGAGAGCATAACCCGAGCCGAAGGCACCCACGAACATCTCGCGGTAGGCCTCCCAGGGGTTTGCTCCAGAAAGTGCGATGATGATCGCTCCTATCAACAAGGCCAGGATGATGGCCAGCAATGGCACCAGCGCTGAAAGCAAACGAGAGGATTGCGCGCGCTTTTCCAGAAAGATGCTCATGCTTGGGCTCCGATCCCCGCTGGCGCAGGTTGTTGCATCTCACTTTTTTTTCCAGCCATCATCAAACCGATGGTTTCAATCTGATCTGCCTGTGCTGGGACTTCCCCCATGAACTTTCCTTCATAGATCACATCGATTCGATCAGAGAGCGCTAGAAGCTCATCCAGATCCTCGGAGATGAGGAGGATCGCGGCTCCTTTGCTTCGCTGCTCCAAGAGCATCTGGTGTACGTCCTCTGTAGCCCCTACGTCTAAACCGCGGGTCGGATGCACGGCGATCATCAGCTCGGAGAAAGTGGCGATCTCCCTGGCCAGGATCAACTTCTGCACGTTTCCCCCGGAAAGAAGTTTGACCGGCGTCTCCAAGCTGGGGGTGGAGATCTGGAACTGCTTGATCAGCTTTACAGCGAACTCGCGGATACGGCCCAAGTTGAGCAGAGGGCCGTTCTTGAAGGGTTCGACGCGGTAGCACTTCAGCATCAAGTTATCGAGCACACAGAGGTTCGGCGCTGTTCCGGTACCCTTGCGGTCCTCCGGAATGTGCGCCACTCCCTGGTCAATCACCTGTCGCGGACTGTTGTTGGTGACATCTTTTCCATTGACCAGCACTTTCCCGCTGGTGGCCGAGCGCAGGCCGGTGATCACCTCCGCCAACTCCCGCTGGCCGTTTCCGGCTACTCCGGCGATCCCGACGATCTCTTTTGATCGAACCGAGAGGCTGATATCGCGCAGAGCCGGGAGTCCTTTGTCGGAGAGGGCATGGAGGTTGCAGAAAGAAAGGACTTCGTCGCCAGGGGTGGCTTTTTCTTTGTGCAGCTCAAAGAGCATTTCCCGCCCCACCATCAAACGCGCCAGCTCGGTGGGATTGGTATCTTTGGTGTTGACCGTGGCGATGCGCTTCCCTTTGCGCATGACGCTGATCCGGTCGGAAAGGCTCATCACCTCTTCCAGCTTGTGGCTGATGATGACAAGCGTATGGCCGGCCTTGGCCATCTGCCGAAGGGTCACGAAGAGTTCCCGCACTTCTTGGGGAGTCAAGACAGCGGTCGGTTCATCCAGAATGAGAATCTTCGCCCCGCGATAAAGGGATTTGAGGATCTCCACCCGCTGCTGCTCGCCTACTGACAATTGCCAGATCTTGGCGTGAGGATCCACTTGGATACCGAAAGACTGGGCTACTTTCCCCACTTCCTCCTCCAGCTTTCGCTCATTGAGCAGGAAGCGCGGCTTATTGAGCCCAAGGGTAACATTTTCGGCCACCGAATAAGGCACCACCAGCATAAAATGCTGGTGTACCATCCCGATCCCGGCGCGGATGGCGTCTCGTGGCGAGCGGATCAGCGCTTTTTCCCCATCGATTTGAATGGTCCCGGCATCCGGGCTGTAGATCCCGGCCAGGACGCACATCAAGGTCGTCTTCCCGGCGCCGTTCTCCCCAAGAAGGGCATGGATCTCTCCTTCGCGAATGTCCAGATCCACGCCATCGTTGGCGATCACCCCGGGGAATCGCTTGAAGATCCCCTCCATCCGCACCTTCTCGTTCAAGGCCTGCTCCTTTGCTTTGGTCCGCTACGGGGAGATGCTTTCTCCCCGCAGCGGAAAAGGAATCGCGACTCGAGAAGCGGACTAACTGCCGCTTGGGATCTGACCGTTGACACCCTCGACGAACCACATCATATTGAGGATCTCTTCTCCGGTCATTTTTGCACCCGCTGCTACTTTGACAGCGCCGGTTTGGTCCTTCAAGGGACCGGCAAAGATGGAGAAGATGTCAAATGTCCCGGCCATGACTTCCGCTTTCTTGGCTTCCACCACTGCCTTGACATCGGCTGGAACAAAGTTGGCAAGGGGGGTCAGGCTAACCATTCCGTCCTTCATCCCTCCCCAGTACTGCTCGGTTTTCCAGGTGCCGGCCATGATCCTTTTGATGGCATCCACATAGTATGTTCCCCAGTTCCAGACAGGACAGGTGATCACTGCCTTGGGGGCAAACTTGGCCATGTCGGAGTCGTAGCCGACACCGTATTTCCCGGCCGCTTCAGCCGCTTGCTGCGGGCCGGGGGTGTCCTGGTGCTGGGCGATGACATCACAACCGGTGTCCAGCAATCCTTCCGCCGCCTGGCGTTCCTTGGCAGGGTCATACCAGGTGTTGGTCCAGACAACGTTGACTGTCGCCGCTGGGTTAACAGCGCGAACACCGAGGGTGAAGGCGTTGATCCCGCGGATCACTTCGGGGATCGGGAACGCTGCCACATAGCCCAGTTTGTTGGTCTTGGTCATCTTGCCCGCTGCCATGCCGGAAAGATAGCGAGGTTCTTCAATTTTGCCAAAATAGGTACCCACGTTGGCTGCCGTCTTGTAGCCGGAGCAGTGCAGGAATATGGTATTGGGGAAGTCCTTGGCCACTTCGATGGTTGGGTCCATATAGCCGAAGGAGGTGGTGATGATCACGTTGAAACCCTGCTGGGCGTAATCTCGGATCACCTTGGTGGAATCAGCACCTTCCGGAACAGATTCAATATACTTGGCTTCGATGCCGGGCACATTCTCCACCAACATCAGGCGTCCCTGCTCCTGCTCGAAGGTCCATCCGCCATCTCCGATAGGTCCGATGTAGATGAAAGCAACGCGGAACTTTGGCGTGGGGGTTGGTGTCGGCGTCGGTGTGGGGGTGGGAGTTGGGCTGCTGGTCGGCGTCGGCGTGGGGGTCGGCGTGCTTGGCTGAACCGGCGCACAGGAGGTCACCAACAAGGCCAAGAGGGCCAGGGTGGCGATGGTCATGAAAAAGAACTTCTTACTCATTTTTCTCTCCTTCCATCTTCCAAACGTGCGAGCACCATTCTAGCGGATTTTCCTCCCTCCGCCATTAGAAGGGTGCATGGTACCATGATCATTTTACGAGTTGCTGCCTGCTCATTGCTCGTTTCCCCAATCTGCAGAGTGTTTCTTCCGGCGACATCTTTCATTCTTCCAACCATCGTTGTGCTCACCGTGCGTCTACAGACGACTCCAAAGCTTTTGAGCCAACTCGCGAGAACGCGCCGCTATTTCACCCTCATCCAGGGTAAGCAATTGTCGTTCCTTCATCAGAAATTCACCGCCAACCATGGTGGAATCGACGTGCCGAGAGGACAACGCAAAGAAGAGATGTCCCAGAAAGGTGTCTCGGTCGAAAGGGGTAGGCGGCAAGTAGTCCAGCACTACCAGATCGGCATATCCACCCGGCGTCAGGATTCCCATCGGATGCGGAAAGAAACGGGCGAAAATGCGCGGGTTGTTGACCAAATAGAGGGTGGAGATATCTCCCCAACCTTGACGAGGGTCGCAGGTGGCATGCTTCTCCAAAAGGAAAGCCAGCCGCAACTCCGCGAAAAGGTCACTGGACATTCCATCCGTACCCAACCCTACCAGAATACCTCGTTGGATCATGGCCGGAATCGGTGTGTAACCTACGGCGTTGTTCATGTTGGAGGAAGGATTGTGGGCGACCATTGTTCCAGTCTCTGCCAAGAGGTCCAGCTCTCGCTCCTCCAGATGAATGCAGTGAGCCGCCAAGGTCTGCGGGCCGAGGATGCCAAAGTCGTTCAGTCGCTCGATGACGCGTCTCCCGGAACGGCGCAGGCTGTCTTCGACATCCTCGACACCTTCGGCAGCATGGATGTGGAAACCGCTCTCCAGGGTCTGGGCCAACTCCTGGGCTCGCTCCAAGGTCTGGTTGGAAAGGGTTAAAGAGGCATGCAAGCCGAAAGTGGCACGAAGTGTTGGGGAGTCCTCCCGGCGCATCTCGGCAATAAAGGAGGCGTTCTCTTCCAATCCTTCCTGGGCAATCCTGACACCGTCCCGGTCGGAGACCTCGTAGCAAAGGCAAGCGCGAAGGCCTGTTTCCTTCACTGCCCTGGCGATTGTCTGGAGACTGCCGGGTACGGCGCCCGGGCTGGCATGATGGTCCAGAATGGCCGTGGTTCCTGAACGAATGCACTCGACCAGGGGAACCAGGGCGGAAACATAGATGTCTTCCAGGGTCAGGGCTTTGTCCAGCTTCCACCACAGCCGCTCCAGGATTTCCCCGAATCTCGCCGGCGCTTCTCCGGAAAGGCTGATCCCTCGAGCGAAGGTGGAGTAGAGGTGGTGGTGGGCGCAGGTCATTCCGGGAATGATCGCTTTGCCCCCGGTATCGTAACACTCCTCCTTGGGATATCGAAGGAGTAGTTCGCCAAATGGCGCCACCTCCTGTACCAACCCGTCCTGGATGCGCAGCCCTCCAACCGGCAAGGTGCGGTTTTCCGCGCCGCCGCAAAAGAGCGGCCCGCCGCCGACTATCATCGCGATTCCTCCTTCCTTGGCGTGGATGAGGCGCTGGCTATCTTGGAGAGAACCCGCGCCGCATCCTCCACTGCTTCAAATATCTGAGTATAACCAGTGCATCGGCAGAGAACTCCGGCCAATCCCTGCCGGATCTCTTCGCGGCTGGGGCTTGGATTCACATCGAGCAGGGCTTTCGCCGCCATCAACATGCCTGGGGTGCAGAAACCGCACTGGAAGGCAAAGTGGTCTATGAAGGCTTTCTGCAGAGGGTGCAACGATCCTTCCCCGGCCAACCCCTCAATGGTTAGAATCTCCTTCCCATCGGCTTGGGGCGCCAGTATCAGGCAGGCATTGACTGCCTCGCCATCCAACAGCACGGTGCAGGCGCCGCATTCTCCGATCCCGCAACCTTCTTTGGTCCCTGTCAAGAAAAGATCCTCGCGGAGGATGTCCAGCAAACGCCGGTTGGGGAAAGTTTGCAGGCGATGAGATTGACCGTTCACCTTGACGGCGATGGACAGGATTTCCATCAGGAGTCCATTGCTTGCTGCAAAGCTCGCCTCACCAAAGAAGCCAGTACCGGTTGTTTATAGGGCGTCGACCACCTTGGCCCACTCCTGGCGGTCGCTTCTCGACCTGCCCGCTCGCCGGCTTCCTGGAACACGGCAGGGGTCGCCTCTTTGCCGCGCAACCATTCCTCCAAGCCTGCCAGCCGGCAAGCTACGGGAGTGACCGCTCCGCACGCTATGCGCGCCTCGGAGATGGTTCGTCCTTGAAGTCGAAGGGCGGCTGCGACGATGATCCGCGCGATTCCCACCGCTTGCCTGCGAATCAAACGTTGGTAGCCATAGCGATAGCCGGTTAACCTGGGCAAGGAAAAAGCCACCAGCACCTCGTCATTTCGCCTGCCTGTACGGTAGGGTCCTAGAAGGAAGCGGTCCAGGGCAATCCTCCGCTTGGCTTGGGGGGAACAAATCACCAGGATGGCTTCATGCACCAACAAAGGGGGAATGCTATCGGCTGCCGGCGAGGCATGAACCACGTTGCCGCCCAGCGTCCCGCGCGTTCGCGTCTGAGGCGTCCCTACTCGTGCGCAAGACCACGCCAAAAGAGGTGCTTCTGTCTGGATTACAGGCGCGCCGGCCAATTGAGCGTGAGTGGCCAGGGCGCCGATTTGCAGGCCGTTGTTTTCCAGTTGAACTCCACGCAGCTCGGCTAAATTGCCCAGGTCGACAAGGAGAAACTCGCTGCCGCGGGCTAGGCACTCCGGTGCAAAGGTCGGTCTGCGAAGTTGGACCATCAGATCGGTCCCGCCAGCCAGGGGGAAAACTGGTCCTTTCCAGGTTGAAAGAAGTGCCAGCGCATCGCGAAGGGTATCCGGCTTCTGGTATTGAAAGGCAGGGAGGTGCAAGCTATCCTCCCAAAACTGGAGGGAAGAGAATCAGCGAATCACCCTCTTGGAGAGGCGCCGTCTCTTCCACCCGTTTCCCGTTCAATAGGTAGAGCAGAAAGGGTGCTTCCTTGAGGGGCCTGTGAATAAAACCTGCCGCTCCCCCCGCCCTGGTCCCAACTGGCAGCTCCAGCTCCTCAACGAGGTCACTGGAGGCCAAGCCGCCCAAAGCTTGCACCCGCACACGCATATTAGGCAGTCCGTTTCAAGGTGATCGCCTCGACTGGGCAAACTTGCGGGCAAAGGCCGCATCCCACGCATTTCTCTTCGTCGGTTCGTGGCAGGCGTTTGTCGGCGTCCCAGACGATGGCTTGGTGAGCACCATCCTGGCAGGCGATGAAGCAGAGCCCACAACCGATACAGGTGTCTGAATTGACTTGACTGACTACCTTGTAGGTGCGGGAGAGATGTTGGTAGCTGCTTAACTTGGGAAGAGCCAGGCCGATGATTTCCTCTACAGAGGAGAAACCTTTATCGGCAAGGTAGTGGCTTAAGCCGTCAAGCAAGTCCTCGATCACGCGGAAGCCGTAATGCATCGGCGCCGTGCAAAGTTGCAAGTTGCGAGCCCCCAACAGAAGAAACTCCACAGCATCCCTCCAGGTACAGATTCCCCCGGTAGCAGCGACTGGAAGATCGATATTCTGGGCAATCTTGGAGACGAAGTGCAGGGCGATTGGCTTGATCGCCGGCCCGGAGAATCCTCCGTAGATGCCGATGCCATCGACCGAAGGAAGCGGCGAGAAAGTGTCGATATCTACCCCGATCAAACCCAGCACGGTGTTGATCGCCACAATGGCGTCAGCGCCGGAACGCTTCACGGCCTCAGCAATGGGGAGGATATCGGTGATGTTGGGGGTTAGTTTTATTGCCACTGGCACTCGTGTGGCAGCTTCTTTCACCCACCGGGCGGTTCGTTCGGTAAATTCCGGGTTCTGACCGACCGCTGCTCCCATCCCTCGCTCCGGCATCCCGTGCGGGCAGGAGAAAGAGCATTCGATCATATCAACGCCGGCCGCCTCCAGCCTTCGCACCAGTTCTTGCCAGTGTTCCTTGCGAGAACCCATGATCGAAGCCAGGATCACTTTCCCCGGGTATTCCTTCTTGAGACGGCGAATGTCTTGCTCAACCTGGTCGATGTGCCGTTCCGAAATCAAGTCGATGTTGATCAAACCATTCAGTTTTTTCCCTTCCAGTTCGATCGCCCCCATTTGAGGGTAAACCAACTCGACATTTTCGGTCTCCACGGAGGTGGTCTTCATCACAGCGCCGGCCCATCCTGCCTCCAAAGCCCGGGCCACTTGATCCGCCGAATCGGTGGTAGGAGCTGCAGCCAATACATAGGGATTGGGAAAGCGTACGCCACAGAATGTGAGCGAAAGATCCGGCTTCATCTGGAACCTCCGTTTTCCAACCAAGAAATAATGCGCAAGGCGGCTTCTTTGCCGTCGGCGACAGCTTGCACCACAGTGGCTCCGCCCGCGAGATCGCCCCCGCGAAAGACCTTGGGGTGATCCTTCCAGCCTTCCACGCTGGCCGGCTCGGCCTGACTGGCAATCGCCACCAGCACGGCATCGGCCAGGAAGTTCGTCTGGACTCCAGTAGGCATCACCGATGCACGGCCACTCTGGTCCGGCTCGCCCAGGCGGTTGCACTCCAAGATCAGCTTTAAACGACCATCCACCTGGGTAATCTCCACAGGGGAGGTGAGCCAGCGGAAATCGACCCCTTCCTGAAATGCCGCCTCTATCTCGCTGGAGAATGCCGGCATCTCCTCTATCGTTCGCCGGTAGAGAACGGCAACCTTGGCCGCCCCGAGGCGAATTGCCGAGCGTGCCGCATCCAGGGCTGTCGCTCCACCGCCGATGACAGCGATCACTTTTCCCAAAAAGGCGAAATCTGCACCTTTCTCTTCGCGCAAGGCCCGCAGGAAAGTCGCTGCCGCGTAGACGCCTGGCAAATCGGCGCCGGGAGTCCGTAAGAGTACTGGAGATGAAAGGCCGATTCCCAGGAATATGGCATCATACTGCTCGATCAGATCCTCTGCTTGCGTTCCCAGAAGAGCCTTCTGGTGCAAGGTGACGCTCTTCACGATGTTGTCGATTTCCCTCTTCGCCACTTCCTCCGGCAACCGGTAGAAGGGAATCCCCCAGCGCAACAGCCCCCCGGCTGTCTCTTCCCTTTCGTAAAGATCCACATCACAACCGAGCTGCCGCAAATAATGAGCACAGGACAAGCCGGCGGGGCCCGCCCCTACCACTGCTACCTTCCCCTTCACAGCTGTTTCATCTTGGAAGGCGATCCGCCCTTCCTCCAGGGCCAAATCACAAACAAACCGCTGCAAGGAGCCGATGGCGATCGGTTTGTTGATGCGACAAGAGGTACACCCTTTCTGACAGAGTGCCTCAACTGGGCAGACACGGCCGCAGATGGCGCCCAAGGGGTTATCCCGGTAGATCACCTCGGCCGCCCCGGTGAGGTTGTGCGAACGAATGCGGGCGATGAACTCAGGAATTTGGATTCGGGCTGGACATCCTTGGATGCATGGCGCATCGTAACAATAGAGACAACGGTTGGCTTCTTGGACGGCTTGCGCCACGGTCAAGGTAAACTCGACCTCCCCGAAGCTGGTGCGGCGCTCCAGCCGGCTGAGCGTACGAGGTGTGACATTCCAGACTCCGGCAGCATCTTGTTCTTGCATCTCAATCCTCCTTCATCAAAGGCCAAAGACCTTGGATCAGTAGGTTCCCAGTGACCAAACGACGGTACTCGATAGTGGATCGCACGTCGGCGATAGGCTTCGCCTCTTCGCTGACCAGGGCAGCTGCCTCTTCCAGCGCTTTCCGCTGCAACGGTTTCCCAACCAAGTAGGTTTCTGCCCGACGAGCGCGGATCACTGTCGGAGCCACTGCGCCGAGGGCAATCCGCACTTCCTTCCAGGTGGAACGGCGATCATCGAGGATGCCAATAAAGGCAAGGCTCGTTTTGGATATCGCCAGGGCGCGACGCTGACCGGCTCGCAAAAAGAAAGAGATGGCAGCCTCGGGCAAGGGTCGGAAACGGATCGAGGTCAGCAACTCGTCCTTCTCCAAACAGTTTCGGCCTGGCCCTTCAGCGAGCCTGGCCACCGGCACTATCCTTTCCCCATGGGCGTTGGCAAGGGTCGCCTCCGCTTCCAAGGTGAAGAGGGGCGGGACAGAATCAGCAGCTGGGGAGGCATTGACCAGGTTTCCTGCCAAGGTCCCCAAGTTCCGGATCTGCCAACTTCCAATTTGACGGCATGCTTCGGCAAGTAGAGGAGCTTTGGCTTGGATCAGAGGGGAGGAGGCTACCTCGCTGTGAGGCGTCATCGCGCCGATTCGAATGACCCCGTCTTCTTCCCTGATCCCATATAACTCAGCCACAAGCCGAAGATCGACAATCCGCTCCGGTTTCACCGAACCATCTTTCATTCGGACCAGCAGATCTGTCCCACCGGCCAATGGCCAAGTCTGGCTATCCTTCCGGGCAAGGAGCTGCAGCGCCTCACTCAGTGAGCAAGGCGCCAGATACTCAAAGTCCCTCATTCAATCCCTCCTTCTCCAGTAGTTGCTCATAATCCCCAGGCGTGTCCAGATCTTGGATGATGGCGGGCTCATCCAGCGAAATGGTTTCGATCCTCGAGGCATGATGAGAGGTCACATTGTGAAGGCTGTCGCAAGCAGGATCCAAGGCCAGCAGTTCGGGCAGGAGTGAGTTGCAAAGAAAAATGGGGTGCCCTCTCTTTTGATGGAAGGAGGGGATCAGGATCAGCGACTCGCTGGAAGCAAATTGTGCCAATAACTGTTGATAGATTCGAGCTGGGATCGTTGGCTGGTCGCCAAGGGCGATCATTATGCCATCGGGAGGATCGGAAAGAGCGCGGATTCCACACTGGACCGAAGAGAGCATCCCCAACGCATACTCCTTGTTGAAGGCGAAGTGGAGCCGAGGATCCCCGCTGGCGTTCACCGCTGACTGTATCTGCTGGGATGGGTCTCCGGTCACCACGACCACATCGCTGAACCCTCCCTGCAAGACCTTCTCCACGACATGGCTCAGCAAAGACTTTCCTTTCCAAGGCAGGAGCATTTTTGGTTGCCCCATGCGCAATGAATTCCCCGCCGCTAGGATCAGGGCGGCGACTTTTATCATCGGGAGGAAACGGACTGAATGGCTTCGATGATTTTCTCGTAGCCTGTGCAGCGGCAGAGGTTGCCGGCGATGGCTTCTTGGATCTGCTCGCGGGTTGGATGCGGGTTAAAGCGGAGCAAAGCCTTGGCAGTCATCACGGTTCCAGGGATGCAATAGCCGCACTGCACGGCGCCATGGGCGATAAAGGCAGCTTGCAGCGGGTCCAGATTCTCGGGAGAGGAAAGTCCCTCGATGGTTAGGATCTCGCGATCCTCAGCCTGCGAGGCCAGCATCAGACAAGAATTAACAGGCCGGCCATCCAGAAGCACCGTGCAGGCGCCGCACTCGCCTTTGCCGCAACCTTCCTTGGTTCCGGTCAAGCCGAGAGTCTCTCGCAATGTTTCTAGAAGCGTCGTTCGGGCCGGGAGGAGGAGATGATGCTCCTGGCCGTTGACTCGGAGTGTCACAGAGACGCGCTGCCGCGAAATATCCAGTTGCCGCGAGCTGTCAAGCAGTGGCGAGCTGGCTTCTTCTTCTGAATTCAGCACTATGCCTCTCCCTTCCTCATCAAATCAACGCCCAACCAACCTGGCAGGACAGATTTGGGTAAACTTGATCACCTCTATCTCTCCTAGAAGGTAGAGGGAAAAGGAACCCCTTGTCAAGATATGCTGCCGCAGGCTCTTTGGTTGCTGGGGGCAATCAAGCAACCGCCCTTTGACATGCTGCTTCGGAATGTTGTTCTGCCCTCGGTTTGGAAAGGGAGGGAGGCTGCCTTCCACGGTCTGATCTGCTGCGACTAAACCTGAAGTATGACGCTGCGAGAAGTTTTTTCCCATATCGAGGTATACCTCGGTTTCCTGATCCTCAAGAAGCACTCTGCTTTCGCTCACCTCGTTCACTCCGCCATAGAAGATCAGCTTCGGCATGACGCTATTCTATCTTCTTTCCCCTCCCTTCGTCCGCAGCGCGTGGAGACTCCCTGCCGGGGGATTGTCTAGCTGAATAGCTCCCGGCGACTGAATAGCTCCCGGCAGGGTGATTTGCTAAGATCCTTTTGGAATGGAAGATCGCCAGATTCGAGAGCAGATCGCCGCTACTTGCCAGGCCCTCTATCAACGAGGCCTCAACATGGGCTATGCGGGAAATGTTTCCTTCCGCCAAGGAGATTCAGTCTGGATTACGCCGGCTGCCCGCCCCAAACACCGCATTGGTCCGGAAGAGATCGTCCAAGTGAGCGTGACAGGTCAACCGATGGGTCCCGGGCGCTCCTCCAGTGAAGGCAAAATGCATTACGCCATTTACCGGCGACGACCGGAAGTGCAGGCCATCGTACATGCCCACCCCCCTTTTCTCTCTATTACAGCGGTGACGGCAATCGATTGGCCCCCTCTCTTGCCGGAGATGGAAATCGTCATTGGGCCGCCCGCCCTGATCCCTTATCTCCTTCCGGGAACGGATGAACTTGCTGAACGAGTGGCCATGGCCTTGGACGGCGCTATTTGGGGAATTCTTCTCAACCACGGAGCGGTAGCCCTGGCCGATTCCCTGGAAGGAGCTTTCGACTATTTGGAGATGGGAGAAAGTTTGGCTCACACGCTGGTGCTATCCCGTTTAGTTGGACCTTTGCATACCCTTCCTGCGGGAGAGCGAGCGCGATTCGGCAGGTAACAGAACACCCTGCCGCGGGGCTATCAAGTTGCCGGAGGCTGCCAAAAGCTACTGTGAGGTTTTCAAGCTGACGCGGAAGGGTTGCCTATGTGGGAGTAGAGGTATCAGGTTGTGGGTAGCTCAGTAGATCCAAACCTTTGCGGATAGAGCAGGGAGCGTGGTTATCAAGTTACCTCCCTCGCAATGAGAGACCTCACCGCTCCAAACATCGCGAAGGATTCCATTGGGCGGAAAATCGCCTTCCAACGGCGCTACCAGCGATGCAGGCTCGGTTCCAGCATTGAAGCAGCCGATCAGGTTCTCCCCTTCTCCACTGCGGAGGAAAGCGATCATCGAACCGGATGCTGCCAAGATGCGGAATCGACCCTTGGTGAGAGCGTGATGTTTTCTCCGAAGCGCGACGAAGCGTTGAAAATCATGCAGTAACTCCACATCCCAAAGATCCTCCTGCCAGGGGAATGTTTCACGGGAACCGATCCCGAAGACCAATCCCCCCATCATCCCCACTTCATCGCCGTAGTAAATGCATGGCGCTCCTGGGTACATCATTTGGAAAAGGACTGCCAAGCGTAAGCGCTGGCGATTCCCCCGGACCATGGATAGGAAACGAGGCTCATCGTGCGAAGAAAGCAGGTTGAACTGGACTTGGCTGGTCTCCCAGTCGTAGATTTCCAACATTTCTTCCAACTCACCAGCAAAAGCCGGCCCGTCCATGGTTTGCAGAGCATATCCACCGGGCTGCAGTGTCGTGTCCAAATCAACCGCTCCGAAAAAGCCAAGGCAAGCGCGATTGAAGCGGTAGTTCATGGTCGCGTCAAAAGTGTCGCCCTCTAGCCATTCTGGCGCATCATTCCAAATCTCGGCGAGAATATAGGCTTCGGGATTAACTCCCTTTACTACATCACGAAACTCTTCCCAGAAGCCGCACGTGCGAATCTCCAGGGGCACGTCCAGTCTCCACCCGTCGATTCCGAAGCGGAGCCAATGGGCGGCTGCATCGAAGAGATAGCGGCGCACTGCCGGGTTCTCGGTGTTCAGTTTGGGCAGCTCCCGCAATCCCCACCAGCACTCATATTGTGGGGGTTGGCCGTTTTCGAAGGCGCGCAGGGGAAATCCGTGAATGGTGAACCAGTCGCAGTAAAGAGAGGCAGCTTCGTTCTCCAAGACATGGTTGAAAGGATAAAATCCTCGGCCGGTGTGGTTGAAGACGCCATCCAGAATCACCTTGATGCCGCGCTGGTGAGCCTGATCAAGCAAGGTTTTCAGGGCTTCGTTTCCGCCCAGCAATGGATCGACTTGGAAGTAGTCGAAGGTGTGATAGCGGTGGCTTGCCGGGGACTGGAAGATCGGATTGAAGTACAGCGCATTGATTCCCAACTCACAGAGATAATCCAAACGCTCCGCCACTCCGAGAAGATCGCCGCCCTTGAATCCTTTCCCGCTGGGGGGTGATTCCCACACCTCAAGCTCCACTGGTTTGGCCAGACGCCCACTCTTGGCGAAACGATCGGGGAATATTTGGTAGAAAACCGCTTCCTTCACCCAATCCGGCGTCATGATCGACCCTTGGTTCTTCATCAAGCAGGCACTCCTTGCGCTTCGCTCGAGGACAGACCCAAGCGTTGCAAGGTCTCGGGAAGGGGGCGGCCTTCAGCATCCCACCCACGCAGTTGGAAGATCGCCTGCACTTGTTCCTCGAAAAAGAGTTTGGGGATTACGCGGCCTTTCATCAGGCCGGCAAAGCTGGTCTCGCTGAAGAAACGTTCGGGCAAGGTGTCATCCGCGTGGCTGCGCCCGGTGCGCAAATTGTAAAGACGGGAAAGAGACTGGATTCGCTCGCCCGCTTTCATCAAAGACTCGGCGTCAGTAGGGAAACCGGTGACCGCTTCCATGAAAGGCGCCAGCCGGTCAAAGCCAAAGGGGAGGAAATCGCAAATGATCAGCGAGTTGCGCGCGTTGATCTCATCCTGGCCAGCCTTGATGTAAGCTGGCAGAGCATCCAGGGTCAGGTTCCCGTTCATCTCGTCGGTAGCGCTCCAAAAGCGGGTATGGCTGGCAAAGTCAGCGGTAGCAAGGTTCAGTCCCATCGAATAGCAGCCCAGGGGGTTTACCCCGGAGATCTCCATCCCCCCGCACTGGATGGCGAACGCTTCACTTCCCTGGCCAATCACGCGCGAGGCCAGGCGCGTCCCTTCTGCCAGGAGATCGCCAAAACCGCGACGAAAGGCGATGTCTTCGATCAAGGCTTGCTGCCCCTCAGCGTGGCCAAAGCGCAACTTTTCATTCATTTCCGGAGACAAGAGACCTCGTTCGGCGCACTCCATGGCGTAGGAGATGGCCACGCCGGTGGAGATGGAATCCAGCCCATACCGGTCACACAACCAATTGGCATCGGCCAGCTCTTTCGCATCGCCTATCTCGCAACCCGATCCAAGGAAAGCAGCGGTCTCGTATTCCGGGCCCTCTACTTCTCGCCCGTTCCAGCGAGCCAACTTTGAGCAGCGGATCACACTGCATCCATAGCAGCCCACACTTTTCCAACTCAACTCGCGTTTGCAGGTCTCGGCGGTAATCCCCTCATAGGCGAGGAACTGCCCGTCGCGGAAGTTATGCGTGGGAAGGAAGTGCCCGATCTCTTGGCCCATCCTGATCCACATCATCGTTCCCAAATCGTACCGTCGCTTGGCATTGGGGTGTTGTTGAAGTTCTGCCAGCAATTCCTGGGAAAGAGCCCGGAACCGCTCGGGATCGGCGTAGGGAATCGCTTCCGTCCCGACCGCCACCACTGCCTTCAACCGTTTCGATCCCATCACCGCTCCAGCTCCACCTCGTCCAAATTGACGGTAGCGCTCAGTGCAGATGGCGGCAAAGCGCACCCGGTTTTCTCCGGCTGGGCCGATTGCAGCCACTTTGCTTCCGGGATGGCGGGCTCGCAAAGTCTCCTCGGTTTCGAAAACGTCTTTTCCCCACAGATCAGTGGCATCCAGGAATTGGGCGCCCTCGGGGGTGATGAGCAAGTAGGCGGGAAGATCGGAAGCGCCTTGGATCGAGACATAGTCCCAGCCGGCTCGTCGCAAGGCAGGCCCGAAGTGCCCGCCGGCGTGGGAGTCGAGAAAATTGCCGGTCAGAGGAGACCGGGTCACCACGGCTGAGCGGGCAGAGGTTTGGATCAAAGAACCAGTCAATGGTCCGGTCACAAAAATGAGGGGATTCTCCGGGTCGAAGGGATCTATGGAACGATCCTGCTCCACCAGCAGGGAGAGGCCCACCCCTTTCCCTCCCAGGAATTGGCGGAGGCGATTTTCCTCCAGTTGGCCGTGCCGGAAAGTCTGGTTGGTCAGGTCGATTTCCAGATAGCGGTTGAAACTTGTCTTCATAATACCTCCTACTCCTTCGAGCCGACTTATCGCCGAGTTGACGAACTGCCGCAGGCTGCAATGTGGTGGATATCCAGGAAGTCCACCAGCATGGAATAGCCAGTTGGGATCTTGCCCGCACCGAAACCACGAATTGTCACCTCGCCCAATGCATCGGTGGAAATCTTGAGAGCGTTCTGGGCGCCGTTAACACCGGCCAGGGGATCTTCTTGGTCCAGTTCCCGAGGGCCGACGGAAACGCGCACTTCGTTCCCCTCTCGCCAGACGCGGCCAATCAATTTGTAGACCTTTCCCGCCTTTTTGGCGCGGGCTACATCTTCCACGCTGATCCCGGTGATTCCAACGCAGGGAAGTACAGTCGGGTCAGGACGGATCGCGGCGCCGAAGACGGTGTTGGCCAGAATGCAGACTTTGGCCAAAGCATCCCACCCAAGCACGTCCGCATCGGGGACAGCCTCGGCATAGCCAAGTTGCTGCGCTGCTTTCAAAGCGTCCTGGTAAGAGTCTCCTTCCGCCATCTGGGTCAAAATATAGTTGGTAGTGCCATTGAGGATACCTTGCACCTCCTCGATGCGGCATCCAGCCAAGGAGTAGCGGAGCAGGTTGAGTACCGGCGTGCCACTCATGACAGTCCCTTCAAAGCGTAAAAGGAGCCCGCGACTTTCTGCATCCTGCAACAATTCTTTGGCGAATAGAGCCATCGGCCCTTTGTTGGTTGTTACCACGTGCATCCCTTGGGAGAGCGCCTTGCGAATGTGCGAAGTGCCTGGCTCTCCCGTTTTGATGTCGGTCCAAGTGGCCTCGAAGAGGATCTCCGCTCCCGACATTTCGATCGTTTCGAGGGCGCCAAGACCACTTTTTTCTCCGGGGAACTGGTCCAGATTCTTCCCTTCTCCCACCCAAGCCAGCAGCTCCTTTAAGTCCAAACCTTGCCGGTCCAGGACGCTGCCCCGTTGCGCATCACAGACTGCCACCACTTTGAATTCGAGCCCGTACCCTTCGCGCAGGGCGCTCTCCTTGTCGCGAAGCAGTTCAGCAAAACCCTGCCCCACCACGCCGAAACCGATCAATGCCAGTTTATACATCATGCCTCCTCATCTTTTTAAATTAACTACCGTACTGCCGCGAACTGATTTCTTCGCTGCCCGGGCTATTGCGCCGATGCCGCGAGCTGATATCATAGTTCCTCGTTTCCATCATGGGAAGCTCCGGGGACTCCCAGTCTGTCTATTCCCGGAGCAGGCAGAACCTGGCGGAAGGCAATCCAACTTTTCGCCAAGCCACCTCTGGCGGTCTCCCGGTAGCCACACTGCAGATCGTGGCCGGTCTGCTCCATCGTCTCTACCACTTGATCAAAAGAAACGCGATGGCGTCCATCTGAGAGCAAGGCATAGGCGGCGCATTGCACAGCTTGTCCAGCAGCCATGGCGTTTCGCTCGATGCAGGGAATCTGGACCAGGCCGGCGACGGGGTCGCAGGTCAGGCCAAGGTGGTGCTCCAATCCCATCTCGGCGGCATACTCGATCTGGCTTGGCGTGCCGCCCCAAAGATAGGCAGCGGCGGCAGCAGCCATCGAGCAGGCCGTCCCCACTTCTCCTTGGCAGCCTACTTCCGCGCCTGAGATGGAAGCATTCTCTTTCACCAGGTTTCCCACACAACCGGCAGTCGCCAACGCTCGCAGAAATTTACTCTCCGGCAGTTGCGAGGAGCGCTGCAAAAGCGTCAGCACGGCTGGAAGGACTCCTGCCGAGCCGCAGGTAGGAGCGGTGACAATTTCCCCTCCGGAGGCATTCTCCTCAGCGGTAGCCAGGGCATAAGCAAAGAGAAGATCCAATCGCCCCAAGACATCACCGGTGTTGTTGGCTTTGGCGAAGTAGGATGAAGCCTTGCGGGGCAAAGCCAGGGTTCCGGGAAGAACTCCTTCCGTTTCCAAACCGCGGGCGATCGCACGCTTCATTACCTCCCAAACAGTCTCCAAGTATGGCCAGATAGTGTCGCCTTCCGCCTCTTCGACATATTCCCAGATGGTTTTCCCAGTGTCTCGAGTCCAACGCAGGATCTCTTCCATGGCACGCCAGGGATAGGCGGCTGCCATTTCCTCAAGAGGTCCTTTTTCGTCGGCCAAAGCGCCTCCCCCGACCGAGTAAACGCGCCAAACCCCTTCACTATTTCCTTGCGCGCCAAACGCTTGAAACTCCATCCCGTTGGCGTACAGCGGCAAGACCTCACGGGGACGCCACTGGATCTGGGTTGGGATCTCCCCGAATGCATCTATGATGGCTTGGTCGGTGAGATGGCCCCGGCCGGTGGCCGCCAGGCTGCCGTAGAGGGTGACACTGAAAAAACGCGCCTGAGGAAAACGATTTTCGAAGATTTCCGCCGCCCGGCGCGGAGCCATGGTATGGCTGGAAGAGGGTCCATGCCCGATGCGATAAAGCGCTCGCAGCGAATCCATCTTACTGGCTGGCCCTGAACGGGAAGTTCCACACTTCCACAGGTTGACCTGCGACAGCCTGGAAGCTCACATCGCTCTCATGAAGCAGGCTCGGGATGACTCGCTGAGGCATTTTTCCGGCAAAGACTTAGAATGGCTTCAGCGATGATCTCCGGTTCCTGCAGGTGGATGTCGCTGTGGCTGCTGCGAGCGGCTTGAATCCATTCCCCACGAGGGAAATCCTTCAGCAATGTTCGGTGTGTTTCTTCCCAGATCGCCTCCACGCGAGCTGCTTCCTCCTGGTTCAAGCCATAGGAAGTCAGTTCACGCTTGTAGGTCTCGGGATGATGGTGAATCAGCACGACTGGGATGTCGGGGACAGGGCCGCTGGAACGAACTTGAGTGATACTCTCGTAGAGGTGCTGCAGCTCGTCGATGGTCGCGTCGTAATCCTTGGTCAGGCAGTAGTGGGCAAAGATGGCGTGCTGCAAGGGTTCGGGAAGCTTGCGCAAGGGCTCCCACTGGCCTGAGTTTTGCAGCTTTCTGCGCAGCAACTGCATAAGACCACGGCCGGCGAAGGAACGCAGGCGTCGCAACTGAGCCACTTTGGATTCCGGCGAGCTTGGGTAGGAGCGCGTCTGCAGCCGATCGAACTTCCGATTCTCCACGGTCAAAGGATCCACCAGGACCATCCCCACTACCCACTCAGGATGAAGGCGGGCGAAGTGTTGCAGGTACAACCCGCCAATGGAGTGCCCGACCAGGAGAAAGGGGGGGTTCAAAGCCAATGCCTGAAGCAGGGATTCCAGTTCACGATTAATCTGTGCACTGCTGCGAGGGTTAACTCCCGGATCGCTCCACCCCATCCCGCCACGATCATAGGTGACCACGCCCATGGAACTTGCCAATCTATCTTGCAGCGGCCACCATTCCAGGGATAGGTTGCCGCTGGCTGTCTCGATCAGCACCGTCGGGCTTCCTTCGCCTCGAAGGGTGACGTAAAGCGAACCCTCCCCCACTTCGACTCGTTGTCCGGGAGCCAAGGGCCGGCGCAACCAACGCTGGCTGGTGATCCGCTGCATCAAGACGATCACCCCATACAGCAAGGCCATTACTGCCAGGGTAGCAATCAACGTGATCCAAACTTGCATGCATTCCTCCGTGCCACAAGTCAGCCTGCGGCAGCATGTATACAATTATTAGTGTAACATAGCATGCTGCCTTGGTCTGATTAGCCGCCACGGATTGATTAGCTGCTGCGAGCCGATGACCTGTTCTGGGGATTGTCTTTCCGGAGTCATTCCGCTAGGGTTGATCTAGACAGGTCTGGAGAGTAACAAGACCTTTCCGGAGCGGAGCATGAAAGCGAAGATCAGCCGCTGGTTCGTAGTATTGATTCTAATTGCACTGGTTGTTCCGTTGAGTCTCTCTCGTTCCGCCGAGAGCTCAATTCTTCGTGCGCCAAGTTTTTCTTCCAGCGTGGCCGCTGATCCTCTGGATGACCCGATCGGGCTTCCTATCATTACTGATTATTGGGTGGATCCGGTGGAGGGCGATGACGTCCACAGCGGCATCAGTCGTGAACAATCATTGCGCACGGTCACAGAAGCCTGGAACCGCATTCCTTCCGGCGTCGATCTGACTGGTTCCGGCTATCGCATCCAACTGGCAGCGGGTGATTACCAGGAGGAGCACTTGCCCAGCGAAGGTTGGATGGAATCACGCTATGGCACAGAGCAGTTCCCGGTGATCCTCAACTCCGCAGACGGCCCCCTGGCCGCTCGACTTCATCGCTATCTGAATATCTACGACTGCCGCTACCTGTCGTTGATCGGCTTGGATCTCATCACCGATCCCGGCTATGGAGGCGGTGGAAATGTGATCCATCTGGAAGCCAGCCGGAATATCCTCCTCCAAGGCTGCCTCCTGAACGGCTTCGACGGAACGGCGCGCCAGCCGCAGGAGACGCTGAAGGCAAACCAATGCCAATACCTGGATGTGGTGGAGTGCGACATCTCAGGCGCGTTCTGGTTCTCCCTTGATTTCGTGGCAGTGCAATTTGGCCGCATCGTGCGCAGCCGCATCCATGACGCCGGAGAAGACGCTTTGCTGTTGAAAGGGGGAACCTCCGGATTTCTAGTGGACGCCAACCGGATCTACGATGCCGGCCGCCGGGGGATCTCCGCCGGGGATAGCACCGGTTTCGATTACATGGTCAGTCCCTGGCTGCACTATGAGATCGCCGACAGCAAGTTCACCAACAACCTCATCTATCGCACCGGCAATGCCGGTCTCGCTGTCTGTGGAGGCTACAATATTCTGGTTGCCTTCAACACCTTCTACCGCATCGGCCTCAACCCAATCGGCGTAGATCTGCTGGATGTGATCCAGGGAGGCCGAGGTTGCGAGCAAGCAACACCCTGCCTGGAACGTCATGCCCTGGGCGGCTGGGGACCGGTCACCCCGGGAGTGGGCGGGGAGTGGATTCCCAACCGCCATGTCTACGTCGCCAACAATGTTTTCTTCAATCCGGCACCGCTGCAGACTGTCTATCAACACTTCGGATTCGCCGGTCCGGCCAATCCCCCGGCCGGGAGCAACATCCCAGCGCCGAGCCTGGCCGATGAAGACCTTCGCCTGCTTGGCAATATCCTCAGCAACGGCCCCCCGGATCATCCGCTGGGAATCGGCGAGGACAGCGGCTGCCAGCCGGCCAACCCCACCTGCAACGGAACGCTGATCCTGCAACAAAACAGGATCAACCCGTACGAACCGCAATGGATGGATCCCGAGGGCGAGGACTTCCGCCCCTCCCCGGGCGGCAACGTGGCCACCGCCACCAGCTTCGCCATTCCAGATTTTCCGGGTGGAGATCAGGCGCAGCCGCCACTAGCGCCACAGGGCGAGCTGACCAATGCCGTTGTGATCGATTTCAACGGCCTGCCGCGCCTGGCTGGCGGCCCTCCGGGGGCTCTCTTGCCCGCCTCCGGAACCATCTACCATGTCGCCCTCCAAGGAAGCGACAGCAACCCGGGAACGGCTGATCTGCCCTGGCGCAACCCCGGCTATGGCTCGCGCCGGCTGCAGCCTGGCGACACCTTGGTCCTTCTGGGAGGCCGCTACTCGATCTCGCGCTTCGATGAAGACATCATGGTGCCGCCCGATGGGACTCCCACGGCTTGGGTGACCATTCGCGGAGAAACTGGGAATCGCCCCATTTTGGCTGGAAGCGACAATCTTTTCTGCGCGATCTTCCTTTCCAGCTATCTGCGCGTGGAAAACCTGGAGATCACGTCCGATGCCAGCGCTCCTTTCCGGGGAGGAGTGGACGGCGCCGATCATTCCCTGCAACAAGTCGTCCTCCAGGATCTCTACATTCACCATATCGACGAAGGCGCCATCAACGTTCGTGACGTGGACGGCCTGCAAGTGCGTGGATGTATTCTCAGCTATTGCGGTTTCGGGGGGATTGGCGGGCCGGCCGGTCAGGCTGGCGGATTGCGCAATCTCCTGGTTGCTGACTCCGAGCTTTCCTATTCCGGCCACTACTACCAGGGGGGGCCTGGTCCAGGCCCTTATGACCGGCCCGATGGCTTCGGCATCGAGCCCTCGCTAGGGTCGGTGGAGATCGTTCGCACAAAAGCGATCCACAATCGAGGAGACGGGCTGGACAGCAAATCAGCCAACACCTGGATCCACGAGTGCGTAGTGGCCAACAATTCCTGCGACGGGGTGAAGCTGTGGGGAGGCGGCAGCCGCGTTGAGAACACCCTCATCTACGGGACAGGGGACGGCGTGGGGGGAGGATCTCCCTGGGCTGGAATCGTCATCGACGAGGTCAGCACGCCCTCCGCTCGTTTTGAACTGATCAATGTCACCATCCACGACAACCCCACGCGCCACGCCTACCCCATCTACGTGCAATACGAGCAACCCAATCCGATTCAACTGCTCCTGCGCAACGTGATCATTTCCAACGGCTATGGCCTGTCTTACTTCGGCGACTCCGTCGATCTGACCGTCGATCACTGCCTTTTCTTCCGGCCCGGCGATTCGGAGCAGGTCTATGCGAATGGACACACCTACACGGCCAGTGAGATTGAAAGTGGGGAGTTGGGAGAGGGCAATCTCTCCCGCGATCCCCGTTTTCTGGCGCCGGCCTGGGGAGTTGAGGGCGACTACCACCTGGCCGCAGACAGCCCGGCTCTCGATGCCGGCACTTCCCAAGGAGCGGCAGCCGAGGATCTGGAGGGAACGGTACGGCCCCAGGGAGGCGGCTACGACATGGGCGCCTACGAGCAGGCCGCTTCTACGCCCT
>Ga0247842_10000707_pt1 | contig 64832 bp, 56 predicted proteins | sample LaCruzMarch2015__3_FD_192411 | JGI IMG/M metagenome (GOLD analysis project Ga0247842, IMG submission 192411) | Freshwater microbial communities from meromictic Lake La Cruz, Castile-La Mancha, Spain - LaCruzMarch2015_19m | ecosystem: Environmental > Aquatic > Freshwater > Lake | place: Spain... | reverse complement strand
GTGTTTTGATGTGATACTTTTCAGGCATGATATCATCCCTTGTTTACAGGGCCAGGGACATCAGCTCGGGCACTGCCGACTCGCGTCCCCCTGAAAATATGTGTATGCCGCGCAGTCCAGGCAGGGCTTTGAGCCCGCCGATCGTCTCAGCACAGATCGCCAGACCTTCCTTTTTCTGCGCGCTCTCGCTGCCGGCAGCTTCCAGGCGCGCAATCACCGCCGGCGGTATGCTGAAGTCGGTATATGTTTCGTTCAGCTTGCGTGCTTCGGCCGCGCCGGACAGGGGCAACACGCCGGCCAGGATGGCGGTTTTCTGCTCTATCCCATCCGCCCGCACAGCGTCCAGCCACAGTTTAAAGTCCTCGACATCAAATACGGCCTGGGTCTGTATAAATTTAGCCCCGGACCTGACCTTCTTTCTGATGCGCATAATATTCAGCTCCAGCGGCCTCAGCGACGGATTGGCGGCGGCGCCCGGCAGCATAGAGAAGTCGCCCTCGATCTTTTTACCGTCCATCAGCAGGCCCTTTTCAACCATGGCTGTTACCGCAGCGGTGAGCTGTATCGAATCGATGTCGAACACGTTGGCCGATTCCGGGCATCCGATCAGTGCCTGGTGATATCCGGTAAGGCAGAGCACGTTCTTTATGCCCAGTGAGGCCGCCCCCAGCAGGTCCGATTGCAGTGCGATACGGTTCCTGTCCCGCGTGACGAGCTGGTAGACCGGCTCGATACCTGACCGCAAAAGGATCGCAGATGCGGCAAGGCTGGACATGGCCACGCCGTAATGGTTATCGGCTACGTTCACTGCGACGGGTCCGTCCCGCAAAGCAGCTGCGGCCTCCTCGATTATGCTTATGCCCGCACCGGCCCGGGGCAGGAACTCTGCCGTAACGATGAAATCCGTTCCCTCGATTTTCTTAGCCAGTTGACTATTAGATCTCATTGTCTTTTCCTCAATCAACAGATATCGCGTACGCGCGTATTATTCCTTATCGAGCTCCTGTTCATCGCCCGAGTATGCGCTACGTGGAGAAGCCTTAATCCTGCTGCGAAAATCCTCAACTTCTCTCTTCACCTGCTCCAGGCCGCCTTCACCCAGCTGGATCATGACCGTGCGCCCGCTGCCCAGTCCTATCTCCTGCAGCAGAGCGTCCACGGCCTCCACGCGCCTCTGCGCGCGAAGGTTGCCCTCGAGGTAACGGCAATCTCCCTTTTTGCAGGTGACCACCGCCACTCCGTCCGCGCCGGTTTCGAAGGCCTTGGTCAGGTACAGAATATCTATCTTGCCGGAACACGGCAGCGGAATGACTTTGACCTCAGCCCCCTGCCCATTATTGCCGTACGACAGCTCAGCAGGATCGAAGCTGCTTGAACAGCAGAAGATGTCGACCTTGAGATTATTCTTATTTTCTACGTACATAACATGCCACCTATACGGATTATGGAAGCCTATTGCCGTATTATAGCAACACGATAGAGGGCTGTCAAAACTTTGTGGCGCTGATTTGCCGCAAGGCAAGCTGAAAAGGAAACGGCCCCTTAACGGGGCCGTTTCCGTAATAGATCTCGTTTTACTTATCTACTATTAATACCTTCTTGGACCACCTCTGCCGCCACCACCGCCACCGCCGCCGCGCTGGCCGAAGGAGGACTTGCCTCCCCTGCCACCACCGCCACCACTGTGTCCACCACCTCCGCCACCTTCGCCGCGGGGTCGAGCGCCGTTGACTGTGATCGCCCTCTCCTTGAGCTTCTTGCCGTTTAGGCCGGTGATAGCCGCCTGGCCTTCCTGCAGCTTGGGCATCTCTACGAAGCCGAAGCCCTTGGACTGCCCACTGTAATTGTCCTTAATGATGGCTACAGATGTGACTTCGCCGAAGGCTTCGAATTCAGTCCTGATATCGCCCTCGGTCACTTCGTAAGCCAGGTTGCCCACGTATATATTCATAGTACGATTATTTTCCTCCTAAATTTTAACGGCGCAGGGACATCAAGTCACGTTGCGCCTGCTTTGCCGGCCGCAACTACCTCTGTGGCTTGATGCTGCTGTAGCAATCGCTGCAGTAAACCGGTTTGTCCTGGCGCGGCTCAAAGGGTACCTCTGTCTGTTTGCCGCACTGGGCGCACTGCGCGGGATACATCTTGCGCTGGTAGCCGCCGCCAGACCTGCCGCCGTCGCGGTTAGATTTCCTGGCTTGCCTGCAGTCCGGACAACGCTTGGGCTCATTGGTGAACCCCTTGGATGCGTAGAACTCCTGCTCTGTGGCGCTGAATGTGAAATCCTTGCTGCAATCAGCGCAGTTGACCGTTTTGTCGGTGAAACCCATGGGATGACCTCCTAATATAATTTTTTATGGCTTTTAGTTGCGGTCATCCAACGTGAGAAGATATCGGAGGAAGATAGAAGTTCAATCTACCGAAGCTGGCACTAACCTAAACAATAACCACTGTATATACTTTACAATAAAACGCTACATAATGCAATTCGATATGGATAGTACACTACATCGGCAGTCCCTGATATATTCGTCCTATAGAGACTGACCTTGAGAATAAACTATCTACAGAAATAGAAATAGTAATATCATTGAACCGGTGCGCTGAGCATTATTTCCGCCAGTTGGGCGCGCTCAATTGCAACAGCCGCAAGGTCGCCCAACGCTTCCAACAACCTGACCTGCTGGATGGGCATTTGATAAGTTCTATCGGCCAACCATATTCCCATCACGCCAACCGCTCTGCGTGTTGCATGTAACGGCAAATATAGGGCTTTGGCATCAGGCAGAGTATCTGTATTGCGCCCCGTTGCCTGTTGATGTTCAAAAGCCCAGAAAGCCGTCGCGGCATCATTTTCATCTAAAGTGAAGCTTATTTTCTGAAAAGGATGTATCAATTTACCATCGTTCTGAGGGTCCGGCAATAAAATAACAGCATCCAGACCGAGTGTCTTTTTTATGTAGCTGACCACGGTGTTTACAGTATCTTCTACGTTGAGGGCGGCAGTCATCTCCCGACTGAGCGCATATAGAGTAGATATTGCGACCTGGCGCTGTCGTGCGGCTTCTCCCTGTTTTCGAACACGAGCCGTCAAATAGCTAACAACGATACCGACAAGAAGTAATACGATAAAGGTAAATACGTATTGCACATCTTCCACAGCGAAAGAAATGACGGGAGGGATAATAAAAAAATCGAATGCCAGTACGCCGAGTATACATACCACTATGGACGGCCCGAAACCGAAATAGACGGCCGCGATGACTACGCACAGCAGGTAGATCATGATCAGGTTGGCCGGGTGAATGATGGGTTGTAAAAACACACCGATCAGAGTAGCTACAATGACCAATCCCAGGCTTATCAGGTAACCTCGCCAGTTCATGGAAATTTTTAAAGCGGTCTCCTTGTCCTGCTCAACCGGTTCTCCCTTACCGCTGATAATGTAAATATCAAAATGGCTGCTCTTATTAATAATCTGAGTACTGACCGAGTTTCTTAACATCTCCTGCCAGCGGCTCTTTAGTGGTTTACCAACAACTATCTTGGTAATATTATGCCCTTTCGCATATTCTATGATCGTATCCGCCACGGACTGGCCCTGCAATTCCTGCACGTCCGCACCTAAACGCTTAGCCAATTGCATGGTATGCACCAACCTCTCCCTCTGGCTGGATGACAATCGTATATTGTCGGGAGTCTCAACATAGACGGCAGACCATTCCGCATTCAACTGGGAAGCAAGCCTGCGGGCACTGCGGATCACCCGGTTCGCCAGCGGGCCACTGTTTATACATACCAGGAGGTGTTCGGCTGCTGCCCATGGACCATGTATAGCTTGTGTCTGCATATAGGCCTGGGTCTGCCTCTCGACACGCTCAGCTGCAATCCGCAGGGCGATTTCACGCAGGGCCGAAAGGTTACCTCTGCGAAAGAAGTCCCTGGTGGCATGCGCTATCATCTCAGGCACATAGACTTTTCCTTCCTTTAATCGCAGTATCAATTCATCGGGAGGCAGATCCACCAGTTTTATCTCTGAAGCCCTGTCGATGATTGAGTCCGGGACTGTCTCACGTACCCATACACCGGTAATCTGGGCGACAGTATTTCTCACACTCTCGAGGTGCTGTATGTTGAGCGTTGTATAAACGTTGATCCCGGCGTGAAGCAATTCCTCCACATCCTGATAGCGTTTCGGGTGCCGCGAACCGGGGGCATTTGTATGTGCAAGTTCATCCACCAGTGCCAGCCGCGGTTTGCGTGCCAACACTAAGTCCAAATCCATCTCGGGAATAAGGATGCCGCGGTATTCTATTTGCTTGCGCGGAAGAATTTCAAGACCACTTAATAGCCTCTCAGTTTCCATCCTACCATGCGTTTCAACATATGCGACAACCAGGCCCGCCTCATCCTTCTGCTGCTGCGCATCCTCCAGCATGGCATACGTCTTGCCCACACCGGCGGCAAAGCCCAGAAAAATGGTCAGCTTGCCCTGGCTCTGGCGTTGTTCCTCATCTTTGATCCGCGCCAGCAGTTGCTCAGGACTGGGACGGCTTTGCCGCATCTTTTTGCCTCTCCAAGTCAAATATTAAACTACATCTGCGGGGAAATCCATTTTATTTGATTTCGTCCAGCGATAGATTTAGCCTCAGGACATTTACTCTCGGCTCGCCGAGGAAACCGAACTGACGGCCTTCGGTAAAGCGGTTTACCATCTCCTGAAGCTCCGCCTCGCTTATACGCCGCTGTCGCGCAACGCGCGGTACCTGGTACAGGGCTGCTGCGCGGCTGATATGTGGATCAAGCCCGCTGGCTGAGTACGTTACCAGATCCACAGGTATGGACATACTGTTCTCAGGGTCAGACTTCTTTAGATCCTCTATCCTTTTCTGGATATTGACCAGCAGTTCTTCATTTGAGGGGCCATAATTTGAACCTGATGAGGCCGATCCGTTATAGGGTGAGGGTTGTGTAGCAGAAGGCCGCCCCCAAAAATAGCCTTCCTGATCAAACTGCTGGCCGATCAACTCAGAACCAAGGAATTTACCTTCACTCTCAATCAAGCTGCCATTTGCCTGATGCGAAAAAACAACCTGGGCAATAAGGGTGATAAATAGGGGGTAGATTATGCCTGTAAGCAGGGTCATAACGCCAAGCAATATGATGGCATTCAGAAGTTGGCGACGCAATGATAATGACCGCTGTTTTAACATCTTTTACACCAGGTTCAGCGCTACCAATAGCATATCAATCAGTTTGATACCGATAAATGGGGCGATTAATCCACCTGCTCCATAGATAAGAAGGTTATCGCGCAGAAGTGTTGCTGCGCCTACCGGACGGTACGGTACACCGCGCATAGCCAAAGGGATGAGCGCTATAATAATCAGGGCATTGAAAATCACTGCCGACATCACGGCGCTGTGGGGCGTGGCCAGATGCATCAGGTTCAAAGCCTGAAGTGAAGGGTAGATTACGGCAAACGCCGCCGGAATGATAGCGAAGTATTTCGATACATCATTGGCAATGCTGAATGTAGTCAGGGCCCCCCGGGTCATCAGTAATTGCTTACCGATTTCCACGATTTCGATAAGCTTGCTGGGGTTGCTATCAAGATCGATCATATTGGAAGCTTCGCGGGCAGGCTGTGTCCCCGTGTTCATAGCCACCGCCACATCGGCCTGCGCCAATGCAGGGGCATCATTTGTTCCATCACCTGTCATTGCCACCAGCCGGCCGCCGGACTGGAAATCCCGTATCAAGCTCAATTTCATTTCGGGGGTAGCCTGTGCCAGGAAGTCATTTACTCCTGCCTCGGCTGCGATGGCGGCTGCCGTCAGGGGATTATCACCGGTAATCATGACCGTCTTGATGCCCATCTTTCGCATCTGTATAAAACGTTCCTTGATACCGCCTTTTACAATGTCCTTCAAGTACACAACTCCTATTGCATCCCCGTTGCGCGTGATGACCAGCGGCGTACCCCCTGTTTTTGCGATATCATCCACTATTGTGTTTAGCTCCGAGGGTACCTCTTTGCCCATTTCCTTAATGTATTGTGTGATTGCGTCCGCAGCGCCTTTGCGGATTTGCAGCCCATCCATATCAACTCCGCTCATGCGGGTTTGTGCCGAAAACGGGATAAAACGCATCCTGCTCTGAGTATCCTCTCCCAAAGTACCCCTCAGGGAGTATTTGCTCTTGGCAAGCAGTACTATACTCCGCCCCTCGGGCGTCTCGTCAGCCAGCGAAGCCAGTTGTGCTGCCTCAGCTAATTCAAGGTCGCTGATTCCGCTCACCGGTATGAATTCAATCGCCTGGCGGTTGCCCAGCGTAATAGTTCCTGTCTTATCTAATAGCAATACATCGACATCGCCTGCTGCTTCCACTGCATGACCTGATAATGCGATGACGTTCCTCCGAATAAGACGGTCCATGCCGGCGATTCCTATAGCCGGCAGCAAGCCCCCGATAGTAGTCGGGATAAGGCAAATCAGCAAGGCGATGAGTACAGTCAGAGAAATAGGCGCCCCCTGGTGATTTACCTCAACCGTATATAAAGAGAAAGGGAGCAATGTGGCGCAAACGGCCAGAAAGACGATGGTGAATGCCGCCAGGAGTATATTCAGCGCGATCTCGTTGGGCGTCTTCTGGCGCTTGGCGCCTTCGATCAAATTAATCATGCGATCGAGGAAACCTTCACCCGGCTCGGCTGAAACAGTGACGATTAGCCAATCTGACAGGACCCGTGTTCCCCCGGTCACGGCACTTCTATCACCTCCAAATTCACGGATAACGGGTGCGCTTTCTCCGGTAACCGCGCTTTCATCCACCAACGCTACACCCTGGATTATTGCGCCATCGCTGGGGATAACCTCGCCGGCTTCCACAATAAAAATGTCACCTTTTTTTAGCGCCGTTGAGGGTATGACCTCGTATTGCGATCCGTAGATTGGCTTATTAAGCTTATGAGCATTCGTTTCCTTCCGCGTACTTCGCAACGTTTCTGCCTGTGCCTTCCCGCGCCCCTCGGCAATGGCTTCTGAAAAATTGGCGAAGAGAACGGTCAGCCATAGCCAAAAGGCTATGGCTCCAATAAAACCTGCTCTGGACTCACCATAGCCGCTTAGCGCCTGTATCCACAGAATAGTTGTCAGCACGCTGCCTACTTCCACCACGAACATGACCGGATTGCGTGCCATCCAGAGTGGATTAAGCTTTATCAGCGCGTCGATCAGGGCACGTCGATATATCCTGAGATCGAGCCTGCGTTGTTTTTGATGCTGCGTCACCGATTTTTCCACTTACTAAATTTGAAGGTGTACATGAATAAGATCATTTATATTTCCATTACCTCATCATCAGATATTCCGCAATCGGACCAAGGGCCAGCGCCGGGAAAAAACTGAGGGCGCCTACGATTATGACAATGACAATCAGCCAAATTATAAAGAGCGGACCATGCGTGGGAAGCGTCCCCGGTCCGGCCGGAACAATTTTTTTTCGTGCCAGTGAACCGGCAATGGCTAAAACAGGAATAGCTGTCCAGTAACGGGCAAAAAGCATTGCGAAGCCCAGGGCAGTGTTGTAGAAGCCTGTGTTGGCCCCGAGGCCTGCGAAAGAGCTGCCGTTATTATTGCCGGCGGAGGAGAATGCATATAGGATCTCGCTAAAACCGTGGGCGCCGGGATTGAATACCGCCGCTTTGCCGTACGGGATTGACACGGCGATGGCCGTGCCGAACAGTACAATAAGTATGGGTATCAATACTACCAGGGAAGCCATCTTTATTTCGTACGTTTCAATCTTCTTGCCGAGGTACTCAGGTGTGCGCCCGATCATTAACCCGGCTATAAATACAGCTATAATGACGAAGGTCAGCATACCGTAAAGCCCCGATCCCACGCCCCCATACACCACTTCGCCGAGCTGCATCAGCCACATCGGGAACAAACCACCCAGGGGAGTGAATGAATCGTGCATGCTGTTTACCGATCCGTTGGAGGCTGCAGTGGTCGCAGTTGCCCACAGTGCTGAATTGGTGATTCCGAAGCGGACTTCCTTACCCTCCATGTTGCCACCGGATTGGGTGTCACCCGCTGTTTGTTCGATGCCCAGAGCGGATATGGCCGGATTACCACCCTGTTCCGCCACAACAACTACAGCGAGTATGGCGACAAAGACAATTGTCATGGCTGCAAGTATCGCCCATCCTTTCCGAGTATCTCCAACCATCCTGCCGAAGGTATAACACAGCGCCGCAGGAATCATTAGAATAGTCAGCATTTCCAGGAAGTTCGAAAGCGGAGTGGGGTTTTCAAAGGGATGCGCAGAATTGACGTTGAAGAACCCGCCTCCGTTTGTACCAAGCTGTTTAATGGCAACCTGCGAGGCGGCAGGGCCCAATGCTAACGTTTGTTCAATCAAAGGCTGGGCTGTACTGCCAGGAACCGACTGAAGTACCGATACATTTGCATATCCATTAAAGGTCTGAACCACACCCTGTGAAACAAGTGCCAATGCCAGAACCAGGGAGAGGGGCACAAGAACATAAATAACGCTTCGGGTCATGTCCACCCAGAAGTTTCCGATGGTATTAGCCGAGTGCCGGATAAAACCGCGTACCATGGCGATTAATACCGCCATCCCTGTGGCCGCCGATAGAAAATTCTGCACCGTCAATCCAACCATCTGTGACAGGTAGCTCATCGCTGCTTCCCCGCTGTAACTCTGCCAGTTGGTGTTGGTTACGAAACTGACTGAAGCGTTGAATGCCAGGTCGGGGGGCAGTGCAGGCAGGCCCTGGGGATTCAACGGTAATAAATACTGCAGTCGCAGCAACAAATATAGAAATAGCAACCCGCTAAAATTAAAGACCAGCATGGCTACAGCGTATGTTTTCCAATCCATCTCCTCTGCAGGATTCACCCGGGCAATATGGTAAATGAGGCGCTCCAGAGGTTTAAAGACAGGATCGGAAAATGTGCGTTCGCCCTGATAGACATGTGCCATATAGGCACCTAAAGGTTTGACGAGGAACAGGAGGACTACAAAATATACCCCGATCTGGATTAAGCTGAATGCGGTCATTTAAACCATTCCGGTTTAAGCAAAGCTATAAACAGGTAAATGAACAATGCCAGGCACAGCAGGCTGGAGATAATCGAAAGAGTATCCATATAATCACTATAGACGCGAAACGGACCCCAACAACACTATGCTGAAAAAGAAAAACAACGTACTCAAACAAATAAAAACAAGGTCAAACAATATCACGTCCTGGCCATATGATTTCGGTCATTTCAGCGCATACTTCATCAATCAGCCATTATTATACAACCGGTGTCAATCCAGCAATTTGGTACACAGTTATTATTTAACTTCCGGCGTCCCCATCTGCTATACTTCTCTTTCTCATTTTTAACATGGATAATCTGAGCTTTTTCAGGCGTTACATTGTGCCCTGTCTAGCCGGTTTCCTGCAGTCGACTTTCCTGTGGGCCATCTTGACCTACATCACTATCTACTGGGTGGACATGGGCTACAGCCACCTGCAGGTGGGGATATTGATTGCTGTTTTCCCGCTGGTGTCCCTCCTCCTGATGATACCGTTCGGACTGTTCGTCGACCGCATCTCGCCCAAAAAACTGGTTATAGCCAGCCAGTTTATCTTCGCGCTGAGCATTGCGGGGCTGATGATGACGCAGGATTTCTGGGCGACCATGCTGCTGCTGGCGGTAGGCGGCGCGGGCAACGCGCTTTTCAACAACGCGCTCCCCTCGCTTTTTTATAAGACCCTGGGCAGCAGCATACGCGGCTTCAAGCTTGGATTCTTTACCGCAGGCATACTGCTTGGATACGGCCTGGGCTCACTGCTGGGCGGCTATATATACACGGACTACGATATGAACGCCATCTTCCTGTTCTCGCTGGTGGGGACGGTGCCCATGGTACTTTTGGGCCTGTGGATGGCGGACGTCCCCGGCACGCGGATTAAGATCAGCGACTACCGGGCCGACCTGTCCAGCAAGTCGGTGCTCATCTTTGTCATCCTGGTATTCGCCTTCTCCCTGCACGCGGGGGCCGAGCAATCCAGCTTCAGCCTCTTCCTGAACAAGGATATCAAGCTGGATATGGAATCGGTGGGGTGGCTGTTCTTCATCCATGCCAACGTCATGGCTGTGCTTTCCGTCATCAGCGGGTACTACGGTGACCGCGTCAACGCACGTAAAAAGGGGCTGGCCGCCCTTTTTTACATCGGCATCGCTGTTTCGGGCCTGACCAATATCATGCTGATGTTCACTACCAACTTCGGCAACGTCCTGGCCACACGCCTTACCCATGCCGTGGGAGACAGCCTGACGCTGGTGACGCGCAGCCTGATCGTCTCCAATCTCTTTATCACAACCCGCATGGGAGGTAACCTGGCCACCATCCAGACCACCATAACCCTGGGTATGCTTTGCGGTGCTATCATCAGCGGCGCTGTCCCGGGATATTCATCGGGATTCGTCATCGCCGGCGCCGCGGCTGTCCTCGCAGTCATCTATGCGCTAATAGCCAAGCCTGAATTCTGACCCTGTTTTGAGTTAGAATATAGACAACACAGCTTCCGGGGGGATGCAGAATGCCGGCTAACCTGACGCCGCAGTATTTTGAAGCGGAGAGGCGCTTCAAGAGCGCGACCACGTCTGAGGAGAAGATCCAGGCGCTCGAAGCCATGCTGGCCGTGATGCCCAAGCATAAGGGGACGGATCACCTTCAGGCCGACCTGCGGCGCAAGATCGCTAAAGTCAGCGAAGAGGCCGAGAAAAAATCAGCTACCAGCCACAGGAATTTCAATATCCGCAGGGAGGGGGCGGGACAGGTGGCGCTGATCGGATTGCCCAATACCGGTAAGTCACTGCTTCTGGCCTCCCTGACCAGCGTCAAGCCCGAGGTCGCCGATTATTCTTTCACCACAAAGTCGCCAAACGTGGGCATGATGCCCTTTGAGAATATCCAGATACAGCTGGTGGACATGCCTGCCATAAACATGGAAGAGTCACGCGTCTGGTCCAATACTGTGCTGCGCAACGCAGATTTATTGGCCATCGTGGTGGACCTCACCAGCAATCCCGTCGGGCAGGCCGAGGACACGCTGCGGAGATTGGAGGAGATATCCGTCGTGCCGCGCAGGGCCGGTGTGGACTACAGCGCCACCGGCCTGCGGGACCGATGCTCATTTATCATAGGCAATGTGGGCGACCTGGATATTGATGACGAAGGGATAAAGGCTATAGATGCCAGGTTCAGCGGTTGGCTGGACGCGATCAGGGTATCGGCCGCGGAGAAGCAGAACCTGGAGGAGCTCAAGCGGCAGATCTTCTCGCGTCTCCAGATCATGCGCGTGCACACCAAGTCGCCCGGCGTCAAGGCGGACCTGACCGACCCGGTGATACTGCCAACGGGCGCGACTGTCAGGGAGGCAGCTGAGGCCGTGCACAAGGATTTCAAGTCGGGGCTACGCTATGCCGTGATCTGGGGCTCCGGTAAGTTCGATGGCCAGCGGGTGGGGCCCGAACACGTACTGCGCGACAATGATATTATCGAGCTGCACGTATAAGCTATGGCCACGGCTTTAAGGTATAATTCTGATAAATAATGGTCACCCTCAGGAAAAGAGTCAACGACCTTAAAAAGGACAGGGAGCATGGGGCGGGATGGCTGACGGAGCGGGCGCTGGAGATACTTCGCGAGGCAGCTTCACTGGACCAGGCTGCCAGCGCGGACAAATTCCTGGCATCGCTTGCCGGTGTCATCACTGCACTGTTAGAGGCACGCCCCTCCATGGTTTCCATCGCCAACTATGCCCTCTATTACCGGGATGAGCTGGCTTCGGCCGCTCTGACCTCCAGGTCACCTCAGCGCCTGAAAAAGGCGGCCTTCAGCATTGCAGACCGCCTGATAAAATTACATCAGAAATCCACCGCTGCTGCGTCCCGCAACGCGGCCAGGCTTGTCACCCGGCGCAGCATCGTCATGACCAGCAGCTACAGCTCGGCGGTCTGCAATGCTCTCGAGATCGCAAGGAAAGGGGGCAGGGACTTCAAAGTACTGGCCGTCGAGTCGCGCCATAGAAAGATATCCTACGGTGAATTGACACTCAGACGCCTGCAGCAGTCCGGCATCAGCGGCAAAATAGTGCCAGATTCGCAGTTAGGCTGGCAAGCTGCCCGCGCGGACCTCATGCTATGCGGGGCCGACAGTGTCTCGCTGCGTGGCTGGCTGATAAACGGTACACCCTCGCTGGAACTGGCACAGATGGCGCTACGCAGGGGGCGTCCCTTCTACGCCGTGTGCGAGATATCCAAAATCGATGCCCGCGGGCTGACAGCCGGCCTGCGTGAGGCTGAACCGGGCTTAGACCTGTTGCCGCTTGAACTGTTCTCGGGACTGGTCACGGAAAGGGGAATCCTGCAGCCCGAGGATATATACAAATTCACCGTCGGGGACATTATGGGGAGCGCGGGTGAACGCCCTCGTTGACACGCACGCCCACCTCGACGAGATGGAGGACTGCAGTTCCATCATCGAAAGAGCGAGGTTGGCGGGCGTGGCGGGCATCATCGCAGTGGGGCAGGATTTAAGCTCGAACAAAAAGACCCTGGAACTGGCCACTGACTATTTGGGGTATGTTTACCCTGCACTCGGCCTCCACCCGTGGGCCATCGGCAGTCTGAATACAAAGCAGCTTGAAGAGAATATTAATTTCATTGCGGACAACCTGATCAGGGCCGTCGCGCTGGGCGAGGTCGGTCTGGACTACGACAAGCGGGTTCTGAAAGGAGCAAGCAGGGAGATGCAGAAGGAGGTGTTGCGGCGCCTGTTGGCGCTGGCACTCCGCTACGATAAGCCGGTCTCCCTGCACAGCCGCTACGCCTGGAAGGATGCGCTGACAGAAGTTAAAGCTGCCGGGATAACGAAATTGGTCTTCCACTGGTATACCGGCTTCTCCAGCACCCTGGCGGAACTGATCGAAGCCGGATACTATATCTCGGCCACGCCGGCTGCCGAGTATCATGACGAGCACCGGCGCGCCGTCAGGGAAGTCCCGGTTGAAAGGCTGCTCCTGGAGACCGATTGCCCGGTTTATTACGGCAGGGAGCAACGCTACCGATCGCAGCCGTCCGATGTTGTACGCAGCTTAAAGGCTGCTGCGCAGACCAAAAGCATGGAGGGAAACGCTTTAGCCGGCATCACCACGGCCAACGCCGCCCGGCTTTTCGGCATACCAGCTGAAATATCATCGCAAAGCTAGAGTCCGTGCTTCTTCCACCTGGGCTTTTTCTTGTCGATGAAAGACTGCGCACCGCTGGCGTGTTTATCTTGTCTCATAAACATCGAGGCCGCCATCTCGGCCTCAACCCGCAGTCCCTCATCCAGCGGGCGCCCCCATCCGCGCAGGCAGGATTCCTTGTCAGCCCTGATCGCGCCCTGGGGCAATTGGCAGATGGCCAGCGCCAGCTCGCGCGCGCGTTGCATCAGCTTCGCGGCCGGAACGACTTCGGTCACCAGCCCGATCCTGAGAGCCTCCCTGGCATCGATGCGGCGGCCCGTGATGATAAGCTCCAGGGCACGTGAGAATCCCACGATAAGGGGCAGCCGTTGAGTACCGCCGTCAGCAAGGACGATGTTCCAGCGCCTCTCGAGGCAGCCGAACTCGGCGTGGGCAGCAGCGATACGGATATCGAGTGTGCAGGCCGTCTCGAGGCCGGCAGCAAAGCAATAGCCGTTGATAGCGCCGATGGTCGGCTTGAAGATATCAAGACGCCGCGTATAGCCGCAAGGTCCGGCGGAATTGTAAACATGGACCCGGTAACTGTCGTAGTCAATGGGACCGGTCAGGGCGGCCGCCTCGCTCAGGTCCCAGCCCGCACTGAATGCTTTCTCCCCCGCGCCTGTCATAATAGCTACAAACGCATCGTCATCGTCCCGGAACCTCTGCCAGGCGTGGTGTAGCTCTTCAGCGGTCGCCGCGCTCAGACAATTGTGCACATGCGGCCGATTGAGAGTGATGGTCACCACATGATCATCCTTGTCATAGAGAATATTTTTATACTTCATCTTGCCTCCCTTTGATATTTCATTCATATAATGCACAGGTTCAGATCGTTTTCATATGATATCACACGCCGGACACAATCCCGCCAGTATCGACACAGGTTACCTCCAATTATTTCTGCGCATTAATACAGATATATAATATAATATAAAGTTATGTGCTTTAGACTGATGCGAGAAGACATACGCGCCGCCATGGAGCGCGATCCTGCGGCGCGCAGCGGCTGGGAGGTTTTTTTTCTCTACCCCGGACTTCACGCGCTATGGTGGCACCGGGTGGCCAATTTCTTCTACAGGCATAAATGCTACTTCACTGCACGCCTTATCTCACAGGTCAACCGCTTTTTCACGCAGATCGAGATACACCCGGGGGCTACCATAGGCCGGCGTTTCTTTATCGATCACGGCGCAGGAGTGGTCATCGGCGAGACCTCCGAAATCGGGGATGATGTCCTCATGTACCAGGGCGTGGTGCTTGGGGGTACTACCCTTTATAAAAAGAAGAGGCACCCTACGATCGGCAATAATGTCGTCATCGGCTCCCGGGCCATCGTCCTGGGAGCCATAACGGTGGGAGAAGGCGCCAGGATAGGCTCCGGATCGGTAGTGATCAAATCGGTTCCCCCCGGGTCAACCGTGGTCGGCGTACCCGGCCGCATCGTTGAAGAAAACCGGGACCACGGCATCGACCTGGATCACCATCTCCTGCCCGACCCGGTGGCCGAGGCCATCCGGTTGGTGCTGGCGGAGCACGATAAACTGTATGAACGTATACAGCGGCTGGAGGGCGCGGCCGGCCTGGTCCCGCCCGAAGATGATCTCAAACAGGCTGAATCCAAGGTCAAACGAGAGTTCGGCGAAAGCTACGAGATATAAACATATACCGCGCCATCGCTCACACCCAGGTGAACATAATTTCTTTTTGTTTGCCCATCGAATTTAAACAGGTTAAAATTAGTAAATTATTCAGCTATGAAGGCAATTATTCTAGTAGGCGGCGAGGGCACCCGGCTGCGGCCGCTGACCTATTCGGTAGTCAAACCTATGGTCCCTGTTGTCAACAGGCCATTCATAGAGCACGTTATCCGCAAGCTGGCCTTGCACGGGATCGATGAGATAGTGCTGGCCATGGGGTACAAGCCCGACTCGATTTACGCGTATTTCAAGGATGGCCGTGGACTGGACGTCAAACTGACCTACAGTCTGGAAGAGAAACCGCTGGGCACAGCCGGCGCCATAAAGAACGCAGGGGGGCATGTTGACAACACATTCTTTGTGCTCAACGGCGACTGCTTTTCGGACATCGATTATTCTGATATGCTCAACCAGCACATGCGCAATAAAGCCATGGCAACCATTGCATTGACACACGTGGATGATCCCACCAGGTTCGGGGTTGTCGAAACAGATGCCAGCAGGCGTGTGTTGCGTTTCATAGAGAAACCGGCCTGGCAGGACGTCACCAGCCATTGGATCAATGCCGGAGTCTATATACTCGAACCTGCGGTGCTGGATTATATACCGGACAACCAGTTTTATATGTTCGAGAACGGTGTATTCCCTCGCATGCTGGAGAGGGGTGAGCCGTTTTATGCCTATCGCAGTCAGGCATACTGGATTGATATGGGCACACCCGAGCAATACCACCGCATTAACAGCGATTTACTGCAGGGCAAATGCACTTCCCCTCTGCACGTAGCCCGGGACCTAATCATCGCAGAAGGATGTGAGATTCACGCTTCGGCCCGTTTAACCGGCCCGGTCATACTGGCGGGCGGCTGCACGGTGGGCGCAGATGTCCGCATCACAGGCCCGGCGGTTATCGGCCGCAGCTGCCGGATATCCAGGAGCGCAGTCATCGAGAATTCCCTGCTCTGGGACGATATTACAGTAGGAGAGGGTGCGATCATTATTGACAGCATTATTGCCAGCGGTGCTAAGATAGATAAAAGGCAGCGCCTGGAAGGGCTGACTATTAATCATCAGGCGCCCGCCGGCCCCTCAATATAATAATCAACTACATTGGAGGCGAGATGGCTGACAATATAAAAACCGTGAGCGAAAAGGATTTCAAGGCCAACGTGCTTGACGCGGCACGGCCGGTGCTGGTGGATTTCTGGGCGGTGTGGTGCGGGCCATGCAAAATGATCGCGCCTCTCGTAGACGAGCTTGCCGGCGAATACAAGGATAGGATGGATTTCGCCAAGGTCAACGTGGACGAGGCGCCCAAGGTGGCCTCCAGTTACAATGTGATGAGCATACCCACGCTTATCGTTTTCAAGGGAGGAAAGCCTTTCGAGCAGGTGGTGGGCTACCGCCCCAAGAAGGACATCCAGAAACTTCTAGATAAGGCCTTAGCGTAGTAGTGAACCAATTAAGCGACGTCACCTATTGGACAGCTTTCATTGCAGGCTTGCTGTCTTTTTTTTCGCCCTGTGTACTACCGCTGGTCCCTGCCTACCTGGCCAACCTGGCGGGCGAGTCGGCCATAGACATCGGCGGCAGCCGCAGGGTGTGGCCCACGCTGCTGCACAGCGTCGCCTTTGTGCTGGGCTTCTCGATCCTCTTTATCCTGATGGGAGCATCGGCCGGCCTGATCGGCGCTTCTATCATCGCATACTCCGACATCCTGCGGCTTGTCTCCGGCATGTTCGTTATTATCTTCGGCGTCTTCCTTATCGCCGCCTATAAAATCCCCTGGCTCAACTATGAGAAACGCCTGCACATGAAGGGGGCACGCAATCCCGGGTACATCAGGTCACTTATGATTGGGGCGGCCTTTGCGGTGGGATGGACACCCTGCATAGGACCCATCCTCGGTTCGATACTCTTTATAGCATCTTATACCGGTGAGACCATCAAAGGCGCCGCGCTGCTGGCCGTATATTCGATGGGTATGGGCATACCATTCCTGCTCATCGGCCTGGCCTGGAGCTACATAATGCCTTTCTGGAGCGGCATCAACCGCCACCTCGGCCTCATTTCTATTATCAGCGGCCTACTGCTTATAATAGTCGGTATATTGATGCTGACCAACCAACTGACCTGGCTGAGCCGGTTTGCAACCTGAATACGTTATAACAGGAGAAAGGTGACCATGAAATTCATACTCCCGATTCTTCTCACAGCTCTCATTTTCGCTGCCATGCTGGCCGGATGCGGGACGCCCGTACAGTCCTGCCCTAAAATCGGCGACAAAGCGTTCGACTTTACCCTGCCGGGGATAACCGGAAAAAACGTGAGCTTGAGCGACTATGCCGGTAAACCGGTCGTAATCAACACCTGGTCGACAAGCTGCATTGAATGCAAAAAGGAGATGCCCTATTTTAAAAAAATGGTCGAACAGTATGGGCCCAAGGGCCTGGTCTTCCTGTCCATAAATACCTCGGACAGCATTGACACAACAAGGGACTACCTAAATAAAAATAAGTACGACTTCATAACTCTGATTGATAAGAAATGGGTCATTTACAAGCAATTTTGCTGTCCAAGAAGCCTTGACCCTAATACATTTTTCATCGGGACTGACGGCACGATCAAATTGATTAGGCCAGGTAGTTTTGCCAGCGAGGATGAACTTCTTAGCGAAGTTCAAAAATTTATGCCCTGATTCGGTTCGGGGTCACAGTATAGAATTATGAAAAAAATAGAAACGCCGCAGTTCTTATGGATACTATGCGGTTTGATAATCATATCCCTTGCAACGATCGCAGTCATCGACCGGGTTAGCCATCCCGGCACGCAGCCTGCAATCGCACTGTCGCAGGCTGTCTCGCCTGATCTCTCACCCGTAAAAGTCGGGACACGGATAGGCCTCGCCGCACCCGATTTCACCCTTCCCACCACCGGTGAAAAGGAGTTTAAACTCAGCGATTACCGGGGCAGGAATGTAATACTGAACTTCTGGGCCACCTGGTGCGGCCCCTGCCGTTACGAGGTGCCAGCATTCAAAGCGTTGCATGATAAATTTGATGACAGCAGCACCGCCATAGTCGCCGTAAATACTCTGGACAATCCTGACAGCGCGGCGTCCTATGCCAGGGACAACGGCCTCAATTTCATTATTCCCCTCGATCCACGAGGCGTTGTATCGGACCTTTATAATATCAGGGGGATGCCTACGACCTTCTTTATCAATGATCAGGGCATTATCACATCCATCAAAATCGGACCCTTTATTAACCTTGAGGAGATTGAGGAACGACTGAACTCTTTCAAGTAAAGCTGACCTGTTTTAAAAATTCGGTTATAATATGTCAAATATGGTGATATCAAATGCCTGATAGTAACAGTACGTTAAAGAAACTTGACCTGGACAAATGCCGCGATGAGCTGGCGCTACTACAAACCCGCTTCAACGTCGGGGAGATCGACAGCACTGTATTCGACTCTGAGAGCAAGATCCTGCTCAACAGGATCAACATGCTTGAAAAGGAAGTAAACAGCATACCCCTGTCCGTCAGCGATAAGCTAAAAAAGCACAGGGTGCTCATAGTAATCATCGCGGCTGTTGCCATTGGTTTACTGCTATGCACTGCTGTAGTGCTGCTGGTGCCGAGGCAGGGCACGGGCGTGGGCAATATTGCCCCTGATTTCGTCATGCAGCTTAATGACGATAGCAGCACGGCACTCAGCTCTTTCCGCGGCAAGAATGTAATCCTGGCCTTCTGGGACAGGGATTTCTGGGACGCCCATTTCTTTGACATCAACGGCGTGACGCGAAAGCTTTACACGCCGAATAAGCTCAATGAACTTTACCACAAATATCCCCCCGGCGAGTTGACTATTGTTGCCATTGCCTCCGGGGCCAGCAACAGTGAGATAGACAACCTTGTAAGAGAATATGATATAAGTTTCCCGGTTATCAGCGACACGTCGGGCAAGCTTCGATCAAGCTATAAGATATCGTATGAGCCCACAAGCGTTTTCCTGGATAAGAACGGGGTAATCAGGGCCAGGGTGGAGGGCCCCATCATGTCCCTATCCGATTATGAGCAGCTCATCCACGCCATTGGTAGCGGCGGCACTGTTAATGCGCCAAAACCGCCCATAGCGGACGTAATCATTCAGTCGAACAATGAGAAAAACGCCATGGTGACCTGGAGCACTGCCCTGCCAACCACCACACAGGTCGATATAGACGGTAAGAATATTCAAACGATGATAACGCCGGCTCCGGTCACCCTGCACTCGCTAAATATCAATGACCTGTCTCCAAACACCTCTTATCATATCAGGATCCTATATAATGTGGACAATATCAACATTTCAGAGCATTCCTTCAGTGCACTGGCCGAGACAGTAGTCTCGAAACGTTTTCTGGCAACCACTTCGAGTACAGATTCGAGCTACCCTGAGATATCCGGAGCCGGGACCAGTTTGGTTACAGATTCATCCATACTGGTAACCTGGAAGACTGACGAACCTGCCGGCGGTGATGTTGATTTCGGCACTGGCAAGGACATCCAGAATACGGTGTCCCAGGGTAACAACCTGACCATCTGGCATACGGTCAAGCTTGACGGCCTGACGCCGGATACCGAGTATTACCTGAAGCTGAGATCAAAGGACGCCAGTGGCAAGGAGGCTTCGCAGGACCTGCCTTCGATTAAGACGCTGAGCATGGTAGAGACAGCACCTCAGGTGGGCAAGCGGGCTCCTGATTTTACGCTCACTTCACAGGACGGCACGCAGTACACGCTCAGCCAGTTCCAGGGCCGCAAAGTGATGCTCAATTTCTGGCTGGAGGGCTGCCGCGCCTGCGAACTGGAGATGCCACTAATCCAATCGGCCTATGACAAATACGGGCGGGACGAGCTGTCTGTCCTGGCGGTCAACGTGCGCGGAGACACCGACAAGGTAAGGTTCTACGTGGCCAACGAGAAGCTCACGTTCCCCGTGCTGATGGACAGCGAAGGCGAGGTGGACAGCATTTACAGGGGGCCGGCCTTCCCCACCACCTATCTTATAGATTCCGCCGGCATCATCCGAGAAATTAAGTCCGAACGTTTCCAAACCCTCAGCGAGATCGATGATGCCCTGGCCAAATTAGACTGCTGCAAGTAGCCCTACTTTTACGGTTGCGGGGTCACTGATATGGGTAACAGAAGCCGTTATATCAAATGGTTGATAGTCCTTGTTTTCCTCTTTGCCTTCGGCACAGCCGGCTATATGATCATTGAGCACTGGGATTTCTTTGATTCCTTTTACATGACGATCATCACCATTGCCACGCTCGGGGGCGAAATACACCCCCTCACTGATGCCGGCCGTATCTTTACCATCTTCCTCACGCTGCTAGGAGTAGGAACCGTCATTTATATTCTTACCAGCATTGTGCAGGCGACACTGGATACTGAGTTAGGTTCGTTCAGGAGGTCCCGTATGGAAGCCAGGATCAGGAAGCTCGACAACCACTTTGTGCTGTGCGGCTACGGCCGCGTTGGTGAAGCTATTGCCAACACTCTCAAACAGCAAAAATCTGACTTTGTGGTCATCGACCACAGTTTAAACAGCTATAACCGGGCAATCCAGGATGGCTGCCTGTGCATAATGGACGATGCAACAAACCACGATGTACTCATACGCGCCGGCGTCGATAAGGCTAAAGGCCTGATTACCGCTTTTGGAGAGGATGCTTATAACACCTATGCTGTGCTGACCGCACGCGAGATCAATCCCATGCTCACCATCATCGGACGCGCCAACAACAACGATGCAGTGCGAAGGCTTAAGCAGGCCGGCGCTACTCACATAATCCTGCCCGAGGTAATCGGAGGCCAGCAGATGGCGCGCCTGGCCTTGAGACCTGCCACGGTGCAGTTCATCGAGACGATCCTGGCCGGTAAACAGGGCGAATACCTTGTTGAGGAAGTCTACATCAATGAGAATTCCACCCTTGTCGGTAACAGCATAAAGGACATCGAGGAAAAATTCTCCGGCGTGCGTATCCTGGCCATCAAGGAGAAGGACGGCGACATAATCATTAATCCCAGTTTAACCACAGCGGTTGAAGTGGGGGGAAGCCTGACGGCTTTCGGCACCATGGAACAACTACAGGCGGTTGAAGGCTGCTGCTCATTCAGCCGTGATAGCAGGGGCCGTATAGTCCCCGACCTATAGACCTCGGCCTCCAGTACCCCGATGAATTAAACATGATCAGGAAATGGAGGTGCCATTGATCGCGATCTATATCTTAGTTATAATCCTGGCTTTGATAATAATATGGCAGATACTTATCAGGCTGGTAAGAAGGTTTGCTAAATTTCCGGCACCCGCCTTTATCGGCAGGTTTCTGGATTCAGGCTTTAGACAAAGGCTGCAGCCGCCACAACGCATCATGGCCGACAGCGGCATCAAGGTAGGGATGAAAATACTCGAAGTCGGCTGCGGCAGCGGGGCTTTCACTATAGCTGCCGCGCGCGCTACCGGGCCAACCGGCAGGATCTATGCGCTGGATATCGAGGAGGACATGCTCAAGCACCTCGAGCGCAAGCTGGCCAGGCCGGAAAACTGCGATATCAGCAACATAGAACTGGTAAATAAAAGCGCCTATGAATTGCCATTTGATGACAACTCAATCGACCTGGTCTTCATGGTGACCGTATTCCAGGAAATACCGGACAAAAAGCGTGCACTGAAGGAAATCCAGCGTGTGCTCAAGCCGTCTGGTATCCTGACCATATCAGAGTGGCTGCCGGATCCTGATTATCCCTGGAAATCCACTACCCTGCGCCAGTTGGAAAAAGAGGGGTTCATATTTGAGAGATTTTCTGGCAACCTCTGGAGCTATACTGTAAGATTTAGCAGGCCGTAACCGAATTTATTTTTCTTCAGAAGGACTTGATAATGAGTTTGCGCACTAAAAAAATACTGCTCTTCATACTGCTTACATTCTTCATCGATTGGTCGATGGTATACCTCTATCTCGCTCTGGGAGGCAAGATCGACAGCCTCGGCATCATGCTGCTGGGCATGGCCTACATGTTCGTGCCCATGATCGTGACCATCTTCCTACAGAAGGCTATTTTCAAGCAGCCGCTGGCCGGGCCTATGGGCATCTCCTTCAAGGTCAACCGATGGTTCTTTGTTGCCTGGTTCCTACCTCCCATAATCGCATTTGCAGTGATGGGGGTCAGCTTGCTTTTGCCGGGTGTAACATTTACACCCGATATGTCGGGCTTCATAGACTCGCTGGCATCCGCCATCGATCCACAGCAGATGGAGCAGGCCCGGGAACAGTTGGCATCCATGCCGGTGCACCCGGTATGGCTGATAGTGATATTGGCCCTCATCTCTGGCACTACCACCAACGCCATACTGGGATTCGGAGAGGAGTTGGGCTGGCGCGGTTTCCTATTGAAAGAACTGTCGTTCATGGGCTTCTGGAAATCCTCGGCACTGATCGGGTTCATCTGGGGAGTCTGGCACGCACCGCTCATCCTGCTGGGGCTAAACTATCCTCAGAATCCCCAGCTCGGCGTGCTGCTGATGACGGCCTGGACGATACTGCTGGCGCCTCTTTTCAGCTATATCCGTATTAAGTCGCGCTCCGTGATCGCCGCGGCCATCTTCCACGGCACTATCAACGCCGTTCCCGGCCTGGCTATCATTTTAATCTCCGGTGGTAATGACCTCACGGTCGGGCTGACCGGCCTGGCAGGATTCATCGTCTTCGCACTGGCGGACATATTGCTCTGGATTTACGACCGTTTCATCACCAGGGAAAAGGCGGGCGACATATTGAAACTGATGTTTGTGGAGCCTGAATGCGGGCCGATGGTTTGATTGAGCGCCTGCCCCCGGCACTCCTCAGACTGACCTTAGCTGCCGGCAAGCTTGCAGATAAATCAGGAATAAGAGCCTACCTGGTGGGTGGCATCGTGCGTGACCTCATGCTGGGCCGCCCTTCTACAGACATCGATATAATGACCGTGGGCGACGCAGTCCGGCTGGCACAGCAAATGGCGGAGAAACTGGGCGCACGACTGACCATCCACAGGGAATTTGGCACGGCAACCCTTAAAATCGACGGCTTCAGCGTGGACCTGGCCACCTGCCGCAGCGAGACCTACCGGCATCCGGGCGCACTTCCCGTGGTCAATCCCGGCAGCATGCAGGACGACCTCCAGCGCAGGGATTTCACGATAAACACCATGGCTGTATGCATCACCTCTCCGAACCGGGGCGCCCTGACCGACCTTTTCAGAGGTCGGCAGGACTTGGAAAGGGGTCTGATACGCGTCCTGCACGATAAAAGCTTTCAGGACGATGCCACTCGCATGATGCGGGCGGTGCGCTACGAACAAAGGCTGGGCTTCAAGCTTGAGAGCAGCACATCAAAGCTATTAAGGCACAGCCTGGATATGCTGGATACAATCAGCGGCGACCGGTTAAGAAACGAGCTGGCTCTCTGGCTGGGTGAAGACTATTGTTACAAGATTCTGCGCCGGGCCGGCCGGCTCGGCATCCTGGCTAAACTTCACCCCACCCTCGCATGGGATCGCACAATGAGCACGGCCTTCAGATGGGCGGCGGCCGGGGATGGCGCGGCAATTTCTCGGCTGTACTTCTGCCTGCTCGTTTATAACCTGGACGAGGAGGATCTGTATGAACTGCTGGGGCGGCTCAACCTTACCGGCAGCCTCCTAGACCTGCTCAGCCACCAGTCCCTGGAGCTCAAGGGTAAATGTGAAGAGCTGGACAAGCCGGCCATCAAACGATCGGCGATCTATTTCATGCTGAAGGAATACGACACGACAGCGGTCCAGGCCAACCATCATTACGCCAAGGCTCCTGCCCTGCGCCGGAACCTCAGGCTGTACCTGGACAGGCTGCGTTACGTTAAAACGTCCCTGGGCGGCAACGAACTGCTGACTCTGGGCGTCAGGCAGGGGCCGCAAGTGGGAATAGCCCTGAAAAAACTGCTGGCTGCCAGACTGGACGGGACTGTCATGTCAAAATCCGACGAGGTGAGCCTGGTTCGCCGGATGGCCGGCCTTTAAAAACGCCAGGCCGGCAATAACAGCAACAACTGGTGTCCGATACTGCATACAACTATAGCCCGCGGCACCTTGCCGCACCAGGCAGCCAATAGAAATTTCCACCATTTTATCTTGAGCGCCCCGGCAGCCAGTCCCACCAGGTCGAAGAGCACGACGGGCACGAGGGCTACTCCGAAAATAGCCCAGACACCATAGCGGTCCATCCAGCGCACTGCCTTTTGGTAGGCCGGCATGTGTTCATCGACTATTATCTTTTCGCCTGCATACCCCACCCAATACGCCGTCATCTCGCCGATGGCATCTCCTGTGCCGGCGGCAATTCCCACCAGAACCGGGTCCCAGACGGTAGCAGCGGCGAGCACGATAGCTGTTCCTGGCGTGGGAATAAAGATTGTACAGCTGCTGAGCAAGCTGACGGCAAAAACCACTATATAGGCCAGCCAGCCGTAGCTTTGCAGAGCAAGGCTGAAGCTGTCCTTGAATTGGAAAAGCAGTAAAGAGATGGCAGCCGAAAGGGCGATCATGCCCAGCAGGAGCAGCCCCTCTTTGAGCCACTTCATCTTGATGCCGGCAAGCTTACCGCCTTCAGCAGCCAAGTTCTTCCCTTCCTACTGACGTCGCGATATACGACTCCAACCCACCGGCCAGAAGATTGGCATGAATAGTGGACGCCTTCATTTCATCGTGTACCAGCGTGAAAAGCACCGGTCCGGACCCTGCCAGATGGACCTCGGTCGCCCCCGCCCGGCGGAACTCCTGCATATATTTGTCCAGGCCCGGGAAAGCATCGGGGGCCACTTTTTCAAAAGCGTTATAGATCGGTCCCGGCTTTATTTCACCCCGGCGCTCAAACTGTTCTCTCATGGCTGTCGAGAGGCCACCGGAAGTATAATGACCGGATTTTATAAGGCTGTAAAGCCTGGCGGTCTTGCCGAATGCTACAGCCAACCCAGGCCGGAGTAAAACGAACCACGCCTGCTCAAGGTCGGGCAGCGGCGTGACACGTTCGCCCCTGCCCTCAACCAGGCAGGTGCCCCCGTAGATAAAAAAAGGTACATCGGAGCCAAGGTCGGCCCCGATTGCAGCCATCTGCCCCATAGTCAGTTCGAGTTGCCAGAGCTTGTTTAGACCACGCAGCACAGCTGCGGCATCGCTGCTTCCACCACCCAACCCAGCTCCTACGGGAATATGTTTCTCCAATCCAATAATCACCCCCCTGCTACATCCTGTAACTTCACCCAGCCTTTGAGCCGCCTTCATTGCAATGTCGGCATGGTCCGGAAGCCCCGGTAAGTTGGTATTCAAAGTTATATGGCCGGCAGGCTCCAGTGTTAACACGTCATGGAGGCTCACAGTCTGCAAGACGCTGGCGATCTCATGATAGCCGTCGGCGCGCCCGCCCAGTACCTCAAGCACCAGGTTAACCTTGGCAAAGGCCTTGAACCTCAGCACCGTCCACCTCTAGTCACCCAGTAAAGGGCAGACCATTCCGCCAGTGCGAGCGACCCCGGCCGCCTGCCTGAATCTAAGCCGGCCCTACGCAGCAGCTTATCTGCTTCCGTCGCTTCAACCTTAAGGCCGATTGCCAGTGAATTGCGTAGCTGTTTGCGGGGCGCCGCGAATCCGCAATGTACCAGGGCAAGGAAACCGTCGATGTCGGCTATATCCAGGGCCGGCTTCGTCAGCATGTTGAATTTGACGACGGCTGAATCCACCCTGGGCACGGGGTAAAATGAGTCTGCCGGCACTTTGAGCATTATCTCCGGATTACTGAAAAGTCTCATGCTGACAGCCAGGAAGCCCATCCTGCCTTCGGGCGCGGTGACCTCCCTGGCCACTTCCTCCTGCATCATAATAACCATGAGCGCCGGCCTGTTGGCTGCACGTGTGAAATAGCGCAGGATGGGGGAGGTGATGTAATAGGGGATATTGGCCACGACTTTATATGAGGAACCTCCAACGAGGTCATTCAACTCCTGTTTCAGGATATCCGCCTGGATGATCCTGACGTTACGGCAATTGTCCAGCTTTTTCCCGAGCTTTAGTACCAGTCCGGCGTCGAGCTCGACCGCTATGACGCGGCCGGCGCCGGCGGCGAGCTTCCCCGTAAGTGCTCCCAGACCGGGCCCCACCTCCAACACCGTATCCTCCGCATTCAAGCATGCAGCTTCGATAATGGCATCCTTTGCGGAATCATCAACCAGGAAGTTCTGCCCGAGGCTCTTGCGGGGCCTCAGCCCATGGCTTCTAAGCCGTTTATTGAACGTGCTACTGGGCACTCTGTTTTTGTGTGGCAACAGATTGCTGCCTGCTTTAAGAATAAGGGCCGTGCACCGGCTGTTGATACTGTCCTTCAGCTTACGTCCGCCAGCCAGCTCCGGCCAGGTGACCCTGCGTCACCCGGAGCTCACTATTTACCGCTGCTTCCTTCCGGACCTGACGGGGTTCATAGCCCTCCGCCGCGCAAGACCCAACCTTCAACACCGCTTAACAGCTGCAGTTCTGAAAAACAAAACCTCGAACCGGGATTCAGCCCCGCTATAGCGGATCTCGGGTACAGGGCACCGCTGGTTCCCCGCCTAGCACGGCCCAACTCAAATACTACAGTTTAACCGCTTTCTTTTCAAGATTAAACGCCCCAGGCTATTCTTGTCACCAGGAATCCGGGCAGCCCTTCTTTTTCCATCTTGGCCTGTGTGGACTCGATATCGTAGGCTATTCTGTAATGGTAGATGGCATGCTCCTCAGAGTCGTATAAGGCGTAGCTGGCGCTCGGATCGTGGTCCCTCGGCTGCCCAACACCCCCGGGATTGATGATCAAGCGCCTGTCCCCCAGCTTCAGTATGTCACCACTGCCCATATACCCCTCATTGACCAGTATTTCATCCTGTTCGAAAACGAAGGGGACATGCGTATGCCCAACTAGACAATATCTGGTGTCGAAGCACTTGAAATTATCGGATGCCGTAAAAGCGTGGGCGATATATTCCCAGAGCGGAAGCCTGGGGCTGCCATGGACCAGAGTAAAATCGTCCCTAACCAGCACCTCCGGCATCGCGAGTAAGAAATCCCGGTCTTCGCCGCTTAGCCGGCCGGAGGTCCAGCGGTTGGCCCGGGCAGCATCCGAGTTGAAATCACCGATATCTATTTTCCCGACCGCAGCCAGGTCGTGGTTTCCGCATACGCAGACCGGGTCAAGCGTCTTCAGCAGGCTGATGCAGGCCGAGGGGTCGGGGCCGTAGCCCACTACATCACCCAGACACCAGACATGGCCGAAGCCCCCGTGGTTATGTGCGTCCTCCAAAACTGCCTCGAAAGCCTCCAGGTTGCTGTGGATATCGGCGATGACGAGGTATTTCATGGAAGCCAAATTATATCATACAGGTCCCGGTCGACTATTTGTTTTAAACGTATTCAGCAGTGTATAGTAACAGCATGCCGATATACTATTTTGCTTATGCTTCTAACATGAACCGCAAACAGATGACCGAACGCTGCCCCGAGGCCAAGGCCAGGGCTTTAGCCACGCTACCCAATTTCAAGCTCGTTTTTACCGGCTACTCGCGCCTGCGCAAGGGCGCGGTGGCCACGATCAGGGGCTCACAGCGCGACAAGGTCATCGGAGCTGTTTACGAGATCAGCGAGGCCGGGCTGCGCAAGCTGGACAAACACGAAAATTACCCTGTCGACTATAAGCACCTGGACGTGCGGGTTTTCACGGACGGCGACGAGACTTTCGATGCAGTGACCTACATCAAAGCGAGGCAGGAGGAGGAAGGCAAGCCTTCACCTGAATACCTGGGAGGTATTCAACAGGGTTACCGGGACTGGGGCATTATCTGAAACGGCGGGCTAATTGCCCTCGGTGATAATCACCTCGTTCATCTTGTCGCCGTTAACCAGCTTCTTCAATACATCCATACCCTGTGTGAGCTGACCGAAAACCGTGTGCTTGCCGTTCAGGTGAGGCTGTGGCGTGTAGCAAATAAAGAACTGGCTGCCGTTGGTGTTGGGCCCCGAGTTGGCCATGGACAACGAACCTGCCTGGTGCGTACGGGAGCTGAACTCGTCCTGGAATTTATATCCCGGCCCGCCTGTGCCGTTGCCGCTGGGATCCCCACCCTGCGCCATGAAATCCGGGATAACGCGGTGAAAGGTCAATCCATTGTAAAAACCCTTGCGCGCCAGTGTAACGAAGTTGTTGACCGTGACCGGGGCATCCTGAGGGTAAAGCTCCAGTACCAGGTCTCCCCTGGCCGTCTTGATCAAAGCGGTATATTTCTTGTTTACGTCGATCGTCATGGGAACCGGTGAATTATAGCTTTTGGGTAGTTGTGCCGGCATTTTAATTACTCCTGTCATAGACAACGTTAGAATCAATCCTAACAACGCCAGGGCTATTATCACTGGAAGAATTATGGCTTTCTTTTTATACCAGGCCACTTTGGTTACCTTGTTTTTCTTAGCTCGTTTTTTTGACATATCGGATACCGTCGTCCTTTTTAACCTGAATTTTGTTGTCCCCTGGTCATAAACGGGGTGCTGCCGCAGGGCAGCACCCCAGGATGTCTATTTTTGAAGAACCAATATTCTACCAGCTTCCGAATACCGATGTGTAGCCCAGTGCCAGCCTTACCAGCATGTACCCCAGGAAGATGGCGCCCGATAGGAAGATCCACAGGCAAAGCATGCGCCAAAAAAGACCCCAGGCAAGTCCCCAGGTAGGCTTGACATCAAGTTGCCGGTGGTAATGGGCATCAGGGGCCACGGTAGGTGTCACTGCCTGCTGGGGCACGGCCATGCCTGTAACCATAGGGGCAGGTGCAGCTATGCCGGTTACGATAGGCATATGAGGGACCTGCCGCTGGCTACCACCCAGGTGTGCTCCGCAGGATACACAGAACTGCTGGTTAGCAGCATTCTGTGAGCCGCAATTCTGGCAAGTTACCATCTGCTGCATAGTTCACCGCCTGTGCTTTACTTTCCTGCATTATATACGCGGCGCAGCACTATAGCAAGATGGTTTGTTGTCAATATTTTTGCCAAATCTGCTAGGTTTAATCATGTCTACTCTTAGCTACCACCTGAACAAATAACAATGATGTTTGCTGCCCTGTAACGTATAATCTTAAATATTTTAAATAGTGGATGTGTTGCTCAATTACTATTATTTAGTGGTGGTATAACATGGATGATTGGGAAAGAAGCCTCGATAATCCCGAATATGCAACCTGGCGGGCTGCTGTATTTAACAGGAATAACGGGGAATGCCATATATAAAGCGCCGAGGCTGCAGCAATCGGTAGCTCAGATCTTTGACAAGGCATTCGCCAGTAAATATATGCCGACCGAGCACCCAACTGCTGACGCAACTCGTTACATAAACCGTAATCGTGTTACAAAGGCCTTTGATATTGTGTTGTAAATGTTGTCGCTGATTTTATTCGCATACTGGGACAGCTGTAAAGAAAACATCACTTACTATGCCTAAGATAGGCCCTGCCCCTGGTACAAGCCCTAAATCTGACAGTACTGCCACATTACGAACTTCAGTCTTGCCTCCGTTAGAAAAAATAGCAGTGATAACCTCATTTGTTGTGTAACTGGCTAAACCGCCTTCAACCGCAGTCATAATACCCTCACCCCCCAATCTCCCTTCTATGCCACCTTTCATCATAGAGGGGATCAAAGAAAGGTCTCCGTTCTGGGGGTAGACGTTAACTACTCCTCGTATAGCCGCTCCCAATGCATTACTAGCTATATTCTTACCAATTGATATGCCAACGTCCATCAATTCATTGCCGAAACCTCTCAAGCCGCACAATCCCATTGGATCAACCCAATTTGTTACATTGTTTTTCACGTAGCAGTATCTATTGAGGCTTTGTATTCCATAAGAGAATCCACCTAATGAATCCCGCATGATAAACCGCCCCACGCTTGGATCATAATATCTTGCCCTAAGGTAAACCAACCCGGTTTCTACATCCATTTGTTCACCGGTGAATCCGAAGCTACTTTCATTTGTGCCCATAGTCAGATATCGCTGCCCAAAAACACCGTAAAAGTAGCCTGCCTTTGTATTCCCCCTGCTATCAGCTATATTACGTACGCTGCCCAAGCCATCGAAATAGAAGTAGATCGGGTCGTCCTGCATGCTCACCACAGAGATTAAATCAATGCCTCTAAGATAAGTATTATTATTGGATCCATCAGTTTCAGTGAGAACCTGCGGTAGCCACCTACTAATGTCCCAAATATATTCAGTGACCCCGGTTTTATTGCCGGAAGTTACCGTTTGCTTAATGCGGTTGCCATCGCCATCGTATTCGTAATTTACAGAAATCCGTGGGCTCGGACCAGAAAATAAAGCAAGCATCTTATCCAGGAAGCCTGCCTGAATTTGCCCAGATATTACGCCGGCCTTTATCAGTCTATCGGTAGCATCATACATGTATGAAGCAAGCTCTACTTCATTTGCTTTCTTTCCAATGAGGTTGCCATTTAGGTCATATTGATAGTCCACATCGCCTGCTTTGAGAAGGTGGTCAGTCGAATCATAGACATAGTTAACAGTATCCTTATCACTACCTCTAGCAGTAGTCATGCTGGTTCTGTTACCCATAAGGTCATATCCATAGTCTACGGTCACATCAAAAGGATAGCTGACACTGATCAGGCGATACAATTTGTCGTACTCATAAGAAATATTTAAGTGATCAGTACCCGTAAGCTTACTTGCGGATGATTCCAAAGCCTTTTTCATGACGGGCTCCAGATTTTCCGCCACACTCGAGGGACCTGTGACTTCTGCGCCGAATTGCTCGGTAACTTTCACACGGTTGCCCACATGGTCAAGAATGTAGTCGAAACTGGAAATTAATTTTTGATTGTTGCTGTTAACTAACCTCACCAACCCGTTGGATTTATCATACCCAAACTCTGTACGAGTGCCGTTAGGATAATCTGCTCTAAGCAGGTTGCCATTAAGGTCATATCGGTAATTAGTGGACCTGTTTTCCTGATCGGTCACCTGGATCAATCTATTTGCAGCGTCATATTGATAGCTGACCGCTTTGCCATCAGGATATACAAGCCCGGTGCGATTCCCAAGCGCATCATACTTATAGGTTATTGTGTCATTGCCAGAGTTGGTAACTCGGGTAAGGCGGTTTAAGCTGTCATATCCATACTTGGTGGTGCCATGGCTATCAGTCATGCTCAACCGATTGCCCACGAGATCATAAGTGTACTTGACCATGGTGTTATCTGCATAGTCAATTTGGCTTAACCTGTTAAGAGCGTCATAGCTATAACGCGTGGATTTCCCGGCAGCATCGCTGGATGAAATTCTGTTTCCCATACCATCATAGCTGTAGTTGGTATTATTCCCCAAGGGATCAGTTACAGATTTCAGATGGTTAAACGCATCATAAGTATATTTTGTGATGTGACCGTTGGCATCATTCATGGCTGTCATGTTCCCGACAGCATCGTAAGTATATGTCACCATACCGCCAAGGGCGTCGGTAACTGTACTAAGTTGCCCTAATTCATTATAAGTATAGGCAGTGGCATTGCCGTTGGCATCAGTCTCCTTTATCACGCGACCGATTGCATCATAAGTATAAACAGTATCATTTCCTAAAGGATCAGTGCGTGTTTTCAGGTTGCCGTTGCTGTCGCAGGTATATTTAGTAATGCTAGCATTCGGATTGACCATCTCAATACGCTGGCCATTCTGGTCATAAGCATATGCAGTCGTGCTGCCTGTGGCGTTGACAACCCTGGTAAGGTTGCTGTTATTGTCATATTCCAGCGCTGTTTGGTTTCCCAGTGAATCTGTGATGCTGGTTAGATTGTCTCTCGTGTTATACGTTATCTTTGTAATATCACCAAGAGCATCCATAATTTGAGTGATGTTTCCTCTATCATCGTACTCATAACGTGTCGAGTACCCATTAGCATCAGTTATGCTGTTTATGTTGCCGTTTTTATCATAGGTATCTGTCGTGGTATTACCCAAAGCGTCTAACTTGCTTGTTTCATACCAGTGTTCGTTATAAGTGTATACAGTTTTCCGTCCAAGCGGGCCGATTTCTGTTGTTTGCTTATTACTTATATCGTATTCAAACCTGGTAACCGCACCCGAGGCATCTGCCTGTGTAATCACACGTCCCTGGAGATTGTATTCATTAGCCATAACCTGGTTACCTAAGGCATCGGTGATAGAGGTCATTTGATGATCTTTATCATAATTGTATTTCGTCTGATTACCCATTGGGTCAGTGTATTGAATCAGGTTACCCTGTAAATCGTAATCGTAATTCCAGGTGCGGCCCGACCAATCCTGAATCCGAATGATTCGCCCATTATTATCGTTAGTAACTGCAAGTATTCTCTTTGATGCGTCAACTATCTGAGAGAGATTATTGTTGTCAGCATATGTAAAGGTAATTGCATTGTCGTTTCCGTCGACTATGGCATTTAACCTGCCTTTAGTATCGATCACGTAAGACGTACCGTTTTTACGATCGATGCTATATGTCATATCATGTAGGTTCAATTTATCACTGATGCCATAAATTCGATTTAGATCCGGATCCTGAAGAAACTTATACATATCACGGCGACCATCTTGGTTCATTACTTCAATAGCGAATTCAGATAAATTTAGAGTCAAGTTGATGTTGTAGTTAAACGTCCAACCTATGCCAAATGGGCCATCGTAGTTATCGCCGCTATTATATGTCCGGGTAATTGTAAGTGGTAATCCGCGCCCGGAAATAAAAAGGTCCTGATGTTGATATAAATATCGCCCCGTCGCAAGATTAACAGGCTCTTTGGAGAAGGGCATACGGGTATCAGCACCATAAGGCTCGGTAGATGAGGATGATTTCGATCTCCCAAAGCCCTCGACGCCACCCGCACTAACCGAACTCGGAAAAACTAAATTGAGTTGAAAAGTAGTGACCAGCAAAATACATATAATGATGTACGTAATCCACTCGCCTCTGTTCGATTTCATATCTACCTCCTACTAACCCCTATCTATTAATAGGTATTTCGAAATTGATGATTGCCAAGGTGTTAAACAATAATACCAGGTTACTCACCGAAAGCGAGGTTGGCAGCCGTTTATAAGGTACGGATTGTTCAACTGAACCACAGTTAACCGCAAGTTGTGGGATGACCTGTGTAGTATGGCGATATACCTGATTTTCTGGAGCTTGGACGGATTACCCAACGCGACCAGGACAGTGAATATCAAATAATTTATGATGACAGAAATAACCTTACCGGATCGATGTAGAATCAAATCGTTCACTTTTTAATCCGATGAAGCCCAACCTAAGAACTATGTGGATTTATGAGCAGGCGATAAATTTTTCATATCTTATACGCTCTATGCTTTGCTGTCAAGTATATTCACATTGAACTCATCTTGTGTTGAATAGTATTGTGTTATTGAATGATGCTAACAGTCACAGTAAATTATTAATAATCGCGCTTGCTCCTTGAGTTATTTTAATATTGAGATATTAATTGGATTGCATTATCAAAAGTCATATCAGTGGATGCATGGATTGGTGCCGTCTGAATAATTGACAAAAGCACCGTGTCAGGATCCAGTTTATTAATAAATATCCTAGAGTAGCTCACAGATTAAATCCTGATTATATGTCATGGCACAACCAACTCCTGTAGCATGAGCCTGTGTTATAATCACGGCATGCGCATAGCTGAAATTGGCGAATTCGGGCTTATCTCAAAAATAGCCGCTCTTATCGATGAAAAAGGCGATAGGCAATCACGGGCCCGCAGGGATTTGCTGCTCGGCATCGGCGATGACGCGGCTGCCTGGAAATGCCCCGGCGGAATCGAGCTTATCACCACGGATATACTTGTAGAAGAGGTACACTTCGATTTCGCTTACACCGGCTGGAGAGATTTAGGCTGGAAATCCATGGCCATCAATATCAGCGATATAAACTCCATGGGCGGCAGGCCGCGCTATGCACTGGTTTCCCTTGCGCTTCCCGGCCGCGGCGAGGTCGGGGACGTACTTGACCTGTATAGCGGAATACTGGAGATATCCAATACTTACGGTATAGCTGTGGCCGGCGGAAACATCTCTGCCTCGGATAAAGTCGTCATCAATATCGCTTTAACAGGGCTTGCCGAAGGCAACTTGATGACCCGCGCTTCGGCCCGACCCGGTGACCTGATAGCCGTATTCGGTTTCCCCGGCCTGTCGGCAGCCGGGCACAAGGCGCTCACCCAGTTTATCAATCTGGATGCCGATGCGCTGCAGCTATTTAAAAATGCCCATGTCCGCCCTTCACCGGAGTTAAACAACGGCCCCCTGCTGGCGGGACATGGCGTCAGGACGGCCATCGATATCAGCGATGGGCTGGCAGCCGACCTGACCCATATCTGCACGGCCAGCGGAGTGGCGGCCACCCTGCACTTAAATAAACTGCCCATCCATCCTTTCCTATCAAAATATTTCGGCCGCGACTGCCTCAAAATGTGCTTGGCCGGCGGCGAAGACTACGAGCTGCTTTTCACTGCCACACCGGACGTCTTAAAAAGGATCGATGCTGCGTTCTATCCAAATCCCGTCATCATCGGAGAGATAACAGAGGGTAAACCGTACGCGGTTTCTATACTCGATGAAGCTGGAAACCCCATGCACATCGATTTAAGCGGCTGGGACCATTACAAGCATCCTGATTGACCATCGTTATGGGGAAGCATAGCGTTACCACGCACAGCCCGGAACAAACCCGAAGGCTCGGCCAGATTATCGGCAGCCTGGCGCGGGGCAGCGATCTTTACCTGTTGAAAGGAAATCTGGGGACAGGCAAGACGCACCTGGTGCAGGGCATTGCCTTCGGGTTGGGCATCAAGGAGTATGCCTGCAGCCCTTCGTTCATGATAGCCCGTGAATACCATGGCCGCCTGACGCTTTATCACCTCGATTTGTACCGCCTCGACCATATCGACGAGATTATCCACCTCGGCCTGGATGAATATTTCCGCGCTGACGCGGTCTGTGCCATCGAATGGGCCGAGAAAGGAAGCGGGATATTGCCGCAGGATAACCTCACTGTTACACTTGAGCATCTGAAGGGTGACATCCGAATAATCACCTTCCTGCCACAGGGAGCGCGTTATACCGAACTGGCCGGTGCAATTATGGATTCGCTGAAAAAAGACAGAGAGATACTATGGAAATTGCAATAGATACCTCCACAGATTGGGGAGGGACCGCCCTGTCGCAGGATGGAAATCTGCTGGCTGAGCTTACCTGGAAACCGGGACAGAATCATACGTCAGAGCTCTTCCCCAATATCGAGAGGCTGCTGCAAACGGTAAAATCGGATATCAAGTCTCTATCTGCCGTGTTCGTTGCCATCGGCCCGGGCAGCTTCAACGGCCTGCGCGCCGGCATCAGCGCAGCCAAGGGCCTAGCCATGGCCCTCAATATACCTCTGGTGGGGATAAGCACACTCGAAGCTGAAGCCCTTCCTTTTGCCTTTACAGGGTTGCCGCTGTGCCCCATCCACGACGCTGGCAGGGGAGAAATAGCCACCGCGCTTTACCGTCAAGCCGTTAACTGGCAGCAGTTAAGAGAGGAGCATCTCAGCAACATCGAAACACTCTGTAATAATACCGGTGAAAAGACAGTATTTTGCGGCGAGATTCCGCCGGCGGCGATAGACCATATCCGTGCCTCACTGGGGGAAAATGCCGTGATTCCCGAATGGGAGCAACGCCTCCGGCGGCCGGGGTATATCTCTTATCTTGGCTGGCGACGTCTGAAATCCGGGCAAACCGACAGCCTTACAACGCTGCAGCCTATTTACCTGAGACAACCTCCCATAACGCAACGTAAAAAGAAGTATTAATAGTCTGCGCCCGTCAATATGACCCGGTCATATGCATCAGCGACAGGATAATCCAACCAAATGTGTATATCAGCCAGTTCAATATATTGGAGGCTGCAAGCCAATCCTTCAGCCAGCCAAACACGGGGTAGATGCGGAGCAGTATCACCATCAGCACCAGTCCCAGCGCGGAGTTTATCACCCCGAAAATTCCGCCCAGCGCATTCCAGATACATCCGCCGTTCCAGATATTATCCAGCAGATGGCGCGGCAGCAGCAAAGCCAGGTGAATGATGACGAGTATTATGCCCATGGTTACCAGGAATGTTAATAAAGCCCGCCATAAATGGTCCTGGGCAAAACTCATCCAGCCCAAAACATAGACCGTAAAAGCTCCCGTAAGAGAAAGCGCGACGATAAAAGCCAGCAATCCGAAGATTTCCTTGACGGCTCCCTCTTTCAAGCCGCCCAGGAAGCTGAAGACCAGGATTAAGGCTACTATGAGGTCGATGATGATGCCGGCGTAAGTCGGAACTACCATATTCTGAATCCCCCTGATTGGTTAAATAACAGTCTATAGGATTGAGCAGGCAACAACAAATTTAAAATTCGGGCGTTTACTAATAAAGTGTGGCCGCCTGTGGTCTGATTCTGCCTGCGTTACATCTCCTGATAATGGCAAAATTACCGTATTAAAGATAAAATAAATATCCGCCCACGGGCAATAAATTTAGCTCGGAGAAAAAATGGAAAGGACGCTTGTTTTAGTCAAACCCGATGGCGTGCAGAGATGCCTGGCCGGGGAGATACTGACCAGGCTCGAGAGGCGCGGCCTGAAAATAGTGGCACTGAAGATGCTGCGCATGGACAGAGCACTGGCAGAGAGGCATTACGCTGTTCACAGGGAAAAACCTTTTTTCAAGGACCTAGTCAATTTCATCACGTCCGGCCCGATCATAGCAGCCGTATTGGAGGGGGAGAAGGCAATTGAATCAGCCCGGCAGACCATGGGGGCTACAGACCCCAAGAAAGCGGCCCCCGGCACCATCAGGGCCGACCTGGGCATAAACATGGAGCACAACCTCATTCATGGCTCGGACTCACCGGAAAACGCGGCAATAGAAATAGCCAACTTTTTCAAGCCCGAGGAGTTACTCAGCTACAACAGGGATGTAGACAGGTGGCTCACTGGATAGTCAGCAATCGAATAGCCTTGCCGTAGACACTTTCCAGGTCGTAGAAGTGACGTATCTCTTTTGAGAATATGTGTATCACCGTTCCAAGGTAGTCCATCAGTATCCACCCCGAGTCAGAATCGCCCTCGCTGCGGTAGGGTAAAGCCGATTCGTTCTTGAGCGAATTTAATATCTCACGGTGGATGGCGTCCACCTGACGGTCGCTGTCGCCGCTGCAGATGACAATATAATCCGTGAAAGAACAGGCCTGCCGCATGTCGAGCAGCACGACGTCCTCGGCCTGCTTATCCGAGGCCAACTCGACCGCTCTGCGGGCTATTTCCAGTGGCTCCAGCTTTTACTCCTTGGTAGTACTATAGTACTACCATAGTACCATAGTACTATCTCTGTACCTGTTTATACCTGATTATAGCACAGGAACGGTATCCCCGTGTATATATGCAACACAGTATCAGAATGATTACCGCATACGCTTGGGTCTGACGGAAGGTCGGGTGGTTTGACTTTTTTTCAACAATCGTCATAATGAGATTAGGCTGAATGCCTTGACCAACCAGATGAAGTGCCAATATAACAGCAGGCGATATACATATTGGCTTTCGATAATCGTTAGTATAGTAAACAGAATATCAACGGAGGTTGACATTAATGGCACAGCAAATTAAAGCGGACAAGGATTACACCCTTGTTACACAGATAATGCAGGTTGCAGACATATTCGTAAAGGTGAGGGAGAGAGAACTCCTTCCCCAGAACTTGTCGGCGACCTCGGCGGCCATCCTATTCCTCGTAGACGCTATGGGCAAGGACGTCACCCCTGCCAGGATCTCCCGCATGCTGCTGCGCGAGCCGCATTCCATATCCGGCATCCTCATGCGCATGGAAAAACAGGGCCTGATCAAGCGCACCAAGAACATGGAGCGCAAGAACCTCATCCGCATCACCCTGACCACCAAGGGCGAGAACGCCCTGAAGCAGTCCATGAAGAAGGAAGGGACCAAGCACGTCCTATCGAGGCTTACTGCGGAGCAGCAGAGGCAGCTCAAGGCAACTCTTACGGCACTCAAAGAGGCTGGCATGAAGGCACTACACCTCAGCCCCAAAGCGCTCCCCTGGCCTTGATTCCCCATGATTAACATTGCGGGTGCCCGCGTCGTAGCAAACACGACCGGGTGCCTTGCCCTTTTCACAGGGCACGACTTGGTAACGGCCTTTAACATCGTTCTTATGCGATCTTTCCTTTATCATCCCGTGGCTATTTGCTATAATTAGCTCACTGTCTCTGATAAGGTAATATATGAAAGCACGTTGGTGGCAAGGTAGCCTTCTCTACCTACTCATTCTGGTGGCGCTGCTCGCCCTGGCATTCAGTTTCTTCCCCGTCAACAAGGGACCCAAGGAAGTCGATTTCTATACATTTATCGACAACGCCAAGACCGGCCAGATCAAGACCGTCCAGCAGGACGGCAACGCCATTATAGGGCTCAAGGACGACAAGCCTGTAGTCAAGGCTGCATATGTGGGCAGCACCAAAGAGCTGATGGACAGCCTCAAGGAGGCCGGCGTCAACCTGGGGGAGGACGGAATCAAATTTGAGGTGAAAACGGGCGGCTTCGACTGGGGCAGCATCATGCTGAGCTTTCTGCCGCTGGTCCTTTTCGGCGCCCTGTTGTTCTTCCTCTTCCGTTCAGCGCGCGGCGCCAATACGCAGGCCTTCAATTTCGGCAAGAGCCGGGCACGGCTGGCATCGGGCGACAAACCGACCGTCACATTTGCTGACGTGGCCGGCATAGATGAATCCAAGGGTGAACTTCAGGAAGTGGTGGAGTTCCTTAAGTCGCCACAGAAATTCCTAGCTTTGGGCGCCCGTATTCCGCGAGGCCTGTTGCTGGTAGGCCCGCCCGGCTGCGGTAAAACTCTGGTGGCCAAGGCCACTGCCGGCGAGGCCGGGGTACCTTTTTTCTCCATCAGCGGCAGCGAATTCGTCGAGATGTTTGTGGGCGTAGGCGCTTCGCGCGTACGCGACCTCTTCGACCAGGCCAAGCGCAATTCACCCTGTATCGTATTTGTGGACGAGATCGACGCCGTAGGCAGGCACAGGGGAGCCGGTCTGGGCGGTGGCCATGACGAGCGCGAGCAAACGCTAAACCAGATCCTGGTGGAAATGGATGGTTTCGACAGCAACACCGGCGTTATTGTGCTGGCCGCCACCAACCGGCCGGATATCCTCGATCCCGCCCTGCTGAGGCCGGGCAGGTTTGACCGCCATCTTGTCATCGACCAACCGGATATCAATGGCCGCAAGGCCATACTGGCAGTCCATGCCAAGGGCAAGCCGTTTGCAGAGGAAGCCAACCTCGATGTGATCGCTCGTCAAACCCCGGGCTTCAGCGGCGCCGACCTGGCCAATCTTATCAACGAGGCAGCCATCCTGGCAGCGAGGCGAAACCGCAAAGACGTGGGGCAGAAAGAGCTGGAGGATTCCATAGACCGCGTCATCGCCGGGCCTGAGAAAAAGGGGCGCGTTATAACTAAGAGAGAGAGGGAACTAATAGCCTACCACGAGACCGGGCATGCCCTGGCGGCCAAGATGCTGCCCAACGCCGACCCGGTGCATAAGATATCGATTGTGGCCAGGGGCATGATGGGCGGCTGGACCAGGTTCCTGCCAAACGAGGAGCGACACCTTGAAACGTACGAGCGCTTCAAGGATATGATGATCATCAGCCTGGCAGGGAGAGCGGCTGAACAGGTTTCGCTGAGCGAATTGACCACGGGCGCGCAAAACGACCTTGAGAAGGTTACGTTAATAGCCCGCCGCATGATCACGGAATTCGGTATGAGCCAAAGACTGGGGCCACGCACCTTCGGCAAGAGGGAAGAGATGATATTCCTGGGCAAGGAGATACACGAGCAGCAGAACTATAGTGATAAGGTGGCACAGGAGATCGACGAGGAGGTGGAAGCCCTGGTTAAGGAGGCCTACTCCAGGGCCGTGGAGATTATAACCGACAACAAATCCCGCCTGAAATATATAGCCGATTACCTCATTGAAAAAGAGACTATAGACGACACTACTTTCGAGAAGCTTCTAAATGACCCGATCCCGGCGCCAGGCCTGGAGGCCGCGCCGGCGTCATGATACCGTCTACTTGTTCCTCTCTATAACGAAAGCCACCAGAGCCTTGAGCGACCTGCTCGCATCACAGTCCGGCAGTTTATCCAGTGAAAGGCTGGCTTTGTGGGAGAATCCCTGCGCGATGGACCTGCAATCATCTATGATGCCTGATCCACGCACCTTCTCCACGGCAGCAGGCACCAGGTCTTTGCGGTGGTCAACAATAATGGCCTGGATTGTGCGGTCCTGCGGATACTTCTCCGCATAAAGGATGGATGGCAGAGTGGAAGCTCCCTCGCTCAGGTCCGAACCCACGGGTTTCCCCAGCGCTGACGGGTCACCCACGAAATCCAGAATATCATCGATAATCTGGAAGGCCAGCCCGAAATTCAACGCGTAGTCCTTGATCGCCTGCACCTGCTCCTCCGGGCAACCGCTCAACACCGACGCACACTCTGAAGCCATGACAAAAAGGCAGGCGGTCTTATCGCTGATCCATTTATAGTAGTTTTCCCTGGCGCTGACCAGGTCGAAAGTGTGACTACTCTCCCTGAGCTCACCGCCAGAGATGGTCATGAGTGTCTCGGTAAAACGCCTGATGACCCTGAGGTTCTCCGTGGTCGTAGCAAGGCTGCCAGCCTTGGAGAACAAATAGTCTCCCAGTAAAAGGGCACAGTTCTGCCCCCAGGTGCGATAAACGGCCGGCTTACCGTGGCGCATGTCCGCATTATCAATGATATCGTCGTGGACCAGTGTGCCGATATGAAGCACCTCAACGGCCGTGGCCATGGGGACAAGCAATTTGAGATCATAGTTGTAAAACTTGGCGCACAGCAGTGTGAGGGCCGGCCTTACCCTTTTACCGACTTTGAGCAGGGCGTACTCGAGCAACTGCGATAGCAGCGGTATATCGTTGCCGGCTATCTCATCCAACTTCGATTCCACGAGCTCCAGGCCGGGCTTTACCGGGCGGTAAATATCTTCAAGGTTCATACCATTACGCTACTCCCAATCGCGCCATCTCCTCCCCGACCAGGCTATCTTCCAATTTAATAAACAGCGCCTGCGGTTGTGGTAGGGCTTTGCCCGGCAGGGGAACCTGCAGGTTCCAGCCTGCATCGCGTATATCTCCCTCGAAGCCCAGGTATGAGTGGAGCTTCTGCGAAGTGAAAGGCAGGAAGGGGTAAAGCATGGTTTTCAACGCCGATATGGCGGTAATAGCCGTGTACACCGATCTCCCGGCCGCTTGACGGTCCTGCTTGATCATCTTCCAGGGCGCGGTGTCGTCGAGGAAGCGGTTGACATCCTGTGCCAGGGCCATGGCAATTTTGAGCGCCTCTTTGAAATGGCAACGATCAAGCTGGCTGCCGACCTGGTCAAGCGCAGTGTGTGCCTTCTGCAGCAGGGCACCGCCGGCCTCGTCCATGGCGCCCGGATCCGGCACAGAGGCATTGAAGTTACGATAGTTGAAAGACAGTACACGGTGCACCAGGTTGCCATAGGTCGCCACCAGTTCGTCGTTGTTCTTGCGCAGGAACTCGTGCCATGAGAAATCCATGTCGCCCGTCTCCGGCATGTTGATGGAGAGGTAATAGCGCAACGAATCGGGATCGTAGCGCTGCAGGAAATCGGGCACCCATACAGCCCAGTTGCGGCTGGTGGACAGCTTCTTCCCCTCGATGGTGAGGAACTCATTGGCAGGGACATCGTAGGGCAGGCTGAGACCTCCGTAGCCCATCAGCATGGCCGGCCAGATAATTGTGTGGAACGGTATATTATCTTTGCCAATAAAATAGTAGGCCCTGTTCTGACCAGTCCAGAAAGGCTTCCAGGCATCGATATCCCCCTGAAGCGAAGCCCATTCACGGCTGGCCGACAAATACCCAATAACCGCCTCAAACCAAACATAAATGCGCTTCTTTTCAAAACCCGGCTGGGGCACGGTGACTCCCCACTCGATGTCGCGGGTTATGGCCCTGTCCTTGAGACCGCCCTCCAGGAACCCGATGGTGAAGTTCTGCACGTTCTGGCGCCAGTAGTCCTTAACTCCCACCCACTTCCTGAGCTGCTCCTCAAACGCGCTGAGCTTAAGGAAGTAATGCTCCGAATTCTCGAACCTAGGCGTGGATGAACACGTGCGGCAACGCACGTCGATGAGGTCGCTGGGGTTCAGAGTGTGGCCGCAGTTATCGCACTGGTCGCCCCTGGCTGCATTGAAATTGCAGTTGGGACAGGTGCCCTCCACGTAGCGGTCCGGCAGTGAGCGCTTACAATTTGGGCAGTATGCCTGCGGCATGGAGCCTTTATAGATGTAACCTTTTTGAAGCAGGCTAAGGAAGATATCGTGTGTAACAGCCGCATGGTTGGCCGTGTCAGTAGTGGTGAAGAGGTCAAACGAGATACCCAGCTTATCCCAGCTTTCCAGAAACTCTTTGTGATACCTGGTGGCCAGCTCTGCCGGAGCAATACCCTCCTGCTCAGCGCGCAGGGTTATGGGCGTTCCATGCTCATCGCTTCCGGATACCATGAGCACTCTGTTCCCGCGGAGGCGCTGGTAGCGTGCGAAGATATCCGCGGGCAAATAGGCCCCGGCAATGTGCCCGAGGTGCAACGGGCCGTTGGCATACGGCCAGGCTACAGCAACCAGAATATTTTCAGGCAATTAATAATCTCCCGTCACATTTCGTGTTATTTAAGGGTTTTCGAGGGGAAGAAAGTGAACACCTTGTCCCCTTTCTCCTTTTTATCCATACCGGCTTTGCGCTTCTCGCAGCAATCCTTGCAGAAACGCAACTCCTTACACTTCTGCGCCGACTTTTTGTATTCAATCACAGAACCACAGCTCTTCTTCCTAAAAGCATCTCCACCCTTCTTCTTGTAGCAGGGCGGGCAGTAGCATTTCTCTGCGTCCCCGTCGATGACAAAGAGATAGTGGTCACCGCCCTCTATCCTGTTGCCGCAATCGGAGCAGTCCAAGTCGTCGATAAAAACGACTTCTTCCTTAAGCTTGTCCGAAGGCTTCTCATCGATTGACAGGTATACTTCACCATGATGTATGGTGCTGTCACATCCGTTGCATTTGGCCGGCCCTATGGAAATTGCGCCCCTGCGAAATCTTTCCTGCATGTCTAAACTCCCCTTTAAGATTTGTCTCTTGCCTTACGCAATGATTTCTTTGTATCCCCGGTACCCTGTATGACAATTGTGAATTCGCCGCGCGGCTTCTGAAAGTGCTTAACAGCCATGCTCAGCGGCCCGCGGTATACCTCCTCGTGCAGCTTGGTCATCTCCCTGCATACGGCAACGTTGCGGTCGCCCATTGTTTCCAACATGGCTGACAGCGAATCAGCCACCCTGTATGGAGACTCGAAACAGACTATAGATCGCGGTTCGGCGCTGACCGATCCCAGCAGCCGCCTTTTTTCACCCTTCTTGCGGGGTAAAAAACCCAGGTAAATAAACTGGTCGGCAGGCAGGCCGGAGGCAACCACGGCAGTGGTTACCGCCGAAGGCCCCGGCAATACAACAACCTGAAATCCTTTTTCAATAGCCCCCTTAATCAACTCATATCCCGGATCGCTGATACCCGGCATGCCGGCTTCCGAGATAAGGGCGATGTCCTGTTCCTCCAGAGTATCCAGAAGCACGGGCATCTTGTTCTTCTTGTTGTGCTCGAAATAGCTGGTAAGCCTGGTCTTTATTTCATACCTGTTGAGCAGCTTACGCGCTGTGCGGGTATCTTCGGCAGCTATTAACTGCACCTCACCCAGCACGCGCAGGGCCCGCAGCGTTATATCCTCAAGGTTTCCGATGGGTGTGGCTACGACATACAAAACAGGCACAATTACGCGTTAATTATAGCCCAGTTTATACCTGGCGGTAAACTTTATGTATTCTGTAGTATCCGTTTAGGTTGGCCATTAAAGTAGGAGGAAAATCGTGGAAATCATTTAGGATTATAGGTTGCATAATCCACGACTTCAACAAAGTTATTTCCACCCTTGACTACGTCGAAACCCGCAGCACCTGATGAGTTGCCATCGGGATTGGTGTAGGAACCGTTCACCTTGTATTTATAGTGTCCAACAGGCAGAGTAATCGAGTAAGAGCCGTTGCGGCCGATTGAATTGCCGCTGGCGGGAATGAATGTCTCTTGTAAACCCTCTACCCTATATATGGTTACGGTGAAACTCTGACAATACTGTCTGGTCTTTGTAACTGTTTTATCGGGGAACGTGGTTGTAAGCCACCTGTATACAGCAAAAGTGACCTCTTCCTTATCTGCTGATGGTGTGGGAGCAGGCGTGGGAGTTGGAGAAGGTGTTGGAGTGGGTGTTGGGACAGGAGCGGGCGTCGGTGTATTCGGTATAAATTTGACATTAACCGAACGTGTGATGCTACCGGCCTTATTGGTGGCCGTCAGCACGAATGTGGTATCAGAAGTCAGGCAACCCGGATGCATCCCGGAAGTCGGAAGCGAGACCCCACCGGGATTTAAAACTACCGTGTCGGCTCCGGAAACGTCCCACGTAAGCTTCGCACAATAGCCCTCATTTATGCTGGTAGCGCTGGTATTAAAATAGTTGATTACGGGCGGAGATACATTTGACGTTGCCACTTTAAAATTTGCACTGGCCTGTACCCATTTATCCCTTGTATCCTCATCTTTCCACTTAACAATTACCAGTATATGATGGTCTCCGACACTTAAAAATCCTTTTGGCGCAATGGCTTCCCGCCCCTCGCTGCCCTTGGCGGTCAAAACGCTCTCTTCATCCACATACCATTCATATAAAGCATCTTCAGGAATGTATTTAGGGTCGGCGTAGAAAGTGTTAACTATTTCTGGATTAATCGGCATCCCCGGCATTCTTAGTGTGACACTGGGTACTCCATCCACTTTGTATGGGATTTCGTCCCATGCAATTGTAAGGCCGCTGCGCTTTCCTTTAGCCGTTACTTTAACTGTATACGTATTTAATTTGTCGTATGAATAGTCTATTGCTCCGTCTGACTTGCTGGATTCGAACTCGCCTTTGCCGTTCCCGAAATTCCAAGTATAAATTGTATCTGATGGCATTGTCGAACCTCCTACCCTGAAAGCAGTCAGCTCTCCGACCGTTCCTACACCTGGTTTTGCACGAATACCAATTTGCAGTTCAACAATTTTAAATTGAATACTGGATTTCACTTCCTCGGACTTACCGGATTTATCACAATTTGCTTTCACTTCCACTGTATACGAATCCTTTGGCATAGTAAATTCAAAGGACGCGCCATCTTTGTCTCCCTCTATTTTGCTACCGTCTATGTACCATGTGTAATCAGCATTTTCCGGCATATTTTCTGGTTTAACTGTAAAACGGATATAGCCTGGTGGCGCCGGCTCACCAGCGGGCCAGAGTGGAATTATCGTCAGCTTGGGTTTTGCAACCGTGAAAGTGCGGGAGGTCCTATAAGCTTGTTGACTATTTGTTCCACTTTGGTATACAGCGGGATCCAAAGTTGCCTCCAGTTCAATCGTATGATCCCCTGACTTGCCGAATGCGTGCTTTAATAACCTTTGTCCATCTACCTCGTCACCATCAATACGCCAGGTAAATTTAGTAGATGATGGAAAACCAGGGCTTTCCCTTATAAAATCATAAGAAGTGCAAATAATCGCTTTGCCGTCTGGTGTTTTCGGCATTATTATGGATAATGTCTTCTCTGATAAATCAACAACTTTTAAATTTACCTGGTGACTATTGTTAAAATCGTGGTTGGTCACCAATATGAAAAGGACATCACCCTCCCCCAGAGTAATATCGTTACTGGAACCCTTCCAATCGTGCGCTGAGGATTGGTTTCGCTGAGTGTGCTGTAGGTAGTTGTCCCATGAAGGCAGTGCCTCGATTGACCTGAAAATGCTTTTACCGGAGTCGCTTTTTGCTGCGTAATTGACTATTTTGTATGTGTCTACTCGGAGGAAGTCTTGCAGCTCGCCTTGGAGTTGAACTTGAAGGGAACGCTGCCTCAATTCTGGGTTGACAGTAGCCTCAATTGCTATGTATTTAGCTGTCAGTCCTGCCGCAAGATCGATATTGTACTCCATATCTTTGGTATCCATCTCCATGTGTTCAGCCTCAGGACGTTCAATCTCAGACGTACCAGGATTGAGCATGATGTATTCCGCGAAATCATGGTAGAGTTGGGGAAAGGTCAATATCCTATCCTGCGGTGCGGGAATTACACTCACGAGGTATTCTTCGAGATTGGCAGCGATTGCCGCCGGCTCTAAACGCTTGCTGGCAACTGCGTTATACATTGCTGGTATATCTACTCCTTTTTGGGATTGCAGGTAATCGAAAAAATAGGCATTCTGATATGGATGATTTTCATTGGGGTCTCCACTGGAGAAAAATGGCTCTTGAAAGTATTCTGCATTCATATTTTGGCGACATGGACGGTCCAGCCCATCCACGGCAATCCGATAACCGGCATATTCAGCCGTTGATTCAAACCACCAATTTTTATTTGGTATTACATATTCGCCTAGCATCCCTGGTTGTCTAACGAATGGAGCATAATCTATGCACTGGATTGAATGGAAAACTTCGTGGCCAATAAACTGGGGCAATGTACCGTCGGTTTTATCGTAACCTATACCGATATGTCCGAGCCACGAATTCTGGGAAGAGAACCCATCATATGCTTTATCGATATAAACCGTTACTTTGCCTGGTTCCTTCTTGAAAACTTTGTTATATCTGTCCCAGGACTGTTCCATAAAATAACCCACATCGACGACATAATGCGGCGCCTTACCCTTTAATCCTAAAACGTCGTTTACAACTAACCATGTATCATAAATGCTCCTGTCCCTTTCAGGTATAACGCCTTCATAATTGGCCAGTTTATTTTGGTCCTCCTGTTGGGGAGTAATACCAAAAGCACGCCTTTTTTGTGATTCTTGCTGGCATTTAACTTTTAAATCGGGTGCCATTTTGATTCCTTTAATCTCTTCTTTCAACGCCTTGTTGCATTTCTCCCACAGCTCATCATCGCAGCCAGGGCATGTTATTTTGCTATAATCCGGTGGCCAATATGTAATGTCAAAATGGTCCGTTATAAGACGTTCGTGCCCATCTTCCAGACAGCTAATTCTCCACTGACCATTATGGAATGTATTGATGATAACCTTATTAGTCTGTCTGTCAATTGTGTACGGCGTGTTCATCCATGACTGATTATTTGAGTTACGATTCTCAACCAAGATTGCATTTTCCGGTAGCAGGTTTTGCGGTATTTTATTAGGATCAAAGGCTATACTTATAGTTAGCTGCTGGTCAAACTCATGCTGTTCAGAGAAGCTAATATCGTAAAGCGCAAGAACAATCCGATGCTCTGAAGCCGGTTTGGGTGTATTATTTATTGTCGATATTGTAAGGTCCTGGCCGTTTTTCAGCACACCACCAGGTATCTGTATCGACACTTCATCTCCGTAGCTAACAGTCTGGTTTTCAGAGGATATGCGGAGAGTTTTTGTGATAAGCGGCGTTAAAGTAACAGGCTCGCTTGTTTGAGTACTAGAAGGTAGTTTTGATTCTGTCGATGGTTCAGTATTTTGACTGGATGTTATCGGTGAATTCTGCGATACGGATGGAGTCTGCGTCGACGACGATACAGGTAGATTTTGTCCCGGTTTTGTTGCCATGGGCACACACAATGCAAATACAAGTATTACAGCTAAAACGCCCTGTAAAACGGTTATCCCAAGACCGCCTAAAAGCATGTAACGGGCTTTCTTTGGTGCCTTGTCCTTAACGACCAACCATGCTGCAAGGCCACCCACCCAGGCCAAAAATACGGGCAAGAGCCACCAGAGATTACTAACAGATTGCGTTACACACTGTTGAACAGTCCGGATTTTTTCAGGCTCGGATACCGGTTTTTCCGGAAGAACCACCGGCTCAACCACCTTAACCAACTGAACTACAGGCGCGGCTTCGATCTTATCTTTTTCCACCGATGTAGGTGTCGGTTCTGCTACAACAGGGGTAGGAATCCGGGTTTTTTCAGGTTTTTTCTCCGCGGGTGCGAAAAGCTTTTCCACGCAAGCAGGGCAATAGCTTTTACCGTCTATTTCTTTGTGACAGGCCGCACATACCAACTTGCCACAATTAATACAGGCCCCGACCGCCTCTTTGCTGGCGTGACGCGAACAACTTGACATCTACTGCCCCCCAGATTGCCCCTATTGTGCTTATGCGCAGTGCAGAGCCGAGTCTATCACGGGCAATTATTGTTGTCAAAACATTTATGATACAGGATTACGTTTGCCAAGCTTGTAGCTTGACTTGAGACAGCCCGTTTTGATATAGTTTCCGCTAATCACCCCCGAGGCCTAATATGTCAATACCTAAATTCAAAGATCTCGAACGAGCATATGGTTTCGATGAAGTGGCAATCGTGCCAGGGGACGTCACGGTTAACCCGGACCAGACCAACATCGAATTCAAAATCCGCGATATTACTTTTGCCATCCCAATAGTAGCTGCCGCCATGGACGCTGTGGTGGACCCCGACTTCGCCATACTCTTCAACAAGGCCGGCGGGCTGCCCATCCTCAATATGGATGGTATCCAGGTAAGGTACGATGACCCACTGGCCATACTGGATGATATAATCAACGCGCCCCAGGGCGAGGTTACGGCCCTGATGCAGAAGATATACAGCCAGCCGATCAAGGATGCGCTAATAGCCCAGCGCATTCAGAAGATAAAAAAGGCCGGCGCCGTCTGCGCCGTATCGATGATACCCGCCACTACCAAGAAGCTGGCCCCTGTAGCCGAGGAGGCCGGCGCCGATATCATAGTAGTACAGACGACCGTGACTACGGCGAGACACATGTCCAAGAGCTACCGCGGCCTGAGCTTCTCTGATTTATGCAAGCAACTCCGTGTCCCCGTCATGGTCGGCAATGCGGTGACCTACGGCGCGGCGCTCGAACTGATGCGAACCGGCATCGACGGCCTTCTGGTAGGTATAGGCCCGGGAGCGGCCTGTACTACGCGCGAGGTACTGGGTGTGGGAGTACCCCAGGTCACCGCCACCATAGACTGCGCCGCTGCGCGCGATGTATATTTCAAGGAGACTGGCCGCTACGTTTCAATCATCACCGACGGGGGCATACGCATCGGCAGCGATATGTGCAAGGCCTTTGTTTCAGGCGCCGACGCTGTAGTCTTCGGCTCCATTCTGACCCGTGCTGAGGAAGCACCGGGCAAGGGCTACCACTGGGGGATGTCCCAGCCTTCCGCCACACTGCCACGTGGCACGCGCATCAAGACCGGCGTTAAAGGCAAACTTGAGAAGCTGCTCTTCGGGCCGAGCCATGTTACCGACGGAACAGAAAACTACGTGGGCGCCTTGCGTAATGCCATGGGAGTTTGCGGGGCACTCAGCATTAAAGAATTTCAGAAGGTTAAAATGGTGATCGCGCCCTCCATAAAAACCGAGGGCAAATATTTCCAGGCTACTCAGCAGAGCTGCTGATCAGCTTCTACATAAGAACGGAAATAATATACAGTAATCCGAACCCTATCAGCACCGCCGCACAGATCCCGAATACTATTTTTTGTATTTTAGGCGTCCACAGGTGCCTGGTGCGGTAAACCGTCATCGAAACTATCTGGTCCCAGGTGATATCGCAGGCAAGATGGACAACAGTGAAAAGCACCAGGCCCATTATGCCGAAGGCAACAGCACCTGTTATCAGCGCCACGCCTATGGTAGCCCACCAGAGAAAAACATAGGGATTGCCGCCTGTCATTACAATGCCTGTCACCAGGGGGCTGTAAGGCATAACCGACGCCCCCTCAACCGGTTTTTTGAATGTAAAAAAGATCAGAAGTCCCATCAGTATGAGCAAAGCCCCGCCGGCCAGGCCGGTGGCCATTTTCACTACCGGATCATTGAGGTAGGAGGCAAAGCCGAAGTAAATCAGAGCGATTATGGGTATCTCGATGATGCCGTGCCCGATGCCGATCATAGCCCCGGCGTTTCTGTCGTTATATCCTTTGGCGATTGTAGCTGCCGTCAGCGGTCCGGGCAGCATCACACCGGAGAGGGAGATACCGGCTGCGGAAAGCAAAAATAACCACAGATTCTGCGTCACGCTAATTCATCTTATCAATGACACTGCAATTGGATTTGTGCTCCATCAGACATCGTCATCATCCCCCCCATCGCCTTCATCCTCCTTGGGCGCCGGCGCAAGCCCGATCCTGGGCACGATGGCGATGCCTTGTTTATCCTTCTTTTTCTCAGGTTTGGGTAGAGCACGAATATCATCGATTAACGCACTTATCTCGGCTGCAGTCGAACCTGCGGGCAAGACCAGGCACTTAACGCCCGCTTCGCGTAGCGCCGTCAATTCGGCAAGGGTAAGACTGGCTCCAGTTAGGGCTATAATGGGCTGTCCGCTAAAATCAGCCACCCTGCGGCATTGCATAAGGGTCTCCACGGTCAGGGCAGGCACGCGCAGGTCCACCATCACAGCCTCAATGCCGGGATGAAGGCTGTTTACCGCGCGCAGCAGTCCAGCCTCGATCGATGTATCCAGCCTAAGCACCCTGCCCACCGATTCCGGTTCGTTGCCAGCCAGCGATTTGACCGGCAGGTTTACATCAAACACTATGAAGTCTATGTCGCTGCCCTCCGGCTTGGCTCCTGTGCCGGTTTTTCCACCACTTAGCACCAGGCCTACGGGCATATCTACCTTTGTTTTCAGGAACTTTATGATAGATGCCCCTGTCAGGCCGGCAGGGTCAAGTATGCCGGCAACGGCGCCGGTAGTTGCAGCTTCCTTCAACTCGTCCTCTGGTTTACCGGCCAATTCAACTGCGACCAGCATCGATGCAGGCTTATCCTCACCCCCCCTGGTATGAAAGCCCATGACAGGGGCCGTAGTTTTATTCAGGTTATCCAATTTATCAATGAATTTACTCATGTGTCACGGCTCTCCTTCGCTATAAGATGTACATATTATCTCATGGAAGGCACAAATAATCTTTACAGGCAGTAAAGCCTTGTTACCATAACGGCGGTATATCTATGGCCATCACCCTGCCCATGCTCGGCCATGCCCGCATCTGGCCCGTCTGCGGGAAAATGGAGACCGGCTCGTATTCCTGGCCAACCTCCACCCTGACCTCTTTATCCGCGTAGAAGCCCTGCGAGGATGAGGTCGCATCTATGTACATGAGTCCCTTATCCGTTGTCTCGACAGCATTGAGGGAATGGTTGGTGATGCCTTCCTCCATACCCGCCGGCCGTAGCTCGATGGCAACTATGGCTGCCCGTATACCGGCTGCCTCGGCGTTGTTATGCAGCATCTCAGCGAAATCGCCACAGGTAAATCTTCCCGACACGTAAGCATGACGGTCCGTCTGGTCGGACTGAAGGAAGGCTTTCAGCTCGGACCAGCTAGGATTGCGGGCGTCCGGGTTATTGCGCAGCACAATATAGTGGTCATCCGCTCCCACCATAACGGCGCCCCTGAAAAAAACGTAGGATTCGTTTGCCTTCAGGCTCGGGAGCATGTTGGCAGGGACGTCCGGCGGAACACCGCCCGGGTTGACAGCGGGGCTGGCGGGAAGGCTGGCCGTCTTGACCACCGGCACGACATTGATAATGATCGAGCTTACAACCGTACCACCCTTACTGAACGCCGTAAGGTTGTAGGCCGTTATCTCCGAAGGGCTGACATCGATACTGCCGCTGGCCACCACCTGCCCCACCCCATGGTCGATCACAACGCTGTCGGCGCCGGCGACATCCCAACGCAGGGTGGCGGCTGTGCCGTTCTCTATCTTGGACTTGTCCGCCTTGAATAAAAGGACATCGGGGCTGGCAGCCGGGGTGGGCGGAGGCGAGGAAAAGACCAGCGCAGCCGTGTACATGCACAAGCCGAGAATGATAGCGGTGGTAAAGCCTGCTACAAGTTTAGTCTTCATTTTCTTGTATAGTCACCTGCCTGACATTAACAGTATAGCTTCAGGCGGTTTTACAGGCAATTTATATCGATTATAATTACCGATGCACGCTACAGACACATGAAGTGCGGCAGGAGGGTTAAAAATATGGCAAGCCAGTTGAGAATCGTGATAATCGGCGGCGGCGCCTGCGGACCGAAAACCGCAGCCCGCGCGCGCAGGCTGGATGCCGCAGCCAAGATAACCATGGTGCAGGATGAGGAGCTGATATCCTACGCCGGCTGCGGACTACCCTATTATATTTCTGACGTCGTCAAATCCCGCAACGCCCTCCTGGTGCGCGACGCGGCCGCTTTTAAAAAAATCAGCAATGTGGATGTGCTGACCGCCACACGCGTGGACCGCGTCGACCGCGCCGCACACAAGATCGATGTAACGTCAATAGCCGATAGCCGGCATTATTCCCTTGATTACGACAAGCTCGTGATCGCCACCGGCGCAAGTCCGGTCATGCCCCCAATCAAGGGCATCAACCTGAAAGGTGTTCACGTGCTGAAACGCGTTCCGGACGCTGACGAGATAAGAACCCTGATCGATCAATCCGCTCTTAAAAAAGCCGTTGTAGTCGGGGCGGGCCTGATCGGGGTTGAGATGGTTGAGGCGCTATCGGCACGCGGATTTGAAGTCACCGTGATTGAGGCACTGGATAAAGTCCTGCCGGGTATACTGGATGAGGAGATCTCGGACCTGCTGGCCGACCACATTAAAAGCAAGGGTGTGACCTTAAAGCTGGGACAGAAGGTAGTAGAATTTAAAGGGGCGGGAGAAAGGGTTAGCCAGGCAGTCACCGATAAAGAGACGGTTAAAGGGGATGTGATCATATTCGCCATCGGTGTGCGCCCGGACTCAAAGCTGGCAAAGGAAGCGGGGCTGGAGATCGGCCCGTTCGATGATATCGCCGTCAACGAATATTTGCAGACAAGTGATCCCGATATTTACGCAGGCGGCGATTGCATTGCCAACGTCAGCATCATTACCAGCAAGAAAACATTCGTACCGCTGGGCTCCACGGCCAATAAGCACGGCCATGTGATAGCAGCCAACATTACCGGTGGAAAGGATAAATTCGCCGGCATCGTCAGTACCGCCTGTGTAAAGGTTTTCGAGTTCAATACCGGGCGCGTGGGATTGGGAGAGAAACAGGCACGTGAAGCCGGCTTCGAGACAGTCACTGCCCTTGTACCTAATCCCGATAAGCCGCTGTATTACCCGGGGAGCAAGGAGGTCATAATTAAACTAATCGTTGATAAGAAGTCCCACCGCATACTGGGCGGTCAGGGCACCGGGCCGGGCGAGGTGATTAAGCGCATCGACGTGCTGGCCACAGCTATCACGGCCGGTATGACGGTAGATGCTCTGGCCGATCTGGACCTGGCTTACGCCCCTCCTTACAACACGGCGCTGGACGTTCTCCACCACGCTGCCAATCTCGTTCGCAATAAACTGGAGGGAAGGACGACAGGCATCAGCCCTGCCGCGGTAAAAAAAAAGATAGCCGGGGGGGATGATTTCGTGCTGCTCGATGTCAGGAGCAAGTTTGAGAACGACAACACCTGGCTGGAAGCCCCACAGGTACAACTACTGCCACAGCCGAAGCTGTATGACAATATAGATAATTTGGATAAGAACGCCGAGACCGTGGTTTTCTGCCGGCGAGGCGGTCGCGCCTATCAGGCCTGCTGCACACTCAAGGGCGCCGGCTTTAAGGACATTAAGTTCGTAGAGGGCAGCCTGACCTGCTGGGGCATAGATGGTATTTGCGGCGAACCCATGCTTTGAACATGTATAATAGCTATAAAATTGCCAATTACTATTACCAATATGGCAGCTGATGTTTCTCAGTTAAGGCGCAAAGCAGCGAGCAGCGGATTCCCCCTGTGCGAGGCGATAATCCGCTCATTCGCCCGTTTGTCGCATAAAGAAAGTGCTCCATGGCGGACGCTTCTGGCGGTTTCTGCAAACTCTCAGGCTGTGGTTGAGGCAGCCCTGGTTGCAGCCAAACAGGCGGACTGCCCAATATTTTTCGCCGCAACGCTCAACCAGGTTGACCTTGATGGAGGTTATACAGGCTGGAACCACGCGCAATTCGCCGCCCTGGTGCGGCAAACGGCCAGGAAAACGGGCTTCAAAGGCCCGGTTATGCTTGGGGTCGACCATGCCGGGCCCTGGCTGCGGGATAGGCACACCAGTGAAAAATGGCCATATCGACGGACGATGGCCGCCGTGAAAAGGTCTCTGGAAGCCGCTGCAGCGGCCGGATTCGACCTGTTGCATATCGATCCCACGGTAGACCGAGAGCTGCCTCCCGGGCAGCCGTTATCCATTGATACCATCGTAGAAAGGACTGTGCTGCTGATCAGGCATTGTGAATCTTTTCGCCTGAAACACGGATTGACGCCCACCGCCTACGAGGTGGGTACAGAGGAGGTCAAGGGCGGTCTGGCCGACGAGGATATGTTCGGCAGTTTTCTGGCCGGATTACGAAAAAAGATGACCCAGGAGGGATTGAGCCGGGCATGGCCGTGCTTTATCGTAGGCAAAGTAGGAACAGACCTGGATACCACCTTATTCAGCCCGAAGGTGGCGCAGGAACTCTACGAAATAGCCAGCAGATACGGCATGGTGCTCAAGGGACACTACACCGACAATGTGGAGAATCCTGTCGCCTATCCGGCCAGCAAAATGGGCGGCGCCAACGTAGGCCCCGAGTTCACCGAAATTGAATGCGACGCTCTTTTCGAGCTCGAATCTATGGAGAAGTCCGCCCCCGCAAAGAGCGCCGGCAGCTATTCGCAATTTAAACAAACACTTACGCAGGCGGTGATCCGTTCCGGCCGCTGGCAGAAGTGGCTGCACGAGGGGGAGGTGGACAAACCGTTCGACGAACTTCCGGCAGACAGGCAAGGCTGGCTGCTCAAGACCGGCGCACGCTATATCTGGACGGACAGGGCGGTGCTGGCGGCGCGCAGGCGGCTGTATGCCAACCTGGAGAAAGACGACTTCGATCCCCACCGGCATGTGGTCGAACGCATTTCCCGGCAGATATTAAAGTACTGCCGGTCTTTTAACCTTTATGGCACTATCCCCGTCCTTGAGGCGGAGTTCACCAGGCGCAGCCACCTCCCTTTCTGGGATGAGGGGCAGGTGCTGGCCGCGGGAGAGATGATAGTCGAGGTAATGCGGTCCTCGGTAGGGCAACCGCTGGACGTTGAAGGAGTATTCAGGGGTCCCTATGCCAGCGGTGCGCCGGCGATATTTGCGGACGCCTCGGCCAGGATAGGAAAACGCACCGGATTTGTCGGATCGACAGGCAACGACGGATTCGGCCGGCTTATACGAGACCGCTTTTATCGTGACGGGATAGACAGCAGGCTGGTAAAGACTGTAAGCCACACATCGACCGGCTGCGCCTTCGTCTCCTATGATAAGGCCGGCGGCCGCAGATTCATTTTCCATATCGCTGGCACAGCCTCAGACCGACTGCCAACACCATTACAGGTCACTCGCTATGCCGAATCTTTCCGCCACTTCCATGTCATGGGCTGCTCCCTGTCAGTCAGCCGTTCCATGAGAGACACCTGCCTTGCACTGGCTAAAACTGTGAAAGAGTCAGGAGGGAGTGTCAGCCTGGACCCCAACCTCAGGCCGGAACTGCTTTCAGCAGAGGAATGCAGGAGCATCCTTCTGCCGGTTGTCCGAATATCCGACATCGTGCTGCCCAGCGGTGGGGAAGCCAGCCTGCTCGTTCATGAACCTGACAGTAACCTGGCCTGCCGACGCCTGATCGAAATGGGAGTAAAGATCGTCGTGCTCAAGCTGGGCGAGAACGGCTGCCGCGTTTTCACCGGGGAGACAACCTTAGACGTGCCGGGCTTCAGTGTCAAAGCGGTCGATCCCACAGGCGCGGGCGACTGCTTCGATGCCGGCTTTATCAGCGGCTACCTGGACAACCTGCCCCTGGAGTACGCCGCCCTGCTGGCCAGTGCTATGGGTGCACTGGCCGCCTCCCGCAGGGGGCCGATGGAAGGCACATTCAGCCTGCCGAAAGTGCTGGCCTTCATCAAGAGCCAGGGCCGGGCCTGACCGACTATCAAAAGACCAGAGCCCAGGCTATTTCTTCTTTTCCCGTTCCTCTTCTTGCAGAACGCGGCGCAGCACCTTGCCCACCATGGTCTTGGGCAGGGCATCGCGGAACTCTACATGTTTTGGCACTTTGTAGGCGGTCAGCTTCTCCCGGCAGAAGACCTGTATCTCCTCCACCGTGCATGATTGTTCCGTCCTCAGTACGATCCAAGCCTTGACCGCCTCACCCTGAGCAGCATCGGGCACGCCCGCTACGCCCACCTCCAGCACAGCCGGGTGCTGTGCAATGATCTCCTCGATCTCGACAGGGAAGACCTGGTGCCCGCTGGGCTTGATAAGGTCCTTCTTACGCGAAGTTATGAATAGATAACCGTCCTCATCCAGGTAGCCGATATCACCCGTATAAAGCCAGCCGTCGCGCAGCATCTCAGCCGTGGCCTCAGGCCGGTTCCAGTACCCCTGCATGATATGCGGTCCTTTAGCTATGATTTCACCCACCTCGCCCGTTTTCAGCTCAGTATTTCCCGTATCGATATCGACAATCTTGATGACAGTATCGGGTGTAGGCATACCGACCGCGCCTTCTTTCCATTTTCCCAGGAAGGGTCCCATGGCCAGCACGCCGGACTCGGTAAGACCGTAAGCCTCCACGATCTTGCCGCCCGTGACCGCCTCCCACTGTCTCTTAGTCTCAGGCAACAGCGGGGCGGCCGCCGCCACCGAAGACTTCATGGTCTTGAAATCGATCTTGCCCGATTTAACCTCCGGCCTGTTCATCAGCCCGATGAAAATGGCCGATATGGCCGGGAAGAAAGCCGGCTTGAGTTTCTTTATCGTTGCCAGTACGTCCTTTACCTCGCGCGGGTTGGCGATAAGCGCCGTGGGATAACGGCCGGCTATGGCAGTGGAAAGCAAAATCACGTTGCCGTAAATGTGAAAGAAGGGCATCAGCAGCACCAGTGTATCCGTCCAGTCTGTCGCCAGCGGCTTGGACCAGGAATGTATCTGCCTGCCGTTCATGAATATGGCCTCGTGGCTGAGCATTACCGCCTTGGGAGTGCCCGTCGTGCCGCCGCTGAAAAGAAGCAGGCCGGTATCTTTACCGCTCACTTTAACGTCCGGCTTACCTCCGGTATGTTTTTTCATCAGGTCCTGCATCCAGATATCGTTGCCCTGCACCCTTTCCAGGTATTGTCCCTGTTTCTTCTCCATGAGCAGCGTGAAAACTAACTTTATGAACGGGGACAGATATTCCTTGATGCTGGTCGCAATAAGCATGCGCAGGTTGGTGCGCGGCTGTATCTTCTTAACCATGTCATAGAACGCAGTCAGTACAATGGCCACTTCGGCTCCGCATTCTTTAAGGGCAAACTCGAGCTCTGCCTCGCTATACAGGGGGTTAACGGGCACTGCGATCGCACCTGCTTTCCAGATGGCAAGCTGGCTAATAACGATATTAGGGCAATTGGGCATGAGCATGACCACCCGGTCGCCTTTCTTGACTCCCTGCGCGATAAGGCCGGCAGCCAGCACATCGCTCAGCCGGTCGACTTCCTTGTAGGTCATCCACCTGCCCTTAAACCAGATCATCCTCTGCCCGGGCCTCTCCCTGGCTACGTCAGCCACATCTTCAAAAAGCTTCTTGTCCGGGTAGGGCTGTAATGTCTCGGGTACACCTTTATCGTAATGTTTGAACCATGGGTATTCGGCCATTAATAGCTCCTTCGTTATTTCAATTTCTCACTTTATTGCACGTTGCTATGATGTTTTCTTAGCCTTCTCCTCCTCCTGCAACACCCTCCTGAGTATCTTGCCCACCAGTGTCTTGGGCAGTGCTTCGCGGAACTCGATGTACTTGGGCACCTTGTAAGCTGTCAGCTTATCCTTACAAAAAGACTGGAGTTCTTCGGCAGAAACCTTCTGCCCGGGCAGCAGGATCACCCAGGCTTTAACTGCCTCAACCTGCTTTGCGTCAGGTATCCCCGCCACACACGCCTCGGCTACGGCGGGATGTGTGGACAGGACTTCTTCCACTTCCTTCGGCCAGACCTGGTGGCCGCTGGGCTTGATAAGGTCCTTCTTGCGCGAGGTCAGGTAGAGGTAACCATCCTTGTCCATGTAACCTATATCACCGGTGTACAGCCAGCCGTCCCTGATCATCTCCGCGGTACCCTTGGGATTGTTCCAGTAGCCCTGCATAATCTGAGGACCTTTGCCGACAACCTCGCCTTCCTCTCCATACGGCAGATCCTTATCAGGATCAGTCACGTCAACAAATTTAATTATCACGTCGGGCAGGGGCAGGCCGACCGCGCCTTCCTTCCATTGCCCCTTGAGCGGGCCAACGGTAAATACAACTGTGGACTCCGTCAAGCCATAGGCTTCGAGAATGGGAGCCCCGGTCATGGCTTCCCATCGCTGCTTGGTCTCGACCATCAGAGGAATGGCCCCGGATAGACAGTATTTCAGACAGGTGAAATCCACCTTGCCGGCCTTCACTTCCGGGTGCTCCATCAGGCCGATAAACAGCGTCGGCACACCAGGCATGACGCCGGGACGGACCTTTTTGATTGTGTAAATCACATCATCCAGGTCCCGCGGGTTTGCCACGATTGCCAGCGGGTTGCGGTTAGCCAGTGAACTGCCGATAACTCCATTGAACCCGTAGGCATGGAACAGCGGCATGAGCGCCATCCAGTAATGATCGGGGGTGGTCATGCCATGCTTGTTCCACGTATTGCTCTGCAGGCCTACCGCCAGCATGTTCCTGAAGGACAGCATCGCCCCCTTTGGCGCCCCGGTCGTACCGCCGCTGAACAAAATGATGGCTGTATCATCCACTCCGGGCTTCACATTGGGAGCAGGGTCCTTGGCATGCTTGTCCATGAGCTCATCCAGCCACACATCGCCTTTCTCCAGTTGCATGGTGTGCTGCTTCTTTGCCTCCGGCAGCACGTAATCCTCCAGCGAGGTGGCTATGACCAGCTTCAGCTTTGTACGCGGTTGCACTTTCTTTACATTTGCATACAGAAGGTCCCAGACAATGATTACTTCGGCCTCTACCGTGGTCAGCGCGTGTACAAGCTCATCTTCGTTGTACAGGGGATTAAGGGGGACAAAGATGCCACCGGCCGTCATAGTGCCGAAGGCAGCTATAAGCTGCTGCGGTGTATTTAGCAGCATGCTGGCCACACGGTCACCCGGCTTTACCCCGTTGGCAATCAGCGTCGACGCCATGACCTCGAAGAGCCTGCTCGCCTCGCTGTACGAGAAATACCTGTCCTTGAAATACATGAAGGTGTGCTTCGGCATCTCTCGTGTTGTCTCGGCGATGATGTCAAGCAGGGTGATCGCCGGGTAGGGCTCCAGGGAATGCGGTACCCCCGCATCGTAAGATTTGTACCATGGATAATCCGCCACTGAAAACCTCCTCAAACAAAATTATCGCTTTATGTCTAACAGCGCAGTTTCAATTGTACCCTATTGAGTAAACACTTTAAATGTCCTGTTATTACTTCGCTTTCTGCTCATCCTGCAATACCCGGCGGAGCACCTTGCCCACGAAGGTCTTGGGCAGCTCTTTGCGGAATTCGAAGTGCTTCGGGACCTTGTATCCGGTAAGTTTCTCCCGGCAGTATTTCTGCAGCTCCTCCGCGGTCACGCTTTGACCTTCTTTCAGCACGATCCAGGCCATGACGGCCTCCATCTGCCTTGGGTCCGGTATACCGCCCACGCAGACCTCGGCCACGGCCGGATGCTCCTGGAGTATCTCCTCCACCTCGCGGGGCCAGACCTGGAAGCCTCCACACTTGATCAGGTCTTTCTTGCGCGAGGTCAGAAAGATATAGCCATCCTCGTCCATGTAGCCTATATCTCCGGTGTAAAGCCATCCATCGCGCAGAATCTCGCTGGTCTCCTTGGGCCTTTTCCAGTAGCCCTGCATGAGCTGCGGCGCCTTGATAAGAATCTCTCCCGGCTGGCCTACGGGCATGTCTGCAGTCCCTGTATCTATATCCACGATACGTATAATGGTATCAGGCAAGGGCAGACCTATGGAGCCCTCCTTCCATTTGCCCTTGGCCGGCGTGGTGAGCATGGCCATACCGCTCTCAGTAAGGGCGTAACCCTCGGTCAGACGGCCGCTGATGTGCTTCTCAAACTGCTCCTTGGTCTCACGCATCAGCGGTGCTGCGCCCGATGTAGCCATGCGTATGGTTTTGAGGTCACCCATCTTGAGGTCCGGGGATTCCAGCATTGAGATAAACATGGTGGGAGCAGCTCCCATATTGGTGATGCCCAGGTTCTTAATAGTATCAAGCATGCCCTTAATATCACGCGGATTGGCGATGAGTACCGAGATATTGTGCTGAACCAGCGCCATTCCGAAGCTGGCATAGATGCCGAAAGCATGGAAGAGCGGCAGCGGCACCAGGAATTTCTCGTCCCACCACAGGGAAATCTCGCGGAACCAGGCCTCCACCTGCATGCCGGTTATAACCAGGGACTTATGGCTCTCCATAGCACCCTTGGGGGTACCCGTGGTGCCTCCCGAGAAGAGAATCATGGCTGTATCATCCGGCCCCACCTCTACCTTTGGGACCGGTTTACCCGCATACTTTCTGGTGAGGTCGAGCCACCAGTTGTCACCGGGTTCTATAGCGGTCGCCGCCTTCTCTTTATTCGGCACAGTGTAATCATCAAATTCAGCCAGAATTACATTGCGTACGCTGGTTTTCTTCTGCAGCCTTTTTACCATGGGATACCAAAGATTGAGGACTACCGCTACCCCGGCATCGATGTCATTCAACCTGGCTTCGAGCTCGAACTCGGTGTAGAGCGGATTCAGCGGCACCACGATGGCGCCCAGCTTCCAGACCGCGAAGAAAATAATGTACTCCTGTGGGCAATTGAGAAATAGCACAGCCACCCGGTCGCCCTTCTTCACACCCATTGATGCCAGCGCCACAGCCATGGCATCGCTCTCATTGACGATTTCTCTATAACTGAGCTTCCTGTCCTGAAAGATGATCATAGGATAGTCAGGCCGCTCATTTTTAGCTTCCAGCAGTATATCCATGATGGTCTTATCAGGGTATTGCTCGAGAGAGTGAGGAACACCGGGGTCATAGCTTTTATACCACAGATAATCAGTCAATTCAGTATCCTTTCAACCGGTCCCGTCCCAGGACGGGACCGGTCTATTTCTTCATTGTGTTAAAACAGGTATTTTATTATTTTGCTTTGGCCTTTTCTTCCTCAACCAGTACCCTTCTCAGCACTTTACCCACCATGGTCTTGGGCAGCTCGCTGCGGAACTCAATAAACTTGGGTATCTTGTAGGCTACCAGCTTTTCTTTACACCAGGCCTGTATTTCTTCTACCGTCGTAGTCTTGCCAGCCTGAAGGACCACCCAGGCTTTAACCGCCTCTCCCTGCTTGGCGTCAGGTATACCGGCCACGCAGACTTCTGCCACGTTCGGGTTGGTGCTTATGACTTCCTCGACCTCTCGAGGCCAGACCTGGAAGCCGCTGGGCTTGATCAGGTCCTTTTTACGCGAGGTAATAAAGAGGTAGCCGTCCTCATCCAGATAACCTATATCGCCGGTGTAGAGCCAGCCACCGCGCAGCATCGCCATCGTCTCTTCGGTGTTGTTCCAGTATCCGGCCATTAGCTGTGGCGCCTTCATAACGATTTCGCCTTCTTTGCCGGCGGGCATCTCACCCTCACCTGTCTCCAAATCACCGATCCTTACAACCACATCGGGAAGAGGCATGCCGGTGGACCCCTCCTTCCACTTACCCACATAAGGCGTCACGCAGGATGCCATGGTTGCCTCGGTCATGGCATAGCCCTCGACTATACGGCCGCCCGTCAATTCCTCGAAACGCTTCTTGGTATCGGCCAGCAGCGGAGCGGCGCCTGAAACGCAGAATTTCATCGACTTGAAATCCACCTTTCCGGCTTTTACCCACGGGTGCTCCAGCAGCGCAATATACAGGGCGGGAACAGCCGGGAAGAAAGTCGGGCGATCGTGTTGTATGGTCTTCAGCAGGTCCTCGCGGTCGCGCGCATTAGGGACGAGGGACAATGTCACGTGGCACACTATGGCGGTGCTCATGACACCGTAGGTGGCGTAGACATGGAAAAGCGGCAGCATCGCCATGATGACATCTTTGTAGCTTTCGATCATGCCGCCGAACCACGCTGAATACTGCAGGGCGGTCACCACCATCGAGTGATGCGTGCCTATTACACCCTTGGGCGTGCCGGTAGTTCCGCCGCTGAACAGGATAAGGGCATAATCCTGCGGGGTCACTTTTACATCCGGCCTCCTGGCGCCGGCAAACTGTTTTATCATGTCCACAAGCCAGACATCTCCCTTTTCCAGCTCAACGTAGTGCCCTTCTTTCTTCTCCTTGAGCAGTGTAAAAAGCACGTTGAGTATGGGCGGAAGGTAATCTTTGATGCTGGTAGCAATAACGAGCTTAACGTTAGTGCGTGGTTGTATTTTCTTAAACTGCTTGTAGAACATGGTCAGCACAACCACGGTCTCCGCACCGCAATCTTTGAGCGCGTGCTCCAGCTCGCTTTCCGTATACATCGGATTTAAATGTACCAGGATGGCGCCAACCTTCCATGCCCCCCAGCGGCAGATAATGGCCTGCGGGCAGTTGGGCATTAAAAGGGCCACCCTGTCACCTTTTTTAACGCCTTTGGACAACAATGCTGCGGCAAACTCGTCGCTGAGCTTCTGCACCTCGGCATAGGACATCTTCCTCTTCTTGAACAGCAACATAGGATAGTCGGGACGCTCTTTGACGGCCTCATCTACATAATCGATGAGCGTTTTCTGGGGATAGGGCTCCAGCGTATGCGGAACTCCGGGATCATAATTCTTTAACCAGCTATATTCTGCCATGCAACAACCTCCAATCAAATCAATTATTTTTACCCTGACTATATACCTAGCTGTCCCCGGCTGATATCAGCCGGGGACAGCATATCATCTTTGCTTTATTTCTTGCTTTTGGCCGCTTCTTCTTCCTGCAGGACCCTTCTCAGGACCTTGCCGACCATGGTTTTGGGCAGGTCGCTGCGGAACTCCACGAATTTGGGTATCTTATAGGCGACCAGTTTCTCTTTACACCAGGCCTGTATTTCTTCGGCTGTTGCTGTCTTACCGGACTGCAGCACCACCCAGGCTTTGACGGCCTCACCCTGCTTGGCATCGGGGATACCGGCAACGCTGACCTCAAGAACGGCCGGGTGGGAGCTGATGATCTCTTCGACTTCCCTTGGCCAGACCTGGAAGCCACTGGGCTTGATCAGGTCCTTTTTTCGCGAGGTAATGAAGACATACCCGTCATCGTCCATGTAACCCACATCCCCGGTATACAGCCAGCCACCACGCAGCATCTCCTTGGTCTCCTCCGGCCTGTTCCAGTACCCTTTCATTAACTGCGGGGCCTGGAAAACGATCTCGCCCTCTTTGCCGGCCGGCATATCACCTTCACCAGTCTCGATATCGCCGATTCTGACAATGACGTCCGACAGGGGCATGCCCACCGAGCCCTGCTTCCAGGTTCCGCGATAGGGGGTGCAGGTGCAGGCCATGGTAGTCTCAGTCAGTCCGTAGCCCTCCACGATACGTCCGCCGGTAAGGTCCTCGAAACGTTTCTTGGTCTCGTACAGCAACGGAGCTGCGCCGGAGTTGCAGCATTTCATAGAGCTGAAATTCACTTTTCCCGCCTTGACCGCCGGATGCTCCAGTAAGGCGATAAACATGGCAGGCACGGCAGGAAAGAAAGCGGGTTTATCATGATTGATGGTAGCGACCACATCGTCGCGGTCGCGAGGATTTGGCACCAGAGACATTGCCGCATGACCGACAATAGCCGTGCTCATCACCGCATAGGTCGCAAATGAGTGAAAGAGAGGCAGGACCAGCATCATCACGTCTTTATAGGGCTCGGTTATCTCCCCGAACCAATTATTGAACTGCAGGCCTGTGATGACCTGTGAATGGTGTGTACCCACCACGCCCTTAGGCGTGCCGGTAGTTCCCCCGGAGAAGAGGATAAGGGCATCATCGCCCGGCAGCACCTTGACATCGGGCCTTTTGGCCCCGGCCTGGGCTTTGATCAGATCGGTCAGCCAGAAATCGCCCGGTTGAAGAACGATGCGGTGGCCTTCTTTTTTCTCCTTGGCCAGTGTGAACAGCACCTTGAGCACCGGCGGTAGGTAATCTTTGATGCCGGTAGCAATTATCAGCTTCAGCTTGGTCCGCGCCTGCAGCTTCTTCACGGTGTTGTAGAACATGGTCAACACCACTACGGTTTCAGCGCTGCAGTCCTTGAGAGCATGCTCGAGCTCGGACTCGGTATACATGGGATTC
>Ga0247842_10000706_pt1 | contig 64929 bp, 69 predicted proteins | sample LaCruzMarch2015__3_FD_192411 | JGI IMG/M metagenome (GOLD analysis project Ga0247842, IMG submission 192411) | Freshwater microbial communities from meromictic Lake La Cruz, Castile-La Mancha, Spain - LaCruzMarch2015_19m | ecosystem: Environmental > Aquatic > Freshwater > Lake | place: Spain... | reverse complement strand
GTAAAGTAAGGAATAAGTTTGGATCTCTTTGTTCTAAACGTTCTTGGAATAAATAAGGATTATTCAATTTTAAACCTTCAATATTTTTTACGGTATTTTCCAGATTTTCTTTTACTTGTTTTAATTTTTCATTTCCTACTTTTGTTAGAGGTTTCTTTACTTCAGGTTCCAATTCAATCAATACAGGTTTGGTTTCAGACTGAGATTCAATAGATATTGGTTTTACAGATTCTGTTTCTATAACTACTGGTTTTACAGATTCTGATTCTGATTCAATAGATATTGGTTTTACAGATTCTGATTCTATGGCTACTGGTTCTGACCTTTCTTGAGTCTCCAGTAAAGGAACTGGAATTTTTACGGAAGGAGAAATAAGAGATATTTGATTTGATTCTAAAGAAGGTATTTTTGGAATAATATACATTTCATCGGAACTACTGCTGCTACTACTACTGTCAAAAGATCCTATTGATCCTTGTATATCGGAAGCAATAGAAGATGATTTTGAAAAGTCTTCACTAGATACAGAAGCCGACGAAGAAGATGAATCGTTTTCATTTTCTTTTGATCCTCCTTCCATGGAATAACCTAAAATATCTAACAAATCATTCATGTGTTCCGCATCTTCATATGTTTCAGGATAATTAATATTATCATTTTCAATAACTGGTAATTCGTTACTAGGAAAAGCCTCTTCTGAAACAGAAGTAAGATCATGAAAATGAATGTCTTGTATTTCTTTACCCGAACATAGTTGTTGAATATTTTGAACACTATAACGTGTGCTATTTATATCTTGAGTAATACGTATCATCGTGTCTAAATATACTGGAATGGTATGTAAATAAGATAAATCATTAATACTATCCATAATAATCGTTAATTCACTAATGATCGGATTTAAAGAAAAAATAGTTTTAAACCCAGGATTGATCTTAATTTCAATCGCTCTTCTTTTATTCGCACCTCTTGTAACTTGTAATTCATTAATTAATTTATCAATCATTTCATATGCTTTGTCTTCATTCATGTCTTCATAGTTTTTAATAATTTCTTCAACAATCTCATCATTTGGAAGACCTTTCTTTTGTTGTTCAATAATAAATGCTTCCAAACTATCATGTTTATTAAAATTCGAAACACGTTTATATCGCATTTCGATTTCTTTTCCCGACTTGTAAGATTCAATATTAAAAATATTACTAATACAACCACGAATATTTTCAATTTTAATAGCTTTTGTAATATTATATAATGTTTGAAATTTCAGGTCTCTAATTTCTATGTTATTATCTGTAATTGCATGAAAATGATTCATTTTATATCCACTTTGTTCGAAAAATGGACGAATTTGATCAATTAATGGATTCACTGATTCCGAAATAATATGATTAATGGTATCAAAATGATCATTGATCTGTATAACATTATCAAAATCATGATAGGAATAAATGCTAATGGATCCATTTTCTTCGAATTCACAGATAAAATTATATTCTTGATTTTGATATTTGATCGTAGTAAAAACAGATACGGATTTTGTTTTTCCGATATTTTTAGTTAATTTAAAAATGTTCGCTTTAGGTAAATAAGGGATCTTTCTTCCATCTACCGTTAACTTAGGAGCATAAAGACGATATATATTTTCTTGACGAGTAGTCGGATTGTATTTTAACAAAGGAAAATCTTTACTACTATGAATAAGTTTAAAAATAATATCAATCGGAATTTTTACTTTATATTCTGGATGGATGGTTACTTTGATATTTTTGATACCGCAATATTTTTCATTTAAACTAAAAACATTTGTAGGTTCTTTTAATTTATATACGTCATAAAACATATTTATGTTTTCAAAATATGGCATAGATTTATCTATTTTATAGATCGACTGGTCAATGAGTTTTCGTTTATTGTTGTCCAAATCTTGTAAATTATTAATATTTAAACGATATAAAAAAGGATAATAAATCTTACTCGTATATTCAGAAGAAAGGTTATTTTTTTCACAATATTGAAATACATTTTCAGCTAAACACAAATAAATATTATTATCGTAAATGATTCCACTATCTAGTAATAACGCATTATTTAATGTGGTCATCTCCTTTCTAGAACGTTCTAACAAAGTATCGTATTCTGTAATATAAAATGGATCCGCAATAAAAGGATATTCATTGGATCCAATAACAATCTTTTGTCCTAATATTTTTGTCAATAAAAAGTGTTGATCACTGAAATTAAGTTTTAAAATATCATCAAAGGTATATTTATCTTTTTTGTCTTGGAATTCTACAATCAAACCATCTTCATCTCGAATATTTAATAATAATTGATCAATACGAATTCGTGTAAGTTGAATTTTATCATTTAATGTTAAGCTTTGATAAATAGCAATTGGATTTAATTCTTCTTTTTTCAAACAATACAAATAAATTTCTTCTTCTGAAAAAGTCTTTCCAAAGGCCTGAATAATTTTTAATTTTATTACACCAATATTATCGTCGATGTAAATCGATTCTTTCAAGAAAACGACTTCGATTCCTTTTTCGGAAATTTCATTCAGTTCTTTTTGATTAAATACATTTTTAAAAGCAGGATTTAAAGGATCTGTTGCAAATAATTGATTTGGATCTTCGACGTCTAAATGAAGTCCATAAAAGACTACAATTTTATTGATTGTATTTTTATCAATTAAGTAATTTATTTTAAACATAGGAAATGATGACATATATATAAATATGTGATTATTTTATACTGGTTCATTCGATAAATAATTTTATTTTAAATCAAAATATGGATTATCTGTAATTTGCATTCCACAATAATTTTCTGGATTCTTTTTATAATCTACTGGTTCATATATCTTGGCTTCTTTGGCATTTTCTAACAAAAATTTAAAATTTTGCCAAAAAATTTGTTTGTGACCTTCTACTTTTGTCATCACGTGTGATAATTCATGTATTGCGACGAACGTTAATGTATTCAAATCAATTAATTTATTTCCTTCTTTGGTAGTATTTAAACAAAAGGCTATTTTTTCTCCTTTATTTTCACTATAAGCCGTATGTTCACTTGTCGGTAAAGTTTCACTAATTCGTGTTGGATTAAAATTCTTTTTTAACCTTTGGACATCTTCGTCATCGGGATATTTTTTATCCACATAATTGACTAGATCTTTACATTTTTTCGTGACCTTGGCTAATAAATCAGATGCTAATTCTAATTTGGCTCGTTCACGAACACAATAGGTGTGACCATCTACGTTTGATATAATACATTTTAAATTAAACGCATCCGAATCATAATAGATCTTTAAACAAATGATGAGTATAAATGCCAACATTATGTAAAAAAATATATTTTTTTTATAAGAAAACATATATTATATAAGTAAGATAATATATATTATTCGAAAATTATGATTTTGTTAACATGATAAGATAAGATAAACAAAGAAGTCTATTTATTATTGAGTTCCTTGACCTAATTCAAGAGGAGGGCGCATGAAATCAGGTTCAATGGTGCTTAAATTCCATGGACCTACATTGATTTGTGGGTTTGGTGGTTCAGAACGAATTTGCAAGTTGGCATTTCTTAAGGTTTGACCAATGGTATCAATACCAATATGGTAACCAGCTTTTAATAAATTAATATTTGCAAGATCACCTTTTCCTGCTGGATTTAATTGTGCCCATTGACTATTTTTATCTTTTGGTAATAAGTCGGATGGATTTTGAATATTTGGCTTATTACATGCGCTTGGTATTCCCTGTCCAGATGCAGAATTAGAATTTACTGAAGCAAACACTTCATTTTGACCTAAAGGTTCTGAAGGCTGAACACTTCGATTGGGTTGTTTATTCGATGGTCCGTATGCGGAATTGTTATTCCTAGACATTTGTTCGGAACCATATCTGCCTTTTGTTGCAAAATATTTATACAACATAGATAAAATATACAATACGATTATAAAAATTACGATGGCACCAATTCCATAATCATTCCAGAGTTTTTTTAAAGAAGCACTCATTATATAAAATTAATGATAAAATATTTTTTAAAATACTAATTAAAAGAAACTGAATTATTCTAAACTTTCCTATTATTAACTAAACTCTTCATTTTCAGATATTTCAGATGCATTTTCTAAGTCACTATCACTATCTTCAATGTCATCAAGCATATATGTTTTTTTAATATTTTTGGCTTCCAAATATGCTAGAATAGCTTCTTTCTTTGCTTGTTTGGCTTTTTCACGAGCTGCTTTATATATTTTATAATAAACTTCATTGGGTTTTTTCAAAGAAATAGTTTCCATATTATTGTCCAAGTCTTCAAATTGAATTTCGGTTAGATCATCTGTTTTTATATCTAAATGATTCAAAGAATCAAAATTAGAAGTAAAAACAGGTTCTTCTTTTAATTCATTTTTCAAATTATTACTTACAATAGGTTCCAATACCATTTTACTTTCATTGTTTAAAATATTACTAAAGGCATTCGAATGATTAGCAATAACGGATTGGTTTTCTTTTGGATTTGGATAATTTCGAAGGATTGGTTTTTTTATAAAACATTCGTCTAAAAAAGGATCTTGACTAACCACCATCGACTGTTTAACTTCAATTTCCATTTGAAAGTTTCTAGATGTAAACTTTATTCCTTGAATTTCTAAAATAGAAATAATATGCATATCTTGATTTATGTTTTCTAAAGTAATCACTTCATCTAATTCATTGTATATTTTAATGTTTGGTTTTACATTGACGCGCAATAAATAAAATTTTCCTGATTTAAAAATTTTGATAGGAGATGTAAATGTAGTCTCAATATCCGATTTTTCTAAAGTAGTTTCAAACCACTGTGTTCCTTTTTCATAAATTAACTCTTGGCATTTTGTTTCTAAATTCTCTAGCCATTGAATCAATAGGGTATCATTATTATCAAACATCAGATCAGTATATATTTTTTTACCACTTTTGATAAACCCTTGTTTTGTTAAACATTTTGGTGTTTGAATGTATAATGGTTTATTATTTAAAAAAATACGAGTAAAATATGCGCCTCCTGTTAAAGAACTTGGAGCTGCTAAATAGAGTTTCGAAAAATCAAAATCAATGGTGGGTTCAATGATATTTTCCATTACTGGAATAAGAGAAAATTTTAATATTATTAACACGCATAAAATGACATTTATTTTTATAAAGATTATTTATAAGTTAACTATGAAAGATTCTCTTATTAAACAATGTTTAGACATATTAAAAACCGATGATGTTCGAAATGAAATTAAATTTTTATTTTCTCCTGTAACCGATCTCATTTTGTATGAAATTTATCCTTATATTTATGTGATTATTTTGTTAGTTTTTTTAATTTTTATTTTAATTTTAGCAATTTTGATTTTATTAATCTTATTATTGCGTAATAAAAGTGTAATAACGAAACTCTTTTGAATTTCCTTTTCTTTTTTTCTTTTTTCTTATTTAAATATATAATGGTTAAAACAAAAAAAAGATCGAGATCCCAATCAAAAAAAGGAGGTTCTGCTTCTGCATGGGGTTATGTTTATGATCAAGTAGGAAATGGATGGACACAATTTCAAAATGCACTTACTTTACAGCCTGGACAAAATCTAGGTAGTCAACAATCTAATGACATTGAGCCTATAGGAAAACCAAATTTTCAAAATAATCAATCTTTTCCTACTTCAAAAGATTTATCGCTTATTCAACGAGCAGGTAAAAGACGTAGTAAGCGTAGTAAGCGTAGTAGATCTAAAAAGGGTGGAAACTGGGGTGCTGCTTTAGGAAGCGCCATTGTTCCTTTTACTTTGTTAGGTGTTCAAAATGCATTTGGTAAGAGAAAATCCAAAGGTCGTAAGACTCGTAAGACTCGTAGAACAAGAAGACGCTAATAGAACAATAAAGATAATATTTTATTATAAATTCATTATAAACTATATAATATAATGAGTTTTGAAAAACAAATTCAACAATGGGTTCATGTTGATAATCAAATGAAACTAGTCAACGATAAATTGAAAGAATTAAGAGATGTCAAACAAAATTTAAGTCAAGAAATAATAAATCATGTTCAAGTCAAACAATTAACTCAAAATTCAATTCCAATCGATGATGGAAAAATAAAATTTGTTCAAACAAAAACACAGCAACCTATTACTTTTAAATATTTAGACGCATGTTTAAAAGATATTATTTCAAATGAAACGCAGAGAAATCAGATTTTGACTTATATTAAAAATAAAAGGGAAATAAAAACACACTTAGAAATCAAGAGATTTTAAACCGATCCTGGTTATCCTAATTTTATTTATTTTATATATTTTATTATATTATAATTATGCTTGACTTCTTTTCACCTTTAGTAAGTAAAGAATATTGTAAATATTTTTACTTTTTTTCAGTTATGAGTTTTATTTTGATGATTATTTTTATGATGATTGCATTAATAACTTTATTTTCATTTCGTAAAAAGATGAATTACAATATTATATTACATTTGATAATGATGGTAATGAATACTTTTTTATTGTATTTTAGTAACCGTTTATGGTATAGTATGTGTGTTAAAGTTTTGTAAAAAAATATAAAGAGTAAACAGTAAAAAAGAAAAAAAGCGATTATAATTCAATTAATTAATATTTATTAATTGTATATGTCTCATTTTTCAGGAGAAGATTTAATATTTTATAAAGACACAAATAATGGACAAATCATGAGTGGAGGATATTTAATTGATTCAATCATGTTGAAAAATGGGGTTTCTCCGATGACTACCTATCATTATAAAGGTGGTTTCAAAGATAAAGAAGACGACAAAGTATCATCTATTTTTGATAACTTAGCAGTTCCTGCAGGTTTATTTTATATGAATGAACGAACACCTATAATCGATTCATGTGAATTTCAACACGTAGAGCCTTTATCGGATGATATTCATGAACGTTTGTTAGCATTTGTAGAAGTCTCGGTTAAAAAACCAAAAGTTCAATCTAAAAAACATAAAAGCGACTTTTTGAAAAAAAATAATAAAAAATCTCATAAGAATAAAGATAAAAATTAAAAATTAAAAAGTATTTTATATAAGTTAATATAGTGTTATATAAAATAAAAATGTATTTTCCAACATTTGATCCTTATGATAATGATGAATATACTGATCAATATAGTGATAAAACGTGTATTATTTGTTGGGAAAATGGATCATTCGAAACTCTTACTCAATTTAAAGATATAAAACATTTTCGATCAACATGTCATTGTAATGTAATTTGTCATTTATCATGCGTTGAAAAATGGTTTCAACAACACCAAAGTTGTCCTATTTGTAGAAAATATATACCTGATTCAATGAATCATGACGACGATGACCTTCCTTCGTCGATTATGGAAGAATGGATTTTTATTGTAAAAATTATTAGAATTTTAATTTTGTCGTTTCAATTACTTATTGTGATAATCTTTGTTTATTTGTTTTGTTATAGTTTACTCCAACTTTTGTAATTAAAAGGAGAAACCAATATATCGGTTAATTTATTTTTCCAATAGTCAACCCGTTGTTCCATCGCAATATCTTTCAATGTTTTTGGATAATGTGGAGTTATTTCCATTAAATCTTCTTCTTCTGAAGTCATTCGAGGTTTATATCCATAACAATTTACTCCAAATCTCAATGCTGGGTTTGCCATATATCCTCCATTTATACCTGGACGACCACAGTCGTTTTCATGTCCTTCGATTTTTTGTAATTCGTCATACGTAGATTGTTGGGTTGGAAAAAGAGCCATTTGACCATCTGACCATCCGTAATTGCACCATTCTGCTCCTTTATTATATGCCTCTTCTACTTGTTTATACGACGCTAATTCCGCACCGTAAGCACTGCATAAGCTTTTAGCATCAGGATAAACATAATTATTACCTGGAATATTAAATACTTGCTTTCTCAATTTAATTTCAGGAACTGGAGCAGATGTAGAATTAAAACGGCTATTATCTACTGTAATATCAACTTCGGGTTCTCCTGAAAATATATTTTCAATACTTGCAATAATATCTACACCAAAGAAATATTGTAAACCGTTAATTATTGCAAGAATAATAAAAACACCTACCATGATAATCATAATTGCTTTGGATGCAGCTGGGCTGGTTGATGAATCATTATTATTACTATTATCATTATTGGCAGATCCTAAAGACATAAATAAAGCTAAATAAATTAAAACAACTACTACTAAAATAATAATAATACTCGGGTTCATTAAAATATTATTTACATTATCATAAATACTTGTAACTTCTGGATTCGTGCCTCCATCGTTTGAATTATTATCTTCGGACATATTATATATTATTAAGTTTTTAAATATTTATTAAGATAAAAATAGAAATAAAAAGAAAACAATCAATGATATTTTAAAGATAGTTAAGATCTTTTTCGATAAAAAAAACAATATGCTTTGGGTGTAATAATTTGCGTTTCCATACCGATTTCACTAACACTAGTGTCATTATAATGATACCATTTTCCATTCGCATTTTTTACAAAAGATGTATAATGACCTCCTAATACATTTCCACTATGATTGCATACCGCATATAAATCATATACATATTTATCTTTATTGTAACCACTAACATATTTGGATAAATCTAAATTTTCCAAAGGAAAGGTTATTAGATTTTGATTTTTTCGGTTTTGATTATTAAAACGTTTTAAATCAATCACTAAAATTGTTGGAAAACTCCAGAATGTTAGATTTTTTTTTGCGGATTCTTTACAACCAGTAGTTTCATTAAAGATCATGTTTTCTCCATCTAAAACTTCCCCTTGAGTATATAAATCAAAACAATCTAACAAATTTGGACTCTTATTATCTGGAGGAATGGATAAATTAAGTATAAAATAAGGTTCTGGACAAATACTTATTACTTCATTACTAGAACTAGAAATTAGCTGTGAAATTTGAATGCCGTAAAACATATTCCAAATTTCAGAATAATCATTGGTATACATTTGTTTAATAGTTTGAAAACATTTCACTGCCATTTTATCTTGTTGTGTTATTTCAGTTCCTATAATATCCATTTCTACTTTTCTAGACAATGAATTATGAAAACAGTCAATAATAAAAATGAGAAATTCAGGCAAATCATTTTGTTGAAAACCTGTAAACATGTCTAAGTTTTTAAAAGAAGCTATTTGTTGTATTGACTTTAAAAATTTATTAGGCGAAATAATACAATTTTCACTCCACATTACCTTTCTTAAATTATCCCATTCTAACAAAAGAATCGAATCATATTTTTTATTTAAACGTTTTTTATAATCTTCATTATTTAAAAAATTATTTAATTCATAGGTATGAGACAAAACTTGCATACAAGAGTTTATAAAACATGTATTTCCCAAATTTGTTAATCCGCTTAACCCTTTATCTTTGTATGGTTCAAAATTCATTTTATTGATATAATATTATTACAAATAATGTGTTTAAACATATTTTATAATAATATTTATTATATTATTATCTTATAATGTCTTATCCTAGAAATATTCCTTTAAACGATACTCAAATGTTACATTTTTATATGGACCAGTATAATGAAACGACAAATCGGATTCAACAATTATATCGAAATTTAGATCAAATTAATGAAAATATTAATCGGCTTTATTTTACTGGGTCTAATAATAATAACAGTAATTATAGTAACAGTAACAGTAACTATAATAACAGTAGTTATAATCGTTATTCAAGAAATATACGTAATCGTAATCAGAATAATAACTATAACCAGAATCGTCACCTAGGTCCAGGTTCTCATAACCATTTCATACAGCCTTTAAGAAATAGTGTTCCTGTTCCTGTTATTAATACGAATATAAATTATACAAACCGTCATAATGAAAATAATCCAGTAGATACTATGTTTACTTTTTTAACAGATGTTCCTGTTTTTCCTAGTGCACAACAAATTTTGCGAGCAACACGATTAATTCGTTTTGATACGATTGATAATCCTTTAAATGAAAGTTGTCCAATTAGTTTAGAACGATTTACAGGAGAAGACCTTGTAACACAAATCCTGTTTTGTGGGCATATTTTCAATACAGAACAATTAAATAACTGGTTTTCTGGTAATGTTCGTTGTCCTGTATGTAGATATGATATACGAAATTATATCACGAATATACAAGAAGAAGAAAAAGAGCAAGAAGAAGAGAAAGAACGTGAAGAAGATCGAATTATCCAAAGTAATACACTCGAACGCATTACGGAACAGCTATTACATATTATTCAAGATGATATAGAAAGTAGTCGTGTTTATTTTGATGCATCTAATAATTCATTATTTTTTGAAACGATTTTACATTACCCTGGTGATAACATTTAAATATTATTTAAAACGATTTAAAGAAATATTATCATTATAACTTATAACATGAGTTTACGATCAGGAAAAAGATGGAGTATTAATGAAATTTTATCATTACAACGCGAATACGAATTATTAGAATGGAATGTTTATCAAATCTCAGAAAAACATCAAAGAACGGTAGAAGCCATTTTATTTCGTCTAGAAAGCGAAAGATTTATTGAAAACTGGGAGTCCGCTCGCGGATATTCTGTTTCTGCCCTTGTTGCTTCAGAAATACAAAAACAACAAAAAAAGATTGTTAATTCTTCTTATTATACTCGTTCACATAGTTTGCGCAATGCTAAGCCTTTAGTAGCATCTCGTTAAAAAAATTATAATTGAAAAAATAAAAATTAAATATATTTTTATTTTTTAAATATTTTCATTCTTTTTTATTTTTTACCAAAGAAATTCACCAAACTTTGATTTCTCTCTTTGTTATTATTCGTTTCTCTCAAAAACTTATCAAAAATGAGGATTTTGACTTCTTTGTCTTTTAGCTTTGTTATTTTATCTTCCCATTTTTCTTCTGTATTTTTTAACGTTTCGATTTCTCTTTTGAATTTTGAGATCTTACTTGTTTTATTTTGCATTTTCCAAATATCTTCCAAGACTAATCCAAATAACTGCAATAGTGGTTTCATAATTTGATTACTTATATAAAATGAATAATCAATTTGTAATCCCGTTTCTTTAATGAACGTTGGTGTTTCTATTTTTTCTCCTTGTAAGGCTTTTTTATTTTTATGAACGACATAGACAAACGGGATTCTGTCTCCCGAACTAGGTTTATTTCCTGGATCGCGTGCTGCAATACGATCTGCAAGAACTTTATGTGCAATTTGTTGTGGTTTTTTATAGAAAGATCGTAATGATTTGGTAATAATGAGCTTTTCTACAGGAACCTTTCCTTCCACTAATTCTTGTAAACATTTCTCCACATAAGACAATGCCTTTTTCAGATCTTGTTCTTTCATTAAAATATCAATGACACCTCCATAAATATCTTTTACAATAGGCGCATTATCACGTCGTTTTAACACAATTCCCATTTCTTTTCGCTTTCCTTTGTTTGGATCGTGTTCGTAAAGAATACCAACGTATCTTTTTTTTGATAAGAGACAAAACGGCATAAACGTTTTTTCATACTCGAAATCATGTGGTGCTTTTAAGAAACTGGAAACAAGATGACATGAATCTTTTGCAATTTCAATGGAAAATTCCAATGCTTTTTTTCCAACAATTGGCTGCATGGTCGTGTTGTCTTTTAAATTAAATGTAAAGAATACAGAGTCGGTATTATGAACAATCATATTACCAACACCTGCTGCAAAATGATGATTGTCAGTTGTTAAATCGTATACATAACCTTGATAAGGAATTTCATATAGTTTTTTAATAGCATTTTGATTTTTTCTTTGTGAATTTTTTGTCATAGTAATTCTATAAATATGTAATTTATCACTTCGTGTATTAATGGATGTTTTCCATCCTAAACTATTTGCTAACCAAGCAATATGAGAAGCAGTAATTTGATTTTTTTGATCAATTCGCACATATCCTCTAATATCTTTATCACCATCCGCATCATACAATCCTTCTAAAAATGCTTGTCTTATTTTTTCATTTGAATTAATGATTTCATGTGGAATAATTTTTGATTTATTTGAATACATTAAATTACGATAGTAACTTACAAAATTTACAATAGAACCATGAGTTCTACATTTAGGTGCTATTTTGTAAACTCCTGAACTCTCTATGGTATCCATAATCCTCCATTCAAATGTTGGATAAGCAATTTTACATAATTCTAAATATTTATTTAAAATAGAAGGACATGAATTATTTAATGCCCATGAACTTTTTTTACCTGACTTACAAAAATATTCTCCACAACTTCCATCTCCTAGGAAGAATCCCATAATTTTTGACTCTTCTTCTGTAAATATAATATTAGCTGATGTTGATTCAGGTAGTTGATGATGTAGTAATTCTGTTCCGACTACTACATCTTTGGGTGATATTTCTTTTCCGTCACAAAGTAATAAAGAATGATCATCTGTAACATCCACAACACCTGTATGAGTTAAAACTCTTACCATTTTTTTATGAGAAGCTAATTTATGACGAATCACTCGAAATAAACGCGTCCATCCTTTATCCGTCCAAGTTTCTACATTGGATAATTCACAAAATTCTTTTTCTTGTTTTCCTGGTTCTACACAATTGATCCATTGATTATTGCCATATTTTTCAGCTAGCTGCTCTATTGTTAAAATCTCAATATTTCTATATTCTTCATCTTTTTCTCCACTTTTTCTAAAAGTGGATACATAAACAGGTGTATAGTTTGCAACACTATCTCCATATACACATTCCGCTTGCGTCAAAACAATTTCACCTGATTTTGTAGTGACCTCAATGTTTTGGTAACAATCTTCCACCACTTTCTTTGCATAGGTGAGTAATAAACGACCTGTTGCTGTCGTGGATGCAGCAATATCTGGTTCGTAAAAAGTGCTTGTTTTGGCTCCAAGTTGACCATACAGTGAATTGGCAGTTACTTTATAAGCTAGTTGTCTTTTATCCAATACGTTTTTCATAAATTCATCTGACTGAGAAGGAATTAATTTTCTCGTATCTTTACGCGCTTTTAACAATTCTTCCAAAATAGAAGGCATAATCGCCTTTCCTTCTTTGAACTGCGCAAAGCGGCAAACTTTGTATCCAGATTTTATTTTTTCAGCTCGTGCTTTTGGATTTTTTCTTACATATTTGAATGTATCAAAGGTAACATCAACATATTCATAATTCGGTAAATGATCGTATAAATATTCGTCTTTTTCATTTTTTTCACCAGTTTCCAAAACCAATTCATTTTTTAAATTATATATTTTTGTCCATACTTTACTGCTAGGACATAAATTTTCAGATAACATGGAGGACGGATATAACGACGCAAAATCTCCTACCGCAATAGGGCGATCCAAATAAAGACCACATTTTGGTTCTAGGACAATGGCTCCTTCATAACCTTCATCTTTATCACCTTTCTCAATGACTGGCATTAATACGCCCTTTTTACGACATTTTTTAGCAACATAACTAGTTAACTTGATTCCTTGCCCACGAAAGATAAGGAAACTCATCGGTATACTACATAATTTCGACATTTCGATTAAATCAGTTAATACGTCCACTTTGTTCATGAGATAATGAACCAAGTTACAATCCTGAATACAGTATTTGGCAATCACTGATCGTGCAGCTGGGCCTTCATTTGTCATTCTAAAAATATCTTTGGGAGTGACATCATCTTTGGCTAATCCCCATTTTACCTTTTTTGCTTGTGGATTTTCATGACCATAAATGGAAAACCATTTTTCTAAGCGATTGACTTGATATACTTTGAATTTTTGTCCGTCTTTATAATAATCACTTGAGTGGTTGATTTCTTCAAAATGAATATAACTTTGTTCTTGTAAACCTGTCATATTTGCTGTTTTAATTTTACTAAATTTTTCACCATCTTGTTCAAAGAGTTCAATTTCTTTCACGTCATCTCCAATAAAATATCCACCTACATAATCCAATTTATAGGAAGATAGAATTTCTGTTTTTCTAAACCAATTATACATGTCAATTTGTAATCGTCCAGTCATTTTAATAAGAGATAAATCATAGGTTCCAGTTGCCACCGTAATACTACTTTTCTCAATGGCCCAATCTTTTGTTTCACGATCAATGGTTGCGCATATTTCGTCTTGATTACGGGATAATTTCAAAAAATCTTCCACACAATCACATTCTTGAGCTCTTCGAAACATGAACTCATAATCAAAACTAAAAATATTGTATCCAATAATAATATCTGGATCTTCTCTTTGAACTAAATTTTTCCATGCAAGAAGCACTTCGGTTTCAGTTTGATAACTTTCGATTTGAGAATTTGGTATTGGCATTTCATCACAACTATTTAATACAATACAATGATTCAAATAAGGTTCTGCTTCGCCATAATGCAGCATGGTGGATCCGATAAATGTTACTTTATCACCTTCTAACGCAGGAAAACAAGTTCTCAAAGATAAAATGAGTTCATTTAATTTATTTTCACGATCTAATTTACTATCAGTTAAAATATCAACAATTGTTTTTGTATCGACTTTTTTATAGGTTTCTTTTAATATTTTTTTATAAGGAGTTGAAACAATTTCTTTCTCTCGATCTTGATCTTCATCATCACTATCATTATTTTCTCCCTTATCATCTTCTGGGTCAGGACCACTATTTTCTTTATGATAATTCTCAAAAATAGATTCAATGGAATGTTCATTGGAATTGCTATAATCTCTTACCAAGGTATTCAACCAAATATTTATTTTTTTTTCTAGCTCTTGTAAAGTGGTAATAGGTTCTTTGGGATAAACCAAATCAATGGAATCGACTTTTGTAAACCCAAAGGCACCTTTAATTATCAAAGTTAATGTATTTTTTACGTCATTTGGATTTGGATTTATATTATGTTTATTGAAATAATCTACAACATTGGTAGCTAATTTTTTATAAGATTTAATAGGAACTGGAAAATCACCATGACTACTACTGGCTTCAATATCAAAACTCATTATTTTATAAGGAACTCTTAACTCCTTATCATTCAATGGTATGATATTATTATAATTAATCATGAATTCATAATCACATGTAGTTGTTTTATTTGAATGCGTAATTTCAGTCGTTTTTGAGTTAGGTAATGCAATCCATCCCGAAGGACTAACTTCTTGAATATGGAAGAAACGTAATAAAGGTGGAATGTTTGCTTCGTATAACTCCAAATAAGTTTCTTTAAAGTAATAACCACTTTTCAAGAGTTTACGTTCAGACACACCTTCTCGGTTCACTTCATTGGTATACCATAAATTTTTTACTTTGTTAAAAACATTCATATTTGCAAACTTTAGCATAATAAAATTATACTTTTTTCCTCCATCAAAACCATACAATTTTTGTCGTTTTACAAATTTACATTCTACAATTGCTTTTTCATAGTTTTTACCTACTTTGGTTTTCAAATGATTCAAAAAAGATGTTTTTAAAGTCGTTTCCCAAGTGTCATCTACTTTCACGTAAAAGAATGGTTTATATTCTTGAACAAAGATGGAACAAGTTTTCCCTTCACTATCTTTTCCAAACATTTGAATGTTGAAAACATCTTCTTCCAAACTAGGATTATTAATATTGAAATCGAAAAGTCGAAACACTTTTTCCATGGTTATATGAGATATCTATCTTACACTAGTTATTTTTAAATTCAATTTTTTTGTTATTTGTTCTAAAAAATATTATAATATTCTATTATTATATAAATGAGTGGTTTAATTCTTCCAGCTCTTGCTATTGGTGGCGTTTATTTAATTTATGATCATATGACCAAAAAAAATAAAAATGGTTCTAGTTCTAATTCAGCATCTCGGTCAAAATCAAGGTCCATTCGAAATTCAAGTGCAAAATCGAAAAAAAGTGCTTCTTTATCGATGGATGCAATCAAAGTTCGTAAGAACAAAACAAAAAAAAATAAAGAAGAAAAGAAACGACCTCTTTATGTTTACTACAGTCATGGAAGTGTAAAGGGTAAAAAATGGTCTTATAATAGTTTACCTACTGGATGGTCAGTTAAAAAGAAAACAAGTGTAAACAAAAAAGATGGTAAATATAGTAAAATGGTTAGTTTTTCAGGACCCAATAAAAATAGAGAATCCATGAAAAAATATCTAACAGATGCCTTTAGTTATTTATCAAAGAAAAATATTGTGAAAGATTATAAAATAACAGGTGAAAGTATTTAAGAAATGATAAATTAATAAAGTAATATAATATATGCCTTATTTTCATAATGAAGAAATAAATTTACTATTTATTCATATTCCAAAAAGTGGAGGAACTTCACTAGAGTCATATTTTTCCGAAAAATATAAGATACCTTTAAATGATTCGTCTTTATTTGATATCCCTCCAAATGGGTATTTACGTTCTTTACAACATTTACCTTATCAAATACTATTTTCAGAAAAAGAAAAATATCAAATTCAATTTGATGATTTGAAAATAATTACCATTGTTCGAAATCCATATTATCGAATCATTAGTGATTTATTTTTTTTTGAATTAATAGATAAAAATAGTCATCCAGATGATGTTTACATGATTATTTGTAAATATATATTTAAAAAAAATTATGATAACCATAACCAACCTCAACATTTTTTTATAACTAACGAAGAAGGAAAAATAATTGATAATTTAATTATTTTACGAACTGAAATATTGACACATGATATGCATAACATTGGATATAAGGATTTTAATTTTCACGAATTAAAAAACGTCCAAGATCATACTGACAATTATGAATCTTATTTAAATAATGATTCTATTCAATTAATCAATAAAATTTATGAAAAAGATTTTATTTTATTTAACTATGAAATAAAACAAGTGTAAATTATAAATCAGTGATAGGAATATTTAAAAGACTTAATGCTTCATTACATGCAATTTGTTCCGCTTTTCGTTTTATTTTATGTTGTCCCTCCCCTAAAAATAAAAATATTTTACCATGAATTTCCATATATTCATGAATCGATTTAAATGTGGAAAAATTTTGAATATGCAACGCATCTTCTGGAACAACTTGGTGAATGTATTGACCCAAACATAAATAAACGCCCATTTTATATCCTTCTTCCAGATCATGTGCAATTTCGACATAATGTGGTGTGACCTTGAACTCTTTTTGTATTTTCACTTGTAAAATATTTTTGTAATTGTCGTCGTTTTGTATTAATGCAATCCAGTCAATATGTTTTTCAAAAATATTTTCCACAAACTTTTGCGCCATTTGAAAGCCAGGACCCGTCACAAAGATATTTTTAAACCAGCCTTCTTCATCATGAACCACGATTTTATTAAAATCTAAAAAAAGAGCACCTAAAAAGGCTTCAAACAAACAGCCTAGTTTCTTCAAATTGGTTCGAATTTTTTTTTCTTCCGCATGTTTCGATAGGATCAACCATTTATGAAGTCCCATTTCCAGCGCAATTTTACCGATCGCTTCATTTTTCACAATCGCAATCTTTTTCTCCGTCATAAAACCTTCGTTTTCTTTTGGAAAACGGCGATACAAATAATATTTCGTAATGAGTTCTAGAAGCCCATCGCCTAAGAATTCCAAGCGTTCATTCGATTTGGTCGATAACGGTAAACAATCAAACGGTTTTTCCAGAATTTTAATATTTTGTTCAACATTTTCCCAATTCGGACGTTTCGTATAAGACCGATGCACAAAGGCGCGACGATAAAGTTCCATATTAAAGATCTTGCTGGGTAAAGAATATTTAGTGAGAATAGATTGAACGTCGCTCAATGTAATCTCGGTATTTAGTGGATTATACGGATTGAAAATAAGACCTTCTTCGCTTTTAATAATATCGTCGTCTTGTAATAACATTTTTAGTTCTGCCATGTTGTAATGTAATATGGTAACAACTCTTTAAGTCTGTTTCAATAAACCATTTTCATACGAAAACAACTTAAAGGCTTTTTGCGCCAATATAATATATACCACCACCTATGGAAGAATGGCGCTCAGTGAAAAATTTCGAAAATTACGAAGTAAGCAATTATGGAAATGTTCGCAATATTGTTACGAATAAAGGAATGAAACCTTGCGATAAAGACGGTTATTATAATATTTGCTTGACACAAAACAAGGTTAAAAAGGGATTCAAAGTTCATCGATTAGTTGCACAAGCTTTTCTTTTGAATCCTGAAAATAAAAGTGACGTGAATCATAAAGATAAAAATAAACATAATAATCATGTTGATAATTTAGAATGGAATAGTCGACAAGAAAATAACATTCACCGATGCAAAGGAATAATCATTAAAACAAATAAAAATAAACCAATCTTTCGAATCGACAAAGAAACAAATACTATTTTGGAGAAATACAATTCCATTGAAATAGCTGCACAATGGGCTTATGAAAATGAGCTTACAAAAACAACTCATAATGGAAGAAATGCGATTGGTAATGTAATAACAGGATTATCTAAGACTGCCTATGGTTATTTATGGGAACTTGAAAAAGAAGAACAAGTATTGGAAGAAGAAATTTGGAAACCCGTTCTTAATACTGAGAAATGTTATTTTGTTTCTACTTTAGGAAGATTTAAAAATGCATCGGGAATTATTATTAAAAATCCAAAACCTACGCCTGGCGGATACATTGTGGTTACAATCGATGGAGTAACTAGCCGATTACATCGTGTAGTTGCGCAAACGTTTTTGGAAAATCCAGAAAACAAGGAACAAGTAAATCACAAAGATGGAAATAAATCAAATAATCGGTTAGACAATTTAGAATGGGTAACCAATCATGAAAATCAAATTCATAAATTTGCAACTGGTTTAGGAAATAATTTCACTAGAAAAATAAATCAATATGATTTAGATTTAAACTTTATCCAAACGTTTCCGTCGATCGCAAATGCTGCGAAAACAGTGAATACAAGCAAATCAAATATTAGTGGAGTTTTAAGGAATTATAGAAAAACGGCGGGCGGGTTTATTTTTAAATATTATCATTAATTATTCTCTTGTTTAGAAAAATAAAATATTTATTTACTATATAACATGGTGTATTACAGTGGGTCACGCAGCGCTCGAAACGCAGCATCAATTTGCAATCGCACGAACACATGCGGTGGTGTCAAGAAGGGAGGTCTTGCGCCATCGGTCGGATGGTTTTTATACAGTAATCCTAACTTAATCGGAGCCACCAATACTCAATACGGTCTTGTTTGCAGACCTAATTTGACCATCCAAACACAGAAATACGGATACAGAGCAACACACGGAGGTAACATGGGTTAAACGCAGTAAAAACGCAGTAAAAACGAAGTACCTTTGGTTAAACGCAGTAAAAACGTAGTTATCCTTGTGTTAAATTTAGGTAAATTTTTTTTACACGGTATAAATCTTATACTTTGTAAAAATTAATAACGTCGCCGAATATTTTGCGAAAAAGCGGATGATATGGTATTTGTATTAAATAAACTTTGTGGTTGGATGATTGGCCAATTTCCTAGAACTGCTTGTCCGAAAAAATAATATTTGTTCGGAACTCCGCGTCGATAAAAAATAGAACTTGTGCGCACATGACCCATTTATATATATTGTTTTTATTTTTATGTAAAAAGATTATAATAAAATTACTTAAACTTTTATTATGACTTTTAACTAATGTTTATTAAAGTCGATTCCAGAGAAACCGAATTAATTAAATATATGAAAGGATATTTGGAAAGAGAACCATTTTTAAACGCAGGACTCCAGTTAATTGTCGAAAACTTACCTCTTGGAGATGTTATTATTATGAAAGATGAAGAAGAATTGATCATTATTGAAAGAAAAACTGTCAATGATTTAGTCGCAAGTATTAAAGATGGACGCTACGAAGAACAATCGTATCGTTTACAAGGATCCAGTTGTCCTAATCATTGTATTATTTATCTTATTGAAGGCGATGTTCGATTTCACAGAGAAAAACAAACGATTTATTCCGCCATGTGTTCGATTCATTATTATAAAGGGTTTTCTACGATGCGATCTTTTTCAATCGATGAGACTGCATATATGATTTGTAACATGGTGTATAAAATAAATAAAAATAATAATCGAATTGGATATTATTGTATGAACCAACTAACAAAAATTGAAAATCATGAAAACGAAGGTAAAACTCATGAAAATAATTATAGCGCAGTAGTAAAAAAAGTGAAAAAAGAGAATGTCAATGCTGAAAATATTGGTGAAATCATGTTGTCGCAAATTCCTGGTGTTAGTTTTCATATTGCAAAAGCTATTTTTAGTGAATTCAAAACAATGCCTAAACTTATCCAGTCGATTCAAGAAAGAGATAATTGTCTAGATCATATAGGAACAATCGATGGCAAAAATAAATTTAGAAAAATAAGTAAAACGACGAAAGAAAATATTATTAAATTTTTAAAAGATAATTAAAATATTTTTAATCCTTTATAATATATAATGAACGAAGACTTATTAAAAATTGGTGCTATTTTAATCGTATCTATTTTCATTATTTATTTAATGATGAATACTTTTCATTTGCGAGAAGGTTTAGAAAACGCAGAGGATACAACTGCATCGGTAGCAGTAGGTGCAAATGGTGAAGCCGGAAGTGCCGCAAATTATGCCGCAGCAATCAAAGCAAAAACGGTGAAATTACAAGATAGTTTGTTGATTTCAAAATATCGTTCGGATTATGAAAACGTGATTATCAATATGGATGATTATTTAAGTATGTTAATGTTGAAGATTGCTTTGGATGTGGATGCAAGTGCGGATATAAAAACAAACGCGGAAACATTGGCTTTAATGAATACTTTATCCAACGCAAAAAAATCATTAAATGAAACCATGGCTTTTATCGACAAGCAATAAATGAGAAACAATAAATATATTATATATAAATATATAATATATATAAATAATAAGAATGAGTAGAAGGTCGGGTAGAACGATTATACCAGTTGATAAAGTATCTATGTCTATACCAGTTAATAAATTATCAAATAAAAATAAAAAGACAATTAGTAATAAAAATAAAAAGACCATTAGTAATACAAATCCAATATCGAATACAAAAATGGATAAAGACTATATATATAGTCAAATCGATTCATCTCAACAATTAGATGTCAAGAGTTTCCAAAGTGTTTTGGTAAACATGACGAATTATTTGAAGACAAATTATTCAAAATCAGTTGATAAGCCAAAGATCAATCAAGTGAGTGTTGAAAAAGATAAGGAAAATAAAACATTTAATATTAACCTTTTTACGTCGATTGAATTTTTATCAAAAATTCCAGCAGATGGGTTTCATGATTTTTTAACAATGGGTAGAAATGAAACCTTTAAAAATGTAAAATCTGAGTTTATATTTATTTATATTTTAGGTAATTTCATGAAAAATATTTCTGCCATGGAAACAGTTGAAAATCAAAATAAATTAATTGAAAATACTTTATACGTTTATGCGGGTGCAATGAATTTATTAAAATCCGAAGATGGTAGTTCTGGAAAAACAAAAAATCTTGGTGATGGAAATGATATTGCTCACCGCGTGATGACTTTAGAAAATGATTCTATGCCTGGAACTGGTAAAGGTAATAAAATTGGCCAGGTTTCAAAATATCAATCGGATGAAGATAAAACAACCAATTTATTATATTTTATTGATGATAAGAAAAGTGATGGGAATATTTTTAAGGCTTTATATGATAGTTGGTTAGAATTATGTAATGAGTTCAAAATAAATTTAGATTTATCTAAAAATTCATCTACTAATCGAACCGAAGTTGTCGTGGACGCAACTAACAAAATTAATATTCATGATTTATTCGAAAAAGCTTGTAAAAATTTTTCACCACAATCAAAAGAATGGTATATTATTAATTTTGTCATTGAAGATACCTTAAAAAAATATACCAAAGATTACGTAACATCTTTGTATGTTGTATTTTTAAATAAATATAAAGATGAATCTTATACACTAGAACCCACTTCTTTACCAGTAACTACCATTCCATATTTGCTAGAAGAAGATAATTATTTTTTAAAAGAATCCGAGATTGAATTACGAGATATGGAATTTGGGTTGGCTAAATTGTTATTTAAAGAAAATAATCCGATTTATTTTTTTGCGGATGCGAATAAAGGAAAAGTAGGTCCAGGGATCTTAGAAATTTTAAGAAGTCAACCCGTTTTACTTGTCGAAAACCGAGTCATCGATATGGACGAGGCATCCGAAGGATTTTCAAAAACTACACAAGAATTAAATAAAGTATATAATAGTGTTATTGTGCAAGATGATTCTTTTGATAATTATAAAGAAATTATTGAAGAATTAAATGAGGGAAAAAAATTTACCTTTAATTTTTATTCGGAAGAAGGGTCTTTTATTGAAGAATTTACAATATATGAAAATAATGATCCAGAATATGAAAATTTTTATAAGAAAGTATTAGAAATAGATGCTTTGAAATTGAAAGAACAAGATGAAAAAGATTTTATCCAAAAAGTAATTAAATTGTATGAAAATAAATTTTCACAAGAAATTTCACCTAAAATTAACGAAATACTTGAATTATCCTCAAAAGGAAGTTATAAAAATCGAATTTTGGAAAAAATAAACGAAAATAAAAATTCAGCCAAATTAATTTTAACACAAATAAAAAATAATTTAATGGGTGATAGTAAATTAAAGATAACCAATCAATTTATATCTCAAGATAAGATCCAAGGAATTTCAGTAAATAATATGGCAAATCTTGCAATTGATAATTTAAATGGATCTTCGGCAGAAGATCTAATAAATTTAAAAAAAACAATTATTAAAGAATTCGGAGGTAAACAAGGTGGTGATAAACGTAGTTTTAATGAAACAACTCTAGAAAATGTTAAGAAGCCAAAGTTTGATACAAAAGATCAACTAATAAAGACAATTCAACGTTTTTTACTTCCATTAACTGCAAAGCGATCAGGCGATTTATTACCACTTTGTTTATGGGGATTTTTAAAAGATAAACCAAACAAGGTTTATGATACAGGAGATTTAAATGCATACGAATTGGGATTGCTTTTATTAACATTTGATAAAAACGTTTCTTTATTTCAAAATTTATTATTAGCATGTCCTGGAACAGATGACATGCAAGACTTTTTACGACTTGTAAGATGTGGAGATAACTCTGATTTATTTACAAGTAATTATTATTATAATAAAGATAGTATAACTTTAAAACCATTATATGAATGCATACCAATGGTATTTAATCCGAATTTTATACCAGACGAAAACTCATCAAAAAGTCCTTGTCTAACTTCTCTCAAAGAAACGATTGAAGTGAATAAATCCCAATATTTTTCAGAGAAAACAGATCTAGAAACTCCTCTTAGTTCACCAGTTGTAAATGAAGAAGATACAAATATGGTTACAGATATGGTTACAGATAAGAATGCAAATGAAGAAGATACAAATATGGTTACAGATACAGATATAGATAATGATACAAATGAAGAAAATACAAAAAGCGAAATAAAAAATGATGAAGATTACCCTTACTTTCAACCTCCTGATAAAAATGGCGGGAAAAGAAAAAAAAAGAAAACATTAAAAAGGATGAAACAAAAAATTAAAAAAACAACCATTAAAAAAAATAAAAAAGTAAAAAAGTAAAAAATATTTATGATTAATTACATGATAAATATTTTTATTTAAATTTTAAGGAGGAATGGCAATTTGCACTTCATTACCTTTATAGTAACCACTATCTACAAGCGCTTGTGTATAATCACCTCCTCCCCAATTTGGATCCATTGCATTATCACTAAATAATAAACTTTCTTGTTGATTATTCATCACATCTAATGGTGTAGTTGTTCCTACATAATAAGACGATTGATCAAATGCTGGATAACCGTTTTTATTATAAGGAGCGTCACTTCTTGATGCATCCACTAGTTTCATCGGTAAAGGAACTGGAACAGTAGGAGGTAACCCTCCTTGTAATTCGGTAACGCTAGGACGAATTTTGTATACACGGTTACCCTGTGCGTCATAGGTATTTTGAACATATAAAACAGGACATCTTATACCCGCACCTCGTTGCCATTCCAAAAATTCAACATATTCCTCTAAATTGTTAAATTGAATCGGATTTACACCAGGAACTTCAGCAATGTTTGAATTATATAAAAAGAACTTGGAACCTTTTTGGATCAGTAGATTCGGGCATCTTAATTCTCCATCCATGGTAGTAAGTCCTTCTTGCAAACTTGTAAACATTTTTGGATTGGTATATTTAGAATAAAAATAAAGACCACCTAGAACCACGGCTATAAAAAATAGTATTTTTAATATATCAATCATATATTATAGTTTGTGATAATATTTTTTACAATATTCTAGTAATAATAGACATTTTTCTATCATTATAATATAAGTATAATATGATTATTTTACATTCGGATGATGTAGATAAAGTAGATTCTTACATTGATCAAGGAAATTGCGTTTTTATTCTTATTTACATGGAAGGATGTGGGCCTTGTATGTCGACCAAACCAGAATGGTTAAAAATCGAAGAATTTAGTGGAGAAAACAATTCTTCTGCCGTGGTTGCGGATATTAATAAAGACTATTTATCCTCGTTAAAATATATTGGATCTGTCGATGGCTTTCCTACGATGAAATATATTTGTAAAAAAAATGGAAATCTTGTTGTCGAAAATTATGAAAATGCCAAGATTCCCAAAAAAGATCGTAGTGTTCAATCTTTTGTAAAATGGATCCAAAGTAAAACATCTGATCCAAGAAATTTAATTGTAGGAGGATCATTAACTGTGGGAGGATCATCGCCTTACCATTTGTTAAAAAGGCTTTCTAAAAAGACTCGAAAAAATAAAAAAGGGAAAAAAAGTAGAAAAAGTAAAAAGAGTAAAAAAAATAAAAAGAGAAAATCTAGACATTACAAAAAATAAAATAATCTAAATATATTTATATGACAAATTACAGTCTTGGTGAAGGAGAATCTGTTTATGAAGAGTTGAAAAATAACGATAAAATTGTTATAGGAGATACAATAACATATACACCTTATAATCAACAAGGTTATATGAAATATAAAGTAATAATGGGTGACAATGGTAAAAAAACGTTGGAAGTGATAGATAGCTATGATATGCAAATGGAAAATAGTTATAATGATGATGATAGTTATCAGTCGACAGTAAAAGATGATAGTTATCAATCGACTGTAAAAGATGAAGATTTAGATTTAGGAAAACGTTCTTATGATGATAATGATGATGTATTTGCAAAAAGAGCCAGATATGGTGAAAAAGGTGGAAGAAAAAAGTCTCGAAAAGGTAAAAAGAGTCGCAAAAGTAAAAAAAGTAAAAAGGGCAAAAAAAGTCGTAAAGGTCGCAAGGGTAGAAAAAGTCGTAAGACTCGTAAATGAATAGATCAATTTATAAAAAATAACGTCTTTTTATAAATTATAAACCTCTTAGTATATAATAGAAATAATATTTATGAATCCTTTAGAAACATTAAAAGTAAAACCATCTGTATTGCAACGTGAACCCGTCATTGTAAAAATATTAAATAATGAAAAAACGCAACCAATGGTTGTAGATAAACGTTCCCAAGGTTATGATCCTCAAGCTTTTTTAGAACGAATGCAACAAAATCAACTTTCAAAAGTTATTGCGAATAAAAAAAATGAGAAAGCCTTAGAATTGATTATCGAGTCGAAAGCGCCAATAGAACTAATTGATACAAAGAAAAAGAAAACTATTAAAAAATTAAAAGCACCTCAGTTTATTATTATGGAAGAAAATGAACCTCCTATAACAAAACAAAGAAAAACGGAAAAAATTGTAAAAGGGGTTACCGAATTAGGGACGGAAAATATGGTTGAATTCGGGGATACTATTTTGAAGCGCAGACTTCCTTCGAAAGATAAAAATGAGAAAATTGACATTCGTGTTTCCAGTTACTTTATGAATAATCGTGAAATCTTTGTCAACTTTATTAATGGACTTTTTGAACCTTATAAAGATGACTTGTTAGATGAAGGAAAAGGAATCACATGTAAAAACATAGGACAAACAAATCAAAATAAAATCGAATTATTAACCCATCAAAAATTGGTTCGCGATTACATGAATTCTTATACACCTTACCGTGGATTATTGTTATATCATGGTTTAGGTGCTGGTAAAACGGCCGCCAGTATTGGCATCGCAGAAGGTCTCAAAAGTTCTCATAAAATTATTGTTATGACCCCCGCATCTTTAAAACGTAACTATTTGGAAGAAATCAAAAAATACGGGGATTCTATTTACCGTAAAAATCAATATTGGGAATGGATTTCGATTACCGAAAACCCAGAAACCGTCGATACATTATCATCCGTTTTATCTTTACCAGTAGATTTTATTAAGCGAAAACATGGGGCTTGGTTAATCAATGTAACCAAACCAAATAATTACAATGAACTCAGTTCAACCGATAAAAAATCATTGGATGAACAATTAGACGAAATGATTCAAAACAAATATACTTTCATTAATTACAATGGTTTACGAAGAGAAAAATTCAAACAGTTAACAAATAATTTTGAAAAAAATATTTTTGATAATGCGGTTGTTATTATTGATGAAGCCCATAATTTAATTAGTCGTATTGTCAATAAAATAAATAAATTAAAAACATTTACAAAAGGTCCAACAAGTAATATGCCTACTTCTTTATGGTTACAAATTTACGAATTTTTGTTGCGTTCAAACAATTCAAGAGTTGTTCTTTTAAGTGGAACCCCGATTATTAACTATCCAAATGAAATCGGTATTCTGTTTAATATTTTGCGAGGATATATCAAAACCTGGCATTTTACACTCAATATTGATAATAATAATAAATTAAGTAAAGAGACTTTGTTAGATATTTTTACCAAGGAAAAGGTTCTAGATTATATGGATTATAATGCGAGTTCAAAAACACTCAGTGTTACACGAAATCCTTATGGATTTGAAAGTAAAATAACCGAAAAATCTGGATATAAAGGTGTGAAAACCGAATATAAAGAAGAAAATGGAAAATTGATCGTCGATGAAAAAGGAACCATGAGTGATGAGGATTTTATAAAACGAATCACTAAACTCTTAAAGAAAAATGAAATTACTGCGATCCCCAAAGGGACGCAATTTGTTGCCAATACTGCTTTACCAGATACTCTCGATGAATTTATTAATTTATTTGTAGATAAGGAAACTGGAAATGTTCACAACATTGAAAAATTCAAACGACGTATTATTGGATTAACTTCTTACTTCAAAAGTGCGCAAGAAGAATTATTACCTCGATATAATAAAATTACGGATTATCACGTAATAAAACTTCCAATGAGTAATTATCAGTTTAAAATTTACGAAGAAGCACGTGTTGATGAACGTAAAAGAGAAAAAAAGTCAAAACCAGGAATGAATAAAGTGGATGCGAATGGAATGTTTATTGAACCCAAATCAACGTATCGTATTTTTTCTCGTTTATTTTGTAATTTTGTCATGCCAAAACCCCCAGGACGTCCTATTCCTGGGGCTTTTTCTAAAAAAGGTAAAAGCGATAAAGAAGAGGAAGAAGAAAAAGAGGAAGAAGATGACGTCGAATCTGATTTGGAACTCGAAAAACAAGATGATAGTATTGATATACCAGAATATAAAAATGCAGATGCTCAAAATCGCGACGTCTCCGAACTCGAAGGCGATGAGTTTCTCGAAATCTCTGGAGATCAAACCTATAAACAGAGGATCAAAGATGCGCTTCATTATTTGAAATTAAATGCATCCAAATATTTGGATCCCGAAAACCTTTTAACCTATAGTCCAAAATTTTTAGCCATGTTGGAAAATATTCAAGACCCCGATCATTTAGGTCTTCATTTGATTTATAGTCAATTTCGTTCCATGGAAGGAATCGCTATTTTCTGCTTAGTATTAGAAACCAATGGGTTTGCACAATTTAAAATTAAAAGAGTTTCCGATGGATGGATCTTAGATATGAAAGACGAAGATGTTGGTAAACCGACTTATGCGCTTTATACAGGAACGGAAGATGCGGAAGAACGTGAAATTATTCGTAATATTTACAATGGATCATGGGAATATATTCCTAGTCAATTATCAAACGAATTATCAAAAATAAGTAATAACAATAACATGGGTGAAATTATTAAAGTGCTTATGATTACTGCAGCGGGTTCGGAAGGTATTAATTTACGAAATACACGTTATGTTCATTTGATGGAACCTTATTGGCATCCAGTGCGTTTAGAGCAAGTCATTGGACGCGCCCGTCGTATTTGTTCCCATCAAGATTTACCTTTGGAATTACAAACGGTAGAAGTATTTTTATATTTAATGACTTTCACGCCAGATCAATTAAAGAGTGATGAAGCCATTGAAATTAAATTACATGATTTGGGAAAGAGGGCACCATTTACTCCATTAACTTCGGATGAAAAATTATTCGAGATTTCAAATATTAAAGAAGAAATATCGAGCCAATTGCTGAAAGGAATCAAAGAAAGTTCAATTGATTGTTCGATTCATGTAAAAACCAGTTCCAAAGAAGGGTTGACTTGTTTGTCTTTTGGACAGCCTTCTCCCAACGCATTTGCATACAACCCAAATTATAGTCAAGATGAAAATGATAATGTAGCTATTCTTAATAAAGTCGCCACTACTTGGGAAGGCAGAGAATTCAAATTTAATGGCAAACAAATGATTTTACGTGAGGAAACGAAAGAAGTCTATGATTACGAAAGTTATCAACTCGCAATCAAAACGCCTGGGATAAAACCAATTTTACTGGGTCGTTTGGAGAAAAAAGACGGAAAATACAGAATTGTAAAAGCTTAAAAAGAAAGAAAAAAATAAATATTAATGCAATTTTGTAATCGAGACTTTCCACAAACGTTTCGAATTTGGATCTTCATGTATAAGTTTGAAATCGAATCCTAACATAAACTGTTCCCGTATTTTTTCGTCATACCATTCTTCCATATGAATGATAAATGTATTGTAAGGTTCGCCTTTATAATTTACTTTTGAAATTTTTATAATTTCTTTGATTGTCCCTACTTTCAAGTTAGTAAAAACCGAGACAATTTCATCTTCTGTAATACTTGCAAACGCACGTTGAATGCATAAGCTGGGTTCCATTTGTTATTATTTTATATTATTTTTTATTTTTAAATAAAAATAAAAAAACTTTTTATAAAAAATTGAATAAAATTACTTACCTTAAGTTTTAATAAAAGATATAAATAATGATTTACAAATTAAGAAAAGAAATCGATCTCAGTAAATTAAGTGTAAAATGGTTAGTGTATAATTCTCACCCAGGATCAGAAAAAATCATTCAAGAAAATTTAGATCAATTAGATTTGGATGATTTTTCAAGAATATTACACTATCCACATTTCATGGGTATTATTGTTAAACAATTAACTATATTAAATTCACCTTATTTGTCAAAAAATGAAGATGCGATGCATATATTAATGAAAAATCCAGATTTGATTGATTGGTATATGTTATCCACCAATCCAAGTTCAAAAGCATTAGAAATGATTGAACAAACTATTATCAATGAAAATATCATAACTATTCCTTATCATAAAAAAACAAAGTTACCTATTCAATGTCCTCAAACTTATTCGGTTTACCCAGCTTTTTGGAGATTGTTAGCTACCAATACAAATCCAAAAGCACTTGAAATCATTGAAAAATATTATGTCAAGTTTAATTCTTGGATTTTAGATTCTGAAGTTCTTGAGTTTTGGCGTGATTTATCGAAGAATGAACATGCAGGTCACTTGTTAGAAAAATATCCAGAATATATTAATTGGGAAACCATTTTAGAAAATCCAAGTCCAAAAGCAATAAGTATGATTGAAAAAAATTTAGATAAAATTTATGAAGATGATTGGCCTCTTTTATCAGGAAATCCATCTGCGATTCATATCTTCGAAAAACAGGAATATTTAAATAAAGTATTTGATTGGAGTTATTTATGCGAAAATCCAAATCCAAAAGCCATAATTATCATTCTAAATAATTGGGATAAAGTAGATTGGCTCACCTTTTCACGAAATCCAAGTGCAATACATATTATATTAGAATTACTACAACAACAAAAAGATTACGACATAAGATATGCGAAAAATATAGAATTAAAACAAAAATTTGGGGATTATACTTCTTATTTTTATGAAAATGATAATATTTACCGTTCTATTTACAAATATTATAATGATTTTTATAAAGTAAATTTTAATAGTTTATCTATGAATCCTGCTATTTTTGAAAAAGATTATCATGGTTTAAAACAAAGATGCGATGTTTACCGTAAAGAATTAATTGATAAAGCCATTCATCCTTCAAGACTAATCAGTTTGTTAGAAAAAGGGGTTGAATTAGATGACTTGGAAAATTATTTTTAAATTTTGTTTTGTTTTGTTATATTATTATTTTTTAGACTTCTTGTTTCCTTTCCCTTTCTTTTTTTTCGTTTTTTTGACTTTTCTTTTTATTTTCTTTGTTTTACTCTTACTATTTTTTCTTTTTTTACTATTTTTTCTTTTTGTCCCAGCATTTTGAAACCCAAGAGGAATCGTTCTTTTTCTTTGTAAATCGTTACGTGTAAAAGGCGCTCTTGTTAAAGGACTTTCATTTTTCACTAATTGTTTGATTGTTGCTGCATCATAACATTTTTGATCGGCTTCCAGACGAAACCCACGTCCTTCAGGAATAGGAGCTAAACTTACAGGATCATCTTCCCCTTCACAATCTGCGTCAGATACAAATGCAACTACAATTTGTTCTAAGCCTACAATGGTAATATTATCTGGTAAATTTGCTGGTAAAGTATTAATTCCACTGCCTATAATATTGATTTCGAGATCTTGTGTAATATTCACGATACTTTCAGGTAGTTTACGTAGGGTTGAATTGTTGCTTAAAAGCAATACTTCCAAATTTTGTAAATTTCCAATGCTTTCTGGTAACGAAGTAAGTTGGTTACGATTTAAATTTAAATAATGTAAATTTTGTAAATTTCCAATACTTTCAGGTAACGAACTCAATAAATTCGAATCTACTTCTAATTCTTCTAAATATTGTAAATTTCCAATACTTTCAGGTAAAGCTGTAAGTTGATTCTTTGTTAACTTTAATTGTTCTAGTTCACGTAAATTACCAATACTTTCAGGTAACTCTGTCAATTGATTATTATTCAGAAATAACTTTTTTAGATGTGATAAATTTCCAATACTTTCTGGTAACTGTGATAATTCATTTTGCCCTATAAATAATTCTTCTAATTTTGTTATATCTCCAATACTTTCTGGTATCACTTTGAGTTGATTCATATTTAATATCAGTGTTATTATATCCGTTTCGTCTAATTCACCTACATTGTTAGGAAGAACTTTTAAATTCGAGTCGCTGAGATCTAAACTATCTTCTTCGTCATCCGCAATGTAATCAAAAATATCCGCTTCATTCATGAAATGTATAGTGTCTTATAATAACATTATACATTTTTATTTTTATTCTGATTTTACTTTTATATTTTCATTATACCAAGTTCTTAACCATAAAATAGATGGTTTGAAATATTCATATACACATTCGATAACATAACAAAAATTTTCAACAATATTACTAGTATCTTTTAATATTTCTGTATTGACTACATTATATATGTCATCGTCTTTCTCTACTACTTCTTCTTTTTGATCTTCTTCTACTTCTTCTTTTTGTTCTTCTTCTACTACTTCTTGTTCTAATATTTCATTAAAAACCAAAGGTTCCAAGTCAGTATCTTTTTCTTGTTCGTTAATAAACATACTTTAATTTAAAGAAAGTTATTTTTTTAAGTTATTTATAAATTATTATTATTATTATTATTATTATTATTATTATTAACCATTTCTAATACCTTTTCTAATTGTTTGCTAAAATCTTCCATATGTTTTTCCATCAACATAAGTTTATCTTCTAACATCAAAATTTTATTTTTATTTTCAATTTCATTTTCATTTATATTGTCTATTTTTTTAAATTTATGAAGAATACTAAAACTATTATTTGTTTTTAAATTTGGTTCATTATATTCTTCTATATATCTTACTTCATTTTCCTCCCTCCATGAAATTTTCTTCGAATCTTTGGTTAGTTCTACGATTTCATTATCAATATTATAATTCGGAACCTCGTTTTCAATTTTTATATATTTAATTTCTCTTACTTCTTCCACTGAATCTTGTTGTTTTTTTAATTTCACTGTTGTTTCTTGTGATTTTAACCACTGTTCTGTTTCACTAGTTATGTTCATAGGAGAAATATCAAAATTACGTTGTGCAATTGTTTTTGCAATAAGTTCATCCATTCCTTTTATCTTATCTTCTTCAAGTCGTTCCGTGAAATTAGGAACAGGTGGTTTATTAACAAGAATAGACGATTCAAAGTCAGCTTTTTTTTGCGCCAATTGTTTTTCAAACATGGCTTGTCTCTCCGACTGAATATCTTCCACCTTATATATATGTTTTTCTTTGATATTTTCATGTCTTAATGCTTTCAAGACTTGTGTTAAAAATTTTTTATTCATTGTAATTAGATCATAATTGTGATATTTTTCTTTTTCGAAAAAAGTAAACATATTTTTATGAAATGCATTATATACCACATCTTGATTTGTTTTACTTATTCCTTTTATAATTGGTTCATCTAACAAGACATCCCATAAAAGTTCTATATTTTCTTTGGATATAAAAGTCATTTAATTATATATACATAAAAGATGGATTATTTTTTATATATTTTTCGTTATTCCATATTTTTATTTTACTATAGTTCTGGATTAAAATAAATTTTACGAAATTTTTCCATGTATTCATCTTTTAAAATATGAGTTTTTAAATAACTTCCAGTTATTTTATCTTCTAACATGTGAACTAAAAAGAAAATAGAATAGATCCCACATTCAGTATTTTTATATTGATGTTCCACTGGATAATTTTGATCAAATTTAAAATAAATTGGTTTTTTTAATTTTTTACCTTGATCCATAACCCCATTCACAAATTTTTCAATTTGCGCTGGAACTTTATTCCCCGCACTATCAAAAAAGAAAATATGTCCTTTTTTCACATTAATAAATAATGAAATCCAATGTTCTCCTGGTTTATTATGCGGATCCGTATTAAAAATAATACCTATTTTTGTTTTACCGCGTTTGATTTGATCCACTAAGTTAAAATGACACAATTCTTCCCAAACACATTCTCCGAATAATTGAGAAGTATCATAATCAATGGGCGACGGTCCTAAAAACTCGAAACATTTATATGTTTTTTCATATTGATTCATGACTTCAATAATATCTACACTCGTTAACCATTCATTCGGATTTTTTTTCCATTCGCTAGGAGAGAGAGGGGCAAAATCAGCTAATAATTCTGTCTCCATTTTACTACCCGAGGTGATTTGCTTAATCCAACAAGATTCTTTATTGCAAACGCGACTAAAATATTGTTTTAACAATGACCAAATTTCCTTGGAATCATTCGTTCGAATCATTTGATCTGGATGTCTGGCATTCCATATATCTCGCATTTTATGTAAATTTTCATCGGAATAACAAGTATAATTCTTTTTTAAATTTTTGGTCTGAGGACTACAATTAACCTTTTTCAAAGTAACATTTTTTTTGATTTTTTGATTTTTGCTTTTATTTCTTTTTCCTTTCTTTTTTATTGTTTTAACACGAATTTTATTTCTATTTTTCATTTTCTTTATCCTTATATGAAGGACAGATATTATTCTTTTTTAAAATTCCTTTTTTCTTTAAAACTGGGTCTTGTAAATTGATCTCTTTTTGTTGTGGCAAAATGATTTCTTTTTGAGGTTTTAATTGTTTTATTTTGACAAATTTATCTAAAGGTAATTGATTTATTTTAATAGAACGCATCATTAACTTATCAGCTTCTTCTGGAGAAACAATATCATCATAATCCAGTTGATTCTTTGTGATTTCATCTAAAAGGTTTTCGATTGGATAGTCTTCTTGAATAATATCCATTTCATCTTTTATTTTAAAATATCCAATGCAAGTTTTTACATAATTTTCAAAAGCGTCCTTAACATCTGGTAAAACTTCTTCTGAATAAGTATTTAACAGCATATCTTTTGTTAAATTTAAAATCCTTCGCCGATAAAATTTTTTATCTTTCTTTAATAATCCACTTCGATTTTCATTGAATACCAGTTTTTTTTTAAATTCTCGACTCATTAAACAATCGAATGTGATTTGATTTATGAAATTATGATCCATTAAAATAATTTCATAAATTAAATATTTTGTTTTAACTTGTCTTTCGCTTTAACAATTTACATTTTTATTTTGTTGTCTCGTTGCATTATTAAATAACGCGTATCCTACATCTTTGGAATGAATATAACTATTATTGCTTGGAAACACTTGTTGTTGAAATAAATCAGGAAAAGGCTGAGATAAATCACTTTGTTTCCAGTGGACCTGATATAAGTCGCTTTTGGAACTTGGAACATACGTTGCTTGACTACAGTCTTGTAATGCATAGATTTGATTTCGTAAGACGGACTCTTGATTTGCATTGTAACCTGAAAAAGGTGCCTTTGCATTTCCAGGATTAAATACTTGATGACTATCATATTTTGGTAGTTGAGTTAATGGAACATGAGGTGCTTTTCTAGGATCTACAATTGGCATTCGAGAATATTTGGTGGAAACCGCTCGACTGTCTAAATAAGGTTGTAGATTTTGAGAAGGAACATTTCTAATATAAGTTCGATAATTTGTGGTATCCGTTCTTTGAGAAGCGGATTGATCCTTGAATTCATGATTCATATTTTAATATATACAATAGAATAATATTTTGTAGAAAATTTAATTATTATACAAAATGTATTAAATATAATACAAGACATTTAATAAATAGAATGTGTGGTATTTTTGCTTTAATTGGTGACTCTGAACTATTTCCCAAATCATTGGTAAAAGAGCAATTTGAAAAAGGTCAAAGCCGAGGACCTGAAGATTCCAGTTTTATGTCATTAGGGCGTGACGTGATCATTGGGTTTCATAGACTTGCAATTAATGGCCTTAATGAAGGATCGAATCAACCTTTCTTTATTGATAATATCATGTTAATTTGTAATGGAGAGATCTATAATTATAAAGAATTATTCAAAGAAATAAATGTTATACCTCAAACGGACTCCGATTGTGAAATCATTATTCACTTATATAAATTATTTGGTATTGAACAATGTCTTACCATGTTAGACGGCGTGTTTTCTTTTGTTTTATATGATATGAATATTAATGATAATAATCCAACTAAAATTTTTGTTGCACGTGATCCACTCGGAATAAGACCTCTTTATCTATTAAAAACACAATCCTTTTTTGGGGTTGCGTCGGAATTAAAAATGTTGTCTCATTTTTATAATGATAATAATAATGATGAATATGTGTTACAACAATTTACACCAGGCACTTATACATTATTTGAAAAATCATATAAAATTTTAGCACCATGGACAGAAAAAATAACGAATCAAGCTTATTTTTTATTGAATCATAGTTATACTTTGTTAGAAAATGGTAACGATATGGAATATATTATTCATGGTATTCAAAAACACTTAACCAATGCGGTAAAAAAACGATATTTAAATACAGATCGTCCAATTGCGTGTTTACTTTCAGGTGGTCTTGATAGTAGCTTGATTACTGCGATTGTGGCAAGTATTCATAAACAAATTACTTCTACTCCTCTCGAAACGTATAGCATTGGTCTTAAAAATTCTGAAGACTTAGTTTATGCCAAAATGGTCGCGGACTACCTAGGAACCAATCATACTGAAATTATTGTTACTGAACAAGATATGATTAAAGCAATTCCTGAAGTTGTTTATGCTATTGAAAGTTACGATACAACGACGGTTCGAGCGAGTCTTGGTAATTATTTACTAGGAAAATATATTTCAAAACATAGTCAAGCCAAAGTTATTTTCAATGGCGATGGTTCCGATGAACTCTGTGGTGGGTATTTATATATGAACAAAGCATCAAATGGAATTGAATTTGACGCAGAAACACGAAGATTGTTGAAAGATATCCATAAATACGATGTTTTACGATCGGATAAATGCATTTCTTCGCATGGACTTGAACCACGAACCCCGTTTTTGGATAAGAATTTCGTTAATTTTTATTTGTCGATTCCTTCTTCTTTACGAATGCATACAAAAATGGATAAATGTGAAAAATATTTATTACGTTATAGTTTTAGTTTTTTATATTTTTCGGTTGACGGTAAACAAATTCTACCAGATATTGTATTATGGCGAAAAAAAGAGGCGTTTAGTGATGGTGTCACCAATCAAAAACGTAGTTTATATAATATTATCGATGATTTTACCAAAAATATTGTTTTGAAGAAAGAAAATGAAGAAAGTTATAGTCATAACCCGCCTAAAACCAATGAACAAAACTATTACCGCCAACTCTTTGATGACTATTATCCAAACTTGGCCACCATTGTTCCTTATTTTTGGATGCCGAAATTTGTAGAGGCCACCGATCCAAGTGCGCGAACCCTTGATTTTTATAACGAACGCGTAAGTCGATCGATCAGTTAATCTTTACAAGTTTTCAATTTTTTTTTACGATTTTTTTTTTGAAAAAAAAATTGAAATACTTTTTTGCCATGTTATTTCAGGTATATTACCCTGTAAACTGTATTAAAGTCAACTTGATAAAATGTCCCACATAAAACAAATTCCCGTCTTAGCTTACGACAGTCATTTTATGCCTCTTGCCTCTAACACAGAGGCTACAAAGAATATGACAAAGTCTGACCTTAAGAATTTCATGAATCTTGAGAAGAAAAAAGAGAAGTTCAACGAAACACTCTTTGAATATTCAACGGAGCACGAAAAAACGAGGCTCTTAGTGAAAGATATTACTAGAAATATCGCAATTTATAACTACAAAATAAAAAACTTAAAAGAAATGAAAATCGAAGGAAATTTAGAAAAAGTTGTCTCATTGGTTAATGAGACAAGACTGCGAATTCAAAAACAAAATCAATTGAAACAACTGTCTGAAATAGAATATAATAAACTCTTTCAACCATTCAAACAAAAAAATCTTGAGTTTGCTCGCAACTCTGAAATGATCCACATGGAAGATGAACTTTATCTCGATGATATCAATACAAAAAACAGAGAGAAAGAAGAGAAAAAAGACAAAAAAGAGAAGGCCTTTTTGAAATTAATCGGAAACCTTCCTGATGAACTCTTACGAGTTATTCACTCTTATTTCACGTATGAAACACGTGCAGCCATTTTGTTAAAGACTTATAATCCAGTCAAGATGTTTTGTGCTTTGAAGAAGAGTGGATTGCAAAAGGTTGTCGCTTGGATTAACAAGAAGTATGCTCCTTCAAACAAAGAGGAGTCTCAAGCTTGGAAGGTTGATCCTAAATTGTATACCAAAATGAAAACACTTTACAGTCTCTTTTATGACGGAATACAATTCAGATATTCTAACGGTTATAATACCAAGTTCAATCTCTCTATTAGTGAAACGAAGACCTATCTTCAATACCTATTCTTACTATTTCGTAAATTTCATCAACACCAATGGTGTTTTGAATTGTATCGTATGATCATTGTATGCAAGAAATAATTTATATTTATAAACTATGTAACTTTTAACTAGGGCGAAAGCCTTTTTTTCACTATTATAAACATAATATAATAAATGAAAATCTAAATAAATTTTTAACGATGTCTTCTAGTTTTCCTATTCTTTTTTTTTCTACCACCAGTAATCATTCCTTGGAAAAACGAATTTTTGATTGTATTCGATAAGGGAAGCAATGGATATTTATCTGGTTCCAATTTATGCTTTTCATCAAAATATTTGATACGATCATCTGTGGCTTCTTCTTCTTTTTCTAACAATTCGTTTATTTTTTCATCATATTCGGAATCAGAACGTCTCTGTAACTTCTCACGTCTTGTAAACGATTCCGCATTATTATAAATCCAACCATAATAAGTTGGATATTGTTTGATTATCGCACCATCACTTCGTTTTAAGCTTTCAAATGTTTTTAAAGCTTCACTATAATTTCCTTTTTGATAATTCTCTCGAATTTGATTTAGATTATCGCTACTTAATTTTGAGGCAAGACCAAAATCGATGATTAAGACTTTACCTTTTAGATCCTTATAAAATCCTTCGTAATTTGGATTCACAAGTAAATTACTCATATGAAAATCATTTTGAGAATAACCCGTCTTTAAAGCCAAATTTAAGATTTGTAATTTCGCCATTTGTTCACAGGATTCATAATGGGCGAACTCATTTTTTTTTTTACAAATATTATAATACATCTGCATTGTATAATAACCACCAGCGATTTCCATTCCAAATACACCAAGTGATGGTATTGAACGCCAAACAATATTTTCAATCATTTCATCAAATATTTTTTTGGTTTTTTGTTCACTAGTGTTATTTTTCAATGTAATTAGAAAATTTTCCATCTTACTTTTATCTGTCATGATTTCTGAAAAAACGGGTGCTGGACAAAGTGGTTGTAAATATTCCATGGTCTTAAAAAAAATATCGGTTTGCACATTAACTTCCTTGATAAAATTGTGTGTTGAATCGGTTTGTTTTGGTTTACCTTCTAAATACCATTCTTCTTCCTCTTCCTCATCCTTATCTGGATTTAAGGAAACTAATTTTATCAATATATATTTAACAGGCTGTTTAAAATCTTTAAAATCATTGGGTCCAAACATTTCATAAGGACTTTCTACATTATCGTGTAAGGTTGCTTGTAATATGATTCCGTAAGAACCTGTATTTGTAAATAATTCGATTTCACTATGATTTACAAAAAAATCAAATGCCTTGCTAGCTTCCATTTTTAGTAAGATTCCTCCTTTTTGTTTTTTATTTCGTCTTGTTTTTTTCAGATTTTTCATATTATATATAAAAACAGAAAAAAATATTATTTATTTCTTCGATAACTTTTTCCCTTTTTTCCCTTTTTTCCTTTTAAAGCTTTTTTTTGACTATACCTTTTCTTTTTACCACCTCTTCCTAGAGGTGAGTCATTGCATTTAATCATTGTATTGGATAAAGTAGACAATAAAAAATCTTTGATCTGAGGGTTTTGCAAGGACAAAGACAAGGGAATGGCGGTCCGATTCATATTATTCATAATAAAGTCTATCGCCTCTTCTTCAGATTCCCAACCTAATTCTTCCAAACTATAATCTTCTAACATTTCATTCAATTCGACTTCTGAACTTTCTCTTGTTTTTTTATGTTTGTTTTTAAAATAGTCATGAAACTTTTTTGCGTGTTCAAAAGTAAAAGTATTTGGGTTTAAATGATTTTCTCTTACAAACTGATTCAAGTCCTCATTATAAACGTGAAAATATTTATACATTGTATAGGTTGATATTGGATTTTCAGAAAAAGAATAAATAGTTCGAATACTCGGTCTGACAAAGCACATTAAATAAATAAAAGCAGTTCTTAAATATAAATTAAATTTTTTATTTTCAAAGTCACTATGCGTTTTTGATAATATTTCCATGGAATTATCTTTTGCATGATAACGACCTGTAACACTAGATATGCATTTTTTATTATAATATAAACATAATATAAGATCATAATTATTTTTTTCATCATAAGTTACCACATCTTTATCTCGGTTTTCAAATTTCCTTAAATCGAGAAAATATTTTGAATCATCGCATTTTTTATAAAGATCTTGATTTATATCATCTAATCCACTTCGCAACGCGTTTGCCAAAGTGTTATTCATTTTTATCTATAATATAATAATATTTTTATTTAGTAAATTGTTGTCTACAACAAGGACATGATAATTTATTTTTTAACCATTTGTAAATACAATCTTTATGAAACTGATGTTTGCAACTTAGTTTGGCCATTCGGCTATTTTTTTCAACTGGGTTAATACAAATACTACAAATAACGTCATCTGTTTCCACATTGATTCGTCTTAAAAATTTATAATATTGTTCACCATAATGACACCCAGCACACCAACTTGATCTAAATTTTGAATGATAAATATTACATTTTGCGTTAATACATTGCTTCAAATAAAAATATTCTTGTATCAATTCTTTTTGATTTTCAGTTAAAATTCTACCTTGTAAGTATTTATTTGGGTTTTTTTGAATTTTGTATCTGAATGTATTTAATTCAGGATACTTCTTGCTACTATATATATTATTTTGTGTAAATTTATCATCATAAAACATTTGTAGCATTTCATTGAAAGTTCTTTTTGGTTTTGACATGGTTCTTTTTTATTAATTTGATTTCATTAATAAATAAGTTAATAAATCAATTTTTAATAATATTATTTAGTTTGGTTATATATTCAATTATTCAATTTTTGAATTTTCTATAATTGAATAACAATTATTCTTATTACTATTATTTTCTAAACAATCTTGATATTTCTTGTATAAATCTTCAGTAACATTGTTTAATAGAATATCATTTTTTGGCAAATTACTACTATTTGGTAAATTAGCACTATTATTTTTATCTAAATTCTCATCACTTGAAAATATTTTATCAACTATTTTTCTACTCACACTAGTTCCTAGTCCCCAATCCAAAACCTTGCACAAATGTATCTGATAATCCAATTTTTGGTGTTTCTGTTTGTTTTTGTATAGGTGACCGCGGTGATTGTATTTTACTTTTCTTTAATTGAGATTCACGTGGCATTTATTGTATATATATTAATATTATATAACAAATAAATTTTAAATCTCATTTGATAAATATTTAAAATTTCTACTTAAAGAACTTTAAGTAAGTATTTTAATTTATTATATTGTGAAAAGTATATGAAAACAGTTTAAAGAAAAAGCAAGGTTTCAAGTTTATAGATGAATTTTGAAAAAGAAAGAGAAAAAAGCCAGCATTTCATTAAAGCCGATAATGATATGATCATCAACGAAAAATGCATTCGATGGGTAAAAAAGATGGACGACTGTTTAGCAGTATGTGCGAAACCCATTGGATGTAATATTAATACCATGTCAGATTGTCATAAAATTTGTAAAGCAAATAATCCAGAAAGTTACCAGAAATTAAATAAATTTTTCAAATAAAAATACATATATACAAAATAATAACTATTTAATATATATAAAATGCCAAAAGCACCTGATCTCATGGCTCTTCAAAATACGATTTTTGATTATGTAACCATTATAACTTATTTATTATATTTTGTAGTCGCGCTAGGTTTATCTACGAATGCGCCAGAACATTTAGCTACACTCCAATATTGGATTAAAGTCTATGTTAGTGCTTTTCTAATCTTTCGATTCAATCCTTTTCGAAAAGTTGAATTTAATGATTTTGATCGAAGAGTCGCTTTTTCTGCTGGTTTCTTTTTATTCACCACTACCATTTTTGAAACCATTATGCAGTTTTTTCCATGGATGAATAAAAGCGCAAATAAAGATACAAATCAAAATAGTTCTGATAACAATACAGATTTTGTAGATAAATATAAATAATATTATTACTTAATTTTACGCGTTTTCGTTTTTTGATCATACTTTTTATTTCGTCGCGTATTTTTTTTATTGGAAATGCGAAAAAACACTTTTAAATGTTCCAATATCTTTTTTGTTAACACTTTATCTACCGATATTTCGTATTCGGTTTTATCATTTACTTCATAAATAAAGCTCTTCATCATTCTTAGCATAAATTTTTTAAACTGGTCTCTATTTTCAATTTCAGAAATTAAAGTGCTATCACTTTCACAAAACCGATCAATCATGATTTCAAAGGGTAAATGATGTATATAGGGTTTAATATTAATATAATAGACATTATCATTACTCATTTCAGGATAAAACGTATCATCTACAAAACATATTTGTGCATTATGTGGAATCTTACTACACTTTATCAAGTCTTTATGTGTTTTATAATGGGTGCTTCGACAGATTTCAATCATTTGACCATTTACTTTAAACGCTGCGATGATTTGATCAAATAAATCATATTTTAACTTTGTGTCGTAATATTTTTTTATATATTCGGCCCATGTTTTGGGTCCTTGATTATTCGTATAAATCATCATTTTATTGCATTCATTCGATTCTTTTTTTTGTTTCAAATAATGTAATATTTTAAATATATCTGGTCTTTGGAATTCTGGGTATAAATCTAATAATTCATCAAAATGACTTTGATTTAAATTCTCGCTTTTCAATTTATCTTTATAGACAAAATATTGTTTTAGAGAATCCCAAAACATTCCGAATTCTACAAAATATCCTAGAGTTTCATCTAAATCGAAAACAACAATTTTGGAAATACAATCTGATTTAGACATACTATTAAATACTCATATAAATAAAAATAAAAATTATTATATTCTTTAGTATATAATTACACAATGTCATCACTAACTCATAAAGATTATCTAAGTATTTTAAAATATTATAAAATAACCATACCCAAATCAAAAATACAAGTAAAAAATATGGCTGAACATCTTATGGCTTCTAAATTATGTAGATGTATTAAACGAATCGACATGATTAATGAAGCAAAGTCAATTGGTATTTGCACAAAAACGATTTTTAATAATAAGGGATTTACAAGAGGAAAGTTCAAATGTAAAGGTAAAATGTCTGTCAATTTTACAAAAACAAGGAAGAATAGGAAACAAAAAACGACTAAATAATAGATAATATATAAATATTTTTATAAAAATATATTTATATTTTAATGCAACATTACTTTGATGTTATTATTATTGGATCAGGTATTGCTGGACTTTATAGCGCTTATAATATTAAAAAAATGTGTCCTAGGTTGTCCGTTGTTATCTTGGAACGAGATAAAAAAGAATGGGTTGGAGGTAGAATTGGAAATGATCAATTTTACGGAAACTCTGTCGTCGTGGGAGCTGGTGTAGGAAGAAAGCAAAAAGATAAGTTACTTGTAAAATTATTAAAAGAATTAAACATCAAAACAACTGAATGTGGAATTCAAATGAATTATGCGAAAACAATTCCTCAAGTAATTGATGTAGAAAAAACGATTCATTATTTACAAAAAGAATATGAGACCGATCCAGAAAAATATAAATCTCTGACTTTTTCCCAGTTTGCCAAACCTCTCTTAGGAACAAAGAACTATGATTTATTTAAAATAAGCGCAGGTTATACCGATTATGAAAACGAAGATGTTTATGAAACATTGTTTCATTATGGGATGGATGATAATAACCCAGGCTGGAAGTCTCTTATAATTCCATGGAAAGAGTTGGTTCAAAAGTTGGTTTTAAAAATTGGTCCTCTTCATGTGAAAACCAAGACCAATGTATTAAGTATTCAACAAAAACGTGTGAATCCTTCCACTCTGTTTCAAATTGATACATCGAAAGTCACCTATTTTTGCAATAAAGTCATTATTGCAACCAATATTACAAGTATATTAAAATTAGTTCCTGGAGCAGATAGGGTAAATAGTCCTTACTTACAAATCCATGGACAGCCTTTTTTACGTGTTTATGGAAAATTTTCTAAAAAGTCCGCTGAATTGTTATCATCTTATGTTCCTTACCAAACCATTGTTCCTGGACCGCTGCATAAATTGATTCCTTTAAAAAATGGTGTATTCATGATTGCATACACGGATAATGAAGGCGCATTATTTTTAAAGGATCATTTAGATAATAATCTTGATAACCGCCATTTTTTCGAAGATTTGTTAGAAAAATCATTGGGAATTCCTAAAAATTCATTAGATTTAATAGCCATTAAAGGTTATTATTGGCCTATTGGGACGCATTATTATTCACCACTAAAAGGGTTTTCTAGTAGAGAATTATTTATACATGATATTCAACATCCTTTTCCGAATGTGTTAGTAGTAGGAGAAGCCGTAAGTCGGAAACAAGGATGGACCGAAGGAGCGTTAGAAAGCGTGGAAGCTGTGGTAAATAAAAAATGGTTACACTGTTTACAGAAGTAAATAATAATAAAAAGTATTTAACGTCTGTTAAAATCCATATAAAATGTATTGAATTGAGCAGTTTTATTTCGATTTCCTCCTAAATAATCAAAAAAATAACCGCTTGGAGACAAGGATTTGTTTTGATTGGAAATAAATTTAAAAACACGGATTGGACTACCTGCTCCTCCATAACTAGATGCGATCATAGAACCGATTGTTCTAGTTCCGCTTGTTGCGGATAGTCTTAATGTTCGTAAAGCACCCGCGCGAATTGGATGCGTGTTTAAAAATTCTTGGGTATAGGTTGACTCACTCATTATAAATTAACGCAATATTATTTTTCTTTTTCTCTTATTTCTTTTTCTCTTATTTCTTTTTTTCATTTTCTTTATTTTCTTTATTTTTCTTATTTTTCTATTTATTTTGTAATAAATAATAACCATGATATCCAATTACAGCAAATGCTAACATTAATACAAATTGATATGCTGAATATGGAGTAGTTTTATTTTTATAACCAATGTAAATTAAAAGAGGTCCTACAATAATAATATGAAATAAATTTACCCACGCCGATTTACCTTTACTAATATAATTATATGCTGAAAAAGAATGATATACAATAATAAAAACTCCTAAAATTAATAGAAATAGATACATCCAAGAAACGATTTTTGATTTGTAGATTCCAACATATAGAAATAATGACCCAACAAATAAAATGTGAAATAAATGCACTAAAAACAAACTATTCATATAATAATATATAATATGAATAATTATTTTATTTATTTATATTATAATCATGGATACGAAATTTCATTACTCCAATATACAAAGACATCAATATGGCACAAATAAAACGATGCGTAAAGTTGTCATCAAGAAAGGAAAGGGATATAAAAGTATATCTTTTTATAAAAATGGTAAACTTATTCGAACTGTGAAAAGACGATTACCTTTAGAACATGTAAATATGATTAAACAAAAACAATTCATTCCTAGGTTATTTGCGGATTGTAAAACAAGAAAAAAAACAAACTAAACTATTTGTTTTTTATAGTGTTATTATAAAAGTATGAGTGACATAACATGTCAGCAATTAGTTACACATGTTACACCGTTATTAGGCATTACATTGTATGTGTATTACCCTAAACAATTACGAATTAATACTTCATTATTATATCTAGTATCTGTAGTTCATAATAGTTTGTTAATTTTATTTAGTGCTTGGACTTTCTTATCATTATCTAGAATATTATATAATCATGGCATCGTATTTCAATCAAATTATTATTTTCAAAATTCAGATTTTGACAAAATTGTTTATTATTTCTATTTATCGAAATATTACGAATTTTTAGACACCTTTTTATTATATTTAAATAATAAAAATCCAATTTTTCTTCAAAAATATCACCATATAGGTGCGGTATTAAGTTGGCATTTAATGTATGTTTATAAAGTGGATATAATTTGGATGGCTTCTATTTTGAATTCATTTGTTCATACAATTATGTATTCCTATTATTTAGGTTGCTTATTAAAAATAAATCAAGTAAGATTTATTAAACAATATATTACTTCTATGCAGTTATGTCAATTTTTTATATTATATGTAAATTTCTATTTTTATAGACCACCAATAGAAAGTGTTTTTAATTATTCTATTATTATATTTTTTGCATCTTACGGTGTAGGTATCATTTATTTATTTGGACAGTTTTACTATACTAATTATTTTATAAAATGTAAATAATTTTTTAACTTATTAAACAAAGATTTATTTCTTGTTCTTTTTCTTCTTTTTCTTGTTTTTCTTCTTCTAAAGAAGAACAAGTAACTAGAGCGATTTCTTCTGCCACTATTTCATTTTGATTTTGAACATTTAAATCTTCAACAGTTAAAGGAGGCGGACCTTCTGTAAAATATTCATCATCATAGGCAATTTCACAGTGAAGCCAACAAAGTTCATCGTTGTTCAAGTCGTCAAATTTGAAATCTGTCATCTTTTCTTTTCTATTATACAAGACAAATGCCAGTAGAAAAGTATTTCAATTTTTATTTTGTCAGGTGATCAAGTGCGGACAAGAGAACCAATTCTTGATCAGATAGTTTTTGAAATATTAAACATTCATCCATTTTAATTTGATAATGTTTATGCATAAAATTCTTGCATACAATAAGAATCCCAGAGTTGGAAACTTTAATATCGCAAACAATACCTCCCGCATTTAATGGCAAATAGTTAGGATCATTAATAGGAATCCATTTAATAAATGCACCATATCGAATATCATTGAGTTCATCAACATACCGATACCCATTCAACTTTTTCATGTATAATAATGTGCTGTCTTTAGGCAATTGCAGCTCTTTAATCATTTGCAAATTCATTTCTTTTATTTTTTTCGTAGTCAAGTTCATAATGGATTCATTTTTTTCGTCTTCTAATGCTTTTACTAATATATCTACATTCAAATCTTTTTTTTCTCTCGACATTATCTTAGTATTCTAATAGTTATTTTATAAAATAAGTTTAATATTTTATCAAATAATATTTAAAATTTATGGTTTTACCAATTTGCACCACCAAAACCACTTCCGCCTAAAGCTTCATTTGCTGCCATAGGTGCAAATCCTTCATACATCGAAGTAGCAGGAGAAGCTGCTCCTACTAAAGGCGTATTATCTTGTTGATACATATTGTTAAAGTCAGGAGAAGGTTGACTAGACATAAGTTGAGGAGGAGGTAATTGATTTAATGCAGTGCCTTGAGCTGACATTTGGCTTTGTCCTTGCATTTGATTTTGACTAATTGGTTGCGAAACCTTTACATTTCCTTTCCCGTTACTTTTCTTCTTTTTGTCATCTTTTTTTCCATTTTCTTCTTTTCCTTCCCATAATTCACTAATACGATCTACTAAAATACTTACCTTTTCGCCTAATTTTGTTTGGAGACTTAAGACAATTAATAAAACCGCTAAAATAATATTGGTTACGCTAAAGTCTACATATTTTGCACCACTATAAGTTGGAATGTAGGTAATAATTCGATGGATGATGAGAATACCAATAAATATGATAATGACTTGTGTAATAATTTCTGCTAAAATTTCAATGTTTCCTTTTTCATCATCTGCTTCAGGAACAAATTTTTGCATCGCCTTATTTAAAATAATAATTGGAATTAATGCTAGAACTGAATATTGTATAATATTTAACATCTCTTCTTTGGATTCTTCATCGAAATTAAAAACATGTTTAAAAAATCCTTTTTTCGAAGAGTTATTTTTTGATAATTCATCCAAACTTTCCATATGAGTTATATCGAGAAATTAATAAAAAATAAAATAAATTATTTTATTTTATTTTATTTTTATCTTTGATTCTTGTCTCTCTCTTTTTATCTTTTTTCTTTCATCTTTTTATTTAGTGAAAATGCGTAAGATTATTTGTAAAACAATGTAATAGAATTATATATTGATGAGTAGTTCACGATCTGTAGCAGCAGCACAAAGACGAAGAGCAGGGCCTTCTGAAACACAAGCACCACGAGGTCCGAATACATCCATCCAATCAAGTCAAGCTTTTTCCCAACAAGGTCAACCTATGCGTCCAGGAACTACTGGACGTTTAGCAGGACAACACGCAGCTTTGTCACAACAGCAACAAATGCAACAACAACAAAAGCAACAACAACAGAACCCAGTTGCAACTTCTAAAATGTCGATTCCGCAAGCAATTACACTTATTACATTAAGATTAGGTAGACTAGAAAACCAGATGCAAAATTTAGAAGGTTTAACATTGAATATGGATCCAAGTGTTTTAGGAACAACACCCACTCAAGATGATACCATTATGAATAATATATTAGATCGAATAAATGCATTAGAGCAAAAATCAAATGAAAATGCTTCTTTAAAACAACAAGTTGATCTTTTAAAAACTGCGGTCATTGCTGCTAAAAATACATCGACAATAAATTCCAAGGAGATCAAAGACTTGAAACCTTTATTAGAAGAATTACAATTCGAAATCAATGGATTAAAACAACAACTAGAATTGATTAGTCAAGTTGATTTAGAAGAAGATCAAGGCTATCTAGAAGAATATCAAAACGTAGAAGAACTCCAAGTAGAAGAAGTAGTAGCACAAGAAATTCAAGAACAACTTGTAGAAGGAGAAGCACAAGCGGAACCAGAAACACTCGATCTAAAAACAATGATCGAAGAAGAATTTAATGCTTCAATCGATTGTTAAAACGCATTCGGTAAATCATAAAATTTGCTATTTCCATAAAACAAATAAGAAAACATTTGTTGAAAAGGACCAATCGCGCTGCCCGCTGAATTTTCTTGTATTTCAGTTTGCGTCCAATTTGAAAAAATAGGAAATAAACAGGACAGTTTTCTTTGCGCTTTTTTTAGATAAAAAGGTAAATGGTTATCTTCATTTAAAATTTTGTTGTAGTCATTGTAATAAGGAATCTTATCAATATCTTCTTGATGGGTTACTTTCATTTGAATACGTAAATGATCATCTTTGTCGTTCAATGCACCCACATGAATTAAATTCGCATTAAATAATATCGCGTCACCTGGATTACAAAGCAAATTTACTACTTTATCGGTAACATTTATATTAAAAGAATTTACATCTTTATGACTTTCAGGAATCACTCCTAAACATTTGTCCATTTTTTCTAAAAAAATAAGCATCGTATAAGATGGATATTTTTGACCTTCGTTGAAGAAATCACCGTTACTATCTCGATGACATGTATGAATCGCTGATTTTTTAATGATGAAAATATAATCTTGAAATTGATATTTTGGACCCGTTTTTTGTTTGATTTGTTTATTTAATTTTTCATGGTTAATTAACATTTCTTTTACTTCTTTATGCTGTTCTTTTTGGCACGTTTCTTTCAAAAATGAAATTTCTTTGTTAGATAAAACATTTTTTAAAATACAAAAACCATCTTTCTGTAAATTATTTCGAGTCATCCATTTATCTAAAATATCATCGTATAAGAAAAAATGAAGAATAAATAGCATCAATAATAATACACTCATAAGGATGAACCATTGATAATAGTTTGTTTTTACTTTAACCATAATAATCTCTTATTATAATAACAGATAGTTTTTTATAATAAAATATAAAAAAAGTGAAATTAGTAAAAAACTATTATTTACAATACCATATTAAAACGATCATTACATTATATAACATCTATTGTAATGAAACTAAAAATTCAAGATAAAAATAAAATTTCGATATTTGAAGCTATTTTTCAACTATTAAAAACAGCGTCTAGTTGCGTTCAGTTTGTATTTTTAGAAGATGGCTTGAAAATTGAAGGAATGGATAAGTCTCATGTATGTTTATTTAAAATTAAAATGGGTGCCGAGTGGTTTTCTGAATATAACTTTGAAACCGCACAAACCATTAATGTAGATACATCTATTTTTCATACTATTTTATCTCATGTAAATTCAGATATTCTCGTATTAAAATATGACGAAGAAAACAACGATATTCTAAACATTGAATTATTAACCCAAGATTCAAATGAGGATACTAATAAGAAAGAGAAAGAAAAGGATAAAGACAAATCAAAAAAAACATTTGATCGTTATTTTAGTATTCCTTTAATCGATGCTGATTTTGAAAGCATCAATATTCCTGAAATGGAATATGATGCTGAATTCAAATTGGAATGTAAAAAAATACATGACTTAACTAGTCAAATGATTTTATTTGGTAACACCTTGAATATTATTTGCAGCGAAGAAGGAATCGATTTAAAAACAACGGGAGACAGCGGGACCATGAAAGTAAATTTACCCATCGATGAATTATCTGAATTTAGTATTTCTGAAGGAGAAAGCTTAGATATTGGATTTAGTTTACATTATATTCATAAAATGTGTTTAACCACCAAGTTGGGAAAAGAAGTGCAATTTTCAATAAGTGCAAACTTTCCAATTTGCATTGATTATGATTTGGGAGAAAATAGTAGTGTGGTTTTTTATGTAGCGCCTAAAATGTAATTGCGTTTTTCCATATAAAAATTAGTATTCTTTTTTATAAATAATATGAATCAAATGCTTATTAGTATGTTTATTTTTTGTATTGTGTTATTTTTTTATTTACATATTCAATTTCATTTGAAAAAAGGAAATGATTTAGAAATATTTGAAGTTGATCAAGTTTCAAAAGATCGTATGGAGGAAATTTGTGATTTTAGACAACCCGTTTTATTTGATTTAGAAGAAGATCAATACACAATTTCCAAAAATACGAGAAAAGATGTATTGTTAGAAAAATATCCCGTTTTTGAAATTAAAATTCGAGAAAATAACAGCGATAATTTATATGTTCCATTACAACTCAGTAAAGCTGTAAAATTATTTAAGGATGATAAAACAGCCAATTACTTTTCGGAAAATAATTCCGACTTTTTACTAGAAACTGGAATTGTAAAAATGATTGAACAATTTGATGAATTTTTACGACCTGTCTTTGTTTCACAATGTTTATATGATATTTTAATTGCATCTGAAAATACAACAACGCCTTTTCGATACCACGTTAACTATCGAAATTACTACATGGTTACTCAAGGAAGCATGCAAATTAAATTAAGTCCTCCAAAAAGCGATAAATATTTATATTGTGAAAATGATTATGAAAATTTTGAATTTAAATCCCCTGTTAATCCTTGGAAACCTCAAAAAAGATTCCAAGATGATTTCGATAAAATCAAATGTCTAGATGTTACTTTGGTTCCTGGAAAATGTTTTTGTATACCTGCCTATTGGTGGTATTCATTCAAATTTTCATCAAATACCAGTGTTACTAGTTTATGTTATCGAACTTATATGAATACAATTGCGATTTTACCTCAAATTGCCATGTATTATCTTCAAAATCAAAATATTCAACATCAAGTTGTCAAAAAAATGAATATTACAAATACAAAACATGTTAGTACATTGTCAAATGAAGAAGTTAATCAAGAAAAAGAATATGTTATTAAAGATGATCATGTCAAAGAAGAAGAATCCAAGGAAAACAATGAAGTGGAAATGATATAAAGATTAAATAATTATATACATGAACATGTATAAAATTATTATTAACCATCGAAACTATTCACAATGGTCCTTAATAAATACATTAGAAAATAAAGAAGTATTCATAAATGATTTTCAACCTATCCAACATCACCTCTTTGATAAAGATATTTTTAATTATCATGATACTAATGCAATTTGCACAATATTAGATTCTCCAATTCGAAAACGCGACTGTATTCCAGGTGTTCTTATTTTACAAAATAACAAAACCTATGGAAAAGATAAAAATAAATTATTATACAAGTGTATTCCTGATGATATTCGTATTCCATCTTTTTTAATACCCTATGAAATGAAAAAAGTTGGATTTTCAAAATCTTTCAGTAATTTATACGTCACCTTTCATGTAAAAGAATGGAGTTCGAAACATCCACAAGGAATACTAGATCAAGTGATTGGACCTATCGATGTATTGGAAAATTTCTACGAATATCAATTATGTTGTAAACAATTAAATGATTCTATTCAAAAATTCAATAAGCAAGTCATGAAAAAAATACAATCAGATCAAAAACATAGTGATAAGGAACATATTGTGGATCGTTTAATTGAGAAATATATCTTATCAAATGATCGAACTAATGAGAAAGAATGGCAAATTTTTTCGATTGATCCTGAAAAAAGTGTTGATTTTGATGATGCCTTTTCCATAAAAAGTTTAGACGATAAAGAAACAGTGTTACTAAGTATTTACATTGCTAATGTTCCTCTATGGATCGATTATTTGGAGTGCTGGGAATTCTTTTCAGATCGAATATCGACGATTTACTTACCCGATAAAAAACGTTCCATGTTACCCACCATCTTGTCTGATTGTTTATGCAGTTTACAAGAAAATAAAAAAAGAATTGCCTTTACATTGGATTTAACCATTCGAAATGGTGTTATACTTTCTATTGAATTTTCGAATACAGTTTTAAAAGTTACCAAAAATCATGTTTATGAAGATCCACTGTTACTTAAATCGGAACCCTATCAATTGCTATTGAAAGTTGGTCAACAGTTGAATAATAATTCTTACACGGGATATTTACCATTTATTAATGACAGTCATGAACTTGTCAGCTATTTTATGATTTTAATGAACCATTTTTGCGCCAAAAATCTATACACCTTTAAAAATGGTATTTTTCGATGCACTAGTAAGACTAATAGTAATAGACAAAATGAAAAAGAAGTATCTTCTTTCATTCCTATATTAAATCATATGTCAGGAAAATATGTAAATATAGAAGAGATTAAAGATGATTTAGAATCGTTAAAGCATGAATCATTAAAGCATGAATCATTAAATCTTCACGTCTACGTTCACATTACGAGTCCAATTCGTCGTTTGGTAGATTTACTAAATATGATTCAAATGCAGAAAAATATTAACATCATTCATTTTCGCAAAGAAGCCCTTTCTTTTTATGATAGCTGGACCCAGAAGGGTCATGTCGATAAAATAAATTGTTTCACAAAATCTTTACGAAAAGTGCAAAACGAATGCGAACTTTTACACCTTTGTTCTACAAATCCGCAACTTTTAGCAAAATCCTTTGAAGGCGTTTGTTTTGAAAAGATGGAAAGAGAAAATGGGTTAAACCAATATAGCGTTTATTTAACCGAACTCAAATTAATAACTACTATTATTAGCTGCGAAAATTGGGATGATTATGAAAAACAAATGTTTCAACTCTATTATTTCAACCATGAAGAAAAATTTAAGAAAAAGATTCGTTTGCAATGGATCCCTCCCAAATAATAGATTGTTGCTTTTTAGCAAAAAATATTTTTTATCTATTTATATATTATTTTATCTGAATAATATATAATGCCAACCATGAAAAGATGTCGTAAAGGTTCTCGCAAATGCTTGAAAGGTAGATGCGTAAAAGCACAACCAAAATCCATGAATACCAAACGATGCAAAAAAGGTATGAGAAAATGCGCCGATCGTAAATGTCATCGCACTAAGAAGCGGTCTGTAATGAAACGTTCTTATAAATTACGTAATCGCACTACATAAATTATTAAAACAACTTAAAGACGTATCAAAATGGATTATTTTGTTAAAGACGTCGTGTGCCCTTTTTCGCATATTTTCTTTTCTTTTGTGTTCTTTTTTTTGTTGTTGTTGTTTTTTTCAAAAATTGATCCATTACTTTATTGAATGTTTTATAATTTTCAATAAACATAGAATGTGAAGACCCCTTTTTAAAAATAAATAGGGTTGGGTGTTTATAAAAACGTTTTTGAAAACGAATACTTTTGGCGGGAATCACACTTTCTTCGCCACCAATTAACAATGCGGGTTTCATAATCTTTTTTTCTGAAAATAGTTTTGTCATATTATGAATACTTACGGTATTATTAAGAATATCTGCCAAGACATGATTATTGAATTCCAACGTTCCTTTTTTTACTTTTTCTATTATTTCTGGTTGATTTTTATAAAAGGATGACGTAAATAAGTTTTTTATAAAACTGGTTTTATATTCATCCGCATTTTTTTGAGGTCCTTTCAGTAATTGAACTGCTTGGTTTAATGATTTTTTTGTGTATACTGCACCTAGTGTTTCATTTTCATTTTCGTTTTTATCTGAATTTTTCAACAATAACGGTGGTTCATCAACAATAATATAATTTTTGAATCGTTCTTCACCATACAATGCAATCATATTCCATATATATACACAACCAATGGAATGACCTAATAGTGTAATATTTTGCAAATCTTTCATTTTAATGAAGTCATAAATATCTTTTGTAAACTGGTCCAAAGTATTGTTTTCTTGAAAATTAATATTTTTATTTTCACCTTGATATCCTTCGTTTAATACAACGTAAACAAGATAATGTTTTTTTAAAAAATCATTTGTTAAAAGTATTGGAGACCAAGTATCTACAATATATGACCAGCCAGGTAAAATTACTAAAATACCTTTTTGCAAATCGGTTGGTTTTTGTTCATAATAAAAAACTTCGCGTTTCTTATTTATTTTCATTTTTGTTATTGGATACTTCGTCCACGGAATCATGTAATATATAATTATTATATATTATATATTATATAATAATTCTATTTATTTAGTAAAAATAATAATAAACGATAAATGTATAATATTCATGTTGAAAAATATTTTCCAAATATACAAGTCATTAACTGTTTTTTTGTATGAGTATTTATGGTTTTATTTTAACTATACAACTCATATAGATTTCATAAAAAATGTTGTTTTAAAACTAAGTAAAATAAATATCTTATACGTTAAATTTTTTCAATGGGTAACAACCGATACAATTTATAAAAATGAAACTTTACAAAATGTATTCATTAATTTTTCAAAAAATGTAGAATATTGCGAAGATGATATTGATTATTTGTCCTTGCTAACTTTGGTAAATAATAAACAAATTTCTCTTGAATCCATAACCCCTATAAATTCAGGAACAATTTCGCTTGTGTATAAAGCAATATTTAATGATCAACCTGTAATAATCAAACTATTAAAAAAAAATATTCATCAAAGATTGGTAGATTCTATAAGTTTTTTTAAATTATTGACCAAAATTTCAAGTTATATTCCCTCGATATGTCATTTCAATTTAGAAAAAATTGTTAATGAAAATTCACAAAGTTTGTTAGAACAAAATGATTTTTTACAAGAAGTAAAAAACAATGAAAACTTTAAAGATAAATTTCTAGATAATTCTAACATAATTATTCCAACTACTTATAAAGAATTTACAATCAGTAATAACAACATAATCATTATGGATTATATTTCAGGAGAAAATGTATATAGTTTATCAGATGATGAAAAGTGTATATTTTCAGATCTATTGTATGACTTTATTATTGAATGTTTATTTGAACAAAATATTTTCCATGGAGATTTGCACATTGGAAATATTTTATTTGTCAAAGAGCATATAGATAACGAAACACTATATAAAATAGGCGTTATTGATTATGGAATTGTCAATTATTTCGATAATAATATAAAAGAATTGCTTTTTAATTTTTTTTTAAATCTATTCGAGAGAGGAGATAATAAAAACCTATTTAATTTTATAATAAATAATTTGACGGAAGAAATCGATAAATCAAAGACAATGGTATACGATAAACAAGATGTTTTGAATAGTTTATTATTATGTAAAGAAAAATATAATATTCTTAATAGCTATGGAACATTACAATCTAGTGATATATATTACATTAACCAAACATTATCACAATATAAATTAACGATGTCATTACAGTTTTCGAAAATATTAATTTCAATATCTTGCATGTATTCATTGATAACTCTTTTAAGAAAAAATGATACAGAACTTAGATTTGAAAATGCATTTTATAGATACGTGTTAAATAAAATTACTTATTAAAAACACTACATATTGTATGTAATACTTTATCTTTTAATTCTAAATAATCATTTTCCTTAGATTCATTATATTCTTTTTCACAATCTATTATATCATGTATATAAACATCTACCTTATTATCAATCCAATCAAATAAAACCAATGGATCACCTTTTTGAATGCCAATATCTTCACTATATTTTATAGAAATTGGTAAAATTTTTAATTTGTTTTCAATCGATAATTTAAAAATTCCATGTTTAAAATCCTTAGGTATTCCATCTCTTCTTGTAGTTCCCTCTGGAAAAAGTAAAATATTATTTTTGCTGTTTAATTTATCAATAATTATATTTTTTACAACTTTACCATCTTCTTTATCTCCTCTTTTATAGGGAATAAAACTATTCGATCTTATAAATGTATTTTTAATATAAAACAGAAAAGAAGAGATTATATTTTGATCGTCCGAACTACCAACAATATCATTTTTTGCAACTGTATATAAAGGCCTGTTACAATTATTAAATAAGTTATAAATAACAAAAAAATCTAATCCTTGATAATGATTACATAATACAAGTAATTGTTCTTCCTTTAATTTTGATTTGTCGCCATGTATTTTTATTTTTAAATTTAATAAATAAGTAACAATTTTAAATAAAAATTTATTATAAATAAATTTGCTTAAATAATCACTGGGGACAATAGAGTATTGTAACATATTTATGACAACAAATAACATAATAAAACCTAATTTAATTGTTAAATACACATTGTAAAATAAATCATTTTTAAACGAAGGCTTTATTATTATGATAAAATCATCTAATACACTTGGACACAATTTTTCAACAAATTCATTATATAATTGATTTTTACTATTTCTAGTTTCAAGATGATTCGTTAATGCATAAAACCCTCCTCCTTCTTTCTCATTTGAATTTTTAATCACCATCAACTCTTTATCATAAGTTGAATTACTAGATACACAACACCAATCAACTGAATGGTTTAAATACAATGATTCTGCTATCTTTTTTGACAAATGGATAAATTTTTTATCATATACCTCATTTTTTATGGAAGGATAATTATATAAGAAACTTGAATAATCAATCGCTTTAAATCCTGTCGCAGATCTTCCTATATCGGTAAAATAGATATTAAAATTATTTTCTACCATAGCCAAAAGTATTTGAATAAGTCCTAGCTTTTGTTGAAAACCCAATCTTTGATGAGTTTTTGAAACTAAATATAAACCTAAATGCATCACTTTGTGTTCTAAATATTTCCATGTAAAAGCTACATTACATGCAACTGGCACATCATTTTTGTCATAAATAATCATGATATTATGATTATTCAATTCACCTTTTATAAATTTATAATTAACAATTTCGTCTAAACATGCGATGGAAATTATTTTAATATCATTGATAATGTTTTGTAGGTTTCCATTATTTATATTTTCTGCTGTATATCTCCTGTAATAATAGTTACTATTGAAATAGATTTTTGTTCCATTTTTATTCATTTGTAAAATATATTTTAAAAAAAATAAAAACGCACTAAGCAAAAATATTAAATAGTATAACATTCTTATACTATTTATTTTTAATAAATTTTTTTCGAAAATAATTATTTTTCAATCATTGTAATGTTTGATATATTTTTGATTATTTTATCTTCGTTGTGAGCGTCATTGCTCATGGATTCCATTAGTATCATGTTATATTGATCTGAAAATTTGGAATCACTTTGATTACAGTCTGGATGCTTTGCGCGAAATTGTGGAATCAGCTTTTGATTTTTTGAAGCAACAGTTTTAATGACTTTTCGGATTTTATCTTTATCATCTTTTTCTTTTTCCCATTTATCTTCGTCTTTGATATATAATACCTCTCGCTTGACATCTGTGCAATGAATCGGTCTTTGATTCACGTCTAATTCTTTCAAATTATTTACAATAATATTCGAAATTCCTTCTACATATCCGATTTGCCCCATCTTTTCTAGATCCGATAATTGTATTTGAATTGAATTCACAAAATCACTAATATTAATTGCATTTTTACATTCTTCATTCAAGAAAAAATTCAAATTAAACGTTTTATTAATGGTATTATTATTCGAATTCGTCATTGTTATATTATTTGTGCAATGACTATTTTTGGAAAGTTCAATTAATGCATCTTTCATTTCTTTATTTTCTTTTACCAATAGCATAATCATCTCTTTATTTGTTATATCTTCCTCTTTTTTTGACTCGGTGCAAATTTTCTTATGTTTTGATAAACTCTGACGATGTTTGTATTCCTTTCCACATTCACAAATATGGCAACTTTTGGCAACTTTTTGTAAGCATTTGTCAGCCATCGTATGTTTCAGTGTCAATAAATGTTTGTCCCATGAACTTTGTTTGCTACATTCATAGTCACACTTTTCACAGTAAAATTTTTGAGCAACTTTTAGCAACTTTTTTGTCAGCATTTGTCAGCCTTTATAGACTTACAAGAAAGTTTCCTAAATTGTTTTCCGAAATAAGAATATTTTTTTTCAGTAACAACATTAAAATTATTTTTTCGTTTTTTAGACCATTATGTTGTGAAGTCAAAAAACCACTTTTTTTTTCCAAGACTTTTTTCAGGAATTCATTTTTGGACATTTATAAATGTCCATTTTCAACTTTCTGAAAAAACTTTTGGAAATTTTATTCACTTTTTTCTTTAAGTAGGAATTTCAATAATATATATATCAGAAAACCAAGGTTTTCCGAACCTTTCCTTTAAGTAGGAATTTCAATAATATATATATCAGAAAACCAAGGTTTTCCGAACCTTTCCTTTAAGTAGGAATTTCAATAATATATATTATTAAGCAATTCTTTTTTTTTATTTTTTCTAGTATTCTATTGTATAATGAGCCCCATTGTTAACGGAGTTTTACCTGAGTTGGTTTTTTTTTATTCTCTTTTACTAGATTCAACTGTGATTAGTCAATCTGTTAACGGAACTGATGTATTTCAAACCGCGACAGGTCTTATTTTTGCGGATGAAGACTTGAAAATCCCGATTGGAACCTTTGCATTTGACATTACCATTTTTAATATTGATAAAAAACCAAATCCGTTTAATTTATACGACGGAACAGGAACAAATGTTTATTTTTTACCTCAAGGAACATTATCCAATAGCATTGACAGAGAATTTACTAAAAATAGTGACGGGGATTTTGTTGTGCCTTTCATCGATGAACCCTATGTTTATCAGATTCTAAGTGGTAGTAGGGATTTTCTAAATTCACGTGGAATTATTGTTCAAATAACGGATCCAACTGGAGGAAGACAAATTCTAGTTTACTTTGAAAAATAAAAATTTTTATATTAACATTGTTTTTCGTAATGTTAATATATTTATTATTTTACCAGGTTGTTATTGTTATTCATTATATTTCTTTCAAATATAAAGCGACTGATTGGTTGCCACATATTTGAGCGTTTTATCAGGTATTTCTTTTAGTTTCTGAAGAAGATCCATGTTTCCTGTATATTCCGCGATTTTTTCCAATTCCGAAGAAATATTATTGATCTTCAACATCGCTTTTACAAATTCACCTAAAAAGATTTCTTTTTCGTGTTCCATTTTTTGAATGAGTAATTTACCTTCTACAATATCACTTACTGCGCACCATTCATACGCATATTGCATAATATCAAATTGCATTTCACAGTTAGATCCTGTATTTATATTATGTTCATTTTCTTTGTTTTCTATTTCTCTTTTGAATGAGATACTTTCAAAAAGCAAAGATTGCACTTTGGGGTAAGTAGATCTTGGCAAAACTTCTCGAATATTCTCTGGAACAGTAATATTTGTAAAACACGCGAAAAAAGCAACCAACTCTTCCAAGGTTAATTCGTCGAATTTATTTTCGATCAGTAGTTTCGCAAATAATATACAATGCACTTCTCTTATACGCGACGCAATAATTCCTTTGGTTTCTAATTCATAGACATCATTTTCTTCCTTCTTTTTAATAAATTCCATGGATTCTAATAGTTGTAAAACATTGACAACATTTTGTTGAGTCGATTCTTGATATAAAATAATTTCTTTTTGAATATTTTCGATCAATGCTTTTTTTTCACGATAATTATCAATGATTGGTTTTTCATTTTGAACAAAGATATGTTCGTCTTTTAACCAAAAGAGCTTTTGGTCAATTACTTTTCTTTTACTATTGATGTTATTTTTTCTCTCTTCCAATAAATCAATGTATTTTTCTATTTTTTCAACTGGTGTTTTTAAATATTGAAATGTATTTTCAATGGTTTCTAATTCTTTTTCTAAATTCGTTTTTTGATAATAAAGTGTTTTTAAAATTTGGTCATTATTTTCTTGGATCATACTCTTTTTTGCAAATTCAATGAAATTTTGATCTCCAATATCAATTAAATTTAAAAGTAAATTATACGAAATTTTGAATTTACTAGTTAACTTTTGCGGATCACCTTTCATCATATTTCGATAATCGATTGAATCAATGTTTTTAAATAGATTGCTCAAATGAATGACATGACCTACACTGTCAATTCCACGACGTCCAGCACGTCCAGCCATTTGTGTATATTCGTGCGAATGCAGTAATCGCATTTGAGTTCCATCAAATTTTTTAACATCTGTAAATACAACGGTTTTAGTAGGCATATTAATACCTACCGCAAATGTTTCGGTTGCAAATAATAATTTAATATATCCTTTCGCAAATAATAATTCAACCATTTCTCTTAACACTGGCATAATTCCTGCGTGATGAATTGCAATACCTTTTTCTAAAAGTGAAACCATGTGGACATATTCAGGTAACTGTAAATATTCTTGATAATTCGGTAATTTTCTTATGATTTGTTCACATTCTCTTTGAACGGTATACGGGACCTTAGAGTCAAACTCTAAAAGATTGGTTGTAATTTCTTTGGCACATACTTCGAGTGCCTTTCTTGAAAAAACAAAACAAATCGCTGGTAACATTTCTTTTTCGACCATGTATTTGGAGACTTGATTTAATACATTAGCTCGTTTAATATATTGCTCCTTTTTTTCAAAGAGATGTAAAGTTTTTTTTATTTTTTGAAAATTTTCTTCTTGGAATTGTCCTTTTGCAGTCTGTAATACATGTAATGTATTTGTAGTTTTCATGATTTCTTGTTGTAATGCTTTATCTTTGACGACTTTGAATAATCCACTATTACATGTAATAAACGAATAATGGGTTAAGGGAACAATTCTCTCATGCGGAGGTGTTAAATAGACTTGTTTTAAAATCTCTGTTTTATCATTTATTTTGGTCCCTCTGTTTTCACACCATAATGCAAACTTTTCTGGAGAATCGAGGGTTGCAGATAACATCACCATTTGAATATGAGGTGGTAATAAAAGTATCGTTTCTTCCCAAACATTACCTCGATCCATATCATTAATATAATGCACTTCATCCATGACTACGCATGCTAACTCGGAATCGAAATCCATGTCAAAAGAAGTTAGGTCAATTGATTTACTTTCAGAACGTTTTTTGTAAAGCGTATTTAATAGAATTTCGGCGGTCATAATAAGAACATCCGCTTCTGGGTTAAATTTAATATCCCCCGTTAAAATCCCAAATGATATATGCGGAAACTTTTGCTGAAAATCGTAGAATTTTTGATTACTTAATGCTTTGATTGGGCTCGTATAAATGACCTTTTTACCTTGGCCAACAAAATGCTCAATTGCGAACTCTCCTGCGAGTGTTTTTCCAGATCCAGTTGGCACGCACACTAAAGAATGGTGTCCTTCAACCGTTGCTTCAATCGAATATTTTTGAAAACTACTCAAAGAATAAGGGTATTTTTCAAAATATTGTTTATATGTTTCTTCACTGGCTGACGGATAATGATGTGAACAAATTTTAACCATGGTTATATTATCTAGTTATAATATATTTATATTGTTTCTATAATAATATAAATGCAAAACAAATATTATTATATTATAGTAGTAATAATATGATGATCCTATTTAATAAATATAAAATAACGGAACATCTAACAACTGGAAATTATGGTTCGGTTTACAAAGGTGAAAACATACGAACAAAAGAAAAGATTGCCGTGAAAGTTGAAAAAAAAATCAACCAAAAAACGCCATTGTTAAAGCGTGAGATGCAAATATATTTATGCTTGGGTAATTTGAAAGGTTTTACGGAGGTAAAATGGTTTGGTTCAGATGCAGATAATACTTACTTAATCATGGGACTATTAGGCGATTCGTTGACGACCTTGAAAACAAAATATGGGAATTGTTCGGCTATCGTGAATAAAATTGGCGTTCAAATGATTCATCGTATAGAAACATTACATTCAAAAGGCCTTATTCATCGTGATATTAAACCAAGTAATTTTTTGTTAGATCTAAATAATAGCAGCGATCATTTACATTTAATTGATTTTGGATTTAGTAAAAGATATAAACTAACAAATGGACAACATATTCCTTTTAAAAGAACATCGGATATTATAGGAACGGTCAATTTTATTAGTTTAAATGTTCATCAACGTATTGAACCGTCAAGGCGGGATGACATTGAATCGATTATTTACATTCTTATTTATTTGTTAGATGAAATGGATTGGGAGTCCACTGATATTTTAAAAATAATTGAATGTAAACAAAATATAGGAAATGTTATTCCTAAATTTTTGAAAAATATGTTAGAATATGTTCGATCTTTGAACTTTGATCAAGATATAGATTATCTTTTTTTAAATAGATGTTTAACATGTTGGTAAAGACAATAGATTTATTATTTTTTCACGAAACAATTTAAAGGTATATTAGTAATAGTTATTATAACACAATGAATACAAACGTTGCTGTAACAAACTCCGAAGAAGTATTAATCGGTAGAGTAAAATGGTTTAATAATAAGTCTGGTTTTGGTTTTATTACTGTCACCGATGGTCAAAATTCAGGTAGCGATATTTTTGTCCATCATAGTGCAATCAATGTTGTTTCTGAACAATATAAATATTTAGTTCAAGGTGAATATGTTGAATTTAAATTGATTGAATTACAAGATAATAAGCATACTTGTCAAGCTACCAATGTTTCTGGAATCAAAGGTGGAAAGTTAATGTGTGAAACAAGAAGTGAATTTAGAACTGCTAGAAATTCATATCAGACAACGAATGTTGAAGGAGAAGCTGATATAAAAGAACGTCAGGTAAAGCCAGTTAAATTGAGAGGATCTGGTCCTCGTGATGAATCCGATTGGTCATATGTTACAAGTGAAAAAAAGAGTAACTCTAATGCTAATAAAAATACTAGTAGACCTAGAAAGGCCAAAACCGACGAGTTATCTGCTAAAAACTAGAAAAATTGTGTTCATCATAAATAATCGTCATATTACCAGGTTGATATAATAATTTTTTAGCTTCTTTAAAATTCATTTGCCAATGTCTTCTCATTAATGTATGAATTTCGTTAATGCATGATATTTTAAAATTATAAAGATCGGTTTGAGACCACCATAAAGAATTCGTTGTGTCAATAAAAGTGTCTATAATAAAAACATCTGAAAAAATATCAAACCTTAATTTTTTATTTTGTTTTGTCATTCGGTTTATATTTATATTTACAAATATTTTTAAATATAAATCAATTTTATCTGTTATTTTTAAAATACTTATACAAATAATTTTAATGTTATTATATCTTATATATGAATAACAAATTAAATTTTTTGAGTATTCCTGAAAAGCTTGATTTATTGAAACAAGCAAATGATAAATTAAATATATCTCAAAGTGATTTAAATAAAATTATTTTTATTTATTCCAAACCCAAAGTAGGATCTACTTCATTAGTGACATCTTTGAGAGTATTTGTTTCTCATTTATATATTATCCTTCACATTCATGACGAAGATATGTTAAGAGTATTAAGTAATATTAATGGGATAACTGTAAATGAACTTATTTTATACAATCATTTTATTGGTAAAGAAGTTTACGTAATTGATGTATTTCGCAGTCCTGTTGAAAGAAAAATATCCGCTTTTTTTGAAAAAATCGATTGTTTACATTTTAATAACCATTGTTCTGAAATAAATAAATACGATATTAACAAGTTATTTAATCGATTTGATAAACTCTTTCCTCATCTAGGAAATGGTGATCATTTTATAGATAGTTATAACATAGAAATTCCACATGAATTTGACTATCAAAATAAGTATTTATGTATTGATGAAAATGGGATAAAATATATAAAATTACGATTAAAAGATTCCGATTGTTGGGGAGAAATTCTAACAAAAATTTTTAAACAACCTATACGCGTGATAAAGGATTATGAAACCGAAAATAAAACGATTAAAGATGCTTATTTGAATTTTAAACAGAATTATCGAATTCCCATTAATTTTGTAAAAGATTTGAATAATTGTTATTATTTGAATTATTATTATTCTGAAAATGAATTAAATGAATATTTAGATGGTTGGAGAAAAAAAAGTAAAGAAAAATGTAGTCCTTTTACAGCGGAAGAATATAAAGTGTATGAATCTATTTCAAAAGAAAATAATCATTTGGATGTCATTCAATCGAAACATTACTTAGATGAAGGGTGTTTATGTATTGGATGTAAAACAAAACGATCTGAACTGGCGAAAAAATTGTTAGAAGGTGATACGTCAAATATAGCGCGTATTATTCATGAAGAAGTGAAAACAGATATATTAGTAAACCGTGTAAATGTTGTAAATAATATTAATAACAAAATTCGATTTATCAGAAGTAATCGTTTTAATCGAAATGCAAGAGGCGGGTTATGGAAGATTGTGCCTAGGTAAGTGGAATCGTGTGTTCTCTGATATTTAAGTATCATTTTTAAGAAGGAGAGTGTGCGGGGGGAACCATGGGTTCTCTGATATTTAAGTATCATTTTTAAGAAGGAGAGGTTCGGAGAACCATGGGTTCTCTGATAAAAAAATTGAAATGCTTTTTTATAAGAAAGAAAGAGGTATATAATAAAAAGAATGTCATTAAGAGTGATAGTAAACAATGTTGAAATTTGTGAGGGTTCGCATGGTT
>Ga0247842_10000702_pt1 | contig 65095 bp, 71 predicted proteins | sample LaCruzMarch2015__3_FD_192411 | JGI IMG/M metagenome (GOLD analysis project Ga0247842, IMG submission 192411) | Freshwater microbial communities from meromictic Lake La Cruz, Castile-La Mancha, Spain - LaCruzMarch2015_19m | ecosystem: Environmental > Aquatic > Freshwater > Lake | place: Spain... | reverse complement strand
CTATTTAATTCCTATAGAAAAAGTTTTGGGAATGACAGAAATATGCTTAAGGATAGAGAAGCCAAAGAATAATCAAAAAGAAGGAATAAGACCATCTGAAGAATATTTTTATTTTTAAAAGTTTAATCATTCCAAACAGTAATTTCTCCACTAACCTTAACTCGTTTTGTAGGATATATATTCTCTGCAATTTCTTCTGGTTTAAACCATAGCTTAACTTCTTTTTTTGCAGAATCTTCTGAATCAGAACAATGAATAACATTCTCAAAAACTCCTGTTTTGCTATTTATTCTTCCATATTTTCCTCTTATTGTAACAAAGTCTGCTTCTTCAGGATTTGTGCTTCCTGCTAATAATCTTATCTTAGAAATAGCATCTTCGCCATGATAAACTAATGCAATCACTCTTTCAGTGTGAAATTCTCCCTTAATGTATTTAATAACGCTTTCGAAGATTTTTGCTCCTTTTTCCTGCCCATGTTTTTTTATTTGGCTTTCTTTCAATTCAGAATAGTGTTTTTCAGCTAGTTCTCTAGAAACTTTAACGACTTTTGCTCCAACAATTTTTAATTTTGTTTCTGATAATGCACTTATAATATTTCCTGTAAGTGATTTAACTAAACCGTCGGGTTTGATAAGAACGAGGCATTGTTGAATTGCCATCTTTTTATTTACTCCTTTTTTCCTTTCTTAATTTTTCTTGGTTTCTCTTCTTCTATTTTTGCAGCTTCTTTTTCAGGATTTATTTCCTCTTTCACTTCCTCTTTTATCTCAACTTTTTGCTCTGGTCTTTTCAAGTTGTTCACTACCTGGATTATCCTTATCTCACACAGTCCTAGCGGATATATCTTTTTTAATTTTAAACTTAATGTTTTTTGAAGTTGGCCTGATAATATCTCCTCGAAAACTTTATCATTTGTTTCTGTTTTTATATAATCTTGCAAGAAATTTTTTGCAGAATTCCTTAATGTTCTTTTTACTGCTCTTGAAACCTTCTTCCTTGTTATTAAAAATGGTTTTATGATTAGATTACTTTCTCGTGATTCCACAGAAAAAGAGTCTTCAACATAATCCACCCCCACATGTAACATGTGCCTTATAAAATATGGAAGAACTGTAAGTTTTTTTGGTTCTGCTATGGCTTTTCCATCTTTTATCTTGATTAAAAAAATCATTTCAGAACTTTTGCCCTTAAGAATTCTTGTCAGGTCTAGCTTTAGTGTTTTTCCGTCAATCTTATCTAGAGAATCCGAGAGAACTTCTGCCTTTTCATTTATTAATGGAATCTCAACTTCAAAATATTTTTTCTTTATTATTTTTACCATGTTATTCGAAAACGAGTTTGCTTACCCTCCTTGATTTTTTTCCAAGCGTGCTTTTCTTGCATTTTTGACAGGTATATATTAAGACCTTCCTCGTTGTTGTTTTTGTTTTCATTTTCCAGGATTTTACTGCTTTTTTACTGTATCTGCCCTGATTTCCATATCCCCTATTGCTTCCTCTTTTTCTTGCTCTTGAAAGAGATCCCCATGTAAGAGTTCCTCTTTTATGTCCCGTGCTTACTACATCTATTTTATGTTCTGTATGAGCGTTGCATTTTGGACAATATCTTTTTGTTTTTTTTGGTAGCTTCATTGTTTTTTTATAAAATACCTCACGAAAGTAGGTATTTAAAGATTATTATTTCTTGTTTGTTTGAGTTAAATTTATAATATCCCCCTCACTTTTTAGTTTATGGACCCATAGTATAGTGGCAGAACGACTCTTTGACGTGGAGTAGGCCTAGGTTCAATTCCTAGTAGGTCCATTTACGTTCTTTCCATGTATCCCAATAAAGTTTATATACATATTTTTCATTAGAAATTTATGAAAAAGAGAGGCTTATTTAGAAGAAGATTCTTTGATTATAAGAATTCACAAATCACAATATTTGTTATAATCGCGCTTGTTCTTATTGTAGGGATAGGATTATATTTTGTGATAAAACCAAGCCAGTCCGCGAAAGTAAATCCCCAGTTTGATATTGTTCATAACTATTATCTTTCATGCATATCTTCAGCAGGAAAAACCGGAGCAAGCATACTTGGACAGCAAGCAGGATACATAGAGGTTCCTGATTTTGAACCTGGTTCTGAATATTCTCCATTTTCCTCACAATTAGAATTTTTAGGAATAAATATCCCTTATTGGTATTATGTTTCTGGAAATGGTGTGAAAAAAGAACAAATTCCAACAATCACACAAATGGAAGACCAGTTAGCAAAATATATCCAAGAGGAGATAAGTGCATGTGACCTTTCAGATTTTAGAAATTCAGGAATAAATATAAGCTTAGGAAATCCTTCTGTTTCTGCAACAATAGAGAATAACAAGATAACAGTTCGTGTAAAGCAAAAATTAACACTCTCTGACAATACTACTACCTCTGTTATCGAAAGTCATAACTCTGAATTCAGTTCAAGTTTGGGGGATTTATATAGACTTTCAAAAAATATTTATAATTATGAGAATCAGAATTTTTTTCTTGAAAATTATGCTAAAGATGTTCTCTATATTTATGCCCCTGTAACCGGTACAAATCTTAGCTGTTCTCCGATGATATGGAGTCCATACAATGTTTTTGACAAATTAAAAAGAGCGTTGGAAGCGAATATCCAGTTAATAAAACTAAAGGGGGGATATTACACATTGCAAGATAGCAAAAGGGGATATTTTGTGGTAGACCCGAGTTTTGATTTAGGAGACAACCAAGTTAATTTTATGTATTCCCAAGATTGGACATCGAAATTTGAGGTATGGCCTACTAAGGGGGACATTATGATAGCAAATCCTGTTGGAACTCAAGAGGGATTAGGTATAATGGGTTTCTGTTATGTTCCATACAAATTTGTTTATGACGCATATCTCCCTGTTCTTATCCAGGTTTTTAGTAAAGATAGCCAAGAAGTCTTTCAATTTCCAGTAGGTGTTGTGATAAATAAAAATAATCCAAGAGAGCCTGCAGAAGGAGAAAGTGAAGAAATGACTGAAACAGTATGTGATAAGGCAAATACTAATGTATCAATATATACTTATGGCGAAAATCTTGAACCGGTTGAAGCATATGTTGAATTTAAATGTTTTAATGATAAATGTTCCTTAGGAAACACGAAAATTAAAAATTCAACAAACGAATCCTCCTTGAATATTGCTGTGCCTACATGTGCAAATGGGCTATTAATTACAAGTGCCCAGGGATATAAAGAAAATAAACAGATAATGTCAACAAACGAAGAGAGTAGTGCAGATGTTATTTTGAGTAAAGAATACACTCTTGGGTTGCAGATTTATGTAAACAATATTCTTACAAACGATCTTTCCATTTTAAACATAAACGAAATTACTCCTGATACAAATAGTTCTGAATTTGTAAACTCAGTAGCATATCCCTACAGTAATGAGATTAATTTAGCAAGCGGTTATTACGCATTTGATTTAAAGGTTTACAAACAAGGTTCATTGACATTGCCCGAAACAACAAGCAAGCAGTGTGTCAATGTTCCAAAATCGGGTGTTTTGGGTTTATTTGGTTTGGAAGAAGAGAAATGTTACGACATAAATATCCCTTCACAGACAGTCACTAATGTTGTCTCTGCAGGAGGAAACACACAAGATTATTTTACTTCAGACATGCTTAAAAAAGCAAAAACAATGAAGATTTACGCTACAAGCATTAAAATGCCATCAAACATTAATGAGCTTCAGGCAGGTTACGATAATATTCAAGTAAAAAATATTGAAATAAAAATTGAGTAATATTAAAATAAGTGGTGTTAAAGTGGGGATTATACTAGCCATAGCTGTAATATTTCTATCATTTGTATCAGCAGAATCTTTTTCTAGTACTTCTGTTTCAAATGCCAGATATTATTCTACAACTTCAACGTATACTGCTCCTTCCGGGTTTGCATATAGTAATTTAATTTCTGGAATAAACGCTCCTGAGAACGAAGAAGAATTTTATGATTTGATGGTAACAATTCTTCCTGGTGGATGCAAGCCGATGGTTGTGAGGAGCGACTTGCTTGAAGAGCAGAATGTTCCTGTTTTTTGTGAGATTACTGCTGTAAAAATAAATCCAGGTGTTGATATTTCAAAAATAGCAAGAATTTCTGTAAAAAACTTAGAGAATAATCCCTATATTGCGGGAGTGGGTTTTTATCCTGCAAGAGCGGCAATAAGATCTACAACAAATTTAGTGAACTCTCCTGTTACAAATAATATTGGTTACGCTGTCGTTGTCTTGAAAAGAACAGAAACAGAGAATGCTATGCCTGATAATATTACTACGAACTTATCAGCGATGTTCGAGTATGATGCCACAAATGGTTTTGGGATTGGAGTAAATGAACTTTACTTGCCTGTAATGAGTGATGATGAATTTACAAGTAGACAGAAAGAATATGGTTTTTTTAATGGCGCAGGATACTTAAGAGTTGATAGCATGGATCAAAATACCGCGGTTGTTTCAATTTATGATTCTCAAAATAGAAGATTATTTAGCCAGAGATTGGAAAAAGATAAGACATCTAAAGAATTTAGAATTCCCACTTCAATTTTTTTAAGCCAACATGAAAGCCAGACAGTTACAATGACACTTAGGGAAATTACAATGCCGCAGACATCTGCAAAAATTATGGTTAATGATGGGAGTTATGTTGCTTATAAAAACGGAAAGTTCGCAGATAAGTGCACACTGACAAATGTAGTATCTTCAGGTGGCGGAACAGGAACTGTAACAGTAAATTGTGGCGGAAAAACAGTAACATTAGAAAAGAAATTTAATAAGATAAAGCTGAATGTTGATGGCACTTCTGGAGATTATGCATTGGGAGATAAAATTTCAGTGTTGAATGATAATGTTATAAAAAGTTATTATCTCGCTTATGCTGGAAATATTCCTAACGATAATATTGTGAATAATCAAAAAACATTTATATTTTTAATAAATGAAAGTAAAAGTTTAATTTCTGCAGATAAGATTAAGACTATTGGCAATGACATAGAAAGACAGATAAATAACCTGAAAAAAGGAGATTATTACGCTTCTTTAAACAAAATAAAAACGTCTTCAGGTTATAATCTTGTTTTATTATTTGAAGGGGAATCAGTTGGAGGAATTACATTTGAACAAGCAAAATTTGAAAATGCAGCCCTGAATAGCGCTTCTGGAGGAACAGAAAACTACTATAACAAAGCAAAAACAGGTTATGATGATGTTGAATCAAAATTTCCGAATGAAGTTAATAATTATGGTGCTTTGGGAGCTACTAATGAGACATTTGGGCCACTTTCTCTTTGGAGCAAGTATGCCCTTGCAAAAGCTCTTAATCAGGAACAAGATGCCTTGGATATTCTTTCTGAGATAAGAAATACCTATCCTAATTCAAAGAATGTTATTAAGAATTCAAAAGGAATTGATAAGACCGCAGAGCAACTTATGGCAGAAAGTGACAATCTTTTAAGTTCAGAGGGGGCAAGCACATTCATTGAGGACCAAAATCTGTATTTAGAGCTTGTTTCTGTGAACGAGCCGAGCGATAGCGAGGCGAGTGTTGAGCTGACATATAGCGGGATTGTAAGTTCAGAGACGACGACAGAACCGGCTGTTGGAACACCAATAAGCAAGACTGGAGAAGCAACATTAAAAATCGGAGAAAAGTTTAGCACAGCGATAGAAAAATTTTCTTTGATTGTGAAGAATATTACTATAGACAAGAAAGTTAATATGACCTATTCTTGTACAGGCAAGGGTATAAACAATCAAGAACTGCTATTATCGTCAGGTAATGTTCAGGTCATTAATGTGTGCGACGTGCAGGTGACTGTTGGAGAGATTAATTATAATATAGATGAAAAAAAGAGCAATGTTAGCTTGAAGATTGAGGGAAGAAAGACCATAAAAGTTAATGAAAAGATTAATGAACTTAATTTTAAGCTAGTTGGAATTGTAAAGGATGCTTCAAATGTTATTACTTCAGCAAAAGTGGATTATGTTTGCCCCTCCAAAACCGGCAGTTCTGTTGAATTTAAAAAAGGAGATATGGTTGCAGATTGTTTTATTAAAATATTAGATATCAAAGAAGATGAAATAACAATCGCCTACCAATTAGCTTCAACAACTTCCACACCCAAAAAAACTTCAACTGAAACAGAAGCAGGAATAGAACAAAAAACAGCAAGACAAGGAGAAAAATTTATAGAAAATGATAAAGTCCATGTAACCCTTAAATCATTTACTGCTGATAAAGCAATATTCACTTATTCTTGCAATAATTCAGCAAGCAAAGATATAGACATTAAAAAAGGAAACACTGAAATTCTTGAAGGATGTGATAACGCTCAGATAAGAGTTGACAAAATAAATCTTAAAGAGGTAGCAAAAGTAGAATTAAACCCAAAAATTAAGGGAAGAATAAGAGAAGCAAATTTCACTTTTTCTATTGGAATTGAAAAAAGAAGCGACTTTTTGCTTCCTGCTCCAGATGAGATGAATAAGCAGATAAAAGAATTGGATGAAACAATAGGTAAATGGAAAAATGCTACTGAAAAACTGGGAAAAGTTGTCAAAGGAATGAAAGCAGCTTGTCTTGTTACTTCAGGAGCATTAACCTTGAAAAATTGGGCAACAGGATTGACAGGAGAAGCGACAGCCAGGCACGAGGTTATGACTAGGCAAGGAGGCTGGAATGATATTTGTAAGGAAGAAATCGCTGCTAAACATTACAGTACAGAGAACGAATGTTTACAGGATAAAAATTCAGAAATAGAAAACTCTGTTGAAGAAACAACAAAATTAATGCAGGATTATCAAGAAGCAGAAGAGGCAAGAGTAGAAGCAGCTAAAAATGATAAAGGGGTCACTGATTATAATAAAGTCAAAGAGGATCAGCTTAGCACATTAAAGAGTTCTTATTCTGGAAGCATAAAAGTTTTAGGACAAGACGGAAAGGAAAAAGAAGTGGATATTGGGGAAATTTTGAAAAACATGAATCTCAGTGATGGAGATGCAAGTTCTGTAGATTTAAGAGAGCTTGATTTAAATCTTAAGCTTATGAAAAGCAATGTTGATGAAAGTTTGAAAAAATCTGCAAGCAAGAAAGTTGAAAATTTATTGAGCCAGTTCAATGAAAGGAGTAAAGACAGAGAAGGGGCAAGGAAAGCAGCAGAAATCTTTGATCTGCCTGCCGGACTTATTGGAGAACCAATTGTAAGTAAGAATACTGTACAGAGACCATATTCTATTAAAAAATGGGGAGACTATGAACAAGCATTAAACGATAAAGGATTAACTCTTCCAGCAGGGGAGATTGTTAGCTCAACAAGCATGGTAGAAGTTATACCATACGGGGCTAATTCTTATTTATATGTTTTAGCAGGAACAAAAGATAATCTTCATACAGAAAGAATTTTTAAACTGTCACAGGATACTTCTGGGGCAAAATCCCTCATAAAAGTTTTTGATGCTAAAAAGGGCACTGACGATTTAAAAGGACAGGAATACAGTCAATTAAAAAATATTAGATTCAAGCTTTACGATGCTTCCACCTATAAAAATCCATGCAAGAACTGCAATTATGTAGAAGTGTTTAATTCAGAGCCATATAAAGGATATCCATCGCTTCTTCCTTTTAATGAAACCGGAGGATGGTATGTCTCTATAAGACAAAATATCGCGAGTTTTGGAAATTTAAAATCATATCAGGATTCAGGAGCATTAAGCAGTTTCTATTTATGTAATGTTGGAAAAAATGGAATGATGGAGGATCAAGTCGGAGATGACATCTGCCAGAATTTTAATATAAATACTGCTGATGCAAATGTAGAATTTTCCGGGTTGACTGCAAGTGAAACAAAAAAGAAATTAAATGATGCAAATAATGCAATAAAAAGCGCCCAGGACCAACTAGCTAAAAATCCATCTGCAGAATATATCACCATAAACAAAATAAGATTAAAAGTTAAGGGGGTACAAGGAACAGCGGGCGGAAAATGCACAGACTTTATGTCCCCGCAAGATTGTAATATCCTGTTTAATGTATGCGATCCTGTTGTCTGCCCTTCAAGCAGATGCGATATGGGCGGGAATTACAGGGTAGATAATGTTATCCAATCAGGGATTCTTGGAAGTATTGCTTTATGCCTTCCAAATTTTAAAGAGGGGATAGTTATTCCTGTCTGCCTTTCAGGTATTCACGCAGGAATGGAAGGATGGATTTCAATAATGCAGGCACATAGAGATTGTTTGAATGAGAGCATTGCAACAAATAAAACAGTCGGAATTTGTGATGAGATTTATTCTGTATATCAATGTGACTTTATGTGGAAACAAATCGGACCTTATGCAAACGCGCTTGCAAAAAATGCTCTTTCAGGAACATTATTCGGGGCAGGGACAAAGGGAGGAGGGGAATATATGTTTGTAAATCAGGCATTTAGTAATGCAGAAAATTCATGGCAGTATTTTACATCATCCTATGCATCTGACTCAAAACTTTCATTTGGAGCGCGTTCATTCTCTGAGATTGGCTCTGAAGTTTGCAAGGCAAAATTGTCTGCTACTTATCCTGATGTGCTAGGAACGGCATTGGAACCAGATTCACCTGTCCAAATTTATGCTTTCTTTGACGAGATGACTTACACGGATGCAACTGTTCCCCCTACTTCGCAATATAAGGTTTATTATCATATTTTTGCAGGAAATGACCAGGGTCATTATTATCAGGTTTATCTTAAGTCTTCTGCTTCTTCGTTCGGGGTTACTAGCAGAGGCTATTCAAACATTGATTCGGGATATATCACAAAAGGAGAAACAGTAGACCAGACAAAAGATTTCTTAGATAATTCTGGATTTAAAGAATTGTGTGTAAGGATAGATACAAAAGATTATTGCGGATTTAAGAGCGTTACGACAGACTTTGCTATAAACTATGCTAAGGATAAATCTCTTGAAGACCAGGCAACTAATTCTGTAACAACAGAGAAAGAATGTATTTCAGGAAGTCCAAGTCTTGGGGCTCTTATCACTCCAAATATACAGCAGGGAGTAGAACAGGTAATCTCACCTGAACTTTATAATCAGGGAATAGTAAGAGTATGCGCTTCTCAAAATCCTGGCGCAACTGTTAATCCTTCAAGATGGAGTGAAGTAGGATATTGTGATAATACTAACATAAAATGCTGGGTTGATGTGAATAGCGTTAAGAATGCTATACAGGGACAGGGTATTGAGAATTCGACACTTCAACAAATTGATGATATGAACATTCAGCAGATGATTGATGAGGGAATGATGACAAATGCGGCAGGAAACGATTCACTTGAGATCATAAGGAAAAATTATCCATTATTAGAAGATACTTTTACTCCTTCTGATTATGTGAATATGGAGAAAGATATTAGTGCTGCTTATGATAAAATGATATTTAGCTCGCAGAAGGCAGCGTTATTATATTATAAATCGATGGTTTATGATAGGATTGCCAGGGTGTTAGGGAAGACGAATGTAGCAGGGGATAATCCTGCAAATGTTGAAAGTAGTGCTACATCAACCCTTACAGGTGTTAGTCTTAGCAATGGGGAAAGTTATAATTTTGTTGTGAATGGAGTTTCCCATAAGATGACTATAGCCAGTATACAGTCTTCTACCGTAGGAATAATTGTCGCGAGCACAACACCTCAACAAGCTATTTTAACTTTAACTTATGATGATAAAGCCACAGTAAGTTTTGATTTGGACGGAGACAGTGTTAATGATGTTAAGATTGAGCTTTTAAGAATAACTCAGGATAATCAGGGGATTCTTAGTGCAGATTTTGATATAATTATTCTTGGAGCAGCTGTTACTGGAGGAAGCGAGACTATTAAAAGTTCAGATACAAATCAGCAATCAGTTTATACTATAAAAAGTGTATCAAAATTTTTGCTTTCTTATGATTTTGTTTTCAAAAACGGTGAGCAGACTAATTTTTATTTTGGTACAGATAGCAGGACTAATCTGCGTTATTCTAAAAGAGGTTTTGACATAACCTTATTTAATGTTGAAAATAACGAATTTATTAAAATGGATAACTTTGATACTTATCTTAATGAATTAAAATCAGATAGTTCTGAAGATTATGTGATTGCATCAGAGCTTGTTGGAGCTACGATTAACAGTAATAACATTATTCTTGCCACAGTAACTTCCAGTACACATGATGAAGAGACAAATCTTCTTGCAAAAATGATTTGGAGTGAGCAAAGAGACCAGGGAGAAGAGGCTATGGCTGCTGCAGGATGGATTGCAATAAACAGGGTCGATAGTAATAATTTTCAGGATACTGTCCAAGAAGTTTTGGAAGAATCAAATCAGTTTAGTTTGAATAATGAATTCGATAAAACAAATCTTGCAAGTACAGATAGCGAAGCTAAAACTAATGCCATAGAAATTGCTAAAAACATTATAAACAATAAGGAAAGTATTCCCTCAAGGTATGAGAATTATTTTTATTTTGGAAATGATATCTCTTCAGATAGCACTTATGTAAGTGAAAAAATGAAGAATTGTAAGGCATCTGATATGGGATTTGTTTATGAGCGGATAGATTCTACAAATATGTACGTTTCTAATAAAGATTATACTAATTGTTAAATCATATCTAGATTTCTATATTATTCTTTATATTAATTAAATGCTAAATGCGGGGAAAAGGATTCGAACCTTTGTAGCACTAAGCCCCTGGTTTCTCCGAAGTTCGTTCGTGATATTATCAGCAATTTTTGCCTCGCGAACTCCCTCGCCTAAGCCAGGTCCGTTTGACCGCTCCGGCATCCCCGCATGGACTAAAGACTTTTTTTTAATTTTTATATGTTTGCATGTAGTTAATTTTATTAATAATTCTAAAATGGGGGGCCAGTTTGGTAATTGTATAATTTTAAACTAAGTATGTCAAGAATTATTTTTTATTCTTTTTTTCTCTTGCTTTTTCTCTTTCTTTTTCGAGTTTTGTTTCGGCTTCTTTAATTTTCATCTTATCTTGCAAATCCAATCTGTCTAAAAGTTCCTTATACCTGTTCCTTATTGTAACTTCTGTAATTCCTGCAACATCTGCAACTTCTCTTTGTGTTTTTTTCTCATCATTAAGAAGAGCAGCGACATATAAAGCTGCTGCAGCAATTCCTGCTGGTCCTCTGCCTGAAGTTAACTCTGAATTTTCTGCTTTGCTTAATATTTTGAGAGCTTCATTTTGTGTTTTTGGAGATAGATGAAGAACAGAAGCAAACCTTGAGATATAATCTTTTGGAGATGAAGGCTGGGTTTTTATTCCCATTTTTCTGATTATAAATCTATAGGTTCTTCCTATTTCTTTTCTTTCAACATCAGAAGCGTTTGAAATTTCGTCTAATGTTCTTGGTATGTTATATGAACGGCATGCAGAATATATACACGCTGCAATAACGCTTTCCATGCTTCTTCCTCTTACAAGCCCTCTTTGAAGGACATAATTATAGATTCTTGATGCTTCGTCTCTAACAACAGAGGGTAAGTTAAGGAAAGAGGCAACCCTTCTCAACTCTGACATAGCGAGTCTTAAGTTTCTTTCAATGCTTGTAGAAACTCTTTCCTGCCACTTTTTTAATCTTAAGAATTTTCTTGTTTCGTCGCCTTTTAATTTGTAGATATCAGACATTTCACCAACATTGGTTATAAGTCCCTTGTCAAACTTTTGGTCGCTTAATGGGGCGCCTGACCTGCCTTTTTTTTCCTCTCCATCAAAACTACCCTGCATCTCCTGAGTTGTATCCACTATCTTTTCTTCAATGACTAAACCACAATCGTTACATATAACCTCTCCTTTTTGGTCATCATAATAAAGATTAGAACTTCCACATTCAGAACATTTTTTTACATAAGACATAGTGATTTTAACAGTTAAATTTATAAATAGTTCATGACCCCTTGATTTTTAAACCTTTCTATAGTTATATTCGAGAAAAATTTTAGAATTACTCAATAAGAATAGCATTAATATTGCCTTCTTGTCCCGGCCTGTTTGTTACCCTTGCCTTTCCTAATTCTGTATCGATTATCGCTCCTTTTACCATTATATTCTGCCTTGCAAGGAAACGGTCTGATTTTGTTTCAACAACATTCTTTATTTTTGCCTTTTTTACCTTTTTATCTTTCGTAAGGACGTTTGCATAATCACATGATAAAAGCACGGCCTTTACATTTCCTCCACGAACTTTTATTGTTTTTGATTTTGTAGGCCTTAATTTTACAATCCTTTTTATCCCTGCCTTTTCATAGAGTCGCGACTTTCTATTCGCGTGGTATTTTCCTCCGCTTATTTTTTTTCCTTTTCGCATAAGAGTTTGATAAAAAGTTGATTTAAATACTTTACCTAAATAAAGCCACCAAGGTTATTTTGCTCGCCAGCCAAGCCTGTCTGTTTGTCTCGCTCTTCTCGCAAGCCCACTCGTTCAAATATGGGCCGGGCTTGTGAACTTGCTCGATTCCAATTTCTTTTACTTTTCCTAAAAACTATATTCTTAAGCTAAGATATATTTAAAAACTGAAAAAACCACAAATTTTTATGGTTAATGGAATTGAAAGGCCATTAGATATGCTTAACGTATCTAAGGGCAAAGAAGTTTTATTGCAGCTGAAGAATGACAAGCAGATTGTCGGCACTCTGGTTGCATTTGACATACACGTTAATATCGTGTTGGACAATGCAAAAGAGCTACAAGGAAATGATGTAAAGAGGAGCATCGGTCTTACATTTGTAAGAGGCGATACTATAATATTCATTTCTCCTGCTTCGCATTAATTCGTGCAATTTAGAAGATTAGAGCGTTTTGCCTTTAAATTCGCTGGGCAGAATTCTTGGATAATTGATGGTAGACAGGACTTTACTTTTTTTCAGAACATATATCTTTAAAAATTAATTCTAATTAGTCTTTTTATGAAAAGAAAAGGATATAAAGAATGGACAGAAACTTATCATTCTTGGAAAGAATATGTTAATAGGAATCCTAATTGGAATAAATATCCCTCTTCAAGAATTGCTGGAACATTTGCAAAACAAGAGTTAGACCAAAATGGCATTTGTGTTGCGCATTATATGCAAATACCCTTTGATCCAATTGTTCATAGAGATGTTTGTGCATTTTTGAAAAGAATTGATGAAGCAGAAAAAAGAGCCAGAAAATCAAAACTTATTTTTAGAGTTGGCAGAAAATCATTGGATTATGCAATTGCATAAAGACTATACCGATTATTTTAAACCACAACACTCATCAAATCCTCAGCAATAACAACATTCTTGAACTTCTTTTTTGCCTCAGCAAGAACTGCTTTCTCATTGCAGTCGTATCTTTGCGAAAGATGAGCAAGAATAAGCTTTTTTGATTTTGATTTTTTTGCTATATCTCCTGCTTGTTCTGCTGTAAGATGCTCATGCAGATCTGCGAGGTCTTTTTCATTGTTGAGATAGACTGCCTCGGTGATTAATAGGTCACTGTCTTTTGCAATTTCATAACAATTATTGTTTATTTTTGTATCAAGAATTATTGTTATCTTTTTTTGTTCTGATTTATATGTTAGTTCTGATGCTTTTATTTTTTTCCCATTTAGAACAATATCTCTCCCTTTTTGTATTTCTCCTATGATCGGGGAGTTAGGAATCTTATATTTTTTTAACTTATCCTTTTTTATTCTTATTCTTTCTTTTTCTACAAAAGAGAACGCAACAGCAGGAATACTATGCTTAAGCGGGATGGATTCTATAAAAAAATCTTTTGTCTCAAGGAATTTTCCATTTTCAACTTCGGTTATTACTAATGGAATCTTATTATAAGGGACAAGCAGGTCAAGAAGTGCTTTCATGTTATATTTTGTTCCCCTTGGGCCATAAACATGAAGAGTTTTATTATACCCGTTAAGTAAAAGTGTTTGGAAAAGCCCGGCTATACCCAGGATATGGTCTCCATGCCAATGTGTTATAAGCAATCTTGTTAGCTTGCAGGGATTTAATCTTGCTTTTCTAAACTGTCTTTGTGTTCCTTCGCCGCAATCAATAAGAATATTTTCATTGTCATATTGCAAAAGAATTGCTGTGTGGTTTCTTCTTGCAGTAGGTATCGCTTGGCTTGTTCCAAGAAAGGTGATGGGTATTTGCATATTTTAAAGAGGTTTTAGGAGTTTATAAAAATTTGTTATTTTTCAAGGTTATAGTATAATTTATAAATAAAAAATTACCTTAAATGTTATGCACCTGTAGCTCAGCCCGGATAGAGCACCAGCCTTCTATCAGTAAGGATACGGAAGCAAGTTGGGGGTCCACGGTTCAAATCCGTGCAGGTGCGTTTTGTAAAGATGGAAATAATATCCCTAATTGTAATTGTTCTTGGTCTGTGCTTGTTTGAAGTTATAAGCAGTATAGATAATGCAATTGTTAATGCAGATGTTCTTGTTACTATGGGTAAAAAAGCAAGAAAATGGTTTTTATTATGGGGTTTGGTTTTTGCTGTTTTTATTATTCGTGGATTATTACCTTGGATAATTGTATGGATGGCTAATCCTTCGCTTGGTTTTATTGGTTCTTTAACTGCTTCGTTTAGCAATAGCCCTCAAGTTCAAGCTGCAGTAGAATCTTCTTCGCCTGTACTCCTTATTGGAGGAGGAGTGTTTCTGATTTTTCTATTTTTTTATTGGTTATTTCTCGAAGATAAACATTTCGGGCTTCCTGGAGAAAGTTTCTTTTTAAGACAGGGGGTTTGGTTTTTTGCAGTAGTTTCTATTCTATTGGCAGTTATTGTCTGGTTCGCTCTAAAAATGAATCCTCTTATGGCTTTTGGAGCAGTAGTTGGTTCGACTGCATTTTTTATTGTTCATGGATTTAGGCAGAATGCTGAAAAAGCAGAAGTTCAGCTAACTCATAAAAATAATTTATCAGATATAGGCAAAAATCTTTATCTTTTAGTTATTGATGCCACTTTTTCAATTGACGGAGTTGTTGGAGCTTTTGCATTTACGCTTGCAGTTCCCCTGATAATTTTGGGAAATGGGATTGGAGCATGGGTTGTTAGAGAATTGACTGTTAGAAATGTTAAGTCTATAAAGAAGTATATTTACCTTAAAAATGGGGCAATGTACTCTATTCTATTTTTATGGATTATAATGATTGTTGATAGTTTTGGATTTGAGATTCCTTACTGGATCTCCCCTGTTATAACTTTGGGTGCAGTAAGTTATTTTTTCTGGAAGTCTCATTTGAATCTGAAAAAAGTTGAGAAGATTTTTGAGGATGAATAATTTTTGGCAATCCGATTTATAAAAACTTAAAAACCTGCGTTTCTTGTTTTTTGTATGCACAGGTGGCACAATGGTACTGCGTCTGCCTGCAGAGCAGATTTTCGGGAGTTCGATTCTCCCCCTGTGCTTAAAGATTTTGTTCTATGCACCTAACTAAAAGCTTGAGGAGTTTAGTGTTAGGAACTTAACTAGCGAGTTACTCGCCTAATTAGGAACTTATTAATGTGAGTGTACTAACCCTAATACCAAACCTGAGTATAGCTTTTTACATATATAGCATGGAAAAAAATCTTTCAGATAAATGTGGACTTAATGTTTTACTTGGGAGAACACTAAATTGGTTGGATAATCAATACCTGGAGTCTACTCAGATCAATAATAAACTGGTTAGGATGAAGTTCATAAATTGTTGTAATGGGGTGATAATGTTTTGTTGGGCTTTTAGACACTAAACTGTTGGGTTAAAGTAAGTTAGGACTAAATCACCGAGTTTTTGATTGAGTTCTGAAATGCACCATTTTTACATATATAGTATGGAAGAGAATATATACAATTTTAAGAGACAATACGAAAGAATGCTTATTAGAATCGGAGAATCAATAGAAATTTCAGAAGAGAATAAGAAAACAATACTAAAATTTGATAAATTCCTACTAAGTGAAAATATAAGTATTGCAAGAACTCTTAGTTATTTGCATTATTCTATTCAATATGCTAAGATGCTTCAAAAACCTTTCTCAGAAGCAAATATAGATGACATAAGGGGAGTTATCGCTAGACTTAATCAAACACCCCTATCTGAAAATACTAAGAAAGGTTTTAAGATAACCTTGAAGAGGCTTTATCGATTTATTGAAGGAATTACTAGAACAGGAGTTTATCCTGAAAAAGTAGAATGGATTAAAGCCACTATATCAAATAATAATAAAAAGTTGCCTGAAGAATTATTAACTAACGAAGAAATTCTGAAAATAATTCAAAAGTGTGATAATTTAAGGGATAAGACTTTAATTTCAACTCTCGCAGAAAGCGGAGCAAGAATTTCAGAAATAGCATTAATGAAAATTAAACATGTTTCTTTTGAAAAAAGTGGGGCAAAATTGACGATAGATGGTAAGACGGGGATGAGAAAAATATTGGTGGTTACTTCTTCAATTTATCTTCAAGATTGGATTAATCGGCATCCTGGAAACAATAATTTAGAAAGTTATCTATGGTCGAATTCTGATGGGAAGCCTCTTTGTCATGCAAGGATATTAGCAATTTTAAAAAAAGCAGTAGAAAAAGCAGAAGTAAAAAAGAAAGTTTATCCCCATCTTTTTAGGCATTCAAGAGCAACATTTCTTGCTTCTAAATTAAAAGATGCTTCATTAAAATATTATTTTGGATGGGCTCAAGGCTCTAATATGGCTTCTATTTATATTCATATGAGCGGAGAGTGTACGGATGATGCAATTCTCGAATTGAACGGAATAAAACCTAAAGAGCAAGAAACAAAATCTGAATTGGAACCTAAGAAATGCTTTAAATGTAATGTTCTTAATGAACCTACGAACATCTGTTGCAAGGCTTGTGGTATTTCTTTAAATAAAGATGAAGCTGATAGAATAATTAAATCAGATATTCAAAGACAAATTATGGATAATTTTATGGAAAAATTAATTCTTATCCCAAAAATAAAGAGACTTTTATTAAAAGAAGCAAAGAAAATAAGGGAAACTCAATAATTCTAGTTAATGCTTAAATAAAAACTCATTGAGTTTATTGTTAGGGAACTCATAATTTTAATTATATTAAACTCAATACTAAACTTGGGTGTACCCTTTTACATATATATCATGGAACAGATTCTTTCAAAGAAATGTTGGTATAATGTTTTAGTTGAGGAATTAGATGGGGCAGAACTCACTAAAAAAGAGAAAACTAAAATAAATGGGGAAGAAAATGGATAATAGATTTAGTATTAATTTTCGTAAGGGCACTAAATATTTTCTTTTCATTGGATTGCACCAAGATGATGGATTAATAACTTATCAAACGCAAATAGCAAGAGAATTAAAGAAACCTATTACAACAATAAATTATTGGATTACGAAATTTAAACAAGAGGGATTGATTAATAAACAATTAAAACTAACAACTAAAGGTAATAGAGCATTTAAATTTCTTTGGGAGAATGAAGATAAAAGCGTATTAAGAGCCCATAATCTCCAAGTCAAATTTAGAGTTATTAAATGTCCAAGAAACTTTCCAGAATGCTTTTCTAAATCTATTTATGAATTAATAACAAATGAACGTTATAGGGGCATTAGAACTCAATTAAATGGTATTACAGTAATGTTTTATAGTCCTAAAAAGATAATTTGTGTATTAAAAGACATTTATGCGGATACTGATGAAGAAATATCCTCTACAATTCAATTAATGATTTCAGAATTGAGGAAAATACTTGAAGATGAATTTCAAGGGATAAAGTTGGGGGATTCTGAATTAGCTAGGATTCAAACAATGCATATTTCAGTTTTGAAATCTACAATTGCGAAGACCTATCTTCTAAAAGGTTTTACAAAAGAAAATAGAGATTATGCTATAGATGATTCGCATGGTATTCCCGAGGTGGAATTAACTAATCCTAGCAATGCATTAAAAGATATTATGGACTTATTAAATTTTGAGAAGATAGTTCGTAAGAATATAATAAATATCGACCCGTTTATACCCGAATCTTTATTGAGCCTTCCTATTTTCAATTAATTACTTCATTCATAAATCCTATTTTATGTTGCCAATATTGGTTGTGCTAAATTGCTAATAGTTTCTGAAGATGAGTCCTCATGCAGATTTTCTAATGGGCTCTGCACTTTCGCACTTAATTTAATTTTATACTCATAATAGTTTCTTCTTGAATATCCATTCTCTTCCCATGCTTTTATTCTGTCAGCTTCTTTTTCGTAGTCTCTTAAAATTTTGTCTAATAAAACTAATTTGGGATTAAGTTCAATACTACTAAGTAAAATATTTCTCCAATCAATTCCCTTATCTCTACATTCTTTGTAAAGGCTTAGTCCCTTTATGAGCGTTCTAAGGCTAATTTCAGCCACATTGGAGAACTTCTCGATTACTTGATAGACTTCAGTCTTTTCCTTTATTGTGAGGTCTTGATGAATTTCTGGAAGAATCTCTCGCATCTTAGCTAATAGTTCATCGTTTGAAGGTAAAAATTTTAGGTGCCAGCCTCTATCCTTTAAGCTGGATACTTTTTCAGTAAGCTCACTAAAATTATTACAAATAATGATAACCTTTGAACGAGTAGAGTATTTCTCTGGGATATTTTCTTCATTTAGTTTAGAGGAGGTAGTAAACCAGTTTATTTCTTTACTTTCTGAAGTATCACAAAACATTTTTAATAAGGCTACATTGGAATCATTTTGTAAAAGGCAATCGCAATCATCGAAAATTATTGGTTGATTTTGATGTTCAAATCCCAGGATATAAAGTTTCATGGGTGTAACATGTGAAACAATTTTGAGATATTCCTTTTCTTTCATTAATTCTTCTACTATTCTACTTTTAGACAACCCCCCGACCCCTTCCAGTATAAGCAGGTCTATGTTATTGTTTCTAAACATTTCTATGTAGAACTGCAATTCCTTATATGTTTTTATTTGCATTTTCTAATAACTCCTCTTGTATCATATTTTCCAGCTTAGCTGAAACTTTCCAGATTTTATTTTTACAATAAATTTTGAATTGTGAAAGTATTTCTTTGTCTATACTAATGATTAATCTTGATTTATTTACCATAAGAATATAGAGGGTTATGCCTTTTTGAGTATTAGTGTAACCTAACAACTACGACGGAGAATAGGGGTCTTTATAAGGTTTCGTTGGTTTCACGAATTGAATGAGAGAATAGGCACATAGTCATGTAAAAATATACGGATTGGACTTACTGATAAAATTTATTGCCATAAAATATATATAAAGAAGCAAATAAATAAACACTAATAATTCATTTCTTCTTCACTTAAACCTACACCCAACTTACCTACTTTCTTTCCTATATCAAAACCCCTACCTAAACCTATCATTTGTTTGGTAGTTACTGTGTAGAATTTACATAGCTTTTGATTATGTGTTAATTTGTACGTAAAGCTATTTAAACTTTAAGAGATATAAAAAAGAGCAAGGAGGAAAATTAATATGAAAACTTGGCAAAATGTAGTCTATTGGATTTTTTGTATTTTAAGTTTGGGGATGCTTGGACTTTCTAAAATAGTGATACAAAAAGCGATAGAAGACGCATCAAATTAAAGAATAAAAGGAATCAGATAAGGTAGAACTCGCTAAAAAGAGAATACTAAACAAAATGGAGGAGGAGATGGATAATAGATTTAGTATAGATTTTTCGTAAGTGTATGAAGTTATTTCTTTTTATTTGGCTACATCACATAAACATTATTATGAAAAGTTGATACAATTTTAATATCCCTCTTACTACGTCTGCTAACTCATCTATTAAATTATAAAAATACTTTCTTCCTGACTTAATCTTGTTACAACTTGGTGGTTTTTCTTTCCTATATCAAAACACTTACCAATTAACGTCGTTTTAGAATAGCATTTGCCTTTTTGGTTATGGTGTAGAATCTACATAACTTTTGGTTGAGTCTTATAAATCTTATTAAAAAAGAACATTAAACAGAATTTTAATTATAAAATAGTATACTCCCACAATCCCCATTCCACCAGTAATACCAGTTACTAATCTTCTAAAATTTGTAGATTCCAACAAGCCAATATATTGTATAAACCAATCTAAAAACATAACCCCCAAAAGAAAAAAAGATACTATCCAAGAAGGTTTTATTCCAAGAATGAGTAACAGTATCATACTTATTTGCCCAATAAAAACACCAGTACAACGAGCACAAACGGGAAATTGTTTACCCCTAAAATAGAAACTTCTATCGGGTCGCTTATGACAGGCTAAACCTGAAATTAATTTCATTAATGATTTCATTTCTCTAAAAGTCCACAAAGAGAACCACAAGGTCCAAAAAAGATACTGCCACAACAACCCTTACTTACACTGTACATTGCAGCTTTTTTTGACTTTCTTCTATTTTTTAATATTTTTGTTTTTGACATTTTTTAAGTAAGTTGTTGTATCGTAATTTCAATAAAAAATTATCCCAATTAAATTATTAGCTTAACCTTATAGAAAGTGCTTTCCAAAAGGTTTGAGGATATTTTTATATCAGCAACTTTCAAATCTTTAGGAACATCAAAAACAATCTTTCCCTTCTTGGTTATTCCGGGATTTACCTGTTCAAACATTAATGCAGAACCTTCAGGTTTGAGATAAATTGCAGCAGCAGTGCTTGGTGAGAATTCTCTGCCTTGGTCATCAACTAACTTAAGATAAGAATCCATTAAATAGTTTGCAGAGTTTCCAGTATTTTCAACTTCAACATCAAGAATGATGAAAATTCCATCTGCTTTCTCTCCAAAAAATGTACCCATTAAGTCTTCACCGATTTCTGTTGCTGTTGAAGATTTAGTAATCTTCCATTTAAAATCTCCAGCTTGTATAGAATCCCCCATAGAGTAAGTTTTAACTTCTTCTTGTGTTAGTTTTATTCCACTATCTGAAGAATCTTTTGGGCTATTAGAGGTATTATCAGAACCTGAACCAAATATGGCACTAATAATTCCGATAACAACAAGTCAGATAATAATGCTTAATATCCAATGCCTTCTCACCCAACTTTTATCTTCGTACATAAAAGAATTATATTTCCTACCTTTTTAAACATTTGTCTATCTGGTGTCAATCTTTCTAATAAATGTCTACTTATTGTCTACCTTATGAAAGATAAGGAATTCTGGGAAGACTATGGTTAGATAATTAGGGGTAGTCAGAGAAGCGAAGTAATAAAACTATTTCCAAATAAACCTGTTACTGCTGAACATTTAAGGAAAGAAGTCAACGCTAAAACAGACTTGAAATTAAGTTTGAGGGAGATGTCAAGGCATCTTACTTCTTTTACAAAACGAGGATTCCTTAAATGTTTAACTCCTGATGCCCCTTATAGTAGACTGTATGTTATAACCACACTTGGTAAGAATATAATGTTAGAGATTAAAGGGCAGATTTAAATAATAGTTCTTATTAAGAAGAATATGGCAATTGATTATCATTTAGAAAACTTAAAGAATAAGATGGATTATTTTAAATCCTATGCATTTGGGTTTTTAGCTGCAGTTCTCACACTTAGTATTCTTATTTTTAATGCGTTTAAGAATGAGATTCCTACACCTGCTTTAATATTGTTTTTTATCATTTTTGCAGGAACTCTTTACCATTTTGTTAGGTATGTAATTATTTTCAAAAAGATAGATAAGTATACTGAGAAAAAAGACAAAATGAAAATAATTTGTTTTAGAGGTGCTCCCAAAACTGGAAAGAGCAATATAATCCGAAAAATACTCACTGAAGTTTATGATAAGGATATTAAAATTCTTTGTCCAAAACTTAAAGGTTTAAAGAAAAGAAGAGAATTTAGTCTATGTTTCAAGACAAATGAATCTAAGATAGGAATATGTAGTTTAGGGGATTCTAAAAACGATTTGAATGACTTTCTTATACCTTTAAAGAATGAAGATTGTAGTTTAATCATTTGTGCTTGTCATCCTGAGAAAAGTGAAACCCATAAGTTTATAGAAGAAGAATTTAGGGGCAATAAAATAAAATTTATAGATTGTAAAAATGTAGGCAAGAATAAAAAGAAACAGGAAATATATTGGTCTAAGAAGGTTGATGAGTTTAAACGAATAATTTAAAGATTATAAGCCCTTAATGATGATAAAAGAAAAACATATATGTCCTATATGCGAAGGAGATATTGATGTAAATAAATTAATATTCTATAATCTCTTAAATAAAGAAGATAACAAGATGTCTCTTTCTTTAGAAATTTTGATTAAGGGAGTTTGTCCTATTTGTGGTTATATAGTTAAAAGCCACACACCTTAACACCCTAATTCAAGCCACGATTACTTAACAGAACCAATAAAGCCTACCTTTAAAAAGTCCGACCCTGTAGATAAATTAGGTGCATCAAATAATTTCTTTAGACACCCCCTGTGCTTTTGTGGAGAATCGAAGATGAGTTCGATTCACTTCAATTCGAAAGCGGAGAATTGAAGTATCAGAAAATTCTATTTTCTGAGTCCCCCTGTGCTTACGAACGTTTCCATTTAACTAACTAAAAAATATGCTTAAAATGGAGAAGCGAGATATTTAAAAATACAGATAAACATCTAATCTAAAGAGGTGAGCAACACCTCAGAACTCTAATTCTGAGAAATACGTTTAAAATGCAAGAACAAAAATCGAATGAGTTTGAAGATATACGGCCATACAGAGATGACGAGGTTCCGGCGGTGTTAAATGGACTTTTTAGCAATCCTATTTTCTGTTCTGTATTCTGGCTAGGGCTTAAGGCGGCAGAGTCTGGATGGAATTTATCACCAAAAGATATTCGGAAAGTTAATGATTCGTTCAGGCAAATAAAAAATGCAAAAAATGTAGATGAGTTCCAATGGCTTTTGAAAGAACCGGTTGAAGGCCTGATTAAACGAACTATTGATGACTTGACTTATTCCGGCTTAGATAATGTTTCAAAGGATAAAAATTATCTCTTTGTTTCAAATCACAGGGATATTGTTATGGATCCAGCTCTTATTAATTACATTCTAAAAACCAATTATTATAACACTACAGCAATAGCTACAGGCAGCAATCTTCTGAACAATCGTCCTATTAGGGATTTAATGAAACTAAACAAGATTTTTGTTATTAAGCGAGGGGTAAATGGCACGAAGGAGAAACTGAATGTGATGAACACTCAATCTGAGTTTATTCATGATTATCTGACAAATAAGGGTTCTATTTGGATTGCCCAGCGAGAGGGGCGGGCAAAGGATGGAAATGACTTTACAAAATCTGGCCTGATTAACATGTTCTCTCTTGCCGGAAAAGAACGTGGCAAAACTTTAACAGATACTATTATCAATATGAATATCCTGCCTGTTTCTATTTCTTATGAATACGATCCATTAGACATAGAAAAATCAAGGGAACTTTTTGATAAAAAAAATAACGGAAGACATACCAAACGATTTTTAGAAGATATTTCAAGCATGAGAAAAGGAATTTTTGGTTATAAGGGGAGGGTTAATGTAGCTTTTGGAACACAGATTACGCAGATTGATTCGAAAAGAGGTTTGGCAGCAGAGATTGATAAACAAATAATAACAAATTACAAAATCTGGCCTTCAAATGAGGTTGCTTACAAAATAGTAAAAGATATCCCTCCTTCTTCTTTTGAAGGAGGAACAATAAAATTTTTAGATAGGCGTGAGAAAGTACCTTTCCATTTAATAGATATATTTGATGAGATGTATGCTAATCCTTTAATAAATAAGATGAAGTATTCTAATCAAAACACTATAGAAGCATAACCCACAACGCTATCTTTATCTCCGGTTATATCTCCGGAATTCTTGTATTCAACGAGTTTTGGCTTCCATTTTTTTATTTTGCATAATTCTATTGCGATTAACAATGGATAGATGCCACAAGCGCCGTTTTCTATTTTTTGGAGTTCTTCTGCATCCAATTCCTCTATTGCGTTTATTGTTTCTTTGTCTTTTTGAATTGCTTGTTCATAATTTAGAAAATGAGATAGGTCTGTTGAAATTATCAAAATTCCCCCAAGTTTTATTAGTTTTTCAGCAATTTGTTTTGCCTCTTCTTGATTTATTTCTCCGATGACTAAGGGAAGAATCTCATTGAAGCCTAATTTTTGTAAGAAAGGTATTTGATTGTCAATTGCATGTTCTTGACTTATGTTCTGTTTTGAAAAACCTCTTTGGTTAATTTTTATTTTCCCAAGGGGAGTTATCCATTCTGATTCATTATGGCTTGCAGCATTGTTTATCTGAGAATAATGACTTGGTGCAAGAATTATCGCTTTTTTGTTTTTCGTTAATCTTAATAAAGAAAAAGCTTTTCCTGCGATTTCTCCAGAGAAATCGTAGCCTGCGTGAGGGACAATTATGCCCTGAACCTGGTTTGAAGATATTGTTGATTTTTGATTTAGAAGTTTTTCTAACAGAATGTTTAGTTCTTGTTTTTGTTCGGGATACCAATTTGACATAGTAAAATATATGAATATAAGTTTATTAAAGTTGTCATGATAATAAAAGAAATAAGAGCAAAATCATGCTTAACCAGGAGCAAGCTGACTGATTATGTTATTAATCCTTATACTGGCTGCGAACATGGATGTAAATATTGTTATGCTGTTTTTATAAAAAGATTTCAAGATATAAAAGAAGAATGGGGAGATTTTGTTTATGTTAAAGCTAATTGTGTAGACTTACTTGAGAAAGAACTTAGAAAAGCTAAACCTGGAAATATTTGGCTTTCAAGTGTTTGTGATTGCTATCAACCTGTAGAAGAAAAATATAAATTAACAAGAAAAATTTTGGAGATACTTTCTAAACCCGAATTTAAGGATAAGTTTACTATAGAGCTGCTTACAAAATCTGCCTTAGTTAAAAGAGATTTTGACTTAATTAAAAATTTTGGGAAAAATTTGGAGTTAGGAATGTCTTTAGGAATTTTAGATGATAAAATAGCAGAAAAGATAGAACCTTTCGCATCTCGGCCTAGTGAAAGATTAAAAACGCTTAAGGAAGCACATGAATTGGGAATTAAGACATATGGTTTTATTTCTCCGGTTATGCCCGGACTTGTTAATCTTGATGAGGTATTTAAGAAGATGAAAGAAGCAGGAGTAGAATATGTTTGGATAGAATTGTTAAATATAAAGAAGAGTACATTGGATAGGCTGTTCCCATTTATTAGGAAAGAGTTCCCAGGGAAGATTAATAATTTTGAGAAGATGGTTGAGAATTATGAAGAATATGTTTTGGGAATAAGAAAGCAGGTTAAAGAGGTTGAGAAGAAATATGGTTTAAGGGTTAAAGAGGTTGTTGTGCATTAAAATGAAAGAATGTGTCTTATTCAAAAAAGAGGGAAAACATGTTAGATGTCTTGCATGTTCGCATAAATGTTTAATTGCAGAAGATAAGACTGGCATTTGTGGAGTAAGGAAGAATATCAAGGGAAAGCTATTCCTTCTTGTTTATGGAAAAGTTGCTGCTATGAATGTTGACCCTATTGAGAAAAAACCCCTTTACCACTTTCTTCCCGGAAGCAAGGCTTTTTCTATAGGTACTGTCGGATGCAACTTTAAATGTGAATGGTGCCAGAATTTTGACATTTCTCAAATATCAAAAAAGGAAAAAGTTATTTTTGGAAAGGATATTAACCCCAAGGAAATCATTGAAGAAGCAATAAAAACCGGATGCAAGAGTATAGCCTATACTTATGATGAGCCAGCCATATTTATAGAGTTTGTAAAAGATTGTGCTATCCTTGCTAAGAAAAAAGGGTTGAAAAATATTCTTGTAACAAATGGCTATCTTTCTAAAGAGAGTTTTAATTTTATTAAAGATTATATCGATGCTGCAAACATAGACTTAAAGAGTTTTGATGATAAGACTTACAAGAAATATTGTGGGGCAAAATTGCAGCCAGTTCTTGATAATATCAGGTGGTTTCATGATGCAGGAATTCATATTGAGATTACAACGCTTGTTATTCCGGGACTGAACGATTCTGATAAAGAAATTGAGAAGATTACAGAGTTTATTGCTTCCTTGGATAAGAACATCCCTTGGCATATTTCAAGGTTTTTTCCTATGTATAGGATGAAGGACAAGGATATTACACCTATCAAAACATTGCAAAGAGCAGAAGGTATAGGCAAAAAATATTTAAAATATGTTTACCTGGGAAATATATAGCTTTTATGCTTGGGATGGCTATAAGGAGGTTAAAATGAAGTGCATGAGGTGCGGCAAAGAAGTAAAAAAAGTTTGTGCTAATTGTTGGAGATGTGATAAATGCAAGCTTGATTGCAAGAGTCATATGAAAAGATTGATTAATGGCTTAATAGAAGAAGCTAAAAATAATTAATCTGACTGATGAGTGTTAATTTTGAGAAAGAAAATGTATAAGAGAGGCTTATTTATGCGATGTGTAAATTTATAAATACTAAAAGAATATAATACCATGGCAAAAAAACAATTACATCTGGGTGCGAGATGGTTATTTAGAATAAAAGGATTTTTCAGTTCCTTACTCGCAGTTTTTTTCTTTTCATTTTTCTTTAGCGTTCTATTAGCAGGACTTAAAAATGGAGAGCCCAATTTTTCTCGGATTTTTTCTTTTATCGGCATTGGAGCAGTATTATTAATTATTTTTGCTGAAGTATATGCCAGACTTGCTTATCGCTTTTGGTTTTATGAATTTACAGATAGCCAATTAAGAATAGAAAGAGGCATAATCTGGAAAAGATATTCAAATATTCCTTATGAGAGGATTCAAAACGTAGATATCACTCGGGGGATAATAGCAAGGTTAAATGGGTTTTCAACTGTTAATATCCAAACAGCAGGTTATTCTATGCCTGCCGGAAATAGGGGGGGTATTGGGTCAGAGGGATATATTCCTGCTGTTCCCATGGCAGAAGCAGAACACATTAGGGAGTTTGTGATTAAGAAGATAAGCCGGAAAGGAAGAAAACAGGGATTGTAATTTATTTTAATGAAAGAGTTATTAGATTTGGCAAGAGAAACGCTTGAAGCATATTTTAAGGGAAAACAGCTAGAAATAAGTGAAGATATAAAGAAGAATTTTTCTGAAAAAAAAGCATGTTTTGTTACTCTCACTGAAAATAAAGAGTTAAGAGGATGTGTAGGCAGTTTATATCCAAGACAGGAATTATGGAAAGATGTTGTTGATAATACGATTAATGCTGCTTTTAATGATTCACGCTTTCCTGAATTAATCCTTGAAGAACTGAAAAAAATAAAAATAGAAATTTCAATTCTTTCAACTCCAGAGAAGATTTCTTTTACTAATTCTAAAGAACTTAAGAAAAAAATAAGTGGGAAAGGAGTTATAATAAAAAAAGATTGGAATTCTGCAACATATCTTCCGCAGGTTTGGGAAGAGATTCCAGATAAGGAAGAATTTTTATCGAGTTTATGCGAGAAAGCAGGGCTTTCTTCTTCTGCTTGGAAAGAAAAGGATTTAGAAGTCTGGATTTACGATGTGAAAAAAGTTGAAGAATAGATTTGTAGTGGTTAAATAACCGTTACCTTAATTTAGGCACTACTATAAGAAAAGTTTAAATAGTTTAGCGTAGTGGTTAAAACAATAACATGGCTTTTATTATAAAGAAGAAGATTTATGGTAATTACTATTACTATCTTCGAGAAAGTAGGAGAGAAGATGGGAAGGTAAAGGCAATAACTTTAGCCTATCTGGGGAAGACTAAGAAAGAAGCAGAGAAAAATGCTGAAGAGTTTAAAGAAAATATGCAAAAGATTAAAAACGAACAAACAGTCAAGGAAAATATGACTGAACCAAAAAAAGAAACAAGCCAAAAAGTCAAGATAAATGTAGATGAACTCACAAATTTTTGCAAGCGTGAAGGTTTTATCTTTCGTTCAAGCGATATTTATGGCGGCTTTTCAGGATTTTGGGATTATGGGCCGCTTGGAATAGAACTTTTCAATAACATCAAGAAAGAATGGTGGAATTATTTTGTTCATCAAAAAGAAAATATGGTTGGAATTGATGCAAGCATTATTTCACATCCAAGAACATGGAAAGCATCAGGCCATATTGCAAATTTTAATGATGTGGCAGTTGTATGTAAAAAATGCAAAACCGCAACAAAGATAGATAAAAGCGAAGTTGGCAAGGCTAAGTGTGAGTGTGGAGGAGAATACGACATAAAGGGAGAATTTAGTTTGATGTTCAAGACAAAAGTCGGAGCTCTTGATAGCATTGACGCTTATCTTAGGGGAGAAACTGCACAGGGGATGTTTATGGATTTTAAATTAGTGCAGCAAACATCAAGAAAACAGCTTCCTTTTGGAATTGCGCAGATTGGAAAATGCTTTAGGAATGAAATTGCACCAAGAGATTTTTTATTCAGGAGTAGGGAATTTCATATTGGTGAGTTTGAATTTTTTATAAATCCTGAAGAAAAAAAATGTGATTTGCTTGAGAAGAAACATCTTGATTTGAAAATTAAACTTTTGGATGCAGAGACGCAGGTTCAGATGCAAGAGGGGAAGTTGAAGCTAGAAGAAACCGCGGGTGTCTTGGGCAAGGAAACAACTACAGGAAAGATGTTGCAGGAAAATAAGCTTGAAGAATGGCATGCTTATTGGCTTGCTGAACAGGTTTTATGGTTTAATTCGATTGGATTAACTGAAATAAAAATAAGAGAGCATATGAAAACAGAACTAAGCCACTATTCTTCTGCAACCTTTGATTTGGATTATGAATACTCCTTTGGAAGCAGAGAAATAGCTGGAATAGCAAACAGAGGGCAGTATGATTTAACGCAACATGCAAAAGAAAGCAGAGAAAAAATGGAAATATTTGATGAGAAATATAAAAACCGGGTTATTCCAAGGGTTATAGAACCAACTTTCGGAATGGAAAGGGTTTTTCTCGCTGTTCTTACGAAAGCATACACCTTCGATGAGAAAAGGCAGAATATTGTTCTGAAAATTCCTGCGAAACTTGCTCCTGTCAAGGCAGCTGTTTTTCCAATTATTAAAGGGGAGGAGTATGAAAAAATTTCGGAGGATATTGTCAGAGAATTGAGAAAGGAATGGAATATTGCTTATGATAAAAGTGGAAGTTTGGGAAGAAGATATGCTCGAAATGATGAGATTGGAACGCCAATCTGTATTACTGTTGATGAAGAGAGCTTGAATGATAAAAGTGTGACAATTCGTGATAGAGATTCTACAAAACAGATTAGAGTTAAGATTTCTGAGCTTAAGGAAGTTGTAAGAAAAGTTATTGATGGCGAGGATGTTTTGAAGTTGGGAAAAATTGTTGAAACTAGGATTAAAGAAGAATAAATTTTAACCTTATCATTTTTAAATCGTTATTTGTTATATTCTGATATGGGCTTGTCGTATAACGGTTATTACGCCCGGCTGGCAGTCGGGTAATCCGAGTTCGATTCTCGGCAGGTCCATTTTCAACAAAAATGGAGAATCAGAAAATCTAAATTTTCTGAAGGTCCATATACAACATTTAAAAATACTTTTTCCCTGACTATTTTATGAATCAAGTATGGCTTTATTCTCTTGCAAGCGTTTTCCTTGTTAGTTTAATATCCCTGATTGGAATATTGACTTTAAGCATAAAGACAGAAAAATTAAGAACAATCTTGATTTATCTTATCAGCTTCTCTGCAGGAGCACTTTTTGGAGATGCATTCATTCATCTTCTCCCAGAAGTTATTGAAAATGGGGGATTTGGATTTTTAAGCGCAATTTATATTATTTCAGGAATACTTATGTTTTTTATTTTGGAAAAATTTGTTCATTGGCAGCACTGCCATATGCCTATAACCAAAACACATATCCATAGTTTTGCTTATATGAATCTTGTTGGAGACTCATTGCATAATTTTATTGATGGCTTGATTATCGCTGCAAGTTATATTGTCAGCATACCTGTTGGGATTGCAACAACAATTGCTGTTCTTCTTCATGAGATTCCTCAAGAGATAGGAGATTTTGGAGTTCTTATTTATGGAGGATTTTCTAAAGCAAGGGCGGTTGGAGTTAACTTTCTTACTGCTCTTACTGCGGTTATTGGAACAATTGTCGGGCTTGTAATTAATGATCTCGTAAGCAATATACAAATATTTCTTATTCCTCTTGCTATTGGGGGTTTTATATACATTGCAGGTAGTGATTTAATTCCCGAACTTCATAAAGAAACAAACATCAAAAAATCTTTTATTCAAATTTTGTGTTTTATTCTTGGAATATTAATTATGCTTGCTTTATTGCTTTTAGAATAAATTTATAAATAAGAAACAAAATATTAGTTTATGGCAAAAAAAGATGACTGTATTTTTTGCAGAATTGCAAGTGGAGAAATAAAGAGCAGGAAACTTTATGAAGATGACAATTTTATTGTTATTCCTGATGCGAATCCTGTTTCAGAAGGACATTGTCTTATTATTCCAAGGAAACATTATCCAACAATTTTAGATCTGCCTCCCAGTTTAGGAACAGAATTTATAAGTCTGGCTAAGAAACAAGGGCTTAGACTGATAAAAGAAGGAAAGGCAAGCGGGTTTAATTTGGTTCAAAATAACTTTTCTTCTGCTGGACAGGTTGTTAAGCATGTTCATTTTCATATTATTCCTAGAAAAGATAAAGATGGTCTAAAGATTTAATAAATGGCTCGGGGGGGAGTTGAACCCTCGACATCGGCCTTATGAGAGCCGCACTCTACCACTGAGTTACCGAGCCATAGCAAACATAAAGAAAAAGGATTTTTAAACCTTGTTTGCTTATGCTAACTGGAGAAAAAAAGAGAGTATGGCAAAAGTCATGAATATTGTTTTTGGAATCGGAATTGCTGTAATTCTATTTATAGTTGTCATGCTTGGAACACAAGTTGCTTATAAGGCACCAGTTTATGAGGATTTTTGCAATTCTTCCTATTATGACAAACCAATCGCTGTTTATGATAGTACTATTTGCAGTGATAATATAACCGTTAAAGAGTGTAATGCTATTGTCAAAGAGAAACAAACAACTTTTGACAAGCAGCAAGAAGAAATGGATAAATGCCAAAAGGCATTTATGGAAGCAGATAAAGTTTATGGAAAAAATATTTTTATTATAAATAATATTGCAGGAATAATCGCAGTTATTGTAAGTTTATTCTTGTTTTCTATGGTAAACATCGCAGCAGGAGTTTCATTTTCAGGCCTGGCCTTGATTATTTATGGTTTTATGAGGGGATGGCAAGGGACTGGCGATGTGTTGAAGTTTATTGTAGCTTTGATTGTTGCTGTTTTGTTTGTTATTTTTGCTGTTTTTGTAAATAAAAGGTATAATAAAAAGAAATAATGGCAATAGAACCTATAAGCCAGGGAATTCCTCTTAACGTTACCGATATTGGTGGAGAGATAGGAAAAAATATCATAGAAAATCTGCCATCAGGAATTACAAGCGGATTAAGCACTTTAATAACGATTGGAAAAGCAATAGGGATTGCTATCCTTATTTATATTATATTCCTGATTATAAAGGCAATTGTTCAGATTAATTATTCCAGAAGAATAAAAAGAATTGCTAACAATGTTGAAGAGATAAACAAGAAGATGGATATACTTATTTCAGGAAAAAAAATAAAAGAGAAAAAATAAAAATTTAAAATTATTTAAAATATTTTACTGCAGGTTTGTAAAATCCTAGATACCAGACTATTAATCCGTCTATTACCAGGCTTACTATGTTAAAAGGCCATAATGAACCTAAAACACTTAATGCTGCAAATATCAACATTATAATCCTTGCCCAATTTTTTCCATCCCATAATCCTTTTGCTATAAAATAATCAAGAATAGATAATCCTATAAAGATTATTCCAAGAACTATAAATCCAATTGTTCCCAATGTAGCAATTGCTGCTCCAATGCCTGCAGCGGCAGGTATAGCCGCAAGTAGATTTCCCAGATATGCTGAACCAAGCAGTAAAATTATTCCTGCTAAAAGGGTTGCAACTGCTCCGATATAACCTAAAATAGACAAGACAGTTATTCCCCAATGCCTTTCGTTAGAAACTTTTTTTGCCATCTTTCACCTCCTTTCAAATAAAATACTATAAACTATCTAAGAAAATATAGTATATAACCCTTTCTTTTTATTCGATGAATATCCCTGGCTTGCCCGGAGAAGCTTTTATTGTTTTTCCTGTTTTTGATGCTTCTTTTATAGATAAAATTTCAGCATCTAAATTAAAAGCATTTTTAATCTTTTCTTTCACACCTGAATAAAGTTCAACTTCATTGGGAATGGCAAAGATTTTTATTTTTTCTTTTTTCTGTTTATCCCCCTTTGTTTCTAGAATGTTTAAAATATTCCTTATATCCGAAATTAATTTATCAATCTGCTCTTCTTGCTTTTCGAGCTTTTCATCTATTTTGCTTTCATCAATTTTCGGCCAGGATTCTAAACTTAAGAAAGTTTTGTTGCCAAGTTCATGCCATAGTTCTTCTGTTATATGCGGACAGATTGGGTGGAGAATCTTTAAGAATTGTTCAACATCTGTTTTTGATATTTCTTTTTCATTGCTTAAGACTTCAAATAAACTTCTTAGTTTTATTATTCCCAGGTTATATCTAAAATTTTCTATGTCTTCGCTGTATTCTTTTATGGTTTTATTTATCTTGCTTTCTGCTCTTGGAGAAGATTTTCCTATTTTTGCATTTTGAAAGAAATTGAATATTCTTCTGACAAGCTTTAAACTCCCTTCAATTCCACTTTCGTTCCATTGGGTGTCTTTATCAGGAGATGCCTGGGACATTAAAAATAATCTCGCAGTGTCCATACCATACTTTTTACTGACTTCATCAGGGTTGATAACATTGCCGAGTGATTTTGACATTTTATTTCCATCACTTCCATGAAGCATGCCTTGGTTGAATAAACTTATAAAAGGTTCATCAAAATCTAATAGTCCCATATCTCTTAATGCTTTTGTAAAAAATCTTGCGTAGATAAGATGCATGCATGCGTGTTCTGCTCCTCCGATATACTGGTCAACAGGCATCCAATACTTTACTTTGCCCTTATCAAACGCCTCTTTTGTATTTTTATTATCACAGTATCTTAAATAATACCAAGAGCTATCAAAAAAAGTGTCCATTGTATCTGTTTCCCTTTTTCCCTGTTTTCCACATTTAGGACATTTTGCATTCAAGAAATCTTTATTTGTTTCAAGAGGATTTCCTTTTCCGAACTCAACATTTTCAGGAAGAAGGACAGGCAGATCTTTTTCAGGAACTACAACTGCCCCACATTTGTCACAATAGATTATGGGTATTGGCGTTCCCCAGTATCTTTGTCTTGAAACAAGCCAGTCCCTGAATTTATAATTTACTGTTTTCTTTCCTAAGCCATTTTTTTCGATATAACCGGATATTTCTTCAATTGCTTTTTTGTTGTTTAATCCATTAAACTTTTCTGAGTTTACAAGTGTTCCTTCATCTGCATAAGCATATTTCATAGTTTTGTCATTCAAATTGTTTTCTTTGTTTTGAATTACTATTTTTAGCGGAATCGTATATTTTTTTGCAAACTCAAAATCTCTTTGGTCATGAGTAGGAACAGCCATTACCATTCCAGAGCCATAATCTGCAACAACAAAATTTCCAGCATAAACTGGAATTTTTTCATTTGTTAAAGGATTAACTGCATAACTTCCAGTGAACACTCCTTCTTTTTCCATGTCTTCCATTTCTTTTTCACTTACTGACTTTAATTTTTTGATAAATGCCCCAACTTCTTTTTCTTGCTTTTTTGTTACTATATCAAAAAGTTTTGGATGCTGACTTGAAATAACCATAAACGTTACTCCATAAATCGTGTCGGGTCTTGTTGTGAATATTGGCCAGTCTTTTCCATCTATTTTAAAATTTATTTCTGTCCCATAACTTTTTCCAATCCAGTTTTTCTGCATAATCTTTATTCTTTCAGGCCATTTTAAAGAATCGATATTTTCAAGAAGCTCTTCTGAATACGCTGTTGTTTTTATGAACCACTGCTCCAGATGTTTTAATTCTACATCTGTATCTTCATGCCTCCAGCATTTCCCTGAATGAACTTGTTCATTTGCAAGAACAGTATTACATTTTGGACACCAGTTGACAGCAGATTTTTTTCTGTATACAAGTCCTTTTTCAAGAAATTTAATGAAAAAATATTGATTCCATCTGTAATATTCTGGATTGCAAGTTTTTACTATTTTTTCCCAGTCATAACTTAAACCAAGTTCTTTTTGTTGCTTTTCAAAGTTTAGCATTGACATAGTTGTATATTTTTTCGGATGCTCTTTTGCCTTTATTGCGGCATTTTCAGCAGGAAGACCAAATGCGTCATAGCCCATAGGATATAGAACATTAAATTTATTCATTCTCTTGAATCTTGCAAATATATCTCCAATAGTATAGTTTAAAGCATGGCCCATATGAAGTCCTGCTGCAGAGGGATATGGGAACATTTCTAGAACATAGTATTTTTTCTTCTTTGAATTTTCCTTGACTTCGAAGACTTTATTCTTTTCCCATTCTTTTTGCCATTTTTTCTCTATTGCAGAAAAGTCTATTTTATTTTCTTCAGAATTCTTATTGACAGGGACTTTTTCAACTTCTTTTTTTTCTGCTTTTTTTACCATGTCCATAAATTTTTTGTTTGTGATTTAATTTTGGATTATCCAGAAAACCCACTGCGCGATATTCATCACGTTCGGGGAGAAGGTTTTCTTGATATGGATATTAGATTTTTGGGATTTTTAAACTAATTGTATATCGGGCTTGCCCATGCTTTTTCTCCACCAAAATAATAATATGTTATAGCCCCATTAAATTCTCGGAAATCCTTCCGGCCGTTCTGACTTATTGCTATGCCTATGTCTCTTCCTCCTTCTTCTATAATTTGGTGCTTTGTCCTTGCCTGAACAGGATAGTTACTTTTTTCGCTATTAAACCTTATAATTCCTTTTCGTTCAGCTTCGTCTAGTTTATCCAAAGATATTCTTGTTCCTATCATTTTTCCAAATTCCTCCTTTCAAAATATTGATATTATCAGCTAGAAAAATGTAAAATTCATCATAGATAGAGTTTTTTTGAGCCATTTTAAAAGTTTAAGATTTATAAAATGACTCTTATAAGAGAGCCACGACTAACACTAATGCCAGAACCAAACTTTGTTGTGTTAGTCTTTCCATATTTATATCAGAAAAAATAGGTTTAAATAGTTTTCTTGGATAGAGTATATATGGCAAAATTTGAAATATATAAAACCGGAAACTCGTTTTTTTCAAACAGAAACGAAGCAATAGCTCTTTTTGAACAAAGAAAGCTTGGCGAGTTGAAGAACGGGAAGATTCTGTATTCTCTTTTCGAGGTTCTTTACCTTCTTGATGAAAAGAAGATAGAAATTATTGGGGGCAAAAAGAAAATTTCTTTTGAGGGGTTAATAAAGAAAGATATGAAAAAAAAGTATATTGTTTTTAAGGATTTAAGGAACAAGGGCTTTGTTTTAAAAGAAGGTCTGAAATTCGGGGTGGATTTTAGAGTTTATGAAAAAGATTCATATAAAGAAGGACATGCAAAATATCTTCTTTACATTGTTGAAAAATCTTCGCTTAATTTGAGAGATTTTTCTGCAAAATCAAGAGTGGCTCATTCAACAAACAAGAAACTTCTTTTAGCTGTTGTTGATTCCGAAGAGGATATTACCTATTTTGAAGTTGACTGGAAAAAGATTTAAAAAATCTTTAATCAAAAAGAAAGAATATAAAAGTTTATAAGTTATCCAGAGGATTATAATATTATGGCACAGATGAATGGAAAAGAGGTAAAAGAGCAGATAAAAAGAACCATAAGTATTCGTGGACCGAGTTTGCCTGTCCATATTGCCAAGGCAATAAGTATGAGCTCACTTTTTGCATCAGCCTTTCTCTCTGAACTTTCCTCTGAAGGTATTGTGAAAATAAGCCATATGAAAGTAGGTGGTTCTCCACTTTATTTTCTTCCTGACCAGCAGGAAAAACTTGTGAATTTCACTAAATTTCTTTCTCCAAAAGAAAGAGAAGCATTCGAAGTATTAAAATTGAAGGGGATTCTTGAAGATGAAAAGCAACACCCTGCAATAAGGGTGGCATTAAGGGATTTGAAAGATTTTGCATTTGCTTTTAAGAAAGGAGATAAATTGTTTTGGAGATATTTCCTTTCTAATGAAGAAGAAGCAAAAAATTTGTGTGTTGAGAAAATTGAGATTAAACAAGAAGAAAGAGTTACTGAAAAAATTGAAGGGGAAAAGGTTGAGGAAAAGCAGGGAATAGAAAAAATAACTCCTGAAGAGAATAAAGAGATAATTTCTGAACAAATAATTCAATCACAAACAAAACCAAGAAAGCCGAAAACAAAAAAATCCAGGGAGGATTTTTTAAATGAAATAAAGAGTTTATTTGCCCAAAAAAGAATTGAGATTGAGAAAATTGAAAGTTTTGACAATAAGCATGTTTTTGCAAGAGTAAAAATGAATAATAACATTCTCTTAGCCGTAGCTTACAATAAGAAGAAAATCGACCATGACGATCTGATAAGGGCTTACAAAAAGTCAGCTGCACTTGGAATGAATTATTGCATTTTCTCTAAAGGAGAGCTTAACAAGAAGGCAAAAGAAACGATTGAAGCATACAAAAAACTTTCTGGAGTTGAAAAAATCTCTTCTCCAGACGAAAATCTAAAAAATCAACCATAGTAATCTTTAAAAATCTAAAAAATCATCAAAATCTATAAACATGGGCAGAATAAAAAACGCATTAGTGAAAAGAACCGCAAGAGGAGTTGTAAAAGAAACAGAAAGATTTACTGAAAAGTTTGATGATAATAAGCTTGTTCTTGGAAGTTCTATGCCTAGCAAGAGGCTTAGAAATATGATTGCGGGATATGTTGCAAGAATAAAGAGGATGCAAAGAGAAAAGAAAGAGATAAAAGTTATAAACCCATTAGAGTAATTACAGAAATAATGACAGAAGAAAAGAAACAGAACGGAAACTATAGAGAAGAAAAAAAAGATACAAATATAATTTTTATAGGAGAAAAACCATTTATGAATTATGTTACTGGCGTGGTTACTCAATTTCAAATAAAAAAACAAAATGAGGTTGTAATAAAAGCAAGAGGGAAGTTTATTTCCAGGGCAGTTGATGTCGCAGAGGTTTCTGCGAAGAAGTTCCTCAAGGATGAAAAGATAGGAGTTAAGAATATTGTGATAAATAGCGAGGAATTTGAGAATAAAGAGGGGAAGAAGGTTAATGTTTCTACGATAGATATAACGCTTAAGAAAGAGTGATTTGTTTCTTAATCCCAAAAATAAACCACGCAATTTAAGGGAGTATACTTGAGGTTTTTTGATAAAGCAAAACTTAATAAACAAAAACTTACTAATCGATTTATGGAAAAAACAGGCATAACACGAGACGAATTAGTCAAAAAATATCTTGAATTTTTTAAATCAAAAGGGCATAGGGAAATTCCCAATTCCTCTCTTGTTCCAGAAAATAATCCTACTGTCCTTTTTACAACAGCCGGCATGCATCCTCTTGTGCCCTTTCTTCTTGGACAGAAACATCCCCTTGGGAAAAGGCTTTGCAATGTTCAAAGATGCATAAGAACTGGAGATATTGAAGAAGTGGGTGATGAATTTCATCTTACTTTTTTTGAGATGCTTGGAAATTGGAGTTTAGGAGATTATTGGAAAAAAGAAGCGATAAATTGGAGTTATGAATTTTTGACAAAAGAACTGAAAATACCTGCCGAAAAGTTAATTGTAAGTGTTTTTGAAGGAGATAAAGACGCCCCCAGGGATGAAGAAAGCGCCAAAATTTGGAAAAATCTTGGAATAAAAGACAGCAAGATAAAGTTCTTACCTAAAAAAGATAATTGGTGGGGACCAGCAGGAAATATTGGACCATGCGGACCCGATACAGAGATGTTTGTAGATGATTGCGAAATCTGGAATGATGTTTTTATGGAGTATGTAAAAGATAAGACAGGCAAGTATAATCCAGCAAAACAGAAAAATGTTGATACTGGCATGGGCGTAGAGAGAGTTTTAGCAGTTTTAAATGGACTTGATAGTGTTTACGAGACTGAAATTTTTAAGCCAATAATAAAAAGGATTGAAGAGATATCTGGAAAAGAAAAGCTAACAAAGAATATTTCTGCTAGGATAATTGCAGACCATATTAAAGCAGCAAGTTTTATGATTATGGATGGAGTTGTTCCATCAAATGCTGAAAGAGGGTATGTTCTTAGGAGGCTGATAAGAAGAGCAGTAAGACATGGAAATATTTTAGGAATAAAAGAGGATTTTACAACAGAACTTGCTGATGTTGTTATTAAGATTTATGAAAATTATTCCGAACTTTATATAAAAAGAAATAGGATATATGCTGAGTTAAACAAAGAAGAAAATAGGTTTAAGTTAACCTTGGGAGCAGGTTTAAGGGAATTTGAGAAGATATCAAAGAATGGGAAACAAATATCTGGAAAAGATGCATTTTTACTCTATCAATCTTTTGGCTTTCCTATAGAGATGACACAAGAGCTTGCAAAAGAGAAAAAACTTGAAGTGAATATTATTGAATTTGAACAAGAACAGGCAAAACATCAAAATTTATCAAGAACCGCAAGTGCAGGAACATTCAAATCAGGACTTGCAGACAATAGCGAAGCTACAACAAGACTGCATACTGCAGCACATATGCTTCTTGCTGCTCTTAGGCAAGTGCTTGGAATGCATGTTGAGCAAAGAGGCAGCAATATTAATGCGGAAAGATTGAGATTTGATTTTAATCATAGAGAAAAATTAACTCAAGAACAAATAAAAGAAATAGAAAAAATTGTAAATGAAAATATTAACAAAAAATTAGATGTTAAAAGAGAAGAAATGTCTTTGCAAGAAGCAAAATCTAAGGGTGCGATGGGAATATTTGATGAAAAATATGGAGATAAGGTTTCTGTTTATACCATATGCAACCCTAAAGAAGCTATAAGCAAGGAAATATGTACAGGTCCTCATGTTACAAATACTGGCCAGCTGGGAAGATTTAAAATTATCAAAGAGGAGAGCTCTGCTGCAGGAATAAGAAGGATAAAAGCAACCCTTGGATGATTTCTAATTATACATACGGATATAAGCGGGGGTATTTCCAAACCAGGGAGAGTCCCCATAGTCAGAATAATCTGGTTCCCATCCTTTTTCAGGAAATTTAGGATTTTCTTTTGGAGGGAGGTTATCCAAAGCTATTGCTACAAGCTGCCTGTTTTCTACTTTTCTTTCTGTCATGTTTTGTTCCATTTTTATTTAGTTTTTCCAGAAATCTTAGATAATTACAAACAAGGCCAAGAATTCAAAAATTTTAAGTGTTAAGAAATGTCTAAGCCCTGTGTTGAATCAGCACAAGACTCCGAGAATTTTCACAGCTAAGACTAGGCAAATCGATTCATTACATGCCATATTTTGTCTTTTCTGCATTACAGTAGTAATATATTCGAGTATATAAATTTTTCTCAATTAGAATGTTACAAAGAATTCAGCCGGTCTAACTTTTCCTGAATCTCACGCAGTTCTGCTTCCAAACGATCTTCCTTTTTAGCAGCAGGAATAATCTTTCTTTTTTCTTTTAACGGTTTTATAAAAGTTTCTTCTTTCTTGGTTCTATCAAAACTTTTAGTTTCTTCTGTTTTAGGAAGATCTTCCTGTATCCTCGTTATCATCAATCTTAAACTAGATATTTCTTTTTTCACCATATTTTTCAAGGATATTTCTCTCTTTTTTAGAGAGTCATATATTTTTATGTGTTTTATAATTTCCAAGAACTCTTTTTCACAGTTGAGAATCTCTTTCTTTGCAGACACAGCTTTGCTATAATTTATCCCAACATGAACTGCGTTAACCATATTATTAACCTATTTTGCTGAAAAGAGAATTGTCAATAGCATTCATCCTTGTCTTTATTGACCTTATCTCATTTTCCCATTCCTTTAATTCTTCTTCTTCCTTGTTTTTTATTTCATTTATATTCTTTAATTCGTTTTCTATTTCTAAAACTTTTTCTTTTATTTTATTGAAATTATCCAATGCGTCATGAAATTTGTCTATTTTTACAAAAATTGTTTCATCTTCTGTTTGATTATTAGGTGAATTTATTTCAGAATCAGGTTCTGATCTTTCTTCTGGTTTAAATGAAGGTTGATATTCTGAAGAAGAATCCATCTTTCTTACTTGCGGAAATATTGTGCTCTTTATAATACCCAAATCAAGATTATTTTTTGTTTGATCCATCTGTGGAAGAGCAGGAAATTCTGTATTCTGCCTTTCTTCAGGCAATTGTGGGAGTTCTGGAAGTCTACTCGAACCAGGTAATGATGGCAACGCATCTCTCTTTGCCTCTTTTTTTCCGAAGAATATCATACTAAACCTTTGAAAAAATGATATAAATAGCTTTTCATTAACTTTATAGTGGTGAAAGAAAAACCGAAAGGTATTTATTATGGCGTGATAAAGTTTGATTGATTTTACAATGCCCCTTAAACTGATTAAACAAATTGCAGAGAATATCGCAGGTGAAACTGCAGCCCAAATAGTCAACTTTTTATACGGTAAAAAGGATATAAACGAATTTTTAATAGCGAAAAAATTAGGTTTAACTATTAATCAAACCCGAAATCTTCTTTATAAATTGTCTTCGCTTGGCATTATTTCCTCAATAAGGAAAAAGGATAAGAGAAAGGGGTGGTATATTTACTTTTGGACTCTTGATGTTTTTAGATCACTTGAAATTCTTGAAACTAACTTAAGTCGGGAGATATCCTACCTTGAAAATGAACTTTCAAGCAAAAAACTTAAAAAATTCTATAAATGCCCCATCTGTGCAGTTGAGGTAACAGAAGAATCTGCCCTGTTAACTAACTTTACATGCTCGGAATGCGGGGAAATCTATGTGCTTTCAGATAATATCTCTTATATAGACAATCTTTCAAAAAGAATAATCAAACTTAAGAAAGAACTTGAATTAATAACCGCGGAGAAGTCAAAAGAACAGGAAGAGATAGACAAAAAACTTAAAAAAATTATAAAAAAAGTAGAGAAGATTAAAAAAGATGCAAGAGAAGAAAAAAGAATGGTAAGGCAAAAAGAAAAGAAAAAATCTCTCAAAAGTTATAAAAAAATTATAAAAACAAATAAAAAGATAAAAAAATTTAAGAAAATAAAGAATCATAAAAAGTAAAATGAATCATAATTTCAGGGTTTTTCCTATTAAAACTAAACATAACCTCTTCTTATTATGGCTAAAAAATCTTAATATTACAGGTTTCATTATTTTAGTAAATATACTTCTTTTTATTCTGTCTACAATCCTGCTCATTATAAACCCGGAATTCATAAAATATCTTGCAATACAGCCAGATTCGATAATACACGGCAGGTATTTATGGACAATTGTTACGAGTATTTTTGTGCATGGTGGTTTTTTTCATTTGTTCATAAATATGTTTGTGCTTTTCTCAATGGGCAGTTTATGTGAAAGAATAATAGGCAGAAAAAGATTTTTTTGGTTTTATCTTTTATCAGGGATAATTGCGGGTTTGTTATTTATTACTCTTGCATACCTCTTTGGTAGTCCTCCTTATGGGGCAAAAATTTTTGGAAGCCCATTTGATTATGCTGTTGGAGCTTCTGGAGCTATTTTTGGTATTGCTGCTCTTTTTATGATTTTAATCCCTAAAATGAGATTTTCAATAATATTCCTGCCTTTTTTCTCTCTGCCGGGATATATAATGATTCCATTTGTTCTTTTTGCAACATGGATTGTTTCTTCAAGTGTTAATTTTGGAATAGGAAATACTGCCCATTTGGGCGGATTTTTATGCGGTATCATTTATGGATTATACCTGAGGTATAAATATCCTAAAAGAATAAATGCGTTAGGGAGGTATTTTGCTTAGGATGGGAGGAAAAAATAAGGGGAAAACAATGAAGAAAAAGGAAAATTGTTGTAATTACCTTATGGATTCTTGGGGGTATATTAAAGAGAGCAAAGATTATGTATATTTTGCTGCGATTATTTTTCTCTTTTTTGGACTCGTAGGCTTTATTTTTCCTAACTTTTTTGTTGAGCAGATAAATCTTCTTGTAGAACAGCTTTTAAAACAAACAGAAGGATTTGGCACTTATTCACTTATAAGTTTTATTTTTTTCAATAACTTAAAAGCAAGTTTTCTCGGACTGTCATTGGGAATTATCCTGGGTTTTATTCCAATTAGTCTTGCTGTTGTTAATGGATATGTGTTGGGATTTGTTTCCAATTATGCTGTTAGAGAGGCGGGTTTTTCCTCTCTTTTTCGTCTTCTTCCGCACGGAATTTTTGAACTTCCTGCAATTATAATCAGCATTGGATTGGGAATAAAGTTGGGAATGTTCTTCTTTTCGAAAAATCCATATAAAGAACTTATAAGAAGGGTTATTCTTTCATTGAAAGTTTTTATTTTTATCATCATTCCCCTCTTGATTATTGCGGCGTTTATCGAAGGAAGTTTGATAAGTTTGTTAAAGTAATGTCAAAACACTCTACTCACACCTACATTTTGACAAAATATTTTCAACTGGTAAAATGCAGGTGCTCGCCACAACCCTTAAAAACTACAAAAAACTATAAGAAATATGAACAAGTGGCTAGAATTATTGGTTGGACTTGTATTGGTGATTGCTGCCATATGTATCTGGGTGTTAAATACCTGGGGACTTGGTACAGCAGCACTAGAATTTCTTAAGGGAGGTCTTGTCTGGTTTGTAATCTTGATAGGGCTTCTTTTCCTTATGCTTGGCATAAGTGACTTGAAAGAATAATTTTTTGTAGGAAATTGAATATAGTCCAAAACAATCAAAAATATAAAGAGAAAAACATTTCTTAGTAAATGCAATTTTTCGATGTCCGAAATGTGATTCAAATCGCACCGAAGGTGCCGTACATTTTGGAGCAGCTAAAAAACAATGGATAAAAAGGAAAGTTTTTTCGATTCAGAATTATGCGCGAGGTGTAAGGGAAAAGGACTTTGTGGTAAACCCTGCAAAATACTCTCTAAGATTCAAGGATATTCGCCAAAAGTAAAGCTTCATTTTTCTGGAAGCTCTCCTCCTGAAATTTTTGTGGGAAGACATAATTATCCGGATATAAACGCTGGAATATTAAGTCCAGAAGAATATGGTGAGAAAGAAGAGATAAGCTTGCCTGAATTATGGCATCAGAAGAATTTTTCAATTCCAGAAATACTTTCAAGAAGGGCGAGTTTGATTTATTCAAGATTCAAAACTTCCATAAAAGGTTCTAGCAATAATCGGTTTAAGGGGGTTATGCAAGAAGTGAGTATGGCAGATAAATCGGTTTCAATGGAAGTTTTTCTTAAAAAAGCTCCAAAAGTGAAGATTAATTTTAATCAAGAAGTTCCTTTGATAGGGAATCCTGCCCCCTTAAAGTCAATAACTCTTGAAGAAAATCCAAAAATATTGAAGAAAGTAGACTATCTTGTTTCAGATAGTGATGCAAAAGCAACAACTGCCATGGAAGAGCTTTACAAAGGCAGCGTAAGAATAAGCAATATTAGCAAGATTCTTTCAGCAGGACTTTTAGGCATAGGATATCAAAGAAAATTAGTGCCTACTCGATGGGCGATAACCGCTGTTGATGATACTCTTAGCAGAAACATGCTCAAAAAAATAAGATATTACCCAGAAATTTCAGAGATTCTGGTATTTAATTCAGAATATTTGGGAAATCATTACGAATTCATTTTGTTTCCGGATAAGTTCAGTTTTGAGGTTATAGAAGCAAAAATGTATGGGAGCGTATGGAATCCATTTTCTCAAGAAACTCTTTTTATGAAGGATTATGAAGGATTTTTCGGAAGAAAAACATATGCCAGTAATGTCACTGGGGCGTATTATGCTAATAGGCTTGCTTTGTGTGAATATCTTGAGAATATAAAGAGGCAGGCAAGTTGTCTGGTTATGAGAGAAGCAAGACCAGAATATTACGCTCCAATGGGTGTAGGGATATTAAGAGAAGCAAGTAGGCAAGCTTTTAAAAATACCCCTGAAAAGTTTTCGTCTTTAAACGAAGCAATAGAAATAATGGGGAAAAGAATGAAAATTCCTCCAAATGAATTTATAAATAGATCTGTTTTACTGATGGAAAGGGGAAAACAGAGAAGACTGGCTGATTTTTCACAGTAAAAAAAATTTATATAGTTGGCTAATCTTAAGAAGAGTGAATAAAATGGCAGAAGAAGAAATAAAAAAGAATAATATTGAAGTTTTTGAACAAGATACGCAAAAATTTAATGAAAATAACAATTTTAGTGACTTATCAAAAAAACTGGATTCTGGTTATGAGACTCTTGTAATAAGCCCAATTGTTAATGAAACCAAGCAGAATAAACTCACTTTTCTCGAAGTTCTTGGGAAATTATCTCCTGGAAAAAGTTTGAGAACAGGGCTGGATGATATCCTTAACGGAAGAACAGGGGCATTGATTGTTGTTGAATGTGATGAGGCGAAGAACATTTTTGAGGGGGGATTCAAGGTTAATTGTAAGTTCACTTCTCAAAGGCTCGCTGAATTAGCTAAAATGGACGGAGCTATAATACTTTCAAGAGACATGAAAAAGATACTCTTTGCTAATACACTTCTTGTTCCTAAAAATGATATTCCTTCAGAAGAAACAGGAACAAGGCACAAGGCTGCAGAAAGAACAGCAAAACAAACAGGAGCAATTGTTATTGCTGTCTCGGAAAGAAGAAGGAAAATAACGCTCTATTATGATAATAAACGATATGTACTGCAGAATTCAGAAGATATTTTAAGAAGGGCAACTGAAACACTTCAGATATTAGAAAAACAAAAAGAAATACTTGACGAGAATGGCAAAAATTTTAATATATTGGAAATAACTAACCTTGTTTCTTATGGAGATGTATGTTTAGTTCTCCAAAGAATAGAAATGATAATAAAAATGACGAATAATATCAAGAGATATCTCATAGAGCTTGGAAATGAAGGAACAATGATAAAAATGAGAATAAACGAACTTACAAAAGGAATTATCGAACAGAGAGATTTAATAATAAAAGATTATGCTTCAAAACCTTTGTATGTCACAAAATTCCTTGAAAATTTAAATTCTGATTCCCTGCTTGATTTAGCTTCACTTTCAAGAATGATTTTTGAAGAATCTCCGGATAAGGCCGTTTTTTCTAGAGGCCACAGGCTTTTGAGCAAATTAAATTTGATGGAGAAGGAAATAAAGTCTATTGTTTCTTCTTTTGAAAACTTGCCGAATATACTTAATGCAAATGAAGAAGATTTAAGGAAGATATTGAAGAATAAAACAAACACATTCAGGGACCAATTGGTAAACTTGAAAGAACAAATAATGATTGGGAAAAAAATCTAATTTTCTAAAGATTAAGACAATGTTAACAAACGAACAAATAGCTGAAATAAGAGAGCATCTTGAAAATGCGAAGAACCCTGTATTTTTTTATGATAATGATCCGGATGGATTTTGCAGTTTTATTCTCCTTCAAAGATACCTGGGAAGGGGGAGGGGGATTATTATAAAATCATTTCCCACCCTGGAAAAGACTTATTTTAAGAGGGTAGAAGAATTAAATGCGGATTATATCTTTGTTTTGGACAAGCCCATGATAGACCCCGAATTTATAAAATTGGCTGAAAAAGCAAATATTCCTTTGGTATACATAGACCATCATAATGTTCCTAAACCTGAAATAAAATATTATTACAATACCTATTACGTAGATAAAAAGTATGATCCTGTTTCTTATTTGTGTTATAAGATATCTGGGAAAAAAGAGGATATGTGGATTGCTGCTATTGGGTGCATAACTGATAGTTTTCTTCCGAACTTTATTGAAGATTTAAAAAAAACAAATCCTGAACTGATTGATTGCAGTTATAAAACTGCCGCAGATATACTTTATAACAGTCTTTTTGGGAGAATGTGCATGATTGTAAGCTTTGCTATGAAAGATAAGACAAGCAATGTTGTTTCTATGTCAAGATTTTTTATGAAAGCAACAAGTGCGCATGATATTTTCGAAGAAAGCAAGAAAACTAAAATAATGCTAAAGAGATTTGAGGATATAAATGAAAAATATCAGAGAATCTTAAAAAAAGCAGAAGAATCTGTTTCAGGAGATGTTTTATTCTTTAATTATGGCGGGGATTTAAGCATTAGCCAGTATGTTGCTAATGAACTTTTTTATAAACATCCTAAAAAAGTTATTATTGTGGTGTATACCCGCGGGAATATTTCTAACATTTCTTTAAGATGGGAGAAAGATATCAGAGTGCCTGTTGTTAATGCTGTGGCAAGCATTGAAGGAGCAAGCGGAGGCGGGCATGAACATGCTTCTGGAGCGAGGATGACATCTGATAAGGTTGAAGAGTTTAAGAAGAAGTTGTTGGAAGAGATTGAGAAGATTAAAAATTTAAAAAAATCAAGCAACTGAAAGAAGGGTTTTTATGATTATATATCCTATGATTGCAATTATTGCAATCTTTATTATATTTAACATATCTTTATCTGTGAAAGCTTTTTTGTTCATTTGGGAATACCTTCCTTTTTATTTCTCTTATATCTAATCTGATTTCATTCAATTCCTCTATAGTTTTAAATCTTTTGTTTAATTCCCCTATATTCTTATCTTGTTTTTTTAATCTTTCATCAAATCTTGAAAGGAGTACTACTAAAATTGTAAAAATAATGGCAGTTATAATGAATAGCCTATATTCTTCCTTTAGTGGTACTGGAATTATTAACGTTATAAATATGCCAATACCCGAAAGTATTAATCCAATCAAACTTTCCGCATCGACCATATTTGTTCTTGTTTATACCCATTAATAAGAATTTATGTAATTCATTATATCGAAACTAATAACTCTTTCCAGCATAAATAAAATATTCTGCTGGCTTGTTGCAAATTATGCATTTCTCTGATTTTACTTCTTGTGTTTCATCTATAAATAATGCTTTTGCGCCTTTTGTCTCCGCTTTAATCATTTCCTCGCACTTTTCATTCTTACATAGGGGAACTATTCCTACCTTTTTGTTTTCTATTATTTTTTTAAGTCCCTGGATAGTGTTTGTTTTCTCTATTTTTTCCTTGAATATCTTTTCAGATTTTTTAAATAGAGAGTTTTGGATGTCATTTAGAATTTCAGGAGCTTTTTTTACAAGTTCTTTTATTTTTATTTTTTCTTTTTTGCCATTGTCTCTTCTTGTTACATCTACTGTGCCCTCTTTGATGTCTTTTGGGCCTATTTCTATCCTTAAAGGTATTCCTTTAAGCTCCCATTCATTGAACTTAAATCCTGGTTTGTAATTATCCCTCGAGTCAATAAAAGCCCCAAATTCTTCAAAAGATTTTGATATTTTTTCTGCTTCTCTTAGAACCTCCTTTTTTGAATCTTCAAAAATTATTGGAACAATTACTATTTGATTGGGGGCCATTTTTGGTGGAAGAATAAGACCTCTGTCATCAGAGTGAATTGCAAACATTGCACCAAGCATCCTTGTTGATATGGCATAGGTATTTTGATATGCGTATTGTTCTTTTCCTTTTTCATCTAAAAATTTTATGTTATATGCTTTTGCAAAATTTTGGCCGTCATAGTGAAAACATGGGCCCTCAATTACTCTTCCTGACTGGAGGATATAATGAAGCTTTGTTGATGCAACACCTCCTGCAAATTTTTCTCTTTCGGTTTTCTTTCCTGCCATTCCATAAAGCGCCATGAACTCATTACAAAATCCATCATAAACATTAAGGATATCTTTTCCTTCTTCAAGAGCTTCTTTTTCTGTTGCTAATACTGTATGAAGTTCATTCCAAAGAAATTCTCTTGTCCTAAAAAAAGGAACAGGATGACTAAATTCCCATCTTACAACATTGTTCCATTGATTTATTTTAAGAGGTAAGTCTCTCCAGCTTCTTATCCATTTTGAATATGAAGGGTACATTATTGTTTCTGATGTTGGTCTGACTGCTAATCTTTCTGAGAGTTTTGTATCTCCTGCCTGGGTTACCCATGCGACTTCTGGGGAAAAGCCTTCAACATGCTCTTTTTCTTTATTAAGAAATTTTTCGGGGATAAGCAATGGAAAATAGGCATTTTTTACCCCGATTTTTTTGAATTTTTTATCGCATTCCTGGATAACCTTTTCCCATAATGCATAAGAAGATGGCTTGAAGACCATGCAGCCAGATACTTCACTATAATCTGCCAAATCGGCTTTTAACATTAACTGGGTAAACCATTCTGAAAATTCATCTTTATCAGCAGTAATTCCGATTTCCTTTTTCTCTTCTTTTTTCATGTTTTATTATGGTTTTTGAGATATTTAAAGTTATTTTTTATCTGTAACCTAATTTTTTGGATTTAAGTTATGTCAGAAATTAAGCCAACATTATTTGTAGTCGGTTCGTAATCTTATCGTTTTTAATTTCTGAGTATCCTAAAAATAAGGAACTTTATTTTAAGGTGCAGTGTTTCATTATTTTTTTGATTACTAAGATATTTAAAACTCTTTTTCCTGATACAGATATGGGCCTATAGGTCAACCTGGATAGATCGTTCGGCTTCGGCGAGGAAGGTGGCGAGCTAGAAATAGCAATTATCGCAGCCAACTTCGGAGATACCGGAAGATGGGGGTTCAAATCCTCCTGGGCCCATAGAACCATATTAATAAAAATATGCAATTAGGAAAAACTCTTTATGTAACGAATAGAAATGACTGGCATTTATGGCTTCGGAAAAATTATAATAAAGAAAAAAAAATATGGCTAATTTATTATAGAAAATCTTCAGGTAAGCAAAGAATATCTTATAACGATGCTGTTGATGAAGCTCTTTGTTATGGGTGGATAGATAGTACTATTAAGGGTATAGATAAAGAAAAATTTGCTCAGAGATTCACTGCCAGAAGAAAAGGAAGTAAACTATCTGAAATGAATCGGGAAAGAGTTAGACGTTTGATAAAGCAGAAGAGAATGACTTCTGAAGGACTTAAGGCAATAAGTCATGTGTTTAATCATTCAGAAGATAAAAAAACAAAGTTTGCAATAGCGGGAGATATACTTTTTTCTCTAAAAAAGAATAATATTGTCTGGAAGAATTTTCAAAACTTTTCAGATGGCTATAAGAAAGTAAGAATCGGCTATTTAGAAAGCAGAAGAAAACATGGGAAAGCAGCATTTAATAAAAGTTTAAACTATCTGATTAAAAAGACTGTAAAGAATAAGAAGTTTGGAATGGTGCAATAACGTTATCATTATAATTTTTTAGATCTAAGACGCCACAATCATCGCATACGCCACACAAATAAGAATGACTATTGCAGCAATAATATTTCTCCAGTTTGGTTTTTCTTTAAGATAAAAATAAGATAAAGTATAGATGAAAACAGGAGCAAGTATGAATAATAAGGTGGTTATGATTATTCCTTTCGTTTCATAGCTGAAATATAACAATATTCTGTAAAGAATCCAAATAAATGCTACAAGAAAAACATATGGCCATTTTTTATTTGGGATTGAACTGAATTTTGGTCTGAATATGAAAAAGGTTATGATGAATATGAAAAAACATCTTACAAGATAAAAACTCATTGGAGAATAAAAATTCAATATTTCTTTGGATATTGCTAATTCTGCTGCAAAGAAAATACTCCCAAAAAATGCCGCAATGCTGTATTTGCTAATTCTCAAATGATGTTTCCTGATGTGAGAAAGAATAAGTGCGAGAGAAGCAATAATTGCTGCGATTATGAGCGAGGTTCCAGTTTGTCTTTCTGAACTGTATAAAATAAAGGCAAAAATAACTACAAATAAGGGCTGAAATAATCTTAGGGGTTCAATTTCAGTAATCTTCTCCCATTTCATTGCATAAAAAACAAAGAGGTTTGCTAAAATTGAAAGAGCGATTATAGCAGACATTATCAAAATGTTTTTTAGTTCTAATGCTCCCGCCTGTATCTTGAGGGAGAAAAGAAGAGGGAAAAAATGACCGAGTACAATGAGGCAGGGAATTAGAAGAATAATTATTGCAAGAAAGCTGAAGACATTATAACTTTTGAAGTTTATTTTTCCTCTTAGAATTTTCTTTTCAAGAACAGTTCCTACTGCTTCGAGGAATGCTCCAAAGAATGGTATTGCATATATTTTCATGTCCACAAATTTTTATTTACTTCTTCTAAATTTTGGATCATCCTAAAAACAAGTGCCCAGCACATTGTTTTTTTGATGTTGCCTCTTTTTAACTATTTTTTATTTTAACTTACTTTCAATAAGCTTTTTCGCAGCCTGATAGTCTGCCCGCTTGTTCGTAGCCTTCATAACTGCGCCTATAATAAAGTTTAATGCTTGTTGTTGTCCAGCTTTGAAATCTGCAACTGCTTTTGGATTATCTTTTATAACTTTTTCGACAATCTTTTCGATTTCTCCTTTGTCTGAAATCATCTCAAATTTATCTGCTTTTACTTCCGATGATTTCTCCCCCCATGTTCTCAAAATATCTTTCGCTTTTAGTTCGGTTATCTTTTTGTTTTCTACTAATTTTAAAAGTTCAATAAAATGTTCTGGCTTTATGTCAACTTGCTCGAGAGTTTTCTTATTATAATTCAAAACTCCCAATAATTCTACTGTAACCCATGGAACAGCGAGTTTTGGAGCAACTTTTTCTACAATCTTTTCAAAAAACTCCACTATTTCTATATTTGAAATCAAAACTTTTGCGTCTGCTTCATTTATCTTATATTTCTTGATTATTCTTTCAAGTTTTACAAGAGGAGATTCAGGCAAGGCTTTTTTTATTTTTTCAACTTCTTCTTTGGTTATTTTTATTACAGGCAAATCAGGATCTTTTATGAAACGATAGTCTGCATGGCTTTCTTTTTCACGCATCTTTATTGTTATGCCTTTTTCAGAATTCCATGCTCTTGTCTCTTTGTTAATTGGCTTTTCTTTTTCTTGTCTTTCTTTTTCATGTCTTATCGCCCTTATTATCTCACTTATAGAATTCATATTTTTTATCTCTATTCTCTCACCATAAAGAGAAACATTAACATCTGCTTTTATGCCTGCGTCTTTGTCAAGAGTTTTAATGTAAGACATTGTCAGAATTAATTCTTTAAGCCATTTTTCAACTTCTTGCTCTGATTTAAAGTCTGGTTCTGTTACTATTTCAACAAGAGGAGCACCTGAACGATTATAATCAATTTCTCCTGTTTCAGGATCCCATGCAGCAGGGTCTTCTTCAAGATGAACCTCTCTTATACCTATTCCTAAAAATTCTCCTTTTTCTCCAACAGGAGTTGCATATGTTCCAGATATTGTATTTTGATAGCCTTTCGGTAAGTCTGGCCATGAATAATGTTTTCTCCACCAAATTAATTTTTGAGGTTCATAATTTACCTTGCAGTTAAGCATCAAGGCAATTTGAATAAGTTTTTTTATTGCTTCTTCATTTGGGAGCATGGGTTTGCTTCCCGGCTGTCCTGTGCAGATTGGGCAGATAAATGTATTTGGTTTTGCTTCTTTATCTTTATGGCTATTTTTGCAAGTGCAAAATAGTTTTTCTTTTGTTGTTAAGTAGCCATGAATTTCTAGACCTATTTTTAGTGCCATGATGTTATAAGAAGAAGGGGATTTAATAAGCTTTTTATGGCAGAGGGATATATCTTACAAGTTTTTCTCTGAGAATGGTTCTTAATGTATCCCTGTCAGAGTCATTATCAATGCGATAATCTTCAGGAATGTCAAGATTTATTATTTTTTCTTTAGGCTGGAAAAATCTATGAATCAATTTATATTCCAGTCCTTCATCAAAAGTGAAAATAATATATGCAGAATCTCCTTCTTTCCAATCCAATTGTTTGCAATATTTTTTGGTCAAGCCTTTTTCAACATCTGTTCCTGCTGATGAAACAAGAAATTCATAATCTTTTCCTGTTCTTTTGTTTTTAGCATCTGCTACACTATACTCCTCTTCTTTTAACATTTGTCTGAAAACCATTTCTGCTGTACGACTTCTAATTATATTTTTAAGACAGACAAAAAGGATGTTTTTCGGTTTTCTTTTTTCTTCTTGAACAATTTGTTCTATGGGTGATTTTTGTTTTTTCATAACAAATTAAAATAAGGGGGATTTATATAAATAATCAATATAGAGAATATATTCCTTGACTTCAATCCTGCTTGAAGCCTTCGCTTTCTTTATAAATATCAAGGTATTAGGTAAATCATGACAGAAAAATATATATCAATAAACATGGATGATGAGAAGATAACTCAGATAGCAGAGATTCTTTCAAATAAAACATGCAAGAAAATACTGAATTACCTTGCTGAAAAAGAAGCAAGCGAAGGAGATATATCCAAGGATTTGAAAATTCCTATAAACACTGTTGAATATAACCTAAGCAAGCTGATTAGAGCAGGTCTTGTTCAGGCAAGCAGGAATTTTTTTTGGAGTGTTAAAGGCAAGAAGATAAAAACCTACGAACTTGCGAACAAGAAAATAATAATTTCTACAAAAAGAAGTCTTAAAGGAATGTTAGCCTCTATCTTTGCAGGAGGAGCTATACTTGGGGCGATTAAAGTTTTAATTAATTATAATTCTATTAGAAGTCTAAGCAATGCACAGATTATGAATGATGCTGTTGAAAAGATTGTATATTCTTCTGTTCCTGCCTCCGGAATAGCTACTCGTTCTTTTGAAAGTCTTAGTTATTTGAATAATGTCTGGATGTGGGTTATTGCTGGCCTTTGTCTTGGTGCAATCGGATTTTTCTTTTTTAGATTATTGAAAGGAGGTGTAAAATGAAAGAAAAAATGGAAAGTTCTGTAAAAATAACTTTAATTATAGTGGCTGCAGTTATTTTGCTTGTCTTTGGTGGGGGATATGCTCTTTTTCAAATGAGTAACGTTAATGCTAATACTGTTAGTGTTAGTGGAGTATCAAATATCAAAGCAACACCCGATTTAGTAAGTGTTTATTTTAATGCACAAACAAAAGGAAATACTTCTAAAGAAGCTAATGATAAAAATGCTGAAATGGTCGATAATATAATAACCGCTTTGGTAAAACAAGGATTTGAACGAAAAGATATTCAAACAGAAAGCTTCAATATATATGAAGATTTTCAATGGGTCATTAATAGACAGGTATCAAAGGGATATATAGCAACACATCAGTTAAAAATCGAACTTGCTACAAATGAAGCTTCAAAAATAGGAGATGTCATTGATGCAGGAGTAGATGCTGGCGCAACATTGAATTATATTAACTTTGAACTATCAACTGCTAAGCAAAATGAGTATAAAGCACAGGCATTAAAAGAAGCAAGTGAAGATGCTAAGATAAAAGCAGAGGCTATTGCAAGCGGACTTGGAAAAAAAGTAGGAAAACTTGTTTCTATATCCACATCTAATTTTGACTATAATCCTTGGCCTCTTTATTCAAATGCTGGAGGAGTTATGATGGATGAAGTTGCTATGGCAAAAGAAGCTACTACAAATATACAGCCAAGCGAACAGGATGTTAACGCGTATGTGTCTGCTGTGTTTAAGATAGTTTAAATTTTTGTTTTATTTTTTTATTTTTTTCGTTAGGTTTTTATCACTAACTAAACATCTTCTTTAGTATAACAATTATTAAAAAGAGAGTATCAATCTGAGATATATGACCCTAAGAAAGCTAATAACTGAAAAATATCAAGCAAAACAGATTGATGTTTTTGAAGCTGAATTTAATATTTTAGATAAATTAAGAAATTATTTGATACCTAAAGATTCTAAAATAGGTATTCCCCTTCAAGCCCGTTATGGATTAGAAGATGGATTTGGGGAAGGCATTTATTTTATAATCCCTTCAATAAACGCATTTTTATCAAGCAGTGTAAGATTTGATAGCAAGGGTAGAGATAGGGGTGGTGGAAAGTTTTATAATTTTAGTAATCCTCCTGAATTTACTTCTGAAATCGAGGTTGATTTTTCATATTTAGAAGGTACCTCTGAAGAAGATTTGTTTGTTATTAGGGGTGCAATAAAAGACGCAAGATTAGAGCAATTAGCTGAATCAAAATAATATCCATCCAATAGCACCAGCCATACTTTTATTCCGCTCTTATTAATAACCTTTTTATATCCCTCCCCCATTCCTTAGATATGGATAAAAATTATGAAGCAGGGGATAAGGTAAAAATAAAAACAACCAAAGAAGAAATAGGGGGCATCCTTCTTGAAAGCCACGAATCAGGTGTTTTTCTTATAAAGTTGGAATCTGGCTATAATATAGGAATAAAAAAAGAGGATGTTATTGAAGTAAAACTTCTTGAGAAAGCAAAAAAGAATGGGGAAAAAGCAGAATTTAAATTAAGTGGGAAAAAACCAGTTGTTGACCTGATTATATGTGGCGGAACAATTTCAAGCTCTCTTGATTCTAAAACAGGAGCAGTTAAGTGGGTTACAAAACCTGAAGATTTATTTAAGTTTTATCCTGAAATTTTCGATTTATGTGATATAAGAATAATAAACCCTTTTATGAAATCAAGTGAGAATATGTCTTCTTATGATTGGATAAAAATAGCAAAACAAGTTGTTAACTCTCTTAATGAAGATAATGTTCAGGGGGTTATTATCACGCACGGCACTGATTTTCTGCATTATACTGCTTCTGCACTTTCTTTTTTTGTAAAAAATATTAATAAACCTGTTATTTTAACTTACTCACAGCGTTCGACTGATAGAGCCAGTAGTGATGCTGAACTGAATCTTTATTGTTCTGCAAAAGCCGCTCTTTCTGATATTGCAGAAGTCATGCTTGTAGGGCATGCAAGTTCAAGCGATGATTTTTGTTATGCACTTCAAGGGAACAAATGCAGAAAAATGCATTCTTCTTCTCGAGATGCATTCAAGCCAATAAATTGCGCCCCTATTGCAAAAATTTACAAAGATAAAGTAGAAGTTTTAAGAAGTTATAATAAGAAAAAATCTGGAAAGGAAAATAAAGCAGAACTTGATGCGGTTTTTGAAGGAAAAGTTGCTCTCTTGAAGTTTTATCCGGGACAAAATCCAGAGATTTTAGAGCATTATGCTAAAGAAGGTTATAAGGGAATTGTTATAGAAATGTCTGGGCTTGGACATGTTCTTACAGAAGGAAAGAATGATTGGTTACCTATTCTTAAAAAGATTATTGAAAAAGGAATGATTGTGTGCGCTGCAGGACAGACAATTTATGGAAGGCTTGATCCTCTTGTTTATTCTCCTGGCAGGGAATTAAAGAAAGCAGGAGTTATTTATCTTGGGGATATGCTCGCAGAGACAGCTTTTGTTAAATTAGGATGGGTTTTAGGAAAGACGAACAAAAAAGAAGAAGTTGAAAAGTTAATGTTAAAGAATATCGCTGGCGAGTTTAATGAGAGATTGGTTGAGTAATCTATTATGCACTTAGTCTTCCTATAAACATATGATTCTTTCTCTCATCATTCTTAAATTTGTTTAAGTAATTTGTCAATGGCTCTCTTACAACGCCCCTTCCATGATAACTTTTTCTATTTTTAGAATAACTTCCAGAAGCATGGACCATTGTTGCATCAATAGGCTTTCCCAGGGAGTTATATTTTATTCCTTCAATAATTCCTAAATGATAAGCAGATATCCCGCCTTCTCCTCTTGCGTATTTATGACCTATAAAAACAATATCTCCCGGTTTTACACCATTAAGATTAAATTTTTCAGGAGATAATATTGTTACTGGTTTAGTATGCCTTGCGTAGATTTTGTCTCCTTCTCCTTCATTAATTTTCTTTCCCAAATCTTTTGCAACTGCCTGGACTAAACTTACACAGTCATACATCTCATACCCCCTATTTTTCTTAGAAGGGTATTTTGGACCGTAAGGTTTTCCTATATATTTGTTAAGAATATTGGAAATATTTTCTTCGGGCTCTTTGTTGTTTGTTTCAATTAGAGTAATTTCTTGAGCTGGTTTTACATGAGGAGTTTCTGCTTTTGCAGTGCAATCATAAAGGTCATTTTTATTAGACAATGGTTTTATTGACTGAACTTTTTTTTCTAATGAACTTTTTATCGCCTGTTCTAATATTTTCTTCTCTAAGCTTTCTTTAGGGGAATTTGTTCGTATTGTTGGAGAAGCTCTAGCATAATTCGTTGTTGTATTTGCTTCAATGTATGTCCTTTTTCCCTCAGAGGTAGTTGGAACAAAAGTAGTAGTTATAGTTCTTTGTTTTGGATAAGACTTTTCTACTAACATATCTACTTTAGGATTTGCTGTTTGTGTCTGCACTATCCCCTGATTTTGTTCTTGAAATTTATTGTACAAGAACCATTTGACTTCTCCTGCAATGAGAACTGCATTTAGGAGTGATGCATATAATATTGGTTTAGTCCAGTTTTTTGTTGCCATTTTTCTGATTTTCTAAGCTGTTTTAGGTTTATAAACCTTTCTTTTGTTGTATCTTCTTAGTAGTTACAAATAGTAAGATTTATAAATAACTTATATTTGGAGAATATATGGCTACTTCAATAAGAAACTGGGAAGAAAGAAGACTAACAAAAAATGATCTTCAAATTCAAGGTCTTCTTAAAACTTTTTTAGTGACAGAAGACTCTTTTTTCTCACAAAAAGCAAATCTCACTCGCGGTAAAACTTTTGAGAATAGACAAAAAGCTCTTCCTGAAAGTGGAAGATATGAAGAATTCAATGTTACTCCTAGAAGAGTAGATTCAAGAAGAATAATAGTAGATTTAGATTCAATGGACGTTTTTATTAGTTTGTCTCATTATAAGCCAGATAGTTTTTGGTATGCTGGAAAAGTAGGACAATTACAAGGTTAAACTTTATAATCTCTGCTTCTCTTTATTATTTATGCAAGAAAAGCCCAATAAAAGAGTAGAATCGCAAAAAATAGAAATGAAGTCTGGTCTTGAGATCCACCAGCAGCTTGATACAGGCAAGCTGTTTTGCAGATGTCCGTCTATTCTTAGAAATGACAATCCAGATTGGATTGTCAAAAGGAAACTTCATGCTGTTGCAGGAGAAGGCGGCAAGGTAGATATTGCAGTAAAGCATGAGCAGGAAAAGGATAAAGAGTTTGTTTATGAGGGATTCAAAGACAGTAATTGTCTTATTGAATTTGATGAAGAGCCACCAAGGGAGATTGATGAAGATGCCCTCAAAATAGCACTTCAGGTAGCAATTCTTCTTAATTGTGAAATACTTCCTGTAACTCAAATAATGCGAAAAACAGTTATTGATGGCAGCAATACCTCTGGATTTCAGAGGACAGTTCTTATCGCCAGAAATGGGTGGGTTCAGACAGAAAAAGGAAGAGTAGGAATTCAAACAGTTTGTCTTGAAGAAGATGCAGCAAGAATAATCAAACATGAGGAAGGAAAAACAATCTATCGTTTGGATCGGCTGGGAATTCCACTTATTGAAATTGCAACATACCCTGAAATATATTTTCCAGAACAGGTTAAAGAAGTTGCTTTAAAGTTAGGAGATATTTTACGCGCATGTAAAGTTAAAAGGGGAATTGGAACAATAAGACAGGATGTTAATATCTCTGTTCCAGAACATTCAAGAGTAGAAATTAAAGGTTTTCAGGACCCTAGAATGATGGTAAAAACTGTTGAACTTGAGATTGAAAGACAAAAAAAGGAGTTATTGTTAAAGAAAAAAATAGTTTCAGAAGTAAGAAAAGCGAATGAAGACGGAACAACAAATTTCTTGAGGCCAATGCCCGGAGCAGAGCGAATGTATCCTGAGACAGATTTGCCTTTACTTAAGATTTCACGGGATTTGACTAATGAGATAAGAAATTCTCTTCCAAAATTAAGAGAAGATATCAGGGGAGAATTAAAGCATAAGGGATTGAATGACGAGATGATTAAGCTTGTTATTGGAAGCGGAATGCTTGAAGAGTTCGAAGCATTGTTGAAAGTTTATAACAAACCTGTTTTTGTTGCTAAGATACTTCTCCTTATACCCAAGGAGATTGCTAGTCACGAAAAAGTTGATGAAGATATATTTACAATTGATATTACTGAGACAGTTTTGAAAGCAGTTGCTGATAAGAAGATTGGAGAAGAGGATGTTAAGAGCGTTATGGAAAAAATTGCTAAAAATATTCCTCTTAAGGAAGCATTAAACGTAGAGAGAAAAGATAGGGGGGAGATTGAATCAGAAATAGCCAGAATTGTTAAGGAAAAGCCAGGACTTTCAATTGGGGGATATATGGGGCTTGTGATGGCGAAGTTTAAAGGAAAGGTTAGTGGCAAGGAAGTTTCAGATATATTGGGAAAACTTATAAAGTAACAATGAGAAAAGAAAATATGGAAAGGACAACTATAAAAGAAGCATTTGAAAAGAAAGCAGGAGCAAAAGTAAAACTTGCTGGCTGGGTGCATGAAGTTAGGGCTCTTGGGAAAGTTAAGTTTCTTGTTCTTAGAGATATTTCTGGAAGAATACAGACTGTTGGAGTAAAAGGAGAGACGCCTGAAAAAGATTTTGAACTTATTGGAAAAATCAATAGAGAAAGCGTCGTTTATATTGAGGGGGTTGTGAAAGACAGCAAACAGGCACTTGGTGGAAAGGAAATTGGAATTGAAAAAATTGAAATTGTTTCAGAAGCAGGAGAAAAGTTACCCATTGATGTTTCTGATTTTTCAAAGACTGAACTTCCAAAGAGATTGGACTATAGGTTTTTAGATTTGCATAGAGAAAGAGCTCAGGCAATCTTTAAGATACAAACAGAAATATCCCATTCTTTTAGAGAATATTTTTATAAAAAGAATTTTGTAGAAATTCAGCCGCCATACATAATAAGCGCTGCCTCAGAAGGTGGAACAGAATTATTTCCAGTTCAATATTTTGAGAAAAAAGCATTTCTTGCTCAAAGTCCGCAACTATACAAACAGATGTTAGCGTGTTCTATGGAAAAAACGTTTACAATTGGACCTGCTTGGAGAGCAGAGAAGCATAACACTACAAGACACATAAATGAAATAAGAATGGTTGATGTTGAAGCGGCGTTTAATGACCAATTTTCTATAATGAAAGAGCTTGAAAATTCAGTTGCGCATGTCGTTAAGAATGTTTTAGAGAATTGCAAAAAAGAACTAGATCTTTTGGGTGTTAAAAATCTGAAAGTTCCGAAAGGCATTTATCTAAATTATGAAGAAGCAATCAAGAAAGTTGGCGGAAAGATTGGAGAAGATTTTACACCCGAACAGGAAAAAAAGCTTTGTGAAATGTATCAAGAAGATATTGTATTTACACATTCTTGGCCGACTTCAATAAAACCATTCTACATAATGCCAAAAGATGGGAAAAAAGATGCTGAAGAAAGCTGCGGTTTTGATGCACTTTATGGTGGTGTTGAGATCTCAAGCGGAGGACAACGTATACATCTGCCAGAATTATTAAAAGATAGAATAAAGGCAAAAGGATTAGATCCTGCTAATTTTAAAGAATATATTGATAGTTTTAGATATGGCGCTCCCCCTCATGCAGGCTGGGCAATTGGCTTGGAAAGAATAACCCAAATTATTTGTGGTTTGGATAATATTAAGGAAGCAACAATGTTTCCAAGAGACAGGGACAGATTGACACCATAAGACAGGCGTGTTTCGTAACCCTAAAAAAGTAACGTTTATATACTTCTTTCTCCTGTATGTTTTAGCTATATAAATTTAAAAAAGGGGAATGTTCAGGAGCTCAATTTTTTGTTCAGGGCAAGTTTATTCTGAGAATTTTTTAAGACATTATTCTAGACTACCATCTATTTTGTTACTTTTAAGTAATAACACAAACGAAAAGTATATAAAGGAGAAATGCTATATTCTTCTGGAATTAAATAGAAAAAAATTCAAAAATGGTTTGTCCTTATAATGGGTCTTTTCTGAAAGAGCAAAAAGAGTTAATCAATAGACATTTAGACAGGCATAAATGGTTTAGGGGCATATCTGGGAGAGAGGAGGGAGTAGGAGATTTTGTAGTTCGTTACGGGGAGATTTTAAGAGAATTTTTTTGTGATACTGCCTGCCCAGATTCAGCGACCTGCGAGTCTTACCAATCAAATTTTAAAAAGCAAAACCTAAAGAGAAGTGAAAATCCTCCCCAAGGCAATAATACCTCTTTAGAGGGGATTTCTGATTGCAAGTATTTTTCAATTTTTGTTGATGAACAAAGGGAGTTATTAAAAAGACATCTTGATAATCATCAACGGTTTACTGGAATTTCAGATACTAATCAGGCAACAAATGATTTTTTAAATAAATATCAGGAAGTTATATTCGAAATGTTCTGTGATGTTATATGCCCTGTTGAAAATTGCAAAACATATGAAGACCATTTAAAGGAAAATGGCTTTAAAAGAAAGACAATACTCCCAAAGGTAAATGGTAAAATTCAATTAAAACAAAGTCTTGAATTAGCCGTTACCGCTTAGTCTCTTTAATTAACTTTAAATATATCTTTCTTTTTTAGTTTTTATGAAAATAGGTTTTGTAACTCATCCAAGAGGGAATATATTAAAAAGAATAGGCTGGATAGGCAGAAATGAATTTGATTTTGTAGATTTATTTTTAGAAGAAGATAATAATGTTCCTGAAAAGATAGATACAGTTAAGGTAAAAAGCCAATTGGAAAAGTATGCTCTTGATTCTGTTGGCCATTTGGCATGGTATCTTCCAACAGGTTCTCCTGTGAAAATGCTGCGTGATTCTGCCATAAAAGAAGCAGAGAGATATTTTCTTATTTTTAAAAAACTTAATGTAGAATATGTTACTATACATGCTTACTGGCCGCCGAGTTTATTCTCGGATAGAGAGGGTGCAGATTTTCAGATTGATAGTTTAAGGAGGATGGTGAAATCAGCCAAAAGATATAATCTTAAGTTAATGTATGAGCCTATCGATACAGAGAAAGATAATATAAAAAATGTCTCCTATATTCTAAACAGGGTTCCTGATTTATATTTCCATTTAGATATTGGGCATGCAAATCTCTTTGATAAAAACATAATAAGTTTCATCAGAAAATTCCATAAAAAGTTGAGGCATGTACATCTTCATGATAATCACGGAAAGATTGATGAACATTTACCTTTAGGAAAGGGGAACATTAATTTTAAGAGAGTTATAAAAGAGTTAAGAAAATATTATGATGGCACTATAACTCTTGAGATATTTTCAGACAATCAAAAAGATATTTTAAGAAGCAGGGACAGATTAAGGAAACTTTGGTATTCTCAATAGTTTTAAATATCCCTCCCCCTTTTTAACATCATGGACGAAAAAGAGACAGAGCAGATAAAAAGCGAAACAAAAAAACTTCTTAATGAATTTTCCAAAGCTCTCGAGAAAGTAAAAAGTGAGGAGAGCAATGTTGAGAGAGATGAAGACAGAAGAAAAGAAGGCTCTGGAAAGATTGGAGATGAGAATTTTAGAAAAATAATGTTTGAGAACGCTCCCGTGAAAAGCGAGGAGTTTATTCTTGCGGAGAAGAAAAGATGGTAGAAAAAACAATTGTTGCTTCAGGACCAGTAATAATAGAAGAAGGAAAACTTCTTGTTAATAAAGATAACAAAGATGATTTTTACAAGCTTCCTGGGGGGACAATAGAGGAAAGTGCAGAAGATTTAGAAGAAGCGTGCCATAGGGAGTTCAAAGAGGAAGTAAATGGAGAAGTTAAAATCATAAAACCTCTTCACCCAATGATTGTAAGAAAGAATCAGCAGACAGGAGAAAAGATGCTAATCATTCTTATTCATTATCTTGGAAAACTGAAAAATAAAAACGAATTGAGGCCTATTCCCCCAATAAAGGAAATTAAATGGCTTCCAGTTGAAGAAATTAAACAAGGCAAGTATAATGTTGCTAATAATATCAAATTTTTAATAGAAAAAGGGGATATAAAATGACAACTGCAACAGAAAAACTCAAACTAATCAAATCAGGAAAACTCTCTGCAGAGCAGAACATAAAGAATTTTTTAGAGAAAATAGAGAAAGATGACAAAAAAGGCAGAAAAATAAACGCCTTTATTCAACTGAATCCAAATGCTCTTCTTGAGGCTAAAGAGGTTGATAATAAACTTAAGAAGGGCAAGCCCACCGGGAAACTGGCTGGGCTTGCTATAGCAATTAAGTCCAATATAAACGTTAGGGGATTTAATGCTTCTTGCGCTTCTAAAACTCTTGAAAATTATAAAGCTGGATATGATGCAAGTGTTATTGGAAAAATCAGGGAAGAAGATGGAATAATTATTGGGATGACAAATATGGATGAGTTTGCCTGTGGTTCTAGTGGAGAAACATCTGCTTTCGGAATAACAAAAAATCCTGCTGCATTGGATAGAATTCCCGGAGGTTCAAGTTCAGGAAGTGCTGCTTCTGTCTCTGCCGATTTTTGTGATATTGCCTTAGGAAGTGATACTGGGGGGAGTATTAGAAATCCCGCGAGTCATTGCGGTGCTGTTGGAATGAAGCCGAGTTATGGCGCTGTTTCAAGATACGGGCTTATTGACCTTTCTATGAGCTTAGACCAGATTGGACCAATAGGAAAAAGTGTTGAAGATGTTAAATTGATGTTTGATGTTATCCGAGGAAAAGACGAGCGAGATGCTACAACCAGAGAGATAAATAATAAAATAAAAGACATCAAAAAAATTAAAATAGGCATGCCGACTATTTCAGCAAACAAAGAAATTTTGGAATTGATAAATAAAAAAGTTGAGGATACATGCAGGAAAAATGGGTGGAGCACTCGCGATATAGAAATTAAGCATATTGATCTAGGAATACAGACATATTATCCTATCTGTTATGTGGAGTTCTTTTCAGGAACAAGAAAGTTTGATGGAAGAAGATACGGAAAGAAAATTGAAGATTCTTGCGGAAAAGAAGCTTTGAGAAGAATTTTTGGTGGAAGCGAGATAAGCCAAAACGAATTTTCAGGAAGATATTATAAAAAAGCCCTGGATGCAAAGAAAGTTCTTGAAAAAGAATTTAAAAAAGCTTTTGAACAAGTCGATTGCATAATCCTTCCTACTGTTCCAAGGCTTCCGCACAAGTTTGGAGAAAAAATTAGTTTTGAAGATATGTATAATTATGATACTTTGACTGTTTTGGCCAATATTGCTGAGATACCTGCAATAAGCGTGCCGGCAGGACTTGTGAAGGGTATTCCGATTGGTTTACAGGTGATGTGCGGTCGTAGTGAGGATTTATTAATGCTGGATGTGGCGAGCAATTTCGCGAGTGAAAAATGAGTAGAATTTCGAGTGGGGTTGCGAGAAGGGAATTTTTGCAATAACCTTTCTTAATCACAATAATCTATTTAAATGAATTTTCTCTATTTTTTCTATGCAGGAAAAGAAAACGATAAGTGAAAGAATTGATGAAAGAACAAAACAAAGAACAGGTTTGAGAAACTCTAAAGATATTGAAATATATCAGGCTTTTTGTCATCATGCTCATTCTAAAGATGGCATCGTGATGTGGGGAGATGTAATTTATGATATATGCCAAATTTTAAAAAGAGATTCTTCAGAACCAATGAAAATTCTCGAGCTAGCTTATAATCAATCAGTTGGAAATAACGAAGGAATTCCTTATTATTTAGAAGCAAGGCATTTTCCAAGTCCATTAAATAGGGATGCAAAGAAAGTTTATGGGAAATATCTCAGAAAGTTTATTTTAAAAGGATTAGTTGGTATTTCATCTCCGGACGTATTTGGAAGTTGTGCTCCATCACTAATCGGGTATAATTATTTTAACGATTCTGAGTTCTATAAAAAAACCTCCGATAGCGGAAGAAGACTTAGAATTTAAAGAAGTAAAGATTATAAACTCTAACAACTTTTTTGTTTTATGAAATACAAAAATATCGAATTAAAATGGCTCGGCCATTCTGGCTTTCTTGTTCAAAATGGAAAAACTATATACATAGACCCATTTAGAATTGGAACAGAACTTCCTCAGGCAGATATTATTCTTATAACCCATTCGCATTATGACCACTGTTCTATAGAAGATATAAAAAAAATAGCAAAAGACGGGACAATAATAATCTGCACTGCTGATTCGCAAAGCAAGTTCAGGCATATTGACCTTAAACTTGATTTAAAGCCCATTGAAATTGGAGGAAAAATTGAGTTTGACGAGGGAAATATAAAAATATGGGCTGTTCCAGCTTACAATATTAACAAAACATTTCATGAAAAAGCGGAAGATTGGGTTGGGTTTATTCTTGAGCTTGGAGAAATAAATATATATCATGCTGGAGATACAGATAATATCCCTGAAATGAAGCATATACAAGAGATAGACATTGCTCTTCTTCCTATTGGTGGGACTATCACAATGAATGCAGGAGAAGCAGCGAGTGCTGCATTGATAATAAAGCCTAAACTGGCTATTCCTATGCATTGGGGAAGTATTGTTGGGAATAAGGATGATGCAGAAATTTTTGTAAGGCAGTGTTCTGCGAATGGGATTGAGGCGAGAATTCTCAATAATGAAACTGAATAGTATTATACTTATTGGAAGTTCAAGAAAAAGGTTTTGGAGAAGAGCGAGATATTAAATTGAATCTAATTCACTTGGCGTAATAATTTTGATTTCTAACTTCTTAAGTTTTTCAATTATCTCAGGATTATCTTTTCCTGTTAGATAATATCTGGGTTTTCCGCGTTCTTCTATCAATGTATCAAGAAGTTCAGATTTATCCGGTTCTTTTTCTGTTTCGCTAGCAATTATTAAATCATATAACCTTGTCAAACCTGCTGCATCTAATATCTTATTTAT